>Ga0209417_1000033_pt1 | contig 376686 bp, 393 predicted proteins | sample RifGroF2_FD_184002 | JGI IMG/M metagenome (GOLD analysis project Ga0209417, IMG submission 184002) | Groundwater microbial communities from Rifle, Colorado, USA - Groundwater F2 (SPAdes) (version 2) | ecosystem: Environmental > Aquatic > Deep subsurface > Groundwater | place: Rifle, Colorado...
TATTATTTTCCTTTAATCAAATGGCAAAAAGACTTCAAAAAGCACAAAAAGAAGAAAAGTTGTCTATGGTGGGAAAGGCTGCAACATCAATTGCACATGAACTAAAAAATTCACTTGTTTTGGTAAAAACATTCATTCAGATGTTACCTAAAAGACATAAAGATGAAAAATTTATTGAAGAGTTTTCTAAAATGATCCCTAGGGAATTGGATTCATGGAATAGAATGTTAAAAAATATGATGGATTTTTCAAGCCTTGAAAAAATAACGATGGAATACTTAGATGTAAATATTATTCTTCAGGATATTTTAGACCTTGCAAAATTTAGAGTCTCTCAGAAAAACATCCATTTTAATGTCAGGGTTCAAAGTGATCTTCCTATGATCTTTGGTAATGCTGATAAATTAAAACAAGTTATCTTAAATTTGATTAATAACTCAATAGATGCTACTGAATCCGGAGATACTATTGTTATAGATGTGCATTTGGTTAATAATGCTCTTGCATGGACGCCAGAATATATTGAAATTAAAGTGGCTAATTCTGGACAAGGTGTGTTTAGCGAGGATTTAAGAAGGATATTTGAGCCTTTTTATACGACAAAATCTGATGGATTAGGATTAGGTCTTTCTATTTGTAAAGAAATTGTTAAGCAGCATGGCGGGCGTATAGAAGTTATATGTGAAGAAAACAAACAGATTTCTTTCGCGGTACAGTTGTCCGCTAAAAGAGCATTTCAGCTTCAAGAGACAGAAAAATTATGGCTTAAAAAGAAAGTTTTTAGAAAGCAAGAAGAAGGTGTTCTATGATCTCAGACAAGATTGTTGTTGTCGATGATGATATAAGGGTAATTAAAAGCCTTAAGATGATATTGAGCAGATACGAAATAATTGCTTTTCAGGATGGAAGGAAGGCGATTGATTTTTTAAATAACCCTAGAGATATACAGCTGGTTCTTCTTGATGTCATGATGCCTGAGATAGACGGGTTAACGGTATTAAAGGAGATAAAAAAGAATAATAAAGATTTGGTCGTATTTATTATGACTGCATATGGAACAAGAGATGTTGTTGTTCAGGCCCTGCGGGGTCATGCTGATGATTTTATAGAGAAACCTTTTGATATTGAAACCCTGAACAAGAAAATCAGTAATGTGTTAAAAGCAAATTTGAATTTAAATAAAAATGCTACAAATAAAGATTACAAAGTTGCGCGGATAAAGAATTTTATTAGAAGAAATTATAAGGAGATGAATCTTGATATTATTGCTGGAGAAATGAACTTGAACCCAAAATACATAAGCCGTATGTTTAAAGAAACGACAGGTATAAGTTATAAAGATTTTCATTTGGACACTAAAATGGATGCGGCTAAATCGTTGTTGGAAGGTACATCTTTTAATGTTGATGAAATATCATATCAGTTAGGTTATCAGAATCCTGAATCGTTTATGCGGATATTTAAACGAAAGAATAATTTAACCCCTACCGAATACAGAGAAAAACACTCTTAATTATAAATAGTTTTTTAAAGTAGAAAAAAGCTAGTTGGTGTTATCCCCAACCTATTCAAATTTGAATGTATTTCTATTAGAATAATATAAAATTAAAACAGGATACTTAAGAGAAATTTTATTAGGGATGGATATGAAAAAAGAAAAAGTGAAGATTCTAATTGTTGAAGATGATAGGCTTATGGCAGAGTGTTTAGAACAATTTTTATTAGGTTTTGGGTATGAAGTTTCCGGCATTGTTTATTCTGGAGAGGATGCTATCAAATCTGTTAAAGAAAATGTTCCTGATCTGATACTTATGGATATTGTTTTGGATAGCAAAATGGATGGGATAGATGTTGCTGAAAAAATTTGTTCTGAGCATGATGTGACGGTTATATATCTTACAGCTTACTCGGATGGGGATAAGTTGGAAAGAGCCCGTAAGACAGGGCCTTTCGGATATGTTATAAAGCCTTTTGAGAAAAGAGAACTAGAGGTTATTATTGCTGCAGCACTTTATAAAAAAAGAGATGAAAGATATTTAAAAGATATAGAAAATCGCTGCAGTTTTTGTTTAGAAAAGTTTCATGGGATAATTTATAGAAGTGATTTAAATTTTATGCCTATTTTTGTACATGGACCTATCGAAGAGATTGCGGGTTATAAAGGAGGGAGCAGTCTGGATGCTTCACGTATTAACTTGGAAGATATGATACCTGTTGAAGAACGAATTACTAATCTTCCTGAAACAATGGAAAAGTTGAGAACAATTGCAGATTTTTCAATAGAAAGGGAGTGCCGTATTATGCGCCAGGATAAGCAGGTGCGATGGGTTAGGCAATTTGTTAAGAATGTTTGTGATGATTTTGGGAAGCCAATCTTCCTGCAAGGTATTATTTGCGATATTACAGAAAGAAAGAATTTGGAAGAAGTACACAACAAGACTTTGGCGGATTTAAAGACTTTTGTTAATATAACATTTATACGTGAGAGTAAGATGATTGATCTTAAACAAGAAGTAAATATGTTATCTGTGGAATTAGGGAGAAAAGCACCTTATGATGTTATTTCTTAGGATAATAAACGAATTAATTATTATGTAAGTTGAACTGTACCAACAGTTTTATCCTACCAAAGAATTATTCAGGAAAAATTTTACCTGCCCTTGAAAATTACTAAAACATATGGCATACTTAATAAAATCTCTGATTTTTTTGTTTTTGTTAATTTAAAACCATTTTGACAATTTAGTTTCATTTTGTTATAAAAACAGCTCTTTTAAACCGTTTTATATTAAGGAAGAAAATCAACTTTTCCGTATACTTCGGTTTTAAAGAATTGTTTTTATTATATTATTATAAGGAAGTAATTATTAGTTAAAAGAGAGGATTTACGGATGATAATTTCAATTGAAAAGAATCAAAAAAGATTGGCTTACCGCATTTTATCCGCATTTGTTGCATTTGTGTTTATGTTCAGTATGGTGGTTCCGCCATCATCTGCACAGATGATACCTCAGATGTTCAGTTTGCCATCGGTGGGGACAATGATCACAATGACCCCGGAGTATGTCCCAGCGGTTATCAAAGGCTTGACGCTCTATCCGGATAATCCGCTCATGTTCGATTTTATCATTGATACAGGAGATTCAAATCTGACTGGGGATGCCCTGGAAGATGAATCAACCAAGCTCATAAAATATTTCCTTGCAGCGCTTACTGTTCCAGAAAATGATATGTGGGTCAACTTGTCTCCATATGAAGGAAACCGCATAATTCCTGAAAGTTTTGGTGTCACTGAGATGGGACGCGACCTGCTTGGACAGGATTATCTTCTAAAGCAATTAACAGCTTCTCTCATGTATCCTGAAGATGCTCTTGGAAGTGAATTCTGGGAGAGAGTATATGAAAAAGCTGAAGCACGTTTTGGCACAAGAGATATCCCAATGAACACTTTCAATAAGATATGGATCGTCCCTGAGAATGCGACTGTTTATGAGCAGGAAGGAAGCGCATTTGTGGTTAAGAGCCATTTAAGAGTGATGCTTGAGGAAGATTATATCGCTTTGAATGAGAATATTGATAGTGAAAAATTTGGAATGAAAGATCTTCTTGGTGAAGATGCAAAGATAGCGAGTGGAGTAACATCAGAAATTGTTAAAGAGATATTGATACCTGAAATTGAACAAGAAGTGAATAATGGAAAGACGTTTGCAAATTTACGACAGATCTATAATTCAATGATCCTTGCAACATGGTACAAAATGAATTTGAAAGACAGTTTATTAGGCAGAGTATATGTTGACCAAAACAAGATAAAAGGTGTTGATATTGAGGATGTTGATGCAAAACAGAAGATCTATGATCAGTATATTGAGGCCTTTAAGGAAGGCGTATACAATTATATTAAGGAAGATTATGACCCTGCAACACAGCAGATAATCCCGAGAAAGTATTTTTCCGGGGGAGCTATGCCGGTTTCGCAAGGACAGGTCAGGGATAACCTGATCCAGGGTGCTCCTGAAGATTTATCAGCATCAGAACGCGATGTAGTAACAGAAGGGCTGGCGAGAAATAGTGAACGAAGTGTGGTTGTCCGTGTTAGTGAGGTCAATGTTGAACAGACCAGAAATACGGATCCAAATGAGATCGCACAAGATGCTAACGATACAAGAAAAGACACTTCGATGTTAGCTACGCCATATGAGATCGAAGCTGCAATAGAATATACCAGGACAAGGCAACAGGGAGAAGCATCAACAGCTCCCATTCCAGGGGATTTCAGGGGAAGTTTAAAAGAAGATGTTGTTGATATTACAGAGATCTCTCAGGAGGAAGCTCTTAGATTGGAAAAAATAGGTATGCTAGCGGTTTTAAGAGGTAAAGGCTATTTCTCAACATTGATCGCGGGTGCCAGCTCAAGAATGAATGTTTTGGAAGCGCCTCAAGAAGTAAGGGATATGGTTCAAGGAAAAGAGCTTAAGTCAAAAGCAGCAGTTCCGGTTGGGATAGTTGACGGAGAAGTGCATACATATCTTGATGTTTTTGGCATAAATGTTAAAAGGCTTTTAGAATCAGTGAGAGAAGAAGCTCAAGCAGTTGGCATTTCAGAAAATGTGGACGGCAACAAAGTGCTGTTCTTATCTAATGATGAATATAGGCAGGAGCATGATGCCTTGATAGCGGATAGCAACAATTACGGGCTTAATAATGAGCAGATAAGGTTCTTTCATCAGCCATTAGGCGCAAAGTTTTATGCAACAGTTAGGGATGTTACTGAGCTGATCGCTTTAGGGACAATAAAGGAAGGTCAAGAAGCGGCTTTGGCAAAGGCAAGAGAAGTGGAAGCGGAAATTGCTAAAGGGAACAGAGAAGCAGTTATTGCTCCTGGAGAAAGAGACCCATTGGGTCATGGAGATTATTTTCATCAGATGGTGCAAAGTGGTGAGCTTTTATACATGTTAGAGAATAATGTTGAGTGGGGATTTGTTAGGAATATTGATAATAATGCCGGAAAGTTCGACAAGATCTTTTTAAGGGAATTGGGCTTGTTCATTGATCAACAGCTTGATTTTCAGCCTGAGGTCTCTCCTCGTGCGGCTGGTCAAGTCGGAGGTAGCCTTGTTATCAGGCCTGACGGGAACCAGGTTATTGGTGAGGATCCGAATTTGTTAGTATCAAAAGATGCTGAAGGTAATTTGAAAGCGGATCCTGCTAAAAATTATTGGATGAACAGCGCTGCAGGATTTTTTACTCCTAAATATGTTGCTGTTCAATATATGGAAGATGGGCAAACATTGCCAGAATTTATTGAAGAAATGCGTCAAGCAAAGAATGATCAAGAGGCAATGGGCAGGATCGCAGCCAGAGGAAAAAGAAGGGCGTTGGCTTTAGTAGCACCGAAAGAATCAAAATTGCAGAAGGGTGTTTATGTCGGCAAGCGTGAAACCAATATGTGGATGTCCAGCGCGGTTGTTGATTCTAATAAAGTTAAGATCAGGGCTGTTGGTGTTAAGGGCGCGGGTAATCTTGATATCAACAGATATTTAGAAGCAACAGAACAAGAGAAACAGGAAATTTTAGCTGCAGGAAGGTTTTTGGCTACAAAGCAATGGGATGTTGAGCCGGCAAAGGTCGAAGCTACTAGAAAAAAATTAACTGCTGCATTTATGGCTGACCCTGCGATCGGGCGCGAGCCAACTGACGCAGAACTGGCTATAAGGCTTGAATCCTATGAAGGTAACAAATTGCTTGCGGAAGGGTACTTGAATTATATTTTTAGCGGTGAGCTAGTAACGCCTGGTTTAATCGAGGAGGGCGATGCTGCAATGCTCACAGAGGTATTGCCTTTAAAGAATGTTAATGAAGAAGGGGCAAGAAAAGCAAAGTTTGGTACTAGCGGGGACAGGTGGCAGTGGACCGGAGAGGGCAGTATTGATACTATTTCTCATGTTCGTCGATTAGCTACAGGTATTGCCAGAAATTTTAATGAGGTGACACCTGGAAAGATCATGCTGATTGGATTTGATCCTCGTCATGGTAATGTGGAATCTGCTAGGGAAACAGCTAAGATCTATGCTGCAAATGGGATCAAGGTAAGGATAGTCAGCGCGGAGTCAACACCTGCTCCTGTTTTGGCTTGGCTGACAAATACTGATCCTGATATCGGAGGCGATACGATCCTGACAGCAAGCCACAGCCCTTACACAGATATCGGGTTGAAAGTAGGGCCTTCTCATGGCGGTGCAGCAAGCCAGCAGATGACTGATAATATTACGAAATATGCCAATGATTCAGGTGATTATAAAGTTGTTGATTATCAGGAGGCTGTTAATGAGGGATTGATCGAAGAGCTAAGCCCGGAAGAAGTTGCAAATAAGTATGTGAATGGTTATATTTTGCCTAAGCTCCGCGAATTAGGGGCTTTTGATGATATGGTCAATTTTATTAAACAAAATCCAGATTTTGAGTTAGTTGTTGACCCTATGCAGGGAACAGGCGTCAGGTATTTAAGAACACTGTATGATGCATTATCTGAAGCTGCAGGACGTAACTTTTATACTATGGTGAATGACAACAATAATGATGATACATTCAGCGATGTTAATAATGAACCTAATCCCACCAAAGAAAAAAGCAGGGCAAGGTTTGTTAAGGAAGTTAACGATAGGATCGCAACAGGTAAGAAGGTCATGGGTTCGTCAGTGGATGCGGATTCAGACAGATTCGGGAATGTTGATACAAATGGTGAATTTGTATCAACAAATGACATGATCGCTTTGATCGCCTATTTTCTTAAAAAGGAAATTGGAATAGAAGGCGCAATTGGAAAAACAGTTGCAACAAGTAACTTTGTCAATGCAGTTGCTGACCATCTAAATGTCGAGTTGGATGAGGAAGCAGTTGGTTTTAAGCACTTTGTTAAAAATGTTGCGGAAGATGGCCGGACATATATTGTCGCTGGTGAGGAAAGTTCTCATGTCGCTGTCGGTCCATTTATAAATTCCTGGGATGATGGGATTGTTGTTGGTTTGATGGGATTGTGGATAACAGCAAGGACAGGAAAAAGTTTGTATGAATATAAGGATCAGATCCAGAAGGAAATAGGGAAAAAATTCTTGATCGAGACAATTACAAGAAGAAAGGATATTGTCAAAGATACTATTGTTGCAAAAAGAGATAAAATATATGCTGAGATCGCTGATATTTTACAAGGCAGTGACAGGGCATTATCACGAGATGAGATCGCTTCACTTTCATTGGTTCAAGAGCTTGAAGGAATGCAGGACCAAAAAGTCGCGGATATTGTTACAAAAGATGGAGTTAAGCTGGTCTTTGAATCCGGGGATTGGATATTAATAAGGCCTTCAGGAACGGAACCTGCTGGAAAAGCTTATGTTGAAGTTGCAGCTGAATATGAAGCAAGTGATGCGCAAATGCAGGAGAAATTCAAGAATCTGGCAAGTATTGCTGACCAGATAATTGGTTGGGAAACACCTGGTGATAGTTCAATGCTCGCTTACGGCGAGGTAGAGGAAGAATCTACACTTGGCATTGAGGGATTCCAGCAGAATATACCACCTTCAGTAATCAACAGAGGAGAGGTGGGTATTTTTATCTCAGGTGATACATCCATGCTTAGCCAGGAGGAAGTTGATTGGTATACCCGGGAGATTAAGAGTGCAAGCACTGCTGATCAGGTCGATGCTTTGTTGCAACCATTTGATGGCAGGAGCAATACTGGCAATGTCAGGGCTTTAAGGATTTTGGGGAATCAAAGGAAGCAACAAATTGTAGGTGAGGATGCAGAGTTTGCCGCATTACTTGCGCAGGAAGAATCTGGTAAAACGCCTGTTGGTGGTATCGACCTTAATCCTGCGTTTCTTGACCTGCAGATAAAAAGAGATGGTAAAGGTATTCCTTTGCCAATGGAGGTTCAGGACATTGATAGTATGAATATACAGGGATTTACGCCGGTTATTATTAATGTTACACCGATACCAAGCCTTCCTTTGATCTTGGGTTTTGTACCCGAAGATACTTATGATTATGACGAATATGCAAGCGCAGAAAATATTTTAGACGGGACCAGCGCTTTAGTCTCAAAGAAGTTTTGGATGAAGGAAATTGCTTAATATAGCACTAAAAAAGAGGGACATGCTCCTTTTTGCAAAAAGGAGCATGTCCCTCTTTTTTTTCTTTTGTCTAAAAAATACATCTTGATATCAAAGCACTCGGTATATATAATATCCTCAATCAAATTATTAAGAATACTACTATTAATATACAGGAGGTAGTTCATGCCAGTTTTACATTTAGGTTCAAAAGATTTTGAGGCGGAAGTTTTGAGGTCAGGAATACCTGTACTGGTGGATTTTTGGGCAGAATGGTGCGGCCCTTGTAAGATGATAGGCCCTATCATTGATGAGATCGCATCAGATTTTAAAGGAAGGCTTAAGGTTGGCAAGGTCAATGTTGATGAGGCCCAGGACTTAGCAGGTAATTATAGTGTTATGTCTATTCCGACTTTATTGTTTTTTAAAAAAGGAAAGATCGTTGAACAAGTCGTTGGTGTTATGAGCAAAGAACAACTGGTTGAGAAGATCGAGTCAATTATTTAAACGGAGCGGGAAAATGCAAATTGAAATGATGAAATCTAAGATAGGCCATGCCACGGTTACAGAGGCGGAGCTTTTATATGAAGGAAGCATTACCGTCGATAAAGATCTAGCGGAAGCTGTTGACATCCTGGAAAATGAAAAAGTGGAAGTGTTGAATATAAATAATGGGAATAGATTCACGACCTATGTGATAAAGGGTGAAGCGGGTTCAGGTAAGATCTGTTTGAACGGGCCTGCTGCAAGGCAGGGGCTTGTCGGAGACCGCGTTATGATCTTGAGCTATGCTTTGATCGATAAGTTAAAGGCTGATAGCTTTAAACCAAAGATTATACATTTAGATAATGATAACAAAATTAAAAGTTAGGCTAGACGGCGATCCTTGCTTGCGAAACATATCAAGCCCTGTTGATAGTGTCGGGCCTGGTGAAAGGATGCTTATAAGGTCCATGATAGCTACGATGTATGACCAGGACGGTATAGGTCTCGCGGCGCCTCAAGTAGGTATTAACAAAAGAATATTGGTAGCTGATGTAGGAGACGGCCCAATAGCGGTTATAAATCCTTGTATTGTTACAACAGAAGGTTCGTGTGTTTTGGAAGAGGGATGCTTGAGCGTCCCTGAAACCACGGTCATCATTAAACGTCCTCAAAAGATCAAAATAAAATATACTGATGAAGAGAATGAGGTTATCGAAAATGAATTTGATGACCTAACTGCGAGAGTCTTGCTCCACGAGATCGATCACTTGGATGGAAAGCTTATAGTTGATTATAAAGATCTAGAGGAAAACAAAGAGCCTCACAAGAAAAAAGCGAAAGACAGCCCACTTTGAAAAAGCAGCTTTCCGGTTGAATATAATGATACAAATAGAGCCTAAAGAAGAACAAACAGTCTCAAGTATAAAAAAACTCCCGCCATGGTTCAGTCAGAAGATCCCTGATAAACAAACAATTAAAAAGATGAAAGACCTTATGAGGGGAGCTGGCCTTCACACTGTTTGTGAAGAAGCGCACTGCCCTAATATGGGTGAATGCTTTAAAGAAGGCACTGCGACTTTTATGATATTGGGCGATGTCTGTACGAGGCGTTGCGGTTTTTGTGCAGTGGAAAGTGGTGAGCCTCGTTCGATAAATCATATGGAGCCGGCAGAGGTCGCTAAAGCTGTTCAAGCGCTTAACTTGAAGTATGTCGTTATCACTTCTGTTACAAGGGATGACCTTGAGGATGGGGGTGCCGGGCATTTTGCAAGAACGGTCGTTGAGATCAGAAAGCTGATGCCGTGGGTCAAGATAGAGGTCTTGATACCTGATCTTGAAAATAATACCGGCAGTATTGAAACGGTAGTTCATTCAAAGCCGTTTGTTATCGGTCATAATATTGAGACTGTCAGAAGGCTTTTTGATAAGGTACGGCCGCAAGCAGATTATGAAAGGTCACTTTCTGTTTTAAAAAATATTAAAGTTATTGATGATTCAAATTTAACTAAGTCGGGATTTATGGTAGGATTGGGAGAATCAAAAGATGACATCATCGCTTTGATGAACGATTTAAAAGATGCACGGTGCGATATTCTTACTGTTGGGCAGTATCTTGCTCCTTCAAAGGACAAGCGGCATTTTAAGGTTGAGAGGTTTGTTGGGCCGGATGAATTTAAAGAATATGAATATCTGGCACGGGCAATTGGTTTTAAGCATGTTATGAGCGGGCCATTGGTTAGGAGCTCTTACCGGGCTGAAATGGTAATTCAAGGTTGAACATTAAAAAAGGGGTTGCTTGCTTTGAAAGATAAAATAAGGAATGTCTTTAATTTTTTTGTACGGGTTGGATTGAGCGTGGCGCTTTTATATTACATTTTCTCAAAGATCGACATGGAGAAAACAAAAGCGGTATTGAGGTCTGCGGAGATCATTTACATATTTTATGCTTTTTTGACTTTTATCGTTATCAATATTATTATTCTGGTACGATGGAGGATATATATTAAAGCCCTTGATATTGATGCTTCCACTTTGGACATAACAAGATATTATTTAGTCGGCTTGTTCGGCAATTTATTTTTGCCTAGCGCAATAGGGGGCGACCTGATCAAAATATATGGATTGTGTAAAGGAAGCAACCAAAAGGCGAGAGTGGTCGCTTCAGTGCTGCTGGATAGATTGAGCGGTTTTGCGTCGATTGTCATAGTTGCTGTCACCTCTTTTGTTGTTGGCTATAAATATATACAAAATGCTTTTTTGCTTGTGCCGATAGCTGTCATGGCTTTCTGTTCTTTTGGGATAGCTGCTGTTCTGTTTAACGAAAAAATATATTCATTCGGATGCAGGGTGTTTAACGGTTTTCCTAAGATAAAAAATAATCTTATGAAATTGCATTATGATATTATGCTTCTGAATGACAAGCGCATGGAAGGAGTAAAGGCGATCGGGTTATCATGTTTAAGCCAGGTAACTTTTGCATTTACTTTTTATTTCACGGCCAGGGCGCTACATCAGGATATCAGCATTATTTATTTTCTGATCTTTATACCTCTGATATGTGTTGCTTCATCTGTGCCTTCGATTGGAGGCTTGGGCGTAAGAGAGGCGGGAACGGCATTTCTTTTTGCTAAGGTCGGGGTTGATTCAGGGATCTCAGTCAGCATGTCTTTAATAAGCTTTCTGTTCATGGTGGTAGTAGGTTTAATAGGCGGAGCGGTTTATGTCATTACATTACATTCTGGACGGTTACAATATAGTCCATCAGATGCCGGTTGACCTTAACAGCGACATTGACGTCCAGCGAAGGCAATTGGTTACGTTCATTGAAACAAGGCGCCCCCACGGGAGTTCGCACAATAAGGTAACCATCATTTTTGATGGCGGGCCGGGGTTGCCCGGGGGGATTTTAACCTCCAGATCTAACCTGAGCGTGCTTTTCTCAGGTGAATCTTCGGCAGATGACTGGATCAAGCAAAAGGTCGAAGATTCTACAAACAAGAAACAGATCATAGTTGTAACTGACGATAGAGATATTAAATATGCCGTGAGCGCATCGGGCTCGAAGTCTATAAGCGTAAAAAGGTTTTTGTCAATGGGCAAGATCTCAGGCGCAAGTGCAAGCAGGTCTCAGGCCTATAAAGTAAAAGGAAGTGCTTCTCCAGATAAGATAATCTCTAAGGTGGTTGAAGCAAAGATAAATGAGGAAATGAAAAAGATCTGGTTGAAGGAGTAGCCACAATCAATTTATGGACAAGATACTTAACTATATTATCAATCTGATCGCTGATGTTGGCGCGGCGATCTGTTTCTTTTTTGATGTTCTCGGCAATATCTTCTGCGGGAAAATACGCGTGGGTGCAGTCTTAAAACAGGTTTATGAGCAGGGTATTAATTCTGTTGTAATAATTGCCTTGACCTCACTGGCTTCCGGAGCGGTTCTTGCTTTGCAGGGATATGTTGCAATGTCCCGTTTTGGCGCGAAGGAATATGTAGCTCATTTAGTTGCCTTGTCATTGGTCAGGGAGCTGGGACCGGTTTTTACCGCTTTGATATTTTCAGGAAAGGCGGGCGCGCGCATTGCGGCAGAGCTGGGGTCAATGAATGTAAATAATCAGATGCTTGCGACAAGAACGCTAGGTATCGATCCGATCGAGTTCTTAATAGTGCCTAGAATGCTGGCATGTTTTATTGTTGTGCCTCTTTTGGCGGTTATGGCAGAAGTTATTGGTATAGCCGGAGGCTATATGATAGGTATTCTTGAGGCACATGTTGAAGGCACTTTTTATATAAATCAAACGATAAAAGCGGTCACTTATGTTGATTTTTTCAGCGGATTTATAAAGGTTATATTTTTTGGCATCATAATCGGCTGGATCTGCTGTTATCAGGGTTATAATACAACAGGCGGCTCGCTGGGGGTTGGCAAGTTCACGACACGGGCAGTTGCGTATTCATATATCGCAATAATCCTATCAAATGCTGTTTTGACAAAAGTTATTTTGACTTTTTGGGGATAGAGTTGGGTTAGTCTATTGTTCTATTTTAAGGAGAGAGGCTTTATGAAATATATTTCAATGTTTCTTTTGATAGCAGTTGTTTTTCTTACTGGTTGCCAGACAACAAAGCGCAATGTGGGACAATTGCATACATATCGCCTGGCTGCATCTGAAGCTGATTGGATAAGAAATGGCGAGCCAATAGAATTTGAGGGAGAAAAATGGTACCCTGCTGACGGGACAGAAAGCTTGCTGGATTCAGAGGTTTATTTAACGGGTGAATACAGAGGGGTCCAGTTCTTTGTTGATAAGATAGATGTTCGACCTTACGACAGATTATACACAAAGTTCTCCAAGAATAAATTCAGATATTTCACTAAGACGAGATAGGATATGATAAAAATATCTGGAGTGTCAAAATCTTTTAACGGCCAGTTGGTACTTGATGATATAAGCCTGGAAGTTAAGGAAAACGAGATACTGGTTATCCTCGGGGAAAGCGGGACCGGGAAAAGCGTCCTTTTAAAGAATATGATCGGCTTGCTGAAGCCTGACGAGGGAAGTATTTTTATTGATTCTGAAGATATTACAAAGTTATCAGAAAAAGCATTGTTGAAGATAAGAAAAGGGATAGGGTATTTATTTCAAGAAGGGGCTTTGTATGATTTCATGAATGTTTTTGAGAATGTTGCGTTTCCCCTAAAAGAACATACTAGCTTAAAGCAACAAGAGATCATAAATAAAGTACAGGCCGTTTTAAAAGAGATCGACCTTGCAGGCATTGAAAGAAAATATCCCTCAGAGTTAAGCGGTGGCATGAAAAAACGGGTTGCTTTAGCGAGGGCTATTATTTTAGGGTCTAAGATATTGTTTTGTGATGAGCCCACTTCAGGGTTGGACCCGATAAGAAGCCGGGACATTTCCGACCTGATAAAGGATGTTTCAAAGCGCATGGGATGCTCTACTGTTGTTACATCGCATGATATTAAAAATGCATTTCGCATCGCAGACAGGGTTGCATTGATACATAAAGGAAAAATCATTGCTGTCGGGACGCCATCAGACCTAAAGTCTTCTGACGATAAATTTGTAAGGGAGTTTATATTATGTTAACTTTTGAAAAAAAAGATTTTGCAAAAAAGTTCTTTGCCGGAGCGTTCTTTCTGCTGGGGATCCTGCTGATCTTTGTGGTTATATTCACGATAGGAAGCAATAAGGGGTTTGCACAGAAAAAGTTTCAGCTCAAGGTGCTGTTTAAAAATGTAGGCGGACTGATGGAGGGCTCACCTGTGAGGCTGTCAGGGGTAAATATCGGCAATGTTTCTAGTATTGACTTTTTGGACGTTGAGGTCATGAACAGGCGGGTTGCAGTCACATTGAACATTTACAGCAAATATAAAAAGCAATTCAATAAAAACATAAAGTTTTCGATAAAAACAGAGGGTATTCTTGGAGAAAAACTGGTCGAGATATATGTCCTAGAAGGTCCTGGTACTGTTAACCTAAGCGGGCCGATCATTGGGGAGGACCCGTTCGATGTCCAGGACCTTGCAGTGGTCTTTTCAAATGCAGCCGAATCTTTTACAAAGACGTCCCGCGAGTTAAGCGAGATAGATATGGTGGAGCTTTCGAAAGTTATGGCTGAATCTTCAAAAGCCCTGCTTGTGACCTCAGAAGGAATAAACTCTATTATGAGCGACCTTGATGAGATAGCAAAGAAAGCAAAAAGATTGATAGACCGCATTGAACAACAGACAATAGACGGTACTTTGTTCAAGGTCTTTTAAAAAGTAATCATTTAGATAAAGAGAGGATTAAAAATGTTCGTTTTGGGTAATTTATTCAATGCATTAGCGGCTATTGTAAACATTATTTTGAGCATGGCATATTGGCTTATACTTATTCGTGCGCTAATAAGCTGGGTCAATCCCGATCCTTATAATCCAATAGTGCAGTTCCTGTACAGGACCACGGAGCCGATATTGGAGCCAATAAAAAGATATTTGCCACCAACGAGCATCGATATTTCACCCATAATCGCTTTTGTAGCAATAATCTTTTTAAAGGCTTTTCTTGTTGCAACTCTTTATGATATTGGAAGAAGCTTGCGATAATAGGTAATAAATTTATTATAAGCAAAATAATCGCTTGCAAATATAAACGACTAAGTATAGAATCTTAAACAGTTTCAACTTTTGTATAACTATAAAAGAATATTACTATTATTATTATGGAGGAGCAAATGTTCGATCAAATGAAACAGCTGATGGAAATGAAGAAAAAAGCTGATCAGATAAAGAGAGAGTTGGATTCTTCGAGTATTGAAGTTAATGAGGTAAATGGGATAAAAATGACAATAACCGGAGCGCAGGACTTTAAGTCTATTGAAATCGCAGAAGGCCTTTTGAACGCAGGTAATAGGCAGAGATTTGAAAAAGACCTTCTGAGAAGCGTTAATGCGGCAATTAAGAAGTCCCAGAATCTAGCGGCAAGCAAAATGAAGGCAGTTATGCCTAATTTGCCGGGAATGTAAACAGGTATTTTAAAATAAGTAACAATATAAATCTTTAAGTTTTAGGAAGGAGACAAACATGCCGTACGATCAATCATTAGATGTTTCATCATTCAAGGAATCAAAAGAATTTGAGGACACCAGGATAACTGTAGGTGTCTTTTCTTATAATGGGGGGCAAAGCAAGCTGCAGCTTTCTCGTGAAAATAGAAATCAGAACGATGAGTGGAGATTTGCTAAACTTGGAAGAATGACAAAAGAAGAAGCTCTAGAAATTGTTCCTTTAATGACTAAGGCAGTTGAAGGAATGTAAAAAAAGCAAGGCTTTATGTTTGTTCTTTAAGGCCTTATTTTTGGTTTTTTTAAGGAGTACATTATGTCTAGTGAAGTATATTTGACAAGGGCTGGATATCAAAAATTATACAGTGAATTTGAGGCTCTTAAAGTCGAAAGAGTAAAGATCTCAAGGATCATTGAAGAGGCAAGATTACAAGGCGATATATCAGAGAACGCAGAGTATGATGCGGCTAAAGATGCCCAGGGGCATAATGCAGCTAAGATCGCTGATATGGAAGGCAAGCTTGCCAGGGTAAGGATCATTGAAGATGAAAACATACCTTCTGATAAAGTCTATATCGGAGCTATCGTTACAGTGAAGGACTTAGAGAAGAAACAAGAGATGATGTATATGTTGGTTTCTCCCGAGGAAGCCAATTACGAAGAGAACAAGCTCTCTATTTTTTCGCCTGTTGGAAAAGGGTTGATGGGATTAGGCGTTGATGAGGAAGCGGAGATCCATGTTCCAGCCGGGGTTTTGAAATACAAGGTCCTGAAGATCGAGAGACCGTAAAAGCAGGTATTAATTTACAATAAAATCAAAGGGTTGCACATGTATTTTGTGCTGCCCTTTTTTTAGTAGTGTTTTAAATAGAAGGAGTTTTCTTTTGCTGCTGAATAGTTGTCAGTGTTCTTTATAGAGTCTGACTTTTTAATGAACAAGTTTCCCTGCTCAGTGTTCCCTTTTTGCTGCAGTATTAATCCGAGATAATAAAACGCTTCTGCATTGTCCGGATCATTATCAATTGAATTTTTAAGAAAGCCAATTGCCTGGTCGTATTCTTTTAATTCGTAAGCGGTAACTCCTAACAAATAGTTATAAAAACTCGTTGAACTTGACCCGGCTTTAAGGGAGTTTGATGCGATTTGGACAACATCTTGATATCGTTTTAATCTTAAATATGATAGCCCGAGCAATTTATAGTTTTCCTGATATTCCTCTTTTAGCTGAAAAGCAGGGTTCCTATCAGCTTTATCCTGATTAATTATCGGCATATATATTCTGGGAGAAGAAAGGATGAATTTCATGTTCAAAGCCGGATCTGTCTGAATTGCCTTGTTAAGAGCCCAGGCTGCTTTTTCAAATGAACCTTCATTAAAAAAAATTATCCCTAAATTATGATAGAAATAGAAGAAATTAGGATTTAATTCAATGGCGCGCTTGTAATAATCGATGGCTTTCTTATTTTCCCCCAATATGTATGAGCAGTATCCTGCCATTCCATTGGCATCGGGAAGGTTCGGCATAAACTCAATTATTCTTTCATAATAATCCAAAGACCTTTGAAACTGCACCTTATCTTCCTTTGTAAGGCTGCTGACTTCTTTGATCAGATGTTTATTGTCAAAAAGCATTGACCTGTTCAATGTGTCGAGCTTGGCATTATTGAATTCTGTTTTGTTGTCTATAAAAATGAATATGAACAGGAATAGCGCTAAGTATAGGATATAATTGCGCTTTAAAACCTTTATGAGGAATTCAAATATTATTTTTTTAGAAAAGTTCATGCAGGCCATTTTTTGGTTCTTCGTTTAACGAAAGAAAAATTAAATATCCAAAACAACAATAAAAAAGAAGGAACAGGAGGTACTTAATTGCATAATCCTGTAAGCTGCCGTATCTAAGAAAAACAGTGCTCTCTCCTTCAGGTATCCACAAGCCTTTGAAGGCAACATTGGTTCTGTATAATTTTGTTGGATTGTTGCTAACAAAAGCTTCCCACTTTTCGCTAAATGGGTCTGTGAAGACCAAAAATTTTCTTTGTTTAAGGTTTGTTTTTATTTTTAAGGAATTTGTATCAAATAGAGTTATTCTAAACTGTTCAGAATTCCTTGTTATGGGATCTGCTTTGCTGCTGATCAATTTTGGGGTTTCTGCCGGGTCAAAACCTTCCGTATTGTCAGATACAAAGGCTAGATTCTTTTCGCTATTTAATGAATTGGCTATCTCAGGGGCATTGAGCTTTGTCTCATTTATTTTTAATATTTGATCATAAAGGTAAAATCGGTAATGGGTATATCTAGAAAACAACTCATTTGAAAATAATTTTAAAAAATCTGAGTAAGAGGCCGTTCCATAATATAAATTTTGAGCATTATCAGTGCTTTTAGAGAGCAAGGTGTTTTGATCTAAGGGATAAATACGCGTCGGTCCTTTGGTAAAATAAGTATCAATGCTTGGAATAGGACCGCTGTCGTAAACATATTTGCGTGGTGTAAGAGTTTCGTTTATACATAAATATTTAAAGACTTCGAGCGGCTGTATCGCGATCATTGTCAGTATAAGTAACAAAAGAGAGGATTCTTTTGTTATGTTAGAGAAAGGTATAAAAGTGAATTTTGAAAAATAGTGTGAAAAAAACAAGAAGCTGAGCAATACAGCAACATAGGAAGAGATAATAGTGTTCTTTGAGATAACTAAATAAACCAAAAAAGAGATGTGGACAAGGATAATGTATAAATAAAAATATTTTGATCGGTCATTGGTCAAGTTCTGAGTATTCATTAACGTGCGAAGCTGTTCTGCAATGAACAATGTGAAGATCGGTAATAAGGCAAGCCATACAAAGAAATGAAAATTCCTGAAAAATTTAAAGAAAAAAATGTGTTTATAGAGAAGAGCATGTATCGGCAAACTGGTTGAGGATAATATGAAAATGAAAGCGCCCCATAAGAACAGAAAGAAGGATAGTTTGCTTGTTTTCTTAAAGAAGCAGATAAACAAAATTATATACGTGAATATTGGGAAAAAAACGACCTTGAACTTGATCTTTTTCAGGTCTTTAAAAAGGAAAGTTACATAAAGCTCTCTGGTGACGCTTCTTTCAGATGTGCTATTAATATCAACGCTGATCTGGTTAGAGGACTCAGAAGACGAATGCCTGACAGGCATAACAAAACTTCCTGATCTACCTTCCTTATAAAAAGAATATCCAGGGTATAAAGATGATAAAAGCGCGAATGTGCACAGAAGCGCGAATATTTTGTTCTTGCTGATAAAAGTAAAGTAGCCAATGAAAAGCCCTTTAAGTTTTTTAAAATATACGAGTATGAAGGTAGTGATAAAAGAGGTGAAGATCAGTATGAAATAGAACGGTAGATATGTTGTGAGGATTATCATCAAGCTGAAGGTTATTCCTAAAAACGAGCTCTTTCTTTGTTCTTTTGAAAATGAAGTCAAGAAATAGAAGAACCATATAATTGGAATTGCTGTAAACATTATATGAGAATCAAAGAGCCTGGTTCCTAAAGATGAGAACATCAGAAGGAGGTATGCAATGAAAGCAACGATCCTGTCATTAAATAGTTTGTTTGCCAAAAAATAGAATCCCAGCATCCCTACGAAAAAATAAGATGCTAAAAATAAAAGGTAGGAAATCGTGTGAGAAAAACCTATCGTTCTAAATACAATAATGAGCAAATAAAAAGGATTGAATTCGCCCATTCTTCTTAAAAAGAAGCTGTTAGGCGAGCCATAAGCTTCATTATAATCCCATAAGGGGATCACTCCCTGCATAAGATTGTCTATAAAAAATTTAATATGGTCATATGAGGGAGGAGCATCGAAAGCAAGATGGGACCTGTTAAGTAAAAAAATCTTGAAACAAAAGCACCATAATAAAAAAGAAAAGATAAAAGCTAGGGGCAGCGGTTTTAAACATTCTTCAAAGATGTTTTTTATGATCGATGTGTTATTCCGGTTAGGTGTCATCACTTCTCCAGTGTGAAAAAAATCCGATAAACAAAGCTGACGGCAATAAATAAAATAATATTCTCTGAAGGGTGCTCGTGAGCCTCCATGTCAGGTCAAAATTTATTGTTGTAAGATATATAAAAAGTAAAACCAGCAGGTAACAAACAAAAAAAACCGAGATCACCTTAGGCTCTTTTCTAAAGAATTTAATTGGGTTGATTATGAACATTATCATAATAAGCGGCCAGATGGAACACCAGCCTTTATAGGCGATCTCTTTTAGAGTGAAATTAATTACTATCGTTAAGCCTTTAAAGTTAAGAAACTCCATGTTCGCGTTTGATACGTTTGCAGGAAAAATATCGGGGTTGGGCGGGGCTAAAAATATTTTGAATAATATTGTAAATATCGCCGTTGATGCGAGCCCTATCAGTAAATATGCAGGGACAGTTAACCTTGATCTGAATGAGCCTTTGTTAAACAAGATGATATTTAGGCAAGTAAGCCCGAACAGGATCAGGCAAAGGACAATGCCTTCGTTCTTAGTGAACGTCATAAGGCCAAGGAAAAGTCCGCTTAAGACCGCGCAGCCGGCATCTTTGGTCTTTAATGTGATAATGATCGTTGTAATGCTTGCCAAAAGATAAAAAGCCAGAAGGATATCAGCATATTGAGCCGTTGAAAGAGAAAGATATACAGGATTTGTTAGGAGAATCGCCGAGCCGATAAAAGCGACAGATGATCTAGTGAATTGTTTTAAGCTTCCGAACAATAAAAGCCCGCAGGAAAAAGATAAAAGGACAGCTGTTGCAAAGCAAACAACATTAACAGATCTATATGCAAATGAATAAGCGCTTGCGTGAATAAAAGGAAGAAGGAGCGGGTAGCCAGGCTGTGTGTGCCAGTGCAGGCGAAAAATATCTTTCCACGAATCAGAAAACAGCAGGAATTTGGTCTTCATATTATAAAGGGCCCAGGCATCCCATCTTCCGAAAGGGAGTCTTTTGGCTATTAGAAATATGCAGAAAATTATTGCTCCCCAAAGAATGAGCGCGAGCGTGTCTTTTACGCAAATATTCTTAAATGCTGAATGTACTGGAAAGATATCCTTTATGCTTTTTTTGTGTTTGTTTATATTTATAAATAACAAAAACCCGATTGTTAAAATATAAGCGAGAGATATTATCAGCTGAGAATATTTATTAAATATCAGAAAAGACAGGAATGTAATCAGGGCGCATAAACCCAGCCCTAGGCCAAGGGATAAACTTGCTCTCAATGAAGTCTGAAGCTTGATCTTGTCCGAGACAAGCATGCTTATCGTTAAGTATCCGATTAAAAAAGCAATAAAGTAAAAAATTATTATCATAGCTATTGTTTCACTGCAAGTATCTTGCCGTATTTGTTGATTTTTAAAGGCGCTGCGTTAAGGCTTCTTAAGGCATACAGAACATGAGTTTTGCTTGTGCAATCAAGAATATTATATTTGTGCTTTGTAGCATTCAGATCAAGAGCTGTTGGCGCCAACATATACTGGGCCATGAGAAATTGCCCATCATTGTTCTCTGATGAAAGATCTTTGTTCGTTATGAATCCAGCTTCACGTACGCCGTTAAGATCATCTTTAAGATCAGCAAATTGTAATCCTGGTTCAAAGCTGTTTTTGTTTTCAGTTTTTAATTGGATAATAATACCGGTTACAAGAATGAAAATGTTGCAGACTAAAACTATTAAAGAAAGAGCCAGAATGGCAGATTTAAAACTGAGGATTTTCTTTATTGTAAGCGTCATTTTATTTTAATGATTTAAGTTATTATGGATTTTTATTATGCAACAAGCAATAAAGGAAAGCAAGGCTAAAAAGTCGTTATTAACTAATATTAATATTCAAATAAATAATAAAAAAGAGATTGTTCTAATTTAGTGTTTTACAAGCGTACAAATATCGCTATAATATGTTCTATTATTAAGCTTTTGAAACTGAAGCAGTGGAAGGAGAGGGCATGGTAGGTGTAGGAATTATTGGTTGTGGACAGTGGGGGCCTAATCATATAAGGATTTTTTCTCAGCTATCGAGATCAAAAGCCTTGATATGCTCTGATCTTGACCAGAAAAGATTGGACGCAATAAAGGAAGCATATCCTGATATTAAGACAACCCTTGATTATAAAGATATTTTTAGGGATCCGGGGGTAGATGCGGTTTGCATCGCTACTCCAACAAAAACGCATTTTGCTATTGCCAAAGAGGCATTAGCGGCGGGAAAACATGTTTTGTGCGAAAAGCCTTTGTCTTTGGACCCGGGTGAATGTGATGAATTAAAAAAAATTGCAGATGCTGCAGGCAGGATACTTATTGTTGGCCATATATTTCTTTTCAATGCCGGCATCAATTGGTTGAAAGAGTATCTTAGGTCTGGTGAGTTGGGTGATATACATTATGCATATGCTACAAGGACAAATCTCGGGCCTTTCCGCTATGACGTAAACGCTTTGTGGGATTTGGCGCCCCATGATATTTCAATTTTTAATTATCTGTTCGATAGTTGTCCTGTCAATGTATCGGCGAGAGGCCATAAATGCCTCGGCACTCCTTTAGAGGATATTGCTTTTGCTTCTTTAGAATATCCCGGCAATATAATGGCGAATATCCATGTTAGCTGGGTGGACCCAAAAAAGGTCAGGCAAATAACTATTGTCGGTGATAAAAAAATGGTTGTTTGGGATGACCTGGACAATGTCGGACCTATAAAGCTTTATGATAAACATGTAGAGAAGGCTTCTGCTTTTTATCAGACTTACGGTGAATTTCAGCTGTTGTCAAAAGAAGGAAGCATTACTATACCTAAGGTTGGCTTTTCAGAGCCTTTAAAAACACAGGGACAGTTCTTTATTGATTGTATTGAGAAAAAGGTTTCCCCTGAAATTGCTGATGCGACAAAAGGCGGTGATGTTGTCAAGGTTTTATGTGCCTTGCAGGAATCTATTGGGAAAAAAGGTGTTTCTATCGAGATGGATCATAGCTAAAGAGTCATTGTTTTTAGCAGAAGATTTAGGTGCGTATATTAAAGGTTAATCCTGGTTCTTATATGAATAAAATTCTTGTTTGCCCTATAGCTTTTAATGAAAATGTTAAACTGAAGAATGTCATTGAAAGATTCTTAAAGTGTTCTGTGAGAAATAAAGTTGATTATCTTGTCGTGGATGATTGCAGCGAAGATGGCACTAGCGAGTTGATCAACAGCTGCTCGGGTCAGGGCGTTATGACGATAAGGCATCAACAGCGCCAGGGGGTTGGGGCGGCTATCAGGACGGCGATAAAATTTGCAAGAGAAAAAAAATATGAAGCGCTTGTTATAATGGCAGGCAATGATAAGGATGACCCCCAGCAGATCTCTAATTTAATAGACCCTATATTTAATGAAGGATACGATTTTGTTCAGGGGTCTCGCTATTTAGGTAAAAACGGCACGGGTGGCGATATGCCGTTTTATAGGAAGCTTGCTACAAGGGCTCACCCGATTATCATGTCTATTATAACGAGAAGGAAGGTTACCGATTCAACCAATGGTTTTAGGGCTTTTAAGTTATCGATCTTTGATGATAAAAATATTGATATTGACCAGGCCTGGCTGGATAAGTATGAGCTGGAGCCATATTTGATGTACAAAGCCATAAAACTTGGTTACAGGTTCAAAGAAGCCGGCGTTACAAAAATATATCCTTCAAGAAAGTTAGGCTATACAAAAATGCGCCCTGTTACAGGATGGTGGAGCATTGTACGGCCTTTGATATTTTTAGGTCTTGGGATAAAGAAATAAACAAACAATTCTAAGGAGGAATCAGGAAATGGTAAAGAAAGGTCTGTTGGTTATATTAGCAATGATTTTAGTCGGGTGCTCCTATCAAGGCCAAAAGTTAAGCTCTTATTTTGAAAATCCAAGAAGCATTATTAAAGACCCGCATTTCACTAGTTATAAAGAAAAAAGAGATGCTCTTGAGAGTCAATATTTGCAAAGAGATATTACTTATGCGGATTATGTGCAGGGCATGGATGAATTAGATGAATCTTATGCGAAAGAAGTACAGGAAAGAGACGCAAAGATATCATACAAATGAAACTACCGAGGTAAGAAAGCAATATGAAGCTATACGGCAAGAATACTGTTATGGAACGGCTAAGGGTTGACCCTAAAAGCATTACAAAAATATTTGTTGAGCAAGCGTACAAGGGAACCGGCAATATCCAGAAGAAGGCCCGCCAATGGGGAGTGCCGGTATTTGTTGTTCCTACATCAAAAATGATGAAGATGGCAAGGGATAAGAATGCTCAAGGTGTCCTTGCTGATGTCGGGGATTATGGTTATTTAGATTATGATGTCTTGCTGGATAATGCCCTTAAGAAAAGGAGATGTTTGGTTTTCCTAGATGGGCTTACTGACCCCCAGAATTTAGGGGCTATTATGAGGAGCTTGGCGTGTCTGGGCAAGTTTTCAATCGTATTACCTACTCATGATTCAGTCAGTGTAACAGAGACGGTTTTGAGGATTGCATCAGGTGGCGACAATTATGTTCAGGTATCAAGGGTCGCTAATTTAAACAATGCTATTAAAAAAGCTAAAGATGCAGGCTTTGCCATTGTAGGTGCTGTTGTAAAAGGAGGAACTTCATTGGATGACGCTGAATTTGATTTTCCTATCGGGCTTGTTATCGGGTCAGAACAAAAAGGCATAAGCGAAAGAATCCAGGGTCAATTAGACCTTCAAGTGACAATCCCAATGGCAGCTGAAACAGTATCTTTTAATGCCGCACAAGCAACTACGGTCCTATGTTATGAAATTACACGACAAGAAAAAAAATACAAAAAAGACTAAAAAACAAGCTGAGCTAAGCGCGATAAATTTGTTTGCAGAAGCCGGGCTTTTGAAGAAGATCAAGCGGAGCGGATGGTGGGTCGCTGGTATAAAAGACCCGGAAAGTGTTGCGGACCATTCTTTCAGGTGCGCAATAATTGCATATTATATGGCTCATTTGGAAAATGTTGATCCTTACAAAGCTCTTACAATGGCTTTGTTCAATGATATTCATGAGTCGCGAATAAATGATCTTCACAAGATGGGCCATTATTATATTGATTTCAAGCAGGCAGAGAAAAAGGTCTTTAGTGATCAGGTCAAAGGTCTTGACTCCAGGGTGAAAAAAGAGATGGAAATATTCCGTAAAGAATATGATGAGCAGATGACAAAAGAAAGTATTGTTGCCCGCGACGCCGATATTTTAGAATGCTTGTTGCAGGCGAAAGAATATTATGACAGCGGGCACACAAAAGCGAAAAAGTTCTTTAAGAAAGCCCCTGATCATTTGAAAACAAAATCTGCCCAGAAGCTCTGGAAACAGATAAAAGATTGGGATAGCGGACAATGGTGGGAAGATGTTGTCAAATTTGATCGATAGAATAATTTTACTGTTTTTCTTTTTTTTTAAAGATAATGTTGTTGTGAGAAAAAATGCTTTGACAGGGGTGGTAACGATACTGTTCTTTGTTACCTTTCTTTCAGGATGTGGTACTTTTGGCACATACAATACAGCTACAGGAAAAAAAGAATTTATTATGATCTCTACGGCTGAAGAAGTAGCTATGGGGCAAAGCGTTGACCAGAATTTGAGATCTGAGTATAAATATTCATCAAATAGTACGTTAAAAAGCAGAGTTGAAGGAATCGGTAGAAAGATCGCCGAGGTTTCTGATAGAAAGGATTATCAGTACAATTTCTTCGTTATAGAAAAAGATGAGCTTAATGCTTTTACAACCCCTGGCGGGAATATCTATATTTTCACAGGTTTGCTGAATAAGCTTACAACAGATGCTCAAATTGCTGCAGTTATAGCCCATGAAACAGGGCATTGTGCTGCAAAGCATGTTGTTAAGAAGTACCAGGCATCTCTTGGTTATGATATCGTAAAAAAGCTAATTCTAGGGAGGCTTGATTCATCAGGGAGCGCGGCTCAAGTGGTTTCCATGAGTTCCGGGACGTTAATGAACCTGGTTTTTTCGAAATACAGCAGAGGAGATGAATTTGAGGCCGATAGGCTGGGAGTAAAGTATCTGTATTTATCGGGATATGATCTTAATGGAATAATTGAAACGTTGACTATATTGCAAAATGAATCAAAAGGTTCTGCCGGCCCTTTGATCTTAAGTAGCCATCCTTATCTTAAGGATCGTATTGAAAGCGTAAAAAGAGAAATACAGGTATTAAAAAACTGATATTAGAGTAAAAAGTATTTTTAAGTATTTATTAATTTAATTTTAATGGTACAATGAGGTCAAGATGAAAAGGGTAGGAGTTGCTGCAAGTAAAATAGCTAAAGATAATTTGTTCTTATATAATTTCTATGTTGTCCTTATTTCCTCTTTGTTTTCATTGTTTATTTTCATAGTATCAGGCTTTGTTGTTACTTTTGCCCTGATTATTATTGGATATGTTGGCAAGGAGATCATGCTAGTTAAATTTGAAAGGGACTGGTCCGATGTTCTTGTTATCTGTATGATATCTTTAACAATAATTACGGCAATTTTTAACCTTTTAATTATTTCTAAAAATATTAGGCTAAACAAACTTAAATAATCTATATAAAAGAATAAGCTATGACACAAGATAAAATTGATTTTCAAAAAATGACGGAACATTTAAAAGTAGGTGTTTTTAGGTATACACCTGGAACAAATGGCAAGTTTGTATATTCCAATGCTACATTTAGGAAGATGTTAGGCTATGAAGCTGAAGATATTACTGATTTGGATGTTAATGATATTTTTGCAGATGTAAGATCATTTGCCGCATTAACCAGAAAATTATCTCAGGAACACTCGGTTAAGAATCATGAAGTCAGATTGAAGGGGAAGAAAAAGGACATAATTTGGTGCAGTCTTTCCGTATCCGGGGTAAAGAATGAAAAAGGCAGAGTCCATTATTATGATGTAGCCCTAAGCGATATCTCAACTAAGAAAAAAGCGGAAAAAGAAGTAAAAGAATCGCAAGAGATGTTCCAGACTATCTTTAAGAATTCTGCAGCAGCCATAACAGTTACTGATGGAAATGAAAGAATTATTGCATGGAATCCTTTTGCTGAAAAACTTTTCGGTATGGGTAAAAAGGAGTTCTTCAACAAGCCGGTCAAAGAGCTGTACCCTCCAAAAGAATGGAGAAGGATGCGAGGCTTCAAGATCAGGAAGAGAGGAATGCTTGCTGATATTGAAACTGAGGTTTATAAAAATGACGGAAGTTTAATCGAGGTTAATGTCTCTATTTCAGTTTTAAAGGATTCTGAGGGAAATGTTATAGGGTCTATTGGGATTATGCGGGATATTACGGCGCAGAAAATCCTGGAAAGACGGCTCAGAGAATCAGAGAATAAAATACATATTATTCTGGATAATTCTGCTGCTTGCATAATGCTTATTGATGATCAGGAAAGGATAGTATCGTGGAATAAATTTACCGAGAATCTGTTTGGCATGAAAAAAAGAGATCTGTATTTAAAACATGTCCAGGAGCTTTACCCGCCAGAAGAATGGAAAATGCTCAGGAATGCGAATATCAGGAAATTGGGGGGTAATCATCACATAAACACCAGGATTCTTACAAAGAAGAAGCAAAAGATCGATGTGCAGTTATCTATAAATGTTCTAAGGGATTCTGATGATAGGGTTATCGGCTCGGTAGGGATCATGCAAGATATTACTGAGCAAAAACGCGTTCAGGCTATGTTGGTCCAGGCAAAGATGGTGGCTGAGGAGGCCAGCAGCGCAAAATCTTTGTTTTTAGCTAATATGTCACATGAAGTCCGTACGCCTATGAACACGATCATTGGTATGATAGACCTAACGCTTGATAATGAAATGAAAGATGAGCAAAAAGAGAACCTTATTGTAGCAAAAGAAGCAGCGGATAATCTCTTGGGTCTTCTAAATGATATTTTGGATTTATCTAGGGTTGAAGCAGGAAAGATAACTCTTGAAAATATTGAGTTCCACATGCCAAATGTTCTAAAAAGCGTTGTTAAGGGTATGAGCGTCCTTGCTGCAAAGAAGGACCTAAAGTTATCGGTCAATATAGATCCTAATGTGCCGGAATTGATAGAAGGTGATCCTGTAAGGCTTAGACAGATATTTATTAACTTGATAAATAATGCTATCAAGTTTACGCATAAAGGGACAATTGATACATCGGTAAAATTGCTAAAAACTACTAATGGAATCGCTGAATTGCATTTTTCTGTTAAAGATCCGGGTATCGGTATTGCGAAAGACCGACAGGATCAGGTTTTTGAAATATTTACTCAAGCAGAAAGTTCGACTGCCAGAAGATTCGGTGGAACTGGCCTTGGATTAGCAATCTCTAAACGTTTGGCAGAAATGATGAATGGAACTATTTGGGTAGAAAGCGAAGAAGGTAAGGGCAGTAATTTCCAATTTACTGGCGAGTTTAAGGTTATTCAGCAAAAAGCTGTTCCGGATGATTCTGAAACAAGGGTGTCATCAGGAGGCGAAATATCTTTAAAAGATGTAAATGTTATTGTTGCAGAGGATAATGTCGTTAATCAAAAGATAGTTGTTCGTATGCTGGAAAAGCAAGGCTGTGTAGTAGCAGCGGTTGTCAATGGCCAGGAAGTGATCGATGCGATTGAAAAGAAGAAATTTGATGTGATCTTAATGGATATGCAAATGCCTGTTTTAGATGGGTTAGAAGCTACAAAAATAATTAGGCAGAACGAGGAGCATACGGGAAAACACATTCCTATTATTGCTTTAACAGCAAGGGCAATGCAAGATGACAAACAAAGATGTCTTTCTGCGGGTATGGACGGATACGTTTCCAAGCCAATTGACAGGAAGAAACTTTATGAGGAAATCGGAAACGTGATTAATAAGGAGAATAAAAATGGGTAATGATTCGATCGATTTAAGTGAATTCCTGGAAAGAGTTCAGGATGATAAAGAATTGCTTTTGGAGCTAATTGATATTTTCGCTGAAGATTATTTGGCAAAAAGAGAATTGCTTCAAACGGCAATTGAGAATAAGGACTATGAAGAGATCAAAGGTATCTCTCATTCATTGAAGGGCGCATCAGGAAATATTTCAGCTAAGAAGTTGAGATTGATACTGCTGCAGTTTGAAGAAAAGGGAAAAGCGCAGGATCTTACAGGCGTTGAAGATATTTTAGAAGCTTTAGATAAAGAATACGAAAGAGTGGCGGATCGTTTTGAAAGTTTAAAAGAGGAGCTTAAGTAAGCTATACTTAATTTATTGGAATCAGTGATAGATCCAAGAAAAAGCCTAGGTAAAATCAGCAAGTTACAGATTATTTTGATCCTGTTGTTTTTTGGTCTTTGCGTTTATTCTAATGCGATCTTCCATCCATTTGTCCACGATGATGTTGTTTTTATTGAAAAAAATCCCCTCATATCAACATTAGATATTAAGGACATATTTTTTTCGCCCGCGCCTTTTAGCGGCAGCTCTGATATCGCGAATTCATATTATCGACCCTTACTGGATATTTTATACAGGATCCAATATCAAAATTTTGGTAAAGTTGCTTATAAATATCATTTGTTTAATATATTTCTGCATGTTCTTAATGCATATTTGGTTTATTTGATATTAAGCTTTTTGCTTGATGAGCAAATGTTTGCTTTGTTTGGATCGTTGTTGTTTCTAATTCATCCTGTACAGAGCGAAGCGGTTTCTTGTATTGTCGGGGTTTCGAACTTATTATATTTCCTCCTTTGTAGCATGAGTTTTTATTTATACCTGCTTGCTAAAAAAGACGCAAAAAGTTTTAAAAGTAGTGTCTGTTACTTGTTTTCCTTGATGATATTTGCTGTTTCACTTTTAGCCAAAGAGCAAGCGGTGGTCCTTCCTTTTATAGTAATCCTGTATGAGATATGCTCCTGGGTTTATACTGATCAGGATATAAAAGATGATCTGGGGCCGTGTAAAATTGTCTTTAAAGGGGCAGGATATTTTTTAGTTCTGTTGTGTTATTTTTATTTGAGAAAAGCTGCAGTAGGGTCGTCCCTGTCAGAATCATTTTTGATTAACGAGGAATTAGGCCTCAGGATATTATCAATTCCGAGGACAATTCTTTTATATGTTAGTTTGATCTTTTTCCCGGTTGGCTTGCATTATTATAGGAATATAGATATTTTGCAGCCATTTTTAATGCCGACATTGTTTTTATCGGCATTAATAGTTGTGTTTTTGCTCATAATAAATTCTTTGAAATCCACCAAACAAAAGTTTCTGGCTGTTTTTGGCACAGGCTTCTTCTTTGTGTCGCTGCTTCCTGTTTTGAATATAGTGCCAATTGTGAACGAGTACTCTTTTGTCTTGGCGGCCGATCATTTTTTGTATTTACCAGTTTTTGGAATGATATTGTTTGTTATCGTTGTAGTTAAAGAATTGCTGGGCAAATACAATATTTATAAAAGAATGATCATTGCGGTATTAAGCTTTATAGTTGTGATTTTATGTGCGGTCACGTTGAGATTAAATGGTTTTTGGGCCAATGAGATCTCTATATTCGAAAGGACTGTGAAATATGAAAGAAATTTTGGCAGGGGACATCAGCTTCTGGCAAAAGCTTACTATTTTAATGGAAAGTTTGATATGGCAATATCTGAATATAAGAAAGCCTTGGGTATTATGCTCAGCTATGTTGGGAAAGTGCAAAATGCAAAAGCCAAAATTATATATTTGGATTTTGTAAAGGAGATCAATTTTGATCTTGGCATATGCTACCAAGGTAAAAGGGATTATCAGTCTGCGTTAAGATATTTTAAAAATGTTTCTAGTCTTGACCCTGATGATGGCGCTATTCATAATAACATTGGCATTGTTTACGTGAATCTAAATGATCTTGATAAAGCGGTCGAGCACTTTGAAATTGCGTATGATATGAAAAAAGATGACCTTATGTCAATGAAGAATCTGGCGCTAGGTTATATGAAATTAGGAAGGGCCAAAGAAGCAGAGCGATTGTTTATGCGTATTCAACAAATTAATAGCAAGTAATCGGGATCGATCAATTTTAAGGAGGAAGAATGTCGTCTTTTGATTTAATGTTCATAGTCGGAGCGGTTTTCATATTAATATTGATAGCTGTTACGTTCTTTATACCTACGGAGAAAAGGTTAATTAAGAAAAAAAAGAAGATGCTAGATGAAAAACAGCAAAAGGACTGGCAAGAAACAGCTTTAAGGCTAGAGAACCTGGTAAGCATTTTACGAAATGAAATTGGAAAGTGGGAGAATAAAGATAAAACTAAAGAAAAGCAAATTATGGTCGAAAAAGTGAAGATAAAAAAACTCCAGGAAAAGATCGTTCAGGAAAAGAGGTTGCATGAAAAAGAGCAAAGCGATATCACTAGAACAGCCAGAGAGCTGATTACCCTAAAAGCTGAACTGATCAAGGTGCAGGATAGCTTCTTGCAGGAGCATAATGATAATTTAAAAGCTAAAAGAGAGATAATTGAATTAAAAAGTCAAATTGATGTTTTAAGCAATGATAAAAGGCACCTTGAAACAAGTGTGCTGCAATTAAAAGCCAAAACGGATGAGAATAGAACTGAAATAATGCATTTAAAGAAAGAGAACTCTGAACTGTCGAAAAAGAAGGATGATGTTAGCTGGATAGCCAAGTCAGACCATATCAAACTAGAGAAAATAGTAAAAGAAAAAGAAAAAGAAATTGAAAGGCTGCAGAGGGAGCTTAGTGGCTGATCTTTAAGTAGTATTGTTATTTTGGGATGGGTCTTTATAAAATGTTTTCAAACAGGACAAATTGGGTGTTTTCTTCAAACAGGTTGGTGATGCTATTAGATTCTCTAAAGAAGGACAAAGAGAAGATAATAGACCTAACACAATCAAATCCTACGGAGTGCGGTTTTTATTATCCGAAAGAAGAGATCCTAGGGGCATTGTCAAACAGCGGGAATCTTGTTTATTCGCCAGCGTCAAAAGGAATGCTTTCTGCCAGAGAGATCGTTTCAGAATACTATAAAGATAAAGGTTACGAGGTTGACCCGGATAGTATATTTTTAACATCCAGCACTTCAGAAGGATATTTGTTTTTATTTAGATTGTTGGCTGATCCAGGGGACCGGGTTCTTTTTCCCGGACCCAGCTACCCTTTATTCGAGGTTTTGACACAGCTCAATGATCTTGAACTTGTGACCTATCCTCTGCAGTATGATAATTGGTCTTTAGACAAGGCTCTTTTTGATGAAGTTTCCCCGGACGCTAAAGCCATTGTTGTAGTAAACCCAAATAATCCGACAGGCTCATTTGTCGATGAGGCTGATCTTGGGATAATTAATGGCTCTTGCTTGAATACAGGAGCTGCAATTATCTGTGATGAAGTGTTTTTGGATTATGTCTTTGATGATAAGGCTAAACCTAAAAGCCTAGTAGGAAATAAGACCAGCCTTACATTTGTTTTGGGGGGACTTTCAAAAGCTCTTGGCATGCCTCAAATGAAATTGGCATGGATAGTTGTTAACGGGCCGGACAGGTTGGTTGAAGAGGCTAAGAAAAGATTAGAAATAATTGCTGATACATTTCTTTCGGTTAATACTCCCTCTCAAAATGCCTTAGGAAAATGGATGAAATGTAAGCCTTTTATTCAAAAGGATATTGTAATGAGGGTCAGGGATAATAAAAAAGTTGTACAGTCTATGATCTCCGGCAGCAATAAGTTTAAACTACTTGAGGCTCAAGGGGGATGGTATTCTGTTTTGCGGTTGTCAGGATCTGTTGATGAAGAAGAGTTTTGTTATGAACTATTAAGCAAAAAGAAGGTTTTTGTTCATCCTGGCTATTTCTTTGATTTTTCCGAAGGTGCACATATTGTTATAAGCCTGCTGCCACAAAAAGAAATATTTGAAAAGGGTATGAACGCTTTGTGCATTGAATAATTGTATATTTGAGTTAATATTGATAATTGAACATAGATGTCATGTTATAATCTCTTATAGGAGGAATTATAAAATGTTTGGAAAAAAAAGCTTCTTAGTTGTTCTTTTGCTCCTGTTAAGTTTTTACTTTATGATAGGTATTTCTGCGGCAGATAATGACAAAGCCTTGCTTGATAAAGCAAAAAGTTATATTGAAGAAGGACAGGAAGATTTTGCCATAATGTATTTAAGGGAAATAATAAGAGTTTATCCAAATTCTATTTATTGTGATGAGGCTAGCTTTAGGCTTGGGGAATATCATTACAAGCAGAACAATACAAAAGAAGCGATTAAGATCCTTAGCCAGCATTCGAGAATGTATCCTGATAGTTCTTTTAAAGATCAGACGAATGAGTATTTAAAAAAATTAAATTCGGTTATTTTGATTAAAAAGGCAAATACATTATTTGCCGCAAACATGTGGGAGGAAGCCCTTGCTGTTTTTACTGAATTAATTGATGACAATCCTGAGCTTGCCGCTTCTTTCAAGGAGAAAATAGATAAGTGCAGTTGGAAAATAGATGAGAATAAAAGGGAATTAGAGAAAAGAAAAGCGCGGATCGATTCAGGAAGCTTGGAGGCTGAACTTTTAGCACAAGATATTCAAAGCGGAAAAGCGCAGGGTTCTGTTAAGGTGATACAGCCAAAATCCGGGGCAGTTAGAAGCATAAAGAACGTGATAGGTCAGGCTACATCAGTTATGTCAACAAAAGCGCCAATTGATGATCAGATGAAAATCATGGAGCGGAAGTTTAATGTGTCAATGAGATCAAATGATGGCGATATGGCAGCTGCTATGCTTGCAATGATGGGGCCATTTATTTTGGTCATTTTGTCGATTATGTTGGTTTTTTATGTTTATTCAGCGTTTTGTTTGCAGACGATTGCCAGGAAGACAGATACAGAGGGTGGATGGTTAGCATGGATTCCAATTTTTAATATTATTCTGATGTGTGATATTGCGAGAAAGCCTAAGTGGTGGTTCTTTCTTATTTTTTTGACAGTTATCCCTATTATAGGAAGTATTATAGTTTTGGTTTTGTTTGTTATTATCTGGATGAATATTTGTGAACAGTGCGGCAAGCCTAGCTGGCTGGGTGTGTTAACGGTTATTCCTTTGGTGAGCTTGGTCCTATTGGGTTACTTGGCTTTATCAACTGTTAAGAAAGAAAAGAATAAAGAGAAATCAGAAAAAACTGAACATGCTGATGATCTGCCGCCCCCTCCAGCGCCAATAAAGTTCTAAATAAAATGAGCATTAAAAAATATATATTGAGATATTTCCTCGGCACTGCAGTTTTAATGTCATTCTTTGCGGGATGCGCCCACCTTAATGAAGCAGGAAGCTATTCAAATTCTGAGCAAGCAAAAGTTTGGTATGATCAGAGGGCTTTTATTGAAACGGTTGATGTGTTAGTAAAAGATAGCCAGCTGTTTTTTAAGTATAAAGCATTGCTTGAATCCAGTGACCAGCAAAAAGAGTTTTATGCTTTCGCGAATTTGGATGGTTTAAATAATTTGAAAGCTGATAGGGAAAGAATTATTTTGATCGAGATCAAGTACCTGGATAAAAAAGAATGGGAAGAGCGATCTGAAAAAACAATGCCGGTTACAAGTATTTCCGGGGAGAATTGGGATGAAATAAAGGAATTAATTTTTAAAGCAATAACGCCTGATGAGAAAAATTCCGGAAATGTTATAAGAAATAATGAAGAGGAACTATTGTTTTTCTATGATTCAGAGAAGAATGTAAATGTTGTTGATGTTAGCGAGAAGCCTATGGGAATCAGAATAAACAAGAACTATGACCAGGATGAGCTTGCAAATATAATAATTTCATCTTCAGAAGATTATTTGAAAAGAATAGAGATGGAAGCAGACAAGATATTGATAATTACAAATACTGAAGATGAATTTAAGGTGCCATTCCTCTATGTTGATTTGCAAAAGGGATTTATAGCAAGCTTAAATGTGAGTGATAGCATTGGACCAAAACAGAATAATAATGTTGTTAAGAAAGGCATAAAAACTGCGGACCATGTGATCTTTAACAGTCATGTTTTTGGAATGGTTAACAGGCCGTTCACGTCCGCATTTAAGCTGTTTTCGTGGGGAAAGGGAACTGTTTTTGATGTAATGGATACAACAAAAATAACAAAATTTGAAAGTAAATCCTTTCCCCCGATTGGAAATGATCTTGCAATGGATATGGATGTCTTTAATAAGAAGTTAGACAGGTTGTTGGGAAGCGATATCAATTATGGGCAAATGAATCTTTTGGTGGATGGGGATGATTATTTCCCTCGATTGATAGCGGCGTTGCTTGATGCAAAAAAGTCTATCCATTTCAGGACATTTATTTTTGATAATGATGATTATGCTGTAAAGATCGCAGATGTTTTAAGGAAGAAATCAAAGGAAAATGGTGTTAGCGTTAAGGTCTTATTAGACGGTATGGGACAGGTAATGGGAGAAGGTAAAATTCCGGTTGGGTTGCCAAAAGGCTTTAAGGCGCCCGCATCAATGGAAAAATATTTAATGCAAGGCTCTAATGTTGAGGTAAGAGTGAGGTCTAATACCTGGTTTAAAGCAGATCATACAAAGACAATAACAATTGATGGGGAAATCTGTTTTACTGGGGGGATGAATGTCGGGCGTGAATACCGCTATAATTGGCATGACCTGATGGTTGAGCTGAAGGGCCCGATCATTGATGAAATACTTTATGAGTTTAATATCGCCTGGGAACATTCGAGCAAGATGGGGGATATTGCGCTAATAAGGGAGATGCTTTCTTCAAAAAGAGAGGCCAAAAAGATAATAGATGCAGGTGAGCATTATCCAATAAGGACTCTTTACACTCGGATAAATGACCCCCAAATATACAAGGCGCAGCTAGCAGCAATTAGAGGATCCAGGCAGTACATTTATATAAATAACGCTTATTTTTCTGATAATATTATACTTTATGAATTGATAAAAGCGAGAAGGCGGGGCGTAGATGTTAGAGTGATCCTCCCTGTTCATGGCAATCATGAAATTATGAATGCCAGCAATGTTATCACAGCGAACATTATGTTTAAAAATGGCATTAAGGTCTATTTTTACCCGGGCATGTCACATGTAAAAGCTGCGATCTATGATGGCTGGCTTTGTACAGGTTCTGCAAATTTTGATAAATTAAGTTTCCGCTATAATTTGGAATTTAATCTAGCAACATCAAATAAAGAAACGGTAGAGCGCTTTAAGGCAGTGCTTTTCGAGCCTGATTTTAAGAAATCCAAGGTCATGGACAGGTTGCTTAAAAGCAATATAAAAGATTTTGTTTCTGAAATATTCGCTGAACAATTATAGTTAACGCAATTAATCGAGGAAGAAAGTTAATGATAGATCTAATTGATGGAGGTATACAGAATTCAAATTTATTTTTGCATATGCCTTTATTTGATGAAGTCTATTATGAAGGCTACCATGAAGGAAAGATTAGAAAGTACAGGGCTATAAGAGAGGACCAGAAATGTGATATCCTGGTCTTAAATGTCATAAGGAAAAGCGAAGATATTATTTGGGACTCTTTGGAGGACTTATTAAAAAGGAGCGTGTCCGAAGCGGCATTTAGCGTCCATGGCGTATATATTTTTGATCTGTTGACCATGGACATTCATAAAGAACTTAAGACATATAATCATAATGAATTAAAGACATTGCTGATCAATATTGCGTTAAAATTAAAACCGGGTGAACAAAAACTGATCAAGTATTCTTCTGTATATGGGTTGTTTCAGAAAACTGTGCATGAATCATGGGGAAAGATAGCCTTTAAAACATCAGTTGAAGTGTTTAAGGATAAATCATCCTATTTGGACCTGCTTATAAAGCAGCTTCTAAAGAACGTTGAGTTCGCACATGACCCGGCAATACTTCTTCTCAATGATCTCAGCCAGACTCCTATTTTTGATCCTAAAGATGATGAGCAGCAAGAAAGGTTAAAAAAGTTTATTGAAAAAAAAATACCTACTTCGATAGAATTCCCGCCGGAAGTTTATATTCAGGATAAGAACGGGGTTAGAGAATTGTTGTCAGGAGATGTGATTGTATAAAAAAATGGCCTGTTTTAAGGTCTTCCTTGTTCTTGCCAATAGCCTTCATATCTGTTAGTATTATTAAAATTCTTATTAATATTATAAATAAAAAGAAAGGGATCTGACTGTGGCAAAAAGACCAGACTGGGACGAATATTTTTTAAAGTTGGCAATGTTAGCATCAGAGAGAGCTACTTGTCCGAGAATGCATTGCGGCTGCGTGATCGTAAAAGACAAGAATGTGATCGCGACCGGATATAATGGTTCTATCCCTGGAGATGATCACTGTGATGATGTCGGATGCATGGTGGTAGATAACCATTGTGTGCGTACAAATCATGCTGAAATGAACGCTTTGATCCAGGCAGCCAAGCAAGGTAATTCGGTAAATGGGGCAATAGCTTATGTAACTAATATGCCATGTACAACATGCGCAAAAGCTTTGATAGGGGCAGGCATAAAAAAAGTTGTAATTTTCTCAGGGTATCATGATACTTTGGCAAAGGAATTTTTTGCTAAAGCCGGGGTTGAATTGTTGAAGATCGCTATGCCTTCAAAAAAGATCGAATATGATATTGAGGGTTATTCTTCAGCTAAAAAGTAATTCTTGATGAAGAATATGCTGATTTGCTGGAGAGCAGATCTTGCTAAATGAGGCAAGGAGAGATAATGGGTAATATTAAGATATTGGTGGCTGACGATGAAAAAGAAGTTCTTGATATTATGGCAAGGAAAATTCAGGAGCAGGGGTATGATGTTGTTAAAGCAAGTGATGGAAATGATGCGCTAGAGAAAATTATTCGGGAAGCTCCGGATGTTATACTGCTTGATATTAATATGCCAGGAAGAAATGGATTTGAGATATTAAAAGATGTCAGGGAGAATCCTACTGCTTCCAAGTGGCAGCCGGTAATTATAGTTTCAGCTTGTAATGAACTTGATGACCTGAGAAAAGGATATAAGCTTCAAGCGGACCATTATATTACTAAGCCCTGCAGTATTGAAGATATCATTAAAGCGATTAAGTTAATGGTGAGCCTTATTCCTCAAAGGAAGAGCAGAAAATCATAAATGGTTGTTCAAAGAGCAATAATCAGGTTTTATTAGTTCAATAAAGGATATTTTATTTAAATTTATGAGAGCGCTTATATACATTGTTGTATTTCTGGTGTTATTTGTTCTTTATGTCCGGTATCTAGAGTACAAGTCGCTTTTTTACCCGATAAAAGATGTTTTAGTTACGCCTACAAGCATTGGTTTGTCGTATGAAAATATTTATTTTAAGACAAGAACCGGGCTAGTATTAAATGGCTGGCTGGTAGAAGGCGTACCTCAGAGTAAAGCGGTTATGCTTTTCTTTCACGGCAATGCCGGAAATATCGGGGACCGCCTGACGAAATTGAAATATTTTTCGCAAATGGGTGTTAATGTCTTTATTATCGATTATAGGGGATATGGTAAAAGTGAAGGCTCTCCGAGCGAGGAAGGCTTGTATGAAGATGCTGCCGCAGCATTTGATTATATTGTATCGAGAAAAGAGCTTGATCCGGAAAAAATTATTTCCTATGGGGTTTCCTTGGGGGGCGCGGTTGCTGTTGATCTGGCGGCTAACAGAAAAGTATGTGGATTGATAGTTGATTCATCTTTTTCAAATGCTAAAGATATGGCAAAAAAGATACTGCCGTTTATCCCGGGGTTCATCATCAAGACTAAACTAGATTCGCTTGCAAAAATCAAGGGCATAAAATATCCCAAGCTATTCTTACATAGCCCTCAGGATGAAGTTGTGCCTTTTGTGCTAGGAAGGAAGCTGTATAAGGCCGCCTCAGAACCCAAAGAGTTCGTAGAATTATCAGGCGGGCATAATGATAATCATATTGAAGATGAGGCCAAATATAAAGAAAAAATAAACTTGTTCATTAATGATATAGTCAATAGGGCTGATAAAGATAATCAGTAGGCGGCAAGTACCTTGCGGGGGGTTAAGAAATATGAAAGAATATTTAAGAACAAAGAAGATGAGGATTTTAAAGCCTAGCGGTAAGCCTATCATATTGAGAGGTGTGAATTTGGGCGGGTGGTTGATGATGGAGGGGTATATTCTTCATGCTCCAAATTTTCCGGAACAGCAGTTTAAGAAGAATTTTGTAAAGAAATTAGGCGCTAATAAATTAGCTTCATTTGAAAAAAGTTTTCGCGACAATTTTATTGCCGAAAAAGATATAAAGCAGATAGCCGGTAATGGATTTAATTGTGTTCGCGTTCCCTTCAATTATCAATTAGTCGAGTGCGCTCCATACAAGTATGACCAGAAGCAAGTTCAATATTTAGATAATGTGATCAAATGGTGCACAAAGAACAAGATATATGTCATTCTTGACCTTCATGCTGCCCCCGGCAGCCAGAATCATGACTGGCATTCAGATAGTTTCGGCCACGCAAAACTATGGACGAACAAGGCAAATCAGAACAGAACGATAGCTATATGGGAGTTTATAGCAGCAAGATATAAAGACGAGAAATATGTTGCGGGCTATGATCTGCTGAACGAATCAGTAATCAAGAGCACAAAGCTTTTAAATGAATTTTATAAACAGTTGATCAAGCATATCAGGAATATTGATAAAAATCATATTCTTTTTATCGAAGGTAATAATTGGGCGACAGATATAGAGTGCCTGGAAAGATTTGATGATGATAATTATGTGTTAAGTATCCATAGTTATCATCCTATTGATTTTACATTTAATTTGGTTCCGCATCTTTGTTATCCTTCAAAAGTGGATCATCTTCAATATAACAAAAAAAATCTCAAGGAGCATTTATCGCAGTATAAAAGAATTGCTCAGAAGCATTGTGTGCCTGTTCTTCTTGGAGAGTTTGGGGTCAATGCGCGCGACGGTCTTTTTGGGGAAGATAAGTGGCTAGAAGATATGCTGGCTATATGCAAAGAGCTTGGCTTTAGCTGGACTTATTGGACATACAAGGCAATAAAGAATAGCGCTTTTCCGGACGGCGTTTATAGCTATTATGATAATCCGCCATGGGTAAACAGGCTGGGGCCTGTTACAGGATGGGATACGTATAAGAATCATTGGGTCAAAAAGAAAAATGAAATGACCCGTTCATGGCAAACAGAGAATTATAAAAGTAATCCTTCAGTCTTGAAAGTGCTTAAGAAATATGCAAAGTAAGATTGTCAGCATGTCAAATTCACGAATAAAGAAGATTGTTCAATTGCGTGATAGAAAAACGAGGCAGGAACTTGGATTGACTATCATTGAAGGGGTTCGTGAAGTAGAACGTGCGATTGATTCTAAGGTGGATATAAAAGAAATATACTGTTGTTCTGACTTGCTTGAAAAAATGGGGTCTTTGGCCCTAAATAAGAAGCTTAAGGCGTTAGAAGTTCCAAGATTTGAATTAAGCAGTGCAGTGTTTTTAAAGGCTTCTTATGGAGACAGAAGTGAGGGCGTTATTGCATTGATGTCGATACCTGAGGCTTCATTGAAAAATATAAGGGTTAAAAACAAAAATAACCCGATTGTAGTTGTCGTTGAATCTGTCGAGAAGCCGGGAAATCTTGGAGCGATATTAAGGACATGTGATGGCGCAGGAGTTGACGGTGTTATTGTTTGTGATGAAAGAACGGATATTTATAATCCAAATGTAATAAGAGCGAGCTTGGGGACTATTTTTTCTGTGCAGGTTGGTGTTGGCTCTAATGGGCATGTTCTTGATTATCTAAGGGATAATAAAATTAGAATTTGTGTAACCACTCCTTCAGCAAAAATGGTATACACTGACGCAGAACTTAACAGGCCGTTAGCAATAATCATGGGTTCTGAGCAGAAGGGATTAAGCCCATTTTGGTTAAATAATGCCGACATGCAAGTTAATATTCCTATGAACGGTATTGCAGATTCTTTGAACGTATCAGTATCAACAGCAGTTGTTGTTTATGAGGCATTAAGGCAAAGAAAGAAAGGTGATAAATGAGGCTGCAGGTATTTTTATCTAGAAATGGTGTTTCTTCAAGAAGAGACGCTTTGGAACTGATTAAAAAGGGGAACGTATCCTTAAATGGTAAAGTTGTATTTGAGCCTTCAACGGAAGTTGATGAAAAGTGCTTAGGTGTTTCTGTTAATGGTGAAAAGATCAAGCCAAGGAAATTCTTGTACATTCTTATGAACAAGCCCAAAGGATTTACTACAACGAAAGAAGATCGCTTTGCCGACAAGCTGGTCTTTGATCTTCTTCCAAAAAATCTACACCATTTAGCTCCTGTAGGCAGGCTCGACAAAGATACTGAAGGTTTGTTGCTGTTAACAAATGATGGCGATGTTGCGTATAAATTAACTCATCCTAAGTTTAATGTAGATAAAATTTATTATGTGGTATTGAGAGAGAGGATTGACCAGGAAAAACGTTTAAAGGTTGAGAGGGGTGTTTATATAGATGGTGTAAAGACGCTTCCTGCAAAAATAAAGATCATTAAATCGCTCAAGGACAGGACAGAGCTAAGTATTACAGTTCACGAGGGCAAGAAAAGACAGATCAGAAGGATGTTCGCTAATGTGAAAACGAAGGTTCTTTATTTAAAGCGGCTGACGCAAGGGCCTTTGAAGCTTGGGAGCCTTAAGGTTGGCTGTGCTAGGGAGTTAAATGCTCAGGAGATCAATAGTATTAGAATGATAGGAGAGGATGTTTAGTTTTTTTTATTAAGCAAAACTATTATGATAAATATCGATAATATAACAATGGGATTTACCCAAAGAACGCTTTTTAAAGACGTTGCTTTCAGTATATTCCCTGATGAAAAGATCGGCTTGGCTGGCCCGAACGGTTCAGGGAAAACGACGTTGTTCTCAATAATACTTGGTGAAACTGAACCAGTCGCAGGCAACGTCCAGGTCCAGAAGAATTTGAATATAGGATATCTTCCTCAAGAAGCAAAGTTCAGCTCAAAAAGAACAATAATGGAAGAGCTTACTTCCGGAGATGATAGGATCAGGGCGCTTTTACAGGAAAGAAGAAAGCTTGAGGATCTTCACAAGGCGGATACTGATAGATATGGCGATGTTCTTCATGAACTTGAACAATTGGGCGTTTATGAGATCGAGCATAAAGCGGAAAAGATATTAACCGGCCTTGGCTTTAAGCAGGAAACGTTTCACAAGCCTATTATCGAATTAAGCGGCGGCTGGCAGATGCGGACTTTGTTGGCAAAACTTCTAACGTATCAATACGACCTCTTATTGCTTGACGAGCCTACCAACTATTTGGACCTGGAAGCGACTTTGTGGCTAAAAGAATATCTTTCGAGCTATCGGGGGGCATTTATGTTGATATCCCACGACAGAGAGTTCCTTAATGATGTTACTAATTATACGATCATGCTAGAGGGGGCTCAGGCTGTAAAAGTAAAGGGTAACTATGAAGCTTATCAGCAACAAAAGGAGCTTAATCAAAAGAGCTTGGAAAAACGCCAAAAAGTCGTCGAGAAGAAGCGACAGCAGTTGGAGCAATTTGCCCAAAGGTTCCATGCGCAGCCGAACAGGGCTGCTGCAGTAAAGAATAAAAGAAAGATGATCGATAAGCTTGAAGTTATTGAATTATCGCATGAAAAGACCAGCATCGGAGAATTTGAATTTTCTGATATACCGTCAAGCGGATATGTTGTCGCAAACGCAGAAAAAGTTTCAAAAGCATATGGGGATAAGCAAGTTTACAAAGATCTGGATTTTGAGATTATTAAAGGTCAAAAAGTCTGCTTGATCGGGCCAAACGGTTCTGGTAAGTCCACCTTATTGAAAATGCTCGCAGGGACGATCAAGAATGATTCCGGAGAGATCAAGTACGGGCATAATGTAGAGACCGGATATTTTTCCCAGACAAGGACGGATGTCTTGAACCCAGAAAGAACCGCTTTTGATGAAGTTGTGTCAGCAGCCTCACAGGGAATACCTTCTCTTAAGGTAAGGAATCTTTTGGGGCTGTTCAATTTTCACGGCGATGATGTCTTTAAGCCGGTTAAAGTCTTATCCGGAGGGGAAAAAAGCAGGCTGATATTAGCAAAGCTGCTTATTAATCCTCCTAATTTTATGTGTTTGGATGAGCCGACGACCCATCTTGATCTTGACGGGATCAATGCTTTAACGAAGGCTTTCAAGAAATATTCCGGGACAATGTGCTTTATTAGTCACGATCTTTTTTTTATCAGAGAGGTTGCAGATTGTATCGTCGATGTAAGAGACGGAGAATTGAAAATATATTTGGGGGGCCTGCAGTATTATTTGGATAAGAAAGATGAAAAAGAAGCTTTTTTAAAAGGCGAGAAGCGTGCAGCCAAGAAGTCCGGTTCCGGTGAGGGTAAAAGGGAAAAGACCTCAGAGGAGTTCGAAAGAGAACAGGAGAAGTCGCACCTTGCAGAATTACGAAGGCAACATAATCAGGCAAAAAACAGATTGTCCCAAATAAAGAATGAAATAAAGAATTTAAGGCTGGAAGAGAAAGACCTCGAGACAGAAAGCTATGTAAAATCGCGCCATCTTTCACAGCAATTCGATAAGAGGGATAATCAAACATTAATAGATTATGGAAGGCGGCTTAAGGAAATCCAGACACGGTTAAGAGAGATAGAAAGCACTATAAAGAAACTTGAAGAAGAGAGGGACAGAATAACAAAGTAGAGGAATATGAACCTGAAATTGGATTTGCATGATATTTATTCTGAAGGAAAGCAGTTGGAAAAGGCACTTGTTGATATATTGAGCCAAGCTGAGAGCAAAAAAGCAAAAATGGTCGAGATCATTCCGGGGAAAGGAAGCGGCCAGCTGAAGAAATATGTCCTTCGTTTTCTCGAGAAGAATTACAAGGGGAAATATCACAGGATTGAAAAAGACGATAAGAACTGGGGAAGGATATTTGTTCATTATCGCTGGTAAAAAAATAGGGACAAGAACATGAGAAAAACATTTATAGCGATTCTTTGTTTGTTTATTTTTAGTGGGTGCTCTAAGGCAAAGTATATTAATGAGCTTTTAACCTTAAAAAGAATTGGCGATGAGCAGGTTGCCATGGCAGATATTGTTGCCGAGCAGGACAGTAAATTTAATATGCTTCTAAAAAAGGTCACAGAAGGTAAGATCTCGGAATATAAAACAAAGGATAGCTTATTAGATGCTTTTGGCAAGCCTATTTTTGTTAAGAAAGTAAGCCGCAACGACAGTATTCAGGAAAAATGGCTTTACCGTTATTCGACCCAGTTTTTTGGCTCGTCAAAAGTTGTTTTTTATTTAGATGATGCGGGTAATGTTGAAGATTGGGAATATATTGAACCAAAATAAGCAGTTATCCGGGAGGGACATTATGTCAAAGATAAAGATCGAGAAATTAAATGACCTGCAGAAAAAGGAACTGGGCATTCCTGAAAAACTTTCTAGCAATCGCACCTGGTCAGTCTGGGAATGTGAGCCATCTGTTTTTGATTGGCATTATGACGAAACAGAGAATGCATATGTTTTTGAAGGCAATGTTAAAGTGAGAACTAAGGATGGGGAAGTTGTGATAAAGTCTGGTGATTATGTGACCTTTCCGGCAGGATTGGACTGCACATGGAAAATTTCAGAAAAGATCCGGAAAGTTTACAGGTTTATTTAGATTCATTTAGGTGCAATTATTGTAAAAAATTCAATAATGGAGGCGCTAAATGGGAAAGTCAGGAAAAAAACCAAGGCAGAAATTAAATGCAAAGAGTTTTGATGAAGGCGGCGGAGGCAGTGCTCCAAAGAAAAAAGAACGCGACTGGGATTTTGATGATATAGCACGCTCTAAAACACGCCGGCGATAATTTGTAATGAATAGCAAGCTAAGAAGAGTTCTGGGCCAGGCATACAAAAAGCTATTTGATGCTTATGGCAAGCAATATTGGTGGCCGGCAAAGACAAAGTTTGAAGTGATCGTTGGGGCGATATTAACCCAGAATACAAATTGGGTAAATGTGGAAAAGGCTTTGAACAATATTAGGAAAGAGGGCCTGCTGAATTTCAAGGCCATTGAGAGCATATCAATAGAAAAATTGGCTTTATTGATAAAGCCTGCAGGTTATTACAATATAAAAGCAAAAAGGCTTAAGAATTTTATTGGATTTTTCTCTGGGGAATATCAGGGAAGCTTAAAGAAAATGGGTTGTGAAAAACCCGATATCCTGAGAGAGAAATTGTTAAGAGTAAACGGCATAGGCCCGGAAACAGCTGATTCAATTTTGCTTTATGCGGTAGGTGTCCCCGTATTTGTTGTTGATGCTTATACTAAAAGGATCTTTTCGCGGCATGGCCTTGTTGACGAGGAAGATGATTACCCTGCAATCCAAAAGTTATTTACGGATAATCTAGAGCCAAACGAGAAAATCTTTAATGAGTATCATGCGTTGATCGTAAAGCTGGCAAAGGAACATTGCAGGGTAAAGCCTCAATGCGAAGAATGTCCTTTGATAGGATTGAATAGCTTTTAAAATGTATTTAGTTTATTAAAAAACAGTGTTTTAGGATAGGGTGCATTATATGAATATGACGATTGTCTCAATTACCTTAGGAGTGGTTTTTATTGGGTTTATGTTTGCCGCTTTTATGGCAATGCTGGGTTTTTTACGAAAGCAAATAAGGGATGAAATAAGCGTGAGCCAGGATCAATTTCTGAAGCTGGCGCGTCAGCAGTTTGAAATTGAACAAGGCAATGCTATCAAGGAATTTGAGATCAGAAAAGAGGCTGTTGAGGGTTCGGTTAAGGGTTTGAAGGAACAATTAGACAAGTATTCGCAATTGGTCAGGGAATTTGAAAATGATAGAACTCAAAAATATGGCAGCCTTGAAAATGAACTTAAAAATGCGGCGCTTGCAACAAATGAACTAAAGAATACCACGAACCGGCTGAATGATGTTTTGGGGAATGTTAAATTGCGAGGCCAGTGGGGCGAAAGAATGGCGGAAGATATTATTATTAACTTGGGCTTTATTGAGGGCATTAATTACAAGAAGCAAAAACAGTTAGGCGCAAGCGTTACAAAGCCGGATTATACATTCCTGCTTCCTGATGAACATATTGTGAACATGGATGTAAAGTTCCCGCTTGATAATTATTTGAAAATGGTTAATTCGGAGAATGCTTCGGAAAAAGAAAGCTATAAGAAAGAATTCCTTAAGAATGTCAACGAAAGGATAAAGGAGATACAGGGCAGGGACTATATTGATCCGGGCTCAAATACTTTGGACTTTGTGCTTCTTTTTATCCCGAATGAACAGGTTTATGGAATAATACAGGAAATGGCCCCTGACCTGATGGACAGTTCGCTCAAGAAAAAAGTGGTTTTGTGCTCACCGTTTACGCTTTATGCAATGCTAAGCGTTATTAGGCAGGCTTATGAGAATTTTAAGTTTGAGAAGAATTTGAAGAAAATTATCAAGGACATTGAATTGTTTGCTAAGTATTATGACAGTTTTAAGGTTGGCTTTGAGAAGGTCGGAAAGTCGATCGAGGATTCTATGGATAAATACAGGGAGGTAAGAAATAAAAATTTTGAAAGATTGGATGTGAAAATAAGGCACATTGAAGATTTTAAAAAAGGCAATAAGATGGAAGCCTTACAGATGGAAGATGGGTTAGATGACGATAAGTAGAGATTCAGATCCTTGCTTTCCGTCATGGATATTGGCGGATACTTTTGATAGAACGATAGACTTCTCTTTCCCTGAAGATGGCGGTGTTTTTAATGAAGAACAGAATTGTTTTTTGAGATCCTATATTGAGGAAAATAGCGATAACACGCTTGGAGTGTTCCAAACAATTAAACAAGTCCACGGTGATGAAATTGTTTTAATTAATAAGGATGTCTTTAAACGTGATGGAGCAAAGGGAAAAAACCAGGAATCTTTAAGGCGTGCTGATGGATTGATAACTGATAGTGCCGGCCTGCCGGTTGTAATTCGAACGGCGGATTGTGTTCCGGTTTTTATATTTGATAACAAGTTCAAGGTTATTGGTCTGGTGCATGCTGGTTGGCGGTCCACGCAGTTGGGAATAGTCAAGAAGGCTGTAGTTTTGATATGCGATAATTGGAATAGCGAGCCGGATAATATAAATATAGTTTTTGGACCTGCGATAAGAAGATGCTGCTATGAAGTTGGCCCAGAGTTCAAGGAGAGATTTAATAGCAGCGTTACCGAAAGAGATGGCGGCTATTGGTTGGGCTTAGTTGAGGAGAATATTCATCAGTTAGAAGGCTTGTTTGAGAAGGGAAAAAATTTAATTGATCGTGGGATTTGCACTTGTTGTGATAAAAGATATTTTTCATACAGAAGAGAAGGTGCCTTGGCCGGCAGGAATTTATCAGTTATGATGATCAAAGGGGAATGATATGTATTGCGTTGTTCTTGTTACTTCAAAAGATCTTGATGAAGCATCTGCAATAAGCAGAAAATTACTTGAACAAAAATTGATCGCTTGTTCTAATATTGTTAATGGTGTCAATTCGTTCTTTAGTTGGAAGGGTGACATTGTTAACGAAAAAGAAGTTTTGCTCGTTCTTAAAACAAAAGAAGAACATCTTAAAGTTTTAACAAGAGAAGTTAAGAGAATACACAGCTATGAGACTCCGGAGATTATTGCTTTGCCGATCATTTATGGCGACCAGGACTATTTGAAATGGATGGAAGAAGTTTTATAAGAATAATAATGTACCTCAAAGAAAGAATATTTTAAAAGAAAAGGAAAGTGAGTATATGAAAACATTTATCAAGCTAAGCCTATCATTGATCATATTATTAGTAATGCTGTACCCTGCTTCTGCAAGCAGCCAGTTAGGATGGGGACAGGTTTCTTTAACAAACAAGACTGCTCCTGATTTTGAATTAACTACTCTGGATGGCTCAACGAAAAGTTTTAATAATTTCAGAGATGGGGATAATTCAATTATTTTTTTCTGGTCAACATGGTGTCCTCATTGCCGTTCTCAGCTAATGGCTTTGTTAAATATGAAAGAAGAGCTTGAAAGAAAAAATATAAAGGTTGTTCTGGTCAATGAAGGTGAAAAGATAACGGTTGTCAGTGCTTTTCTAGAAAAGAATAACATAGATTTTGAGGTATTTTTTGACACTGATGGGGCAATTGGCAGCAAATACCAGGTTGTTGGTATCCCAACTTTCTATTTTGTTGATTCGGCAGGTATAGTTAAGGCTTCGGAGCATTATATCCCGGAAAATTATGGAGCTTTTTTCGCGTCACGAAAGAAAAATAAAAAGTGATAAAGCTTTAACCGGGATTTTATTCTTCTTGTCCTTCCTTAGGAGCAGACAATTCTCTTAACCTTTGAAGATTATTATCTAGTTTTGCTGCAAGTCTTAATCTTACTAAAAAGTCATTAAAGGCCTGGTTTCTGATGTTTCCTATCAAAGTTTTTGCAAACTCCGCTTTATCTTTCTCAAATTTAGTTTTTTCAACAGGTATGTAGCTGTCTTGATGTAAAATGCAGTAGCCATTATCAATTTCAACAACGTCACTGATCTTGTTCTCATTATCTAAAAGAAATGCTGTTTCTTGGAAATCCATTGCAAGTCCAACAGTCGGAAGATATTGTCCTCTATTGAAAACCGGAGTTTGCCTGATCTCTAGCCCGAGGTTCTTTGCTGATTTTGTGAAATCTTTTAATTTGGTTTTATTAAGCTCTTCTTTTATAGCGGTCAAATGTTCTTCGGCTGTTTTCTTGGCAATTTCTTTTGATTTGATCTGGACAAGTTCTTGAGCGACCGATTGCCTTGCTTCCTCAAAGGCTGGTATGTATGCCCCCTTCTTCTCAACAACTTTTGTTATATAAATTGCGTTTGGAGTTTCAAAGGGTTCGTTTATTTCTCCCGGCTTAAAATTAAAAACCATACTTAAGAATTCATAAGGCCAGCCTAAATTAAGATTCGGCTTTTCTTCGCTAAAAAATCCGCTTTTTTGTGTTTCTAAGTTGTAGTTTTTTACAATTTGGGAGAAGTTTTCAGGTTTATCCAATGACTCATAATAAATGTCTTTTGCTTTTTCTCTCATTATGTTATTTGCTTTTTGGATCTCAGCGTTTTTATCTGAGAGGCCCGTATTCTTCTCAGCTTTTTCGGGTGATAACTCTTCATTAGGTTCAGGCTCAATTTCTTGTAGAGGCAATGTTATGAATTCAACGTTGATAGTCGAAGGTATTTGAAATTTAGTTTTGTTTTGATCGTAATAAGCTCGTGCAGTTTCCTCATTGACTGATATCTGTTTGGCAAAGTCTTGCGATAAGACAAGTATGTAGCTTATTTGCACTTTTTCATTTATTTTCTTGTAAGATTGGAAGATCGCATCTTCGGAAGGAAATATGGATGAGGTCTCGGCATCATATAGTTTTTTAAATTGAAGGGTAGCCCTAACGCTTTCTTCAAAGTCCCTGGTTTTGATCCTTAGAACATATCTAAGGATACTGTCATATAGGGAAGGGTCAAATTTGCCGTTTCTTTGAAAGAATTCATATTCTTCAATAGCTTTGACCACTTCAGCGTCCATAACTTTAATTCTTCTCTTTTTTGCTTCATGCAGCATGATCAGCCTGTCCCAAGTTTGTGATTCAAGGTCAAGATGTTCTCTTATATTGTTAAAATTATCACCATATTTTATTAGTGCCTGTATAGTGACATGACTATAGACTCTCTCAAACTCTTCAAATGATATTTTCTTCCCAAAAATCTTGCCAGCATAGTTTGAAGGTCTTTGGTTGTTCAATAAGCTGGCTGTTCCGAAAAAGCCAAATGAAATGATAATTATTATTGCGATGAACCAAATGATCTTTTTTGCAACACCTTTTTTTCTTAGGATTTTTAACATGATTGCTCCGTTTTAAATAAACACTTGATAAATTAAATTATTCTGGTAGATTATGGCATTTAGTCTGCTTTGCGAATTGATGATTATAACTATGAATGGCGGCTTTTACAAGAGAATTAATATTGAATGTGAGATCTTAGTAGGGACAAGGTAAGGCGGATAAAATAAACTGTATTAAATATTTTGCCCTTTACAACGATAGGGTGCAAGGCTATAATACGTTGTTCATTTGCCCGAAAATTGATTTTGTGCTTTTTTTTTGTGTCCGGAAGCTTTGTTATTAAGAGTAATTAAGAGGAATAATATAATGCAAAAGTTAAAATTAGGGTTACCAAAAGGTAGTTTGCAGGAAGCAACTATAAAAGTTTTTGAAAAAGCTGGCTTTAAGATATATGTTTCCGGTCGCTCATATTTTCCGACGATAGATGATGCAGAGATTGAGCCGGTTCTTTTAAGGGCCCAGGAGATGTCCCGTTATGTTGAAGAGAAGGCTTTGGATTGTGGAATCACTGGTGCTGACTGGGTTTTGGAAAATGGTTCAAAGGTTGTTTCTTTGGCGGATTTAGTTTATGCAAAACAGTCAGCTGTTAAAGTTAGATGGGTTTTGGCAGTGCCAGAAAAATCATCGATCAAAACAGTTAAGGATTTGCAGGGTAAAAAAATAGCCACTGAAATCGTTCATGTTACAAAGAAATATCTAAAAAAGAATAATGTAAAGGCAGAAGTTGAATTCAGCTGGGGTGCTACAGAAGCTAAAGTTGCTGATGGATTAGTTGATGCAGTTGTTGAGCTAACTGAAACAGGCAGCAGCCTGAGAGCGCATAAACTAAGGATAGTTGCAACTATTTGCGAATCTACAACGCAGTTTATTACCAACAATGAATCGCTGAAAGACCCTTGGAAAAAGGCTAAGATGGAACAGATCGTCATGCTTTTAGAAGGGGCGATAATTGCTAGTCATATGGTTGGGTTGAAGATGAATGTTGAAGAGAAGAATTTTGAAGAGATAAGGGAAATTTTACCGTCTTTAAAAGAACCGACCATTTCAGCGTTAAGCAGGGAAGATTGGATCGCAGTTGAAACTGTGATTGAAGAAGGTACTGCAAGGATATTAATACCCCAGTTGAAGAAAGCTGGAGCACAAGGTATAGTTGAGTATCCTTTAAATAAAGTTATATATTAATCTATTAAACCGATAGGGTGACGTTTTATGCCGTGTGGTAAAAAAAGAAAAAATCGCAAAATAAGAACGCATAAAAGAAAGAAATTAAGAAAAGCTCTAAGGCATCTTAAAAAGCGTAAGACTCGATAGACTTCTGTGTAGTATACTTATAAAAGAGGTTAAAAATATGGGGCGTTGTATTTTGAAAGCTCCTTTAAAGTCTTTTTTCAGGAGCGATATAAAATTTAGCTGTCTTGTTTTTTTGGTGGCTCTTTTCTTTGCGCCAAATGTTACAGATGCCTTTGCATTTCAAGAGAGGGTATCTACAGCAAGAGGCCTGTCTCATTATGCAGTCGGTCAAATGTATGATTTATTGGGGCTTACAGAAAACGCGATTCTTGAATATGAAAAAGCCTCCCAGTTTGACGATACTAGTTATCTGATCCATCTAAGATTGGGTACTGATTATGCTAGGCTTGGAATGTTAGCAGAATCAATAAGAGAGTTGACGCTTGTTAATCATCTCAATCAAAGCGAGCTGCAGTCTCATTATTTACTGGCTCTTATTTATTCTAATATAAAAGAATATGACAAAGCAGCGCAAGAGTATGAGTATATTTTAAAGACTTTTTCAAGTGCCGAACCTCAAAACATTGAGATTTACGGATACCTTGGACAGCTTTATTATTCTCAGAGAAAATTTGATAGAGCAATTGAACAATTTGAAAACATCTTGGCGGTTGAGCCTTCAAATCCTGATATTATGTATTTGTTGGGTTCTCTTTATTTAGAAGCTGGTTATTATCAAAAAGGTGTTGATATTTTCAAAGTTGCCATTGAAATTGATCCTCAACATGATGGATGCCTTAATTCGCTTGCTTATGTTTATGCGGAAAACAAAGAGAATTTGACGGAAGCTTTGGATCTAATAAATCGTGCACTTGAAATTAGCCCAAATAATGGAGCATATTTTGATACATTAGGCTGGATATATTTCAAGAAAGGTGATTATCAAAAGTCGTTAGATTCTCTAATTAAAGCAGATTCTGTCATGGAAGATCCTGTGATTTATGATCATATTGGTGATGTTTATTTTGTAATGAATAATGTTGATGAAGCTTTAAAGTATTGGAAACTGTCATTGGACCTTTTGCCGGGCCAGGAAAAAGTTTCCCAAAAGATAGATAAGGTTAATAATGAGCAGGCCAGCAAGCAATAGATGGTCGGATATTTTACGATAGCAATATTCTGTTTTAAATAAATCAGCTTATGAGCGAAATTACACTTCAATCTCCCGCCAAATTAAATCTATATCTTAAAGTTATTAATAAGAGACCAGATGGATTTCATAATATAGTTACTTTGTTTGAACGTATTGATTTATTTGATGATCTTTCTTTTTGTTCTAAACAAAATGAAGGAATAAAAATATTTTGTGATCATCCACATGTTCCGATTGGGCCTAAAAACCTTGTTTATAAAGCAGCAAAAATGTTAAAAGAGGATTTTAAGGTAAAGGGAGGGGTGGAAATTCGAATAAACAAGCGCATTCCTGTTGCCGCAGGGTTAGCTGGCGGGTCTAGTAATGGGGCAACGGCTCTTATGGGTTTAAATAAAGTTTGGAAATTAGGCTTGAGCAGGGAAAAGCTATTGCCATATGCTCGTCGCCTTGGTAGCGATGTGGCTTTTTTTCTTTATAACTGCAGTTGGGGGTTAGGAACGTCAAGGGGGGATGAAATAGAAGGCTTAAAATTAAAGGCAAAATTGTGGCATATTTTGGTGGTGCCGCGCATTAAAATATATTCCCGCGACGTATATAGTAGGCATAAATTGCAGTTGACAAAGAGAAATGATAATGTTAATATCCTTATCCGTAATTTAAGTAATGGCAATATATTAGGTCTGGGAAGTTTATTGTCAAATGACTTAGAGATAGATGTTGTAAAGATTTGCCCGAAGTTGTTGGATTTAAAAGAGAAGCTAAAGTCCTTTAATTCTCTAGGGGTTATGGTTTCTGGCAGTGGTCCATCAGTTTTTGGGGTAACTGCAACAAAAAAAGAAGCCCAAGAAATTGCCAAGAGCTTATCTAAGCGATTTTCTCAGGTGTTTGTTGTTAGGACTCTTTGATAAATTAGATGTATATTTCATATATGTTAATCTTGTTTTTGAAAACTTTCTTTGGCTGTAACAAGAAAGTTTATAATAATCAAGTACGCATCTAAGGAAAGTGAGGAGCTTAGAGATGGAAATCACAGAAATCCGAGTATTTCCAAAAGAGGGTCAAGACAAAAAATTAAAGGCATACACAACCGTTACTTTTGATGACTCATTTGTTGTAAGAAATATCAAAGTAATACAGGGTTCAACTGGTTTATTTATAGCAATGCCTTCACGAAAAATGAAAAGCTCTTGCTCTAAGTGTAATTTTAAAAACGAGGTTGGAGCAAAGTTTTGTAATCATTGCGGAGTTGCTGTTCAACCGGTAAGCAATGAAGAGATTGCAGCGGATGCAAAATCTGAACATCGGGATATTGCACATCCTATAACACAGAAATTTCGCGAATATCTGCAGAATATGGTTTTAGAGGCATACAAAAAAGAAGTTGGATAATAATTATTTCAATACCAGGTTCTTCGTATTTTTCTAAAAAACATTCTTAGAGGTTGGCTTATAGTTCCGGTAACATGGTTTTACAATAGCAATTCTATTTAATATACTTTTTTTAAAAGACTTTGCCCGGTGGTGTAATGGCAACACACAAGAATTTGGATCTTGTTTTCCAGGTTCGAGCCCTGGCTGGGCAGTATATTTAATATGTTCTATCGTTTTTATGTTAGAACTTAATTTAATTTGACTTATGCAAGATCTCAGGACGATCATATTAGCCGCTGGAAAAGGAACTAGAATGAAATCTAGTATTCCTAAAGTGTTGCATGAGGTTTGCGGCAAACCAATTATCCAGTATGTTTTGGATATAGTCAAATCTATAGGTTCATTGAAAACATATATTGTTCTTGGTCACAAAAGTAATTTGGTACAAAATTATTTACCAAAGGACAAAATCATTATTGAGCAAAAGAAGCTTCTTGGTACGGCTGATGCTGTTAAATGCACGGCAAATTATTTTCGCTCTTATAGCGGGAATGTTCTGATTTTATGTGGAGATACGCCGCTTCTGAACAAGAATGTAATTAGAAGCATTGTTAGGAGGCATAAAAGGTCTAAAGCAGTATGCACGTTTTTAACTGCGGTTGTCCATGATCCACAAGGGTATGGACGTATAATACGTGATGAATCTCAAAAAGTTGTTGCTATTCGAGAAGAAAAAGATGCGGTAGGCTTTGAGAAAGATATTGCTGAGATAAATGTTGGGGTTTATTGTTTTAAAAGTCAAGAATTGTTTAAAGCGATAAAAGATGTGAAGCCTAATAACAAGAAAAATGAATATTATTTGACGGACATTATTGAGCTGTTCTTTTTAAAAGGATGTAAGATTGAAACTGTTGAAACTGATGATCCGTTTGAAGGGCTTGGAGTTAATTCCAGGGAGGATCTTGCTTTGGCTGAGGAGGTAATACGGCATAAGATTTTAAGAAAAATTATGTCGCAAGGTGTTACAGTTGTTGACCCAAACACTACATATATTGATGCTAATGTAAAGATAGGAAAAGATACAACGATCAGGCCGTTTACTTATATTGAAAAGAACGTTAGGATTGGTGAGCACTGTATTATAGGGCCTTTTGCAAGAATAAGAGTTGATACAAAAATTGGAAATAATGTTGATGTTGGTAATTTTACTGAGATCTCACGTTCCAAAATAGGTTCTAACTGTTTTATGAAGCATTTTAGTTATTTAGGCGATACATTTGTTGGGTCCCATGTCAATATCGGTGCAGGTATGGTCACAGCAAATTTTGATGGCAAGCAGAAACATATATCTAGGATAGCTGATCATGCTTTTATTGGTTCTAACTCAACATTAATTTCTCCAGTGAGGATAGGCAAAAAAGCAGTTGTTGGAGCAGGCAGTGTGGTTACCAGGGGGAAAGTTGTTCCTGATGGTAGGGTTGTTGTCGGTGTCCCAGCAAAAATAGTTGAGAAGAAAGAAGAGAAATGAAAATAATATCAGGGAATGCAAATATTGATTTAGCTGAGAAGATTTGTAAACATTTGAATATACCTTTAACAAGGGTTTTAGTTTCTCGTTTTAGTGAAGGTGAAATAAGGGTTAAGATTGAAGAAAATATTAGGGGGAAAGACCTTTTTATTATTCAGCCAACTTGTCCACCAACTAATGAAAATATAATGGAGCTTTTGATACTTATGGATGCGGCAAGAAGGGCGTCTGCAAAAAGGATTACAGCAGTAGTTCCTTATTACGGTTATGCGAGGCAAGACCGCAAGGATCAGCCAAGAGTTCCTATTACAGCAAAATTAGTCGCTAATCTTATGGTTGCAGCAGGGGCTGAAAGAGTTTTGACGATGGACTTACATGCAAACCAGATTCAAGGATTCTTTGATATACCAGTTGATCATTTATATTGCATTAATGCGCTTTGTGATTATTTTCAAGAGAAGAATCTTAAGAATATGGTTGTTGTGTCTCCTGATGTCGGAGGGACTAAAATGGCAAGAGCTTATGCAAAGAGGCTCAATGCAGGTTTGGCTATTGTTGACAAGAGGAGAGAAAGCCCGGAGAAGACAGAGGTCATGCATATTCTTGGACGCGTAAAGGGAAAGAGTGCCGTTATTGTTGATGATATAGTTGCGACGGCAGGATCTTTAGTCGAGGCTGCCGAGGCTTTGGAGAAAAAGGGTGTTAAAGAAGTTTATGCGGCTATGAGCCACGGAATTCTTTCTGGCAAGGCAATTGAAAGAATCAGGGATTGTAGTGTAATAAAGGAAGTGTTGATAACTGATACTATTCCTTTGGATCAATCAAAAAGGATCAATAAGATCAAGGTTGTATCTGTAGGCTCGATACTTGCTGATGCCATACAGAGAATTCATGACGAAGAATCAATAAGTTGTTTGTTTGATGGAACAACAAGATAAGAAAAGAAGAGGCGGTTACTTAAAATGGAAGAAATCAAATTAGATGTTCAATTAAGAGATAGGGTTGGAACAAGAAAAATAAAAAGTATCAGGAGAGCTGATGCAGTTCCGGCTGTAGTTTATGGCGGTGGAAAAGAAGTAACAACGATAAAGCTGGATCGACGAACATATGAAAAAATTATGCGCCATCATCAAGGGCAAAGTGTTCTTTTTCATTTAAACGTTATGGAAGGCGATAAAAGCTTGAAGGATTGTTCTGTTATTGTTAAGGAAGAGCAGCATGATCCTGTTACAGACAAGTTGCTTCATATTGACTTCAAGCAGATTTCTTTAACAGAAGAGATTGAGGTTACAGTCCCTATTGAAGCGAAAGGTGATGCAGATGGTGTTAAGAATGGTGGCGGTTCTTTGGATCATGCAATGTGGGAATTGGATATTATTTGTTTGCCGATGAATATACCAGAAAAGATCCAAGTAAATGTTACTAGCTTAAAAATTGGCGATGCTATTCATGTAAAAGACATTGTTTTGCCTCAAGGCATCAGAACGAAGCATGACCTAGAAGCGATAGTTTTTGCTGTTTTTCCTCCAATGCGAGAAGAAATTGAAGTCGCAGAAGAGGAAGCTCCTTCAGAGCCTGAAGTATTAAAAGAGAAGAAAGTTAAAGAAGAGGCTAAAGCAGACGTAAAAACTGAGAAATAAGGGTATTATATAAAGTGAAACTCATAGTGGGTTTAGGTAATCCTGGCAAGGATTACGAATATACGCGGCACAATCTTGGGTTTCTTGTCGTAAAACATTTGGCTGAAAGGTTAAATGTCGGATGGAAATTAAGCTCTTTTACAAATGGTTTAACAGCAGAAGGAAATTATCGGGGTAATGGTTTTTGCTTGTTTCTGCCGTTAACATATATGAACAAATCAGGAGGAGCGGTCAAGCAGATCATTGAAACAAAAGAATTCCTTTTAGATGAATCTTTAATTGTTTGTGATGATCTAAATCTTGATTTTGAGCAAATACGAATAAGACCAAAAGGAAGCGATGGCGGACACAATGGCTTGGATTCTATAATCCAGTATTTGTGCACTGACGAGTTTCCACGTTTGAGGATGGGTATTGGCCATCCAGGCAATAAAGTCGATGTTGTTGATTATGTTCTCGAAGAGTTCAGCAAAAGCGAAAAAAATAATCTAGAAGATTTTATTGGCAAATCTGCGGATTGCTGTCTTATTTGGTTAGATGAGGGGATTGGAAAAGCGATGGAAAGGTTTAATGGAAAGAGTTTTTCACAAGAATAGTGAGAGTATGTAGAAAGGGAGTAAAATGGAAAAAACGGAAGTAGTTAAAAAATATGAGCTGGTGATTATTGTTGATGCTAAAGTTGCTAATGAAGAGAAGGAAGCAATTTTGAGAGATTGTACTGATACGATCGAAAAGAACAATGGCAAGATCATTAATAGTCAAGTTTGGCTTGAAAAACAAAAATTCACATTTGATATTAAAAAACGAAGCGAAGGGACTTATTATCTAGTTAATTTTGAAATTGTCGGATCAGGTATTGGTAAGATTCGTGCGGCTTTGAGACTGAAAGAAAAAGTCCTTCGTTATTTAGTAACAAAATTATAGAAATCATTAATAAGGCTTTTGTCTGTAAGGAGGATGAAATGGCGAATTTAAACAAAGTGTTTTTAATCGGCAACTTAACAAGAGACCCAGAGTTACGTTATACTCCAGGTGGAACAGCGGTTGCAAATTTGGGAATTGCGGTAAACAGGAGATTCAAGGATAGTTCAGGTGAGTTGAAGGAAGAAGTATGTTTCTTGACAGTGACCGTGTGGGATAAGCAAGCGGAAGCATGCTGTCAGTATCTTACGAAAGGTAGGCCGGTATTTGTGGAAGGCGTATTGCAGTCAAGATTTTGGGAAACAACTGATGGTCAGAAAAGAAGCGCAATTGATGTCAGGGCAGAAAGAGTACAATTTTTAGGTAGTTATGGTGATGGCTCAAAAGACAAAGATATAAACAAAGAGGAGTTAGTAGGGGCTCCTGATATTATCGGGTTGTCAGAAACTATTAAGCCTGAAGACATTGCCTGGGACGAATAATAATTCTAGGAAGGAAAGAATAATTCATGAAAAAGAAATTAATGAAGCCAAGAAGAAATTTTAATGGCCGTCAAAGAAATACGGCAAAATATCAAATGTCCAAAGATACTGATATTAACTACAAGAATATTAGTTTGCTTCAGAAATATTTGAATGACAGAGGAAAGGTTGTTCCCAGAAGAATAACCGGTGTTACTGCAAAAGATCAAAGACGTTTGATAGAAGCAATCAAAAATGCAAGGTTCTTAAGTTTACTTATTACGGGAGGAGTGAAAAAATAGCCATGGAAGTAATTCTATCACAAAATGTAGCTAGTTTAGGAAAAACTGGTGAGGTTGTAAAAGTTAAGGATGGTTATGCTCGTAACTTTCTTATTCCAAAGAAATTAGCTTACATAGCTAGTGCGACGAATTTAAAGAGGATCGAACAGCAAGAAAAGAAACGTAAGCTTGCATATGAATCTGAAAAGAAAAAAGCTGAGACGTTAGCTGAACAATTAAACAAGGCTTCTTGTACTGTTGCAGCAGAAGTTAACGATTTGGATAAATTATACGGAGCAATCAGTGAAACAGAAATAATTAAGGCTTTAGAAGTTGAAGGGTTCAACGTTGATAAAAAAGACATAGTTGTTGAAAAGCCGATTGAAGAGTTGGGTATATTTGAAGTTTTTGTTAAACTCCATCCAGAGGTGACTGCAAAAGTGCGATTATGGGTCACGAAGAAATAAGGATTCCTCCTCAGAATATTGCTGCGGAAAAGTCTGTTTTAGGATCAATGCTGATTGATGAAGATGCTATAGGTATAGCAGTTGAGATCCTTAACGAGACTTTGTTTTATGATGATGCACATCGTAAAATTTACAAAGCAATTATTGATCTATATAATTCAAGAAAGAATGTAGATCTGATTACGTTATCTGATAATTTAAAAAGCGACGGCTTTTTAGAAGATATCGGCGGCGTTGCTTATCTGTCCACAATAGTCGATTTTGTCCCTACCTCCGCAAACGTTGAGCATTATGCTCAAATTGTCAAAGAAAAAGGCATTTTAAGAAAACTAATAAAAAATTCAACTCAGATCGTTACAGAATGTTTCAGCGCTACCGGTAAAGTTGAAGATGTTGTAGATAATGCTGAAAGATTAATCTTTGAAATTGCTGAATTAAAACAAAATCAACAATCCTATCAAATTAAAGACCTGATCAAGGAGGGTATGGAGAACCTTGATAAGCTTTATCAAAGAAAAGAACATATTACCGGAGTTGCCAGCGGTTTTGATAAGATAGACAAGATGACTTCAGGTTTGCAGAAGTCAGACTTGATCATAGTTGCAGGAAGGCCTTCGATGGGTAAAAGCGCTCTGGCCGTATCAATTGCTGAAAATGTAAGTATTATTGGTGGCAAGAATGTTGCTATCTTTAGCTTAGAGATGTCTAAGGAGCAATTGGTTCAGAGAATGCTTTGTTCGCAGGCAAGAGTTGACGCTCACAAGGTGAGGTCAGGGTTTTTATCTCCATCAGATTGGCCAAAACTGACTTCAGCAGCGGCAAAACTGTCTGGTTCTAAAATATTTATTGATGATACACCAGCTATATCGGCATTGGAATTGAGAGCAAAATCAAGGAGATTGAAAGCGAATTATGGTCTTGATCTGATAATTCTTGATTATCTTCAGCTTATGAGAGGTTCTATCAAGTCAGATAGTCGCCAACAAGAAATTTCAGAAATCTCACGTTCTTTAAAGGCATTGGCAAGAGAATTAAGCGTACCTTTTATAGCATTAAGCCAGTTGTCTAGAGCAGTCGAGGCAAGGCAGGATCATCGGCCTCAATTGTCTGATTTAAGGGAGTCTGGAGCTATTGAGCAGGACGCAGATGTTGTTGTTTTGCTGATGAGAGAAGAATATTACAACCCTACAGAAGAGAATAGAGGCATTGCGGATGTAATAATTGCAAAACAAAGAAATGGTCCGGTTGGAACCATAAAGCTTCAATTCACAAAGGAATATATGCGCTTTGAAAATCTTGCACATGTTGATTGACAGTTGCAAATATTGACTTTATAATCAGACAAATCAATCAAACCAATCATTAACAATATGGACTATTAACAATGAAAAAAATATTAATATTCTTATTACTCCTTTTATTTACTGTTATTTTTATTAATAGCAAAACAGGCTTTGCCCAAAGCACAGAAACAAAAGTTGTTAAAGCTATTGAGGTTAAAGGAAATAATACGATTGGTATAGCGACTATTCTTTCTAAAATTAAAACACGAGTTGGACAGGAATATCTTCAGTCGGTTGTTAGTGATGACCTGAAAAGGCTATATAACACAGGTTATTTTTCTGATGTGAAGGTTGATAGGGTAAATTATGAAGATGGTTTAAAGGTCATGATATATTTAGAGGAAAAGCCAATAGTTGAAGAAGTTACTTTTTCCAAAACGAAATATATTAAGGCGAAATCTTTAAAAAGGAAAATAAAGACTACAGCAGGCAAGTTTTTGGATAAAAAAGACTTGAAGGATGATATAGATACGATCAAGGAGCTTTACTCTAAAAAAGGATTTATCCAGGCTGAGGTTGAAGAAGAGGTTTTTGCAGATGAAGTAACAAATAAAGTTAGTATACATTTTATTGTCAGAGAAGGGTATCGTGTAAGGATCAAAAATATAAACGTTCTTGGTAATGAAGCATATAAAAAGAAAAAGATCCTCAGGATTATAAAGGCCCGTAAAAGATCCATTTTTACCGGTGGTTATTTGAAGGAGGATATACTTAAAGAAGATATGGGAAGGATAACTTCTTTCTATGAGCAAAATGGATTTATTGATGCTAACGCCAGCTATACGGTAGAAACTTTATATAAAGGGCGCATTGAGATTAATATCAAAATAAATGAAGGTAAAAGGTATTCAGTCGGCAACGTTGTTGTTTTAGGCAACAGGATACTTTCGGACAAAGAAGTATTTTCAGTAATGGAATATATCGAGGAAGGCAATGTTTTTAGCAGGGAAAAACTTGGAGTTGACCTCGCAGCCATTCGAACATTGTATTTTGACAGAGGATATATTTTTGCTAATGTCGAAGAATCGACATCGCTTGATACTAACACGGGAAAAGTTGAAGTTAAGATCAATATAGTCGAGGGCGGTCTAGCTTATATTGAGAAGATCAAAGTCCAGGGCAACACTAGAACTAGAGATATTGTTATTAGAAGAGAATTAAGGATGTTTCCCGGGGATAGATTTGATGGTACAAAATTAAGAAGAAGCAAGGAGCGTCTAAGTAATCTGGGATATTTTGAAGAAGTTGATTTTGATATCGAGGATACAGATGCTTATGATAGAAAGAACTTAGTTGTTCAGGTAAAGGAAGCGAAAACAGGGACTTTTAGTTTTGGAGGCGGGTTCAGTACTGTTGACCAGGTTGTTGGCTTTGTTGAAATTGAACAAAGGAACTTTGATTTTGCAAATTGGCCAACGTTCACAGGTGGTGGCCAGCAGGGTGGTGGCCAGCAGTTGAAGGTGCGAGCAGAGACAGGTTCCACAAAGAACAATCTTCTTTTGAGTTTTACGGAGCCATGGATATTTGATTATCCTGTTTCTGGCGGCTTTGACATTTATAGAAGAGTAAGGGAGCGCGAAGAGAATACTGGCTATGCTTATGATGAAGAAAGAATCGGAGGGATGATTCGCTTTGGAAAACAGTTCTCAGATATTGTTTCAGGGGGTATCTCATATAAGCGCGAGGAAGTAACTATTGAAAACTTTGAGACTGGTGTCTCGTCTGACCTTATTGATGAGGAAGGCACTAATACTACGAGCATGGTCGGGATTACCTTATCAAGAGATACTAGAGACAGTGTTTTTTCTCCGACAAAAGGCTTGTCTTTAAGCGGTGGTTTTGATGTCGCTGGCAGTGTTCTTGGCGGAGATAAAGATTTCTTTAGGCTTCAGGGCAGGTCAAGCTATTACATTCCTTTGAAATTTAAATCTGTTTTAGAGTTTAGGGTTCAAGGTGGTTATGTAAATGCATTTGATGATTCTAGTAAAGTCCCTATCTTTGAGAGGTTCTTCGCTGGTGGTGCTAGTACAATCAGAGGGTACGATGAAAGAAAAGTTGGGCCTCTTGATTCTAGTACGAAGGATCCAATCGGTGGCGAGAGTATGCTAGTTGCTAATGTTGAGTATACGATTCCGCTGATCGATTTTATTAAGCTTGCAGCATTTTTTGATGCCGGAAATGTTTGGCCTACAATAGAGGATTTTGGATTAGGTGATTTTAAATCCGGCATGGGGTTGGGCTTAAGGGTTAAAACGCCAGTTGGCCCCATCAACCTTGATTATGGTTATCCGTTGAATGAGGAACCTGGTGAAGAAGGCAAATCTGGTAAATTTTATTTCAGTGTAAGTCGAGGATTTTAAAAAAGGAGGATGTTAATGAAAATTTTAAGACTAGTTGTTCTTTTTTCTGTAGCGGTGTTTTTGATGACATCAAATTCTTATGCGCAGAATAAAGATGGGAAAATGGGATATGTGGATATTAGCCGTTTATTTGACAGCTATTATAAGACAAAAGAGTATGACGAGATTTTAAATGGAAAACATACTGCTTTTCAGGAAGAAGTCAAAGGCAAAGTAGAAGAGATCAAAGAAAAAGAAAGCAAATTGGTTTTGCTTGCTGATGACAAAAAAGCGGACCTTGAAACAGAAATTGAAACAATGAGAACGAGCCTTTTGGAATTTGACCGCCAGAAGAAAACTGATTTAACGAAAGAGCGTAATGAGAAGATCCAAGAACTGCTTCTTGAGATCGAACATATTATCAGTAATTATGCTGAAAAGGAAAATTATTCAGTTATCTTGAATGACAGGGTTTTAATTTATGGAAATCCGGCGCTTGATTTAACAGCAGAAATTCTAAAAATTTTAAATGAGAATGAAGCGAAGTAGTTTGTTTTATAAAGAATAGAGGACAAGAATAGGGGACAGCACCCTATTTTTATTCAAAGAAAAATTAGAGAAAATAGGGTGCTGTCCCCTATTTAAAATAGGAAATGATATGCAAAAGACCTTAGCCGAGATAGCAGAATTGATCGGGGGCGAGGTTGTTGGTGATAGGACATTAGTTATAACAGGGGTTAACGGTATCCATGAGGCAAAAGAAGGCGAGTTGACCTTTGTTTCAAATTCTAAATATGTGCCAATTGCTAAGGAAACTAAAGCTTCAGCAATAATCATATCCAGGGATATGTCGATCCCCGGGAAAACAGTAATTCTCACCGATAGACCCTCTATTGCTTTTACAGAAGTTATTTCTTTGTTTGCTTCAGCAGGCCAGTCTAATTTTAAAGGCATACATGCCTCAGCAGTGATTGCTGATGATGCTTTAATTGGGAAGAATGTTTCTGTCGGTCCAAACGTTATCATAGAAGATGGTGTCTCAATTGGAGATGGTTGTGTTATTTATGGCGGTGTTTTTATCGGGCACAAAACAGCAATAGGTAATAATTGCATTTTTTATCCCAATGTTGTTCTCATGCACCGTTCAATAATAGGCAACAATGTAATTATTCACAGCGGAACAGTTGTTGGGTCTGATGGCTTTGGTTATGAGCAGGTTGACGGGAAACATAAAAAGATCCCTCAGATTGGAATTGTTGTTATTGAGGATGATGTAGAGATCGGCGCAAATGTTACTATTGACAGGGCAAGGTTCGATAAAACTTTTATCGGGCGGGGCACTAAAATTGATAATTTAGTTCAGGTGGCTCATAATGTTTCAATTGGCGAGGATTGTATTATTATATCGCAAGTTGGCATCTCAGGAAGTGTCAGTATCGGCAAGAATGCAATATTGGCGGGTCAGGTCGGAGTTGTAGGCCATTTGACGATCGGTGAAGGAGCGCTTATAACTGCGCAAAGCGCTGTAATGAAATCCGTACCGCCTTTTACCAAAGCACTGGGTTCACCAGCTAGGGCCTATGCGGACCAAATGAAGATCAATGCATGCACTCAAAAACTTCCTTTATATATCAAAGAGATAAAGGAATTAAAAAAACAAGTTAAAGAACTTAAGGAAAAGATAGATAGTGTCAGTTAAACAAAGAACAATCAAGCAGGAGTTTTCAATCTCGGGCATAGGGCTTCATACAGGGGTTTCTGTCGATGTAAAATTTAAACCAGCTGAAGTGAATGTTGGCATAGTTTTTATCAGGATAGATTTGAAAGATAAACATATTATTAGAGTGTCTCCTGAAAATGTTTTTTCAGATCTGCAAGGGACCCGCTGTACTTCATTGGGCACAAAAGATGTACAGGTTAGGACTGTCGAGCATTTAATGAGTGTTCTATGCGGATTGAATATCAGCAATCTTATTGTTGAAGTTAATGCTGAAGAGATACCGGGGATGTGTGGCAGCGCCAAAGAGATCTTATATGCATTTAAAAAGGCCGGTGTTGTGGAACAAGATGCTGATCAAGAATTTTATGAAATTAAGGAGCCGATAGGCGTTCAGAGTAAAGACGCATCAATTTATATCGTTCCATCTCAAGATTTCAAGATATCTTATACTTTGGATTATGATCATCCATATCTCAGATCACAGTTTTTTAGCATTAATGTCACTTCTGAATCTTTTGAAAATGAGATCGCGCCATGCAGGACCTTTTGTGTTGAGTCAGAAGCGGCAGAGCTAAAAGCAAGAGGGCTTGGAAAAGGTGCAAGTTATAAGAACACGCTTGTTGTTGGTAAAGACGGAGTCCTCGAGAATGAAACGCTTTTTAAGGATGAGTTCGCACGTCATAAGATATTAGATTTCATAGGAGATCTTTATTTGTTCGGGATGCCGATCAAGGGCCATGTTTTTGCTGTCAGAAGCGGGCATAAATTGAATTTAGAACTACTAAAAAAAATATACAGACAAAAAGAAAAAAATAAAAAGAATACTGTTGTTCCAGTTTTTAATGAAGAAGGAAGAAGGGAGATCAATATAAACGGGATCATGCAGATACTTCCCCATAGATACCCGTTCTTGCTTATTGATAGGGTCGTTGAGGTTGAAAAAGGGAGAAAAGCAATTGGCTTGAAGAATGTTACTATTAATGAGAATTTTTTTCAGGGACATTTTCCGACGAATCCTGTTATGCCTGGAGTGCTGATGGTTGAGGCAATGGCCCAGACTGCGGGCGTTATGATGTTGACTGATGAAGACCGCCACGGCAGGCTGGCTTTTTTTATGGCAATCGATAAAGTAAAATTCAGAAAGGTTGTCAGCCCTGGTGACCAATTGATCATTGAAGTTGAAGTGATAAAAGACAGGACGAGAGTGGCTCAAGTCAAGGGTTCTTCAAAAGTTAATGGTGAAGTTGTTGCTGAAGCGGATATGATGTTCTCTTTTGCGCCTTCATCTTTTTTGAATCAATAAACAAGATTATATGTTTTTAAAAGTGGCAATTTCATTTAAAATATATTTAATAGGAAGATAATATGGAAAATGTAAATATTCATAAGACAGCTATCATTCATTCCGGGGCAAAAGTGTCTCCAGGCGTTTCAATAGGGCCTTATTCAGTAATAGATAGCGATGTTACATTGGGGGACAATGTTCGTATTGGAAGCCATTGTGTGATCACTGGACAAACTAAAATTGGACGTAATTGTAAGATCTATACAGGGGCGGTAGTGGGAAGCGCCCCTCAGGATAAGAAACATTCTTCTGACGATAATGTTTTTTTGAACATAGGCGAGAACAATGTAATCAGGGAATATGTGACGATCAACACCGGCACGGCAGAAGGTGGCGGCAAAACGGTTATATGTGATAATAACCTGATGATGGCGTATGCTCATGTCGCGCATGATTGTGTTATTGGTAATAATTGTATTATGGCAAATGCTGCAACTCTTGGAGGGCATGTTGTCTTAGAAGATAATGCTATGATAGGTGGCTTTTCAGCTGTTCATCAGTTTACTAGGATCGGACGCTTAGCTATTGTGGGGGGGTGTTCAAAGGTTGTTCAGGATGTTCCGCCATTCTCAATGTGCGATGGGCATCCGGCAAAAGTCATTAAAATCAATTCCGTCGGGCTAAAACGTGCAGGCATTTCCAGCGAGGTAGCTGGAAATCTCAAGAAAGCTTTTAAGATCCTTTTTAGGCAGGGACTATCAAAAACAAATGCAGTAAAAAAGGCGCTTGAAGAAGTTCCTAATTGTCCAGAAATAGAACACTTGATATTTTTTATAAAGACTTCTGATAGGGGTTTGTGCGGTTAGCGAGTTAATTATAAGGCTCGCTGATTTCTTTTAAAGATTATACATATGCAAACAAAGATTTTAGGCCTTATCGCGGGTAATGGTAAATTTCCCATCATATTTGCTCAAAAAGCAAGATCCCAAAACTATAAAGTGATTGCTGCAGGAATCAAGGGGGATACTTCTTTTTTATTGAAGTATTTTGTAAGCGAGCACTCTCTTTTTAAAGCAGGTGAACTGAAAAAGCTTTTTTCTTTTTTGAAAGAAAAGGGGGTCACCCATGCTGTTATGGCGGGCCAAGTCAGCCAGAGAAATCTATTTAAAAAGGATGTTGTTTTCGACGAGGAATTTCAGGCGATCTTTGACTCATTAAAGGACAGAAAGGCAGATACTATATTTTCCGCGATTGCAAATAAACTAAAAGAGAATGGCATAGAACTTGTTGATTCAACATTTTTACTAAAAGATTGCCTTGCAGCCAAAGGGATTTTATCTGACAGAAAACCGACTGATGAAGAGTTGCTGGATATAGAATTTGGTAAAGAGATCGCCAAGAAGATGGGCGCTGTTGATGTCGGCCAAACGGTTGTTATTAAAAGAAAGGCGATTGTTGCTATAGAGGCAATGGAAGGCACTGATAAGGCTATTTATCGAGGAGGCAAAATTGCAAAAAATGGGGCAGTTGTTGTAAAGATGAGCAAACCGAACCAGGATTTGCGGTTTGATGTGCCTGTTATTGGCCCTAGAACGATATCTGTTATGAAAAAATGTTCTGCAAGTTGCCTTGCTATTGAAGCAGGTAAGACATTGATAATAGATAAAGAAACTTGTTTGAAGATCGCTAATTTAGCAGGAATTTGTATAATTTCAATTTGATCTTTATTATTTGCTTGTTTATTTTTGGGTATTTTGTTGCATTTTCTCACATTAATAAGCATCACCAGGCTCTAATACGTTTTTTTATTTTTCTCGCCGAAAAAGACCTTTTCCTTTTGATTGACACCAAAATGCTTTTTCTATATAATTGTATACTACATTAATTAATATTAATATTATTAAAATAGGATGAACTATGGAAGTTGATGAAATAAAAAGAATTAGAATCGAAAAGATTAAAAACCTTAAAGATATCGGGATTAATCCCTATGGTGGAAAATTCGGGCCAATTGATGATATAAAAAGTATCCTTGATGCATTTCAAGAAGAAAAAGAAGTTGTTATTGCTGGTAGGTTAATGGCGGTCAGAAGCCATGGCAAAGTTCTCTTTGCAGATATTTTAGATCAAACCGGAAGCATACAGCTTTTTATTAAGATCGGTGTTATTGATGCAGAAATAGTCAAGGCTTTGGATATAGGGGATATTATTGGAGTAAAGGGGACATTGTTTGTTACAAAAATGGGCCAGCAAAGTCTTCGTGTTTTGAGCATTGATGTTCTTTCAAAGTCTCTAATGACCTTGCCTGAAAAGTGGCATGGATTGAAAGATGTTGAGATCAGATATCGCCAGAGATATGTAGACCTGATTGCCAACACAGATGTTAAAGATTTGTTTATAAAAAGAAGTAGAATTGTCTCTTTGATAAGAAAATTTTTGGATGATCAAGGGTTCCTGGAAGTTGAAACCCCGATGCTTCAACCTTTGGCTGGAGGCGCCCGCGGCAGGCCTTTCAAAAGTCTCCATAACGCATATGATATGGATGTCTTTTTGAGGATTGCCCCGGAGCTATATTTGAAAAGGTTATTAGTCGGCGGAATGGAAAGAGTTTATGAGATCAATAGGAATTTTAGGAATGAAGGTGTTTCAACAAGGCATAATCCTGAATTTACCATGCTTGAGGTATATCAGGCATATGGTGATTATCAGGATATGATGAAACTAACAGAAGACCTTGTAAGCGGATTGGCAAAAGAGATAACTGGTTCTTGTAAAGTTATGTATCAGGGAAAAGAAATAGATTTTACTACACCCTGGGAAAGAAGGTCATTTGCAGGAGTAGTAAAAGAAAAATTTGATATAAATCCTGAAGACAGCGCTGAAGTGATGCTTGAGAAAGTTAAGGCTAAAAAAAGCGCTAAAGTAAATGTAGATAAATTGACGCGTTCGGCAGTTATGAAGATTGTCGAAGATGTTCTTGAAGAAGATGAGATCGTAAATCCAGTTTTCTTTACTGATTATTTTACCTTCTTATGTCCCTTAGCAAAAACCATGCCTGATAATCCAGATATATCTCAAAGATTCGAAGCTTTTGTTGCAGGAATGGAGATCGGTAATGCATATTCAGAGCTTAATGACCCTGTCGAGCAAAGAAAAAGGTTGCTGGAAGACCTTGAGGATGATGTGGAGACGGGAAATAGATGTATTGATGAGGATTTTCTAAATGCTCTGGAATATGGGATGCCGCCAGCTGGTGGCCTTGGCATTGGGATTGATAGATTGGTTATGCTTCTGACAGATGCAGCATCTATAAGGGATGTTATTCTCTTTCCTTTGATGAAGCCGCAACAAAAATAAATGGTATCAATATTTTTTCTACTGGTCTAAATAGTTATTTTTATTAAGCAATGTTAAAGAAAGGAAAAGAATCTTATGCAAGAAGAAATTATTGATCAAAACAATGTTTCTCGTGATCTATTGATGGCCTATTTTGATAAAGCATATTTCCAGACCTCTTTAGATGATAAAGGGAGCTTGTTTATTCAAGATAAATTCAGGATTTTTATAGATATCGGCAAGAAGAAAGCTAATATCACCTTGGGAGTTTATTTCAATCTTAAAGAAGGCTGCTTGTTTTCTGATGTTTTGGAATATGCAAATACTATTAATAAAGAACTGATTCAGATCAAAGCTATTGCAGGCGAAAAAGTCATAACTATTGAATATGACATTTGGATAGAAGGCGGGGCTTTGGTAAAGAATGTTATGGCTTCATATAGAAGTTTTGTATCTCAAGTTTCTGCTTCAATAGGCAAAGATCGAAATCAAGTGCTTTTATAGTCTTTAAGGCAAAGGATAATTTTGGGTTACGAAAATTGGATTAGTTATCGGTATCTAGTTGCAAGCAAGGGACGCTTTTTAACCTTTCTGAATGTCATTTCTATAGCTGGTGTTGCTATTGGTGTCATGGCATTGATAATTGTTATCGGTGTTATGACCGGGTTTGGTAATAATTTGAGAGAGAAGATAATAGGCACCACTCCTCACATCATGATCGAGAAGGAAACGGCCATTGAGGATTTTTCTGCGCTCCAGAAGAAGATAAGCGCTGTTGCCGAAGTGGAGAATTCATCACCATACATTCAGGGCAATATATTCCTTGAGAGCTCAGGGCAGGCAATTGGATTGGTTGTTCGCGGAATCGATGCTATCAAAGAGGACAAAGTAACAAAGATCAGCCAGTATCTGATAAAAGGACACCTAAAAGAACTTCAAGGCGATAATGTAGTAATTGGCAGCGAGTTAGCAAGGTATTTTGGTTATTCTCCCGGGGACGAGATCACTCTTATATCTCCAAGTTCCGGCTTGTCTGGCCAGGGCTGGAGATATAAATTCACGGTTTCAGGGATTTTTACGACAGGTATGGCTGATTATGATATGAATGTCATTGTAATTGACCTAATTAAAGCCCAAGAAATATTTGGATTACCTGAAGGATTTTCAACCGGAATAGGGGTTAAACTGCAGAACCCTAATCAGTCAGAAGAGGTTAAAGAAAAAATTTATAATTTGATCGGATACGGTTATATCGTAAAAACCTGGATCGATAGCAATAGAAATCTTTTTGATGCCTTGTTCCTCGAGAAATGGGGCTTGTTCATAATATTGACTTTAATGGTGATCGTTGCCTCTTTCAATATCATAAGCACTTTAGTGGTTACTGTTACAAGTAAGGTGCATGATATCGGAATCCTAAAATCTATAGGGGTAACAAAAAAATCGATCCGGAGGATTTTTATCAAGCAGGGTATTTTTATCGGGTGCCTTGGCACTTTTTGGGGCGTGTTGTTAGGTGTTTCAATTAGTTTTATTTTAAAGAACTATGTGAAGGTGCCTAAAGAGATTTACTCTATAGACCATGTTCCAGTTGAGTTACAGGTGTTTGATATGTTTGTTATTGTCGCTGCTGCTTTGATAATCAGCTATTTAGCCACAATATATCCTGCTGCAAAGGCAGCTAATCTAGAACCGGTAGAAGCGCTGAGATATGAGTAATTAATGTTATTAAAAGCTACAGATATTAGAAAAACTTATAACCTTGCAGCAAGCTCTTTTGATGTATTAAAAGGGATTGACCTTCAGATAGATAATGGGGAGTTTGTCTCGATCGTCGGTCCTTCAGGCGCAGGCAAGTCAACATTGCTTCATATTTTAGGGTGCCTGGATAAGCCTAGCGCCGGCGTTGTTATTGTTGATAATGAAGATATATATAAACTAACTGATATTCAAAGAGCAAAAATAAGGAACAACAAAATTGGTTTTGTTTTTCAGTTTTATCATCTTTTAGGAGAATTTACTGCTTTAGAGAATGTTATGCTGCCTTTGATCGTAAAAGAGAATAGGCAGGTGAACAATAAGTTAAAAGAAAAAGGCCGGGAACTTTTAGCTTTGGTGGGTTTGGAAAAGAGGATTGAGCATAAACCAAACCAATTGTCTGGCGGCGAACAGCAAAGGGTTGCTATAGCAAGGGCACTGATCAACGGCCCTCAATTGATCCTTTGTGACGAGCCTACTGGTAATTTAGATTCAGAAAGTGGAAAAAATGTCATTGACCTGCTGTTCCAATTGAATCAGAAAAATAATCAGGCTGTAGTTGTTGTCACGCATGATGATGATATTGCTAAAATATCACCGAAAGTGATTTATATGCGTGATGGAAAACTAATTTAGTTAGAAAAATAAAAAAGGTGAGGATTTTATGAAAGTTTATGTAAATGGAAAATTTGTTGAAAAGCAAGATGCGAAAATTTCTGTTTTTGACCACGGCCTTCTTTATGGTGATGGGGCTTTTGAAGGAATAAGGGCTTATAATAGCGTTGTTTTTAAGCTGAAAGAACATGTTGATAGGCTGTATGAAACAATTCATACGCTTATGATAGAAGCTCCACTTACAAAAAAGCAAATGATGGAAGTCATTGTTGATACTTTGAAAAAGAATAAACTGAAAGATGCATACATCAGGGTCCTTATAACACGAGGAGAAGGTGACCTTGGCCTGGACCCAAAAAAGTGCAAAGGTTCCGCGGGAATTATCATCATTACTGACAAGATAACGCTTTATCCGAAAGAACTTTATGAAAATGGAATGGAGATAATCACTGTTCCTACTATAAGGAATAATCCTGAAGCTCTCAATCCTCAGCTGAAATCCTTGAATTATTTGAACAATATTTTAGCAAAGATAGAAGCCAGTAATTCAGGTTATAGCGAGGCTATCATGTTAGATCACCAAGGTTATGTTGCTGAATGTACGGGAGACAACATTTTTATTTACAAAAATGGGGTCCTTTCAACTCCGAGCCAGGGAGGATTGAAAGGGATAACCAGAGATGTTGTTCTTAAGTATGCCCAAAAGACCAAGATAAAAACAAATGAATGCCAGATCACAAGGCATGAAGTTTATACATCAGAGGAGTGCTTTCTGACGGGTACTGCTGCCGAGATAATCCCTGTGGTAAAGGTTGATGGCAGGCTTATTGGCAACGGCAAGCCGGGGGCAATCACTAAGAAGATGCTTAAAATGTTTAAAGTAGCAACAAAACAAGATGGTGTAAAATATTAGTAAAAAGCTGTAGAAAGAGAATGAGGAGTCGTTATGCTTTGTGATATTTGTAGTAAGAAAAAAGCTACTGTGCATTTAACGGAGATCATTGATGAGCAAATGTCGGAGATGCATCTGTGTGAAGTTTGTGCAAAGGAAAAGAGCGTCCAGATGGAGCAACAGTTTGGATTGGCTGACCTGCTAGCAGGTTTGTCTGATTTCGGAAAACAAGTAAAGGATGTCGATAAGGCTGACCTAAAATGTTCTAACTGTGGATTAACTTACGATGATTTTAGGAAATTGGGAAGATTAGGCTGCAGCCAGTGCTATGATTCCTTTAAAGTGCATTTGGCTACTTTGCTTAAGAAGATCCATGGATCAAATCGTCATTGCGGGAAAAGCCCAGTAGATTTTACTGAGGTTAAAGGGGATGTAAAAAATGATGATCTCCAGGGACTAAAGCAGCAGTTACTGGAAGCTATTGGAGTGGAAGATTTTGAATTAGCAGCAAAGCTGAGAGATAAGATCCATGAAATCGAAAAGAAAGACGGTAAAGAAAATGGAATTTAATGACTTTATGAACAATAAGGGCGAATGGTTGAAAGGCACAGGGTCTCATTCAAACATTGTTATGTCTTCTCGAATACGGTTGGCACGAAACTTAATGCTTAAGCCGTTCCCTAATAAAGCAAGAAAGAAAGAGTTAACTGATATATTGACGGAAATTCACGGGGCGATGGATAGTATTGAACTTTTTAAGGGCTCTACATTTTTGAAAATTGGCGAACTGGACAATATCGAGAAACAATTCCTTATTGAGCGGCATTTGATGAGCCATGACCATGCAGTGAACACAGAAGGTAAAGCTTTGGTTTTCTCAAAGGAGGAAGGGCTTGCTGTTATGATCAATGAGGAGGATCATCTGAGGATACAAGTCATGCAGTCTGGGCTGAATTTGAACGATACTTGGGAAGTGGCAAATTCGATTGATGATGAACTATCATCTAAACTGGACTTTGCCTATTCATCTAAATGGGGTTATTTGACCGCTTGTCCTACAAATACCGGAACAGCTATGCGTGGCTCGGTAATGTTACATCTTCCTGCCTTGGTTATGACAAAACAGGTCAATAAGGTCTTGGCGGCGGTATCAAAATTGAATTTTGCTTCGCGCGGATTTTATGGCGAGGGGACTCAGGCTAGCGGTAATTTCTATCAGATATCCAATCAGGTATCTTTAGGTCACAGCGAGCAGGAAATAATACAGAATATTAATGGCCTTATACGCCAGGTTATTGATCAGGAGGAACAAGCCCGGCAGGCTTTGCTAGTTCAGAACAGGCCTATGCTTGAAGACAAGATATTCCGTTCTTTTGGAGTATTGAAAAATGCACATATAATTTCGAGCCAGGAAACGGTTGAAATGCTATCTATGGTCAGGCTGGGGATTGATCTTGAGATAATAAAGGACCTTGATAGAGGGATAATTAATGAATTATTCATAATGATACAGCCTGCACATTTGCAAAAGATAGAAGGAAAAAAATTGTTAGTTGCAGACAGGGATATAAAAAGAGCGAAACTTATTAGGGAAAAATTGGGAGGGGAAAAATAATGTTTAATAGATTTACGGAAAGAGCGAGAAAAGTAATTGTTTACGCAAAAGAAGAGGCAAGAAGGTTTAATCATGATTATATCGGGACAGAGCATCTTTTGCTTGGTCTGGTTCGTGAAGGCGAGGGTGTCGCTGCAGCCGTGTTACAGAAAGTGAATCTTGACCTCGAGACTATCAGGATTGAAGTTGAAAAATTAGTTCAGCCAGGACCTCAAACTCAGGTGATGGGGGATATACCTTTTACTCCAAGGTCAAAGAAAGCCCTTGAGTTATCGGCAGAAGAGGCAAGGGCTCTTGGCCATAACTATATTGGAACAGAGCATCTTCTTTTGGGTTTGGTAAAAGAAGGGGAAGGAATGGCATACAGGGTATTGCTTAATTTAGGATTGGACCTCGCTAAGTTGCGAACGGAAGTTATGGAATTATTAGGATCGGGTATTCCCGGATTCAATACTCAAGAGCAGGAGAAAACAAATAAGACCCCTGCGATCGATGCTTATGGACGCAACTTAAATAAGTTGGCTAGAGATGGAAAATTAGACCCTGTAATCGGACGAGAAGAAGAAATAGAAAGAATAGTCCAGATCCTAAGCCGCAGGACAAAGAATAATCCTGTTTTGTTGGGTGAGGCTGGTGTCGGAAAAACTGCCATTGTTGAAGGATTAGCCCAGTTGGTTGTAAAAGGCGATGTGCCGGAGATCCTCAGGGATAAGACTATAGTTGTTCTAGATTTGGCTCTTATGATAGCCGGAACTAAATATAGAGGCCAATTCGAGGAAAGGATCAAAGCTATCATGGACGAGATCAGGCGTTCGGGCAATTTGATACTTTTTATTGATGAGCTTCATACATTGGTTGGAGCGGGTGCAGCCGAAGGCGCTATTGATGCTGCAAATATCTTAAAGCCCGCTTTAGCACGTGGGGAGATCCAGTGTATCGGGGCGACTACTTTAGATGAATACCGTAAGCATATTGAGAAGGATGCAGCATTAGAAAGAAGATTTCAGACGATCATGGTAGATCCTCCTTCCGTTGATGAAGCTATCCAGATACTTAAAGGCTTAAGAGATAGATATGAGGCGCATCATAGGGTGCAGTTCTCGGATGAATCTTTAGACGCTGCAGTCAAGCTTTCTGAAAGATATATCTCAGGGAGAGCCCTGCCAGATAAAGCTGTTGATATTTTAGATGAAGCCGGTTCAAGGGCTCGTCTAAAGGCGATGGTTGTCCCGCCAGACCTTAAAGACCTGGAGATTGAGATTGAAAAATTGAAAGAACAAAAAGAAGAATATATAAAGAGTCAGGACTTTGAAAAAGCCGCAAACATGAGGGATCAAGAGCGTGAAACAAGAAATAAGCTTGAGCAGATCAGAAAAGAATGGACTGAAGAAAGGGATAAAATAACTATAATTATCGGATACGAAGATATTGCTAAGGTTGTTTCACAGTGGACTAAAGTTCCCCTCGTAAGATTAGAACAGAAGGAAAGCCAGAAGCTGTTAAATATGGAAGACCAGATAAACAAGGTTGTAGTCGGGCAAAAAGAACCGATCAGCGCTATTGCACGTGCAGTAAGGCGCTCGAGAGCAGGAATTAAGGACCCTAAGAGGCCGATAGGGTCTTTTGTGTTCTTAGGGCCTACCGGTGTAGGAAAAACACTTTTGGCTCAAGCCTTGGCCGAGTTTATGTTCGGCGGAAAAGATGCTTTATTGCAGATAGATATGTCTGAATATATGGACAAGTTCAATGTCTCTCGTTTAATTGGTGCGCCTCCAGGTTATGTTGGTTATGAAGAAGGCGGACAGTTGACAGAAAAAGTGAGAAGAAAGCCATATTCTGTTGTGCTTCTAGACGAGATCGAAAAAGCTCACCCGGATGTTTTTAACCTGCTTTTACAGGTGTTTGAAGAAGGAAGGCTGACAGATAGTCTGGGAAGAAAAGTTGATTTTAGGAACACGATCATTCTTATGACCTCTAATGTCGGCGCGGATATGTTGCGCAAACAAGGCTCTCTTGGTTTTGCTTTAAAGGAACGGGAGGTTTCATATGAAAATATGAAAACACGCCTTCTGGAAGAAGTAAAAAACACATTTAAGCCTGAGTTTTTAAACAGGGTTGACGAAATTATCGTATTTCAATCCCTTACAAAAGAGAACCTTCATGAAATTGTCAAAATAGAAATTGCATACGTTCTAAATAGATTGAAGGATAAAGGGATTACCCTGGATATAAATGAGGAAGCTGTTGGATTACTAATTGAGAAGGGTTTTGATCCCGTATATGGTGCAAGGCCTTTAAAGAGAACGATACAACGCTTGTTGGAGGACCCGCTTTCAGAAGATATTATTTCTGGCAAGTTCTTAGAAGGAAGCAAAATTCATGCTGTAAGGAGTAATGATATTATTATTTTTGAACAATAGTAATGAACTTCAAAATAACATTATTTGTGCTGGGCCTTTGTTTCCTTTTTCCAGTCGATTCATTTTCAAAAGATGTTTTTTCTTTTGATGGTAGAGTTGATCTTGAGAAAGAGCAGATAGAATTGAAGCTTGACTTCTTGGACAGAGGGATGCTCTTTGTTAAGAGCGCAAGGCAGGAGGATAGCAATTTATCTGTGTTATTGGATATTGAGCATTTCAAAGCTTTTAAGTTTGATATATCAAGTGAGATCAAAGGCTTAATTGAATATTCGGGCAAGGAAAAGGATACGCCAGATGCTCTTTTGGGGAGATTTTGGAGTGATTATACGCTGCTTAACTATCAGCCTATAAGAGAGCTTACTGGCCATTTTGAAGTTAAGGACCAAAAATTGTATTTAAGGTCTTTCTCTGTCGGCAATGTTTCTTTCAATGGCGCGGTTGCTTTGGTTAGTCCTTATAATGTAGACTTAGCGTTCAATCTATCCATGATAGAGATGAATGATTTTATAGATTTCTGGATGACAGATAGGCCTTATGATTCTGGTGGGCTTGTATCGGGAACGATCGGGGTTGCTGGAAATCTTAATAAAATATATTTAAAAGGCAGGCTAGAAAGCCACGAAGGGTTCATAAAGAAAATAAGGTTTAACAGCCTTTATCTGAATGTTAACGGTTTTTATCCTAACCTGGAAGTTTTTGATTCATCAATAGCGGAGAAAGAAGGATTGAGCTTTAAATTCAGTGGACCGATAGACCTGAGCGATAAAGAAAATTTTAAGAAGCAGATAAAAGAGCTTACTTTTATGCTCGATGTAAAGGGCTCTGATTCTAACGCAGAATGGACGATAAAAAAATATAATAATGAAAAGGGGGGCTCTGACACAACAGAGCTAAAGTATTTTCTTCAGAACAATCCCATTTCTGGTTTGTTGTCAAATGAAGGGTCGGGAGTGCTGGGCGTAGAAAGGCGCATTAGTTTTTAACAATATACAGTTAAAGAGCTAGATCACTAATATTATGGCCTATCGTTTCATAAGTTATATCGGGGAGTTGTCTCTTCTTGGAGGAAGGACATTTTATTGGGCTCTGGTCCCACCTTTTAAAATAGGCAGGATATTGGCTCAATCGAAACGTGTCGGGCCCGGAAGTTTTTTTATTGCCTCGCTCGTTGCTTTTTTTATCGGAATGATCATGTCTTTGCAGATGGCATATCAAATGGTTGAGCTTTCTGCAGAAATTTATATCCCAAGCATAGTTGCAATATCCATAACAAGGGAGCTAGCTCCGGTATTGACCGCTTTAATTGTTGCAGGCAGGGTCGGCGCTGGAATGACAGCAGAGCTGGGAACTATGACAGTAACAGAGCAAGTTGATGCCCTAAAAGCCTTTGCTGTAAATCCTGTTAAATATTTAGTTGTGCCTAGGTTCTTAGCATTAGTGATAATGTTACCAGTGTTGACTATTTTTTCTGATGTTATCGGAATCTTAGGAGGGTTTGTTATATGTGTCTATAAGTTGTTCATAAGCCCTTCATTATATTGGTCGATGGTTATACAGGCATTGACAGCTAAGGATATTTTGACTGGTTTATGCAAAACGATCGTTTTTGGTGCGATTATTGCTTTAGTAGGATGCCATCAGGGACTGAATGTTGATAGCGGGGCTGAAGGCGTTGGTAAGGCTACAACGCAATCTGTTGTTGTTTCTTTTATCTTGATCATTATGGCTGATTGTTTATTTACGACCATGTTTTATTTTATTTGGAATATGTAGGGAGCATTATTATACACATTTGTGGATACTTTGTAACATAATGGAAAATAGTTGGGTAAACTGAATTTAAAAATCAAAGAATGCATCTTAAATGATTGAAATTGTAAATTTAAATAAATCTTTTGGCGAAAATGTTGTTCTTAAAAATGTTAATTTGACAATTGAAACAGGACAGACCAAGGTTATTATCGGGAGGTCCGGTGTTGGAAAGAGCGTTCTTTTAAAAAGTATTATGGGGATACTAATCCCCGATTCAGGCTCTATAAAGATAGATGGCGTTGAGGTCACGGATCTGCCTGAAAAGGAATACAACAAGATCCGGATGAAAATCGGTATGGTGTTTCAGGGCGGGGCGCTTTTTGATTCTATGAATGTTGCAGAGAATGTTGCTTTTGTCCTAAATGAATTTATGAGATTAGACAAAAGAACGGTTGATAAAAAGATCGAAGAAAGTTTGGCCTTGGTAGGATTGCAAGGTGTTGAGGATATGATGCCGTCTGAGTTAAGCGGCGGGATGAAAAAAAGAGTCAGCCTGGCGCGTGTCTTATGTATGGACCCCGAGGTTATTTTTTATGATGAACCGACAACAGGTGTTGATCCGGTAACAGCTGATGCTATCAATACTTTAATAGTTGAGCTTAGAAATAAGCTTGATGTGACCTCAATTGTCGTTACTCATGATATGAATTCAGCATATAAAGTCGCTGATAAAATAGCAATGATATATTCAGGACAAGTGATAGCCGAGGGAACGCCTCAGGAGATACAGCAGGCAACGCATCCCGTAGTAAGGCAGTTTATTAACGGGGATGCAAAAGGGCCTATTACTGATGGTGAACATCTTGTGTTTGGCCATCTCACATAACAATTAGAACATTTTAACTTTGGGGGAAACCATTATGCCTAGGGAGTCAAATCTTGCTTTTAAAGTTGGATTGTTTGTTCTTATAGCATGTATTGGATTGACGGTATTTGTTTTTTCAGTCTCCGATACTACGGTTTTTGAAGGAGGACAGCAAATAAAGGTTGTTTTTGAATTCGCGAATGGCTTGAAAAAGAATGCACCTGTGAGGATAGCAGGTGTTGATGAAGGCATTGTTAAAGAAATAAATCTCTTCTTCGACAAGGCAGATGGAAAGACAAAAGTTGATATTTCATTATGGGTCAGAAAGGGAGTAATGATACCGGGGGACTCAACAATTCTGATTAACCAATTAGGCTTAATGGGTGAAAAATATATTGAGATCCTGCCTGGAAAAGACAGGGTTAATTTTCTGCAAGAAGGGCACAAGATCAAAGGGAAAGATCCTATTTCCCAGGAAGCGATGTCTGAAAGAGTTATGCAGGTTGCAGACAAGCTTGAGCATACTGCCGACGGCGTTAACAAATTAATTCATAATGGAACGAACCTGGAATCTGTTGAGCAGGCATTAAAGAGCATATCCTCGATCTCTATAAGTTTGGATGAGATCATTACTGATGTAAAGGGCGGGGGTGGGACTGTTGGACGGTTGCTGTATGATGAGGGCCTTTATGAGAATCTGGAGAGCTTGAGCGCTGATCTAAAAGCTAATCCATGGAAGCTTCTGCATAGGCCTAAGGCAAGAGATAAAAAAGAGTAAATACCAAAATGAAAACTAAAACAATATTTGTTTGCCAGGAATGTGGAACACAATCGCCAAGATGGGTCGGGAAATGTTCGAATTGTGATGGCTGGAATACTTTCGTTGAAGAAAATAATACACCGGTCGATTCAAGTAAGCGCGGAAATGTTGTTTACGAGGAAGAGCCTGTTCTTCTTTCAGATATCCTGGTTCAAGATGAGAATAGGATTTTAACGAATATTTCAGAGTTTGATTCGGTTATAGGCGGTGGAATAGTGTTAGGCTCCGTTACGTTAATTGGAGGGGATCCGGGAATAGGAAAATCCACTTTATCCCTTCAGGTCGGGTGCTCTTTGGGGAAAAAAGGTGTAAAGGTCCTTTATGTTAGCGGCGAGGAATCTGTAAAGCAGACAATGATGCGAGCTAAACGCCTTAGCAATAATGATAATGATTCGCTTTATATTGTTAATCAGATCGACCTCAAGACAATTATTAAACATATTGAGGATTTGGGACCGGATGTAGTTGTTATTGATTCTATACAGGTTGTGTCGCACTCTGAATTGACGTCGACCCCTGGAAGCGTAAGCCAGGTCAGGGAATGTGCTGCAATACTTACACATATTGCAAAGACAAAAGGTATTTCATTGTTTATTATTGGGCATGTGACCAAAGAGGGATTGCTTGCCGGACCAAGGGTTTTAGAGCATATAGTTGATACGGTTCTTTATTTTGAAGGCGAGAGGTATTCAACATACAGGGTGCTTAGAGCGACAAAGAACAGATTTGGCTCAACTAATGAGATCGGGGTATTTGAAATGACATCTTTTGGATTGAAAGAGGTGCCGAATCCTTCAGAGATCTTCTTGTCAGAGCGTCCCCAGAACACTTCAGGCTCAGTCGTTATCCCTATCATGGAAGGCACAAGGCCTTTTTTGGTGGAAATACAGGGATTGGTTAGCAGGTCTACTTTTGGCGTGGTTAGGCAAAAGGCTCAGGGATTTGATGCGAATCGTCTGGCGTTGTTGATCGCTGTTCTGGATAAGAGGTTAGGCATGAACCTGGGGGATAAAGATGTCTTCTTGAATGTGGTAGGCGGGGTCAGGGTAATGGACCCAGCTGCAGACCTGGCAGTCTCAATTGCTATTGCTTCAGCGCTTTTAGACCGGCCTATTCCTAGCGATACAGTGGTTTTTGGAGAGGTAGGGCTATCGTCAGAGGTCAGAAGTGTCAGCCAGGTCGTTTCGCGGGTCAATGAGGCGCAAAAGCTCGGTTTCAAAAAATGTATAATTCCGAAGAATAATCTGAAGTCTCAGGAGGAATTAAGATCTTTTAAGATTGAGATAATTCCGGTTGAAACAGTAAAAGAAGCTCTAGAGTATTTAAAGAAGTGAATTTGTGGCCTGTTTGGGGATTTTTTTGTGCTTGAGATTTAAATATCTTTAACAATATAAATTTTAAAACTGGGGGGTAACAATGACATTGATGTTTATACGCATCTTCTTTTTTATTTTAAGCGGGGTCGTTGGTTTTTATATTGGTTCGATACTTGAATCTAACCTTTTAGGTTTGGAGCTTGGCCTTTTGAGCGGGCTTGTTCTGATCTTCTTAGAGAGAAGATTGCACAAGGTTTCCGTCAGAGGTTTATCTAGCATGGTCTTTGGTCTTTTGCTTGGTATTGTAATGGCGAAACTTATCTCCGATATACTCTTTTTATTGCCGTTAGGTCTATTTGTCCAATCGACATCAAGGGTAGTATTAACAATTATTTTCTCGTATTTGGGAGCTGTTATAGCTTTAAGGGGCAAGGATGAATTTAATATCATCATTCCTTATGTACGATTTAGAAGACAGGATGTCCGAGAGGAGAATGTTCTTTTAGATACAAGCGCGATCATTGATGGAAGGATATTTGAAATATACAAATCAAAATTCGTTCCCGGAAGATTAATTGTCCCTGAATTTGTTTTAAAGGAATTACAAAAATTAGCCGATTCACAGGATGAGCAAAAAAGGCAAAAAGGAAGAAGAGGCATCGACCTGCTCAATACTATGCAAAAAGACCCAAAGATCGATGTAAGGATCCGTGAGGATGAGCTGGCTATCAAGGATGATGTTGATACTGAACTGGTCAGGCTTGCAAAATTGATCGATGCAAAGGTCTGCACTACGGATTATAATTTAAGCCAAGTTGCTGTTTTGCAAAATGTGGACATCCTGAATGTCCATGAGCTTTTTAATGCTATGAAGTTCGTGATTTTTGTGGGGCAGAAGATAGAGGTCAAGCTTGTTAAGGAAGGAAAGGAGTCCGATCAGGCATTAGCCTATCTGGAAGACGGGACTATGATAGTCGTCGCAGGGGCAAAGCATCTTCTTGGCAGAAGTGTAAAGGTAATCATTACTTCTGTTCTGCAGAATCAAGCAGGAAAAATGGTTTTTGCGAAACTGGCTTATGAGGAAGGTGCAAATAATAATCAATGAAAACACAGGCAATACTTGCAATAGCCGGATTTGGGACCAGATTGAAGGCGAGTGAGCCGAAGGCGCTGCTTGCTGTTTGTGGCATGCCGATCTTCATGTATTCTTTAAAGGTTTTTGAGAACAGCGGCTTAATAGACAGCGTGGTTATCGTCACGCAAGAGAGGTTTATTGATAAGTTTAACGAGATAATAGCGGAACATGGTATTAAAAAAGTTAAGAAGATAGTTGCCGGCGGCGATACAAGATTTGAATCAGTCAATAAAGGCCTACATGAGATAGATGATGATACAGATATTGTTCTTGTTCATGATGGGGCAAGGCCGTTAATTACTGCTGATTTAGTTGACAGGTCAATTGAATTAACAAAGGAATATGGAGCGGTTATTGTTGCTGTAGAGGTAAAGCCAACGATCAAAAGAGCTGGCGATGATTTGTTCGTTAAAGAGACCTTGAATAGGAATGAACTTTGGGAAGTGCAGACCCCTCAGGTTTTCAGGAAAAAGATACTTTTAAAAGCACATGAACAAAAAAGATCCGGCACCCCTACGGATGATGCATCTTTGGTTGAACAGCTCGGCGTGAAAGTAAAGATATTGAAGGGGGATTATAGGAACATAAAGGTTACGACAAAAGAGGATATTATTGTCGCAGAGGCATTTTTAAATCAAACTGGAAATGAAAGTTAACTGATATGGAAAATAATGTTCAACATAGGGTTGGTATCGGGTATGATGTCCACCGTTTAGTTGAGGGAAGAAAACTTGTTATCGGGGGTGTGGAAATACCTTATTCAAAAGGATTGCTTGGCCATTCTGATGCAGATGTTCTGTTGCATGCGATATCGGATGCTTTGCTTGGAGCAATAGGCAAAGGCGATATCGGGGAACATTTTCCTGATGATGATGAAAAATATAAAGATATTTCAAGCATGCAGCTGTTAAAAAGAGTAAGCGACCTTGTTATGGATGAAGGATATGTGATCAGCAATGTTGATACGGTCATACAGGCTCAAGAACCAAAATTAATGCAGTATAAATCCCAGATGAAATTTCATATAGCATATGAGTTAGCAATTGATGAGGATTCTGTCAATATAAAAGCAACCACTCTCGAGAAATTAGGGCCGATAGGAAATTGTGAAGGGATTGCTGCATTTGCAACGGTTTTATTGGCCAAGAAAGCGTAGCTTTATTCTTCAATTTTAAAGGAATGTGAGGAAGATATGGGAATATTAAATTTATTGATGGGTATTATTTTGGTTATTGCAGGGTTCGTGCTGCTGGTAACTATATTTTTTAAACAAGAGATAGAATCCTGCAAGGAAAAGGACCCTGCTGCAAAAGGCTTTATAGAGATCGTGCTTTTATATCCGGGGTTGCATGCGATCATTGCTTATCGAATGGCGCATTATTTATTAAATAAAAAAATACCTTTTATCCCGGACTTGATATCAAAGGTCGCCAGGTTCATTACCGGTATCGAAATTCATCCGGGTGCTCAGATCAAAAGAGGGTTTTTTGTTGACCATGGAATGGGCGTTGTGATCGGGGAAACATCTGTCGTCGGAGAAAATGTCACTTTGTTCCAGGGAGTAACATTGGGGGGGACCGGAAAAGAGATAGGGAAAAGGCATCCTACATTAGGAGATAATATAGTCGTCGGGGCAGGTGCAAAGATATTAGGAAATATAACTATCGGGTCAAACTCATATGTTGGGGCAAACGCTGTTGTCCTAAAATCTGTTCCGGAAAACACAACGGTAGTAGGTGTTCCCGGGCAGATCACGAAACAGGATGGAAAGAAGATCGATAAGATGATGGACCATATACATGTTCTGGACCCGGTTATGTTGAAAATTGGAGAAATGCAGGAGCAAATTGATTCGCTCGCGGAGCGATTAAAGGATAAAGACGGGGGTAAGTAGATTTGAAGGTCTATAATTCGTTAACGAAAGCAAAAGAAGATTTTGAGCCGCTAAATGGCAATAAGGTAAATATGTATTCTTGCGGAGTGACTGTTTATGACAAGTGCCATATCGGGCATGCAAGGAGCTTGTATATATTTGATGTGATCAGGCGGCATTTGAAGAATTCAGGTTTTGATGTTACCTTTGTCCGGAATATTACAGATGTTGATGATAAGATCATTGCCAAAGCTAATCAGTCTGGTAAAACTTTTGAGGACGTTGTTGAAGAAAATATCGTTCTTTATGAGAATGACCTTGCAATGCTTAAAATCGATAAGGCGGATATTGAGCCGAGAGCGACCCATAATATTGAAGGCATGAAGGTCCATGTCCAGGCTTTGATCGATAAAGGTTTCGCCTATGAAGCAGGGGGCGATGTTTATTTTAAGGTACGAAAATTTGAGGATTATGGTAAGCTGTCCGGCCAGAGTATTGAGAAAATGCTTGAGGGCGTCAGGATAGAGGCGGATTCAAAAAAGCAGGACCCTCTGGATTTTGCTCTTTGGAAGAGATCCAAGCCGGGCGAGCCTTTTTGGCCAAGTCCTTGGGGAGAGGGAAGGCCAGGCTGGCATATTGAATGTTCAGTTATGAGCATGAAGGAGCTAGGGTGTGACACTTTAGATATTCACGCTGGCGGCCGTGACCTTGTTTTTCCTCATCACGAAAATGAAATTGCCCAAAGCGAGGCGTTGACAGGCAAGCCGTTTGCAAAATATTGGATCCATAATGGATTATTGAAAATAGATGGCCAGAAAATGGCGAAATCACTAGGGAACTTTATTACAGTTGAGGATGCTTTACAGAAATATGATGTTGATGATGTTAAGATGTTTTTCTTGTCTTCTCATTATTCCAGTGAAATAGACTTTTCGGATAAGAACATTGAAGAATCGCATAAGAAGATACAGAAGATAAAAATATTCTTGTCAGAGGCGAAAACAAAGATCGGCCAAGTTCCAGCTGGCACTATTGATGCGGTTGTTGAAGATTATAGAAATAGATTTATTGCAACTATGGATGATGATTTTAACACGCCAAAGGCACTGGGCGTTATTTTTGAAATGATAACGGAGGTCAATAAGTCATCTTATGAACAGATGTATGTTGATGCTGCCAGGGTAATTGTTGAGCTTTGCAGGAACACTTTCGGCTTGTCCCTTAATGATGATCAGGCGCAGGGATTAACCCACGAAGAACAAATACTCATTGATGAAAGGATCAAAGCTAGAGCACAAAAGGATTATAAAAGGTCTGATGAGATCCGGGATAAGTTAAAAGATCTTGGTATTGTTGTCGAAGACGGCAAGGACGGACAAACATGGAGAAGAGCATGAAGGGTAAATTCATTACTTTTGAAGGGTCAGAAGGCTCTGGAAAAAGTACTCAAATAGAATTGACTTGCAGGTATTTAAAATCAAAAAAACAAAAGGTCCTATTTGTCCGGGAGCCTGGCGGTGTAAAGATAAGTGAGAAAATAAGAAATATTCTGCTGGATGTAAAGAATACAGATATGGGCGATGAATGTGAGACCCTTCTTTATATGGCTGCACGCGCGCAGTTAGTCAAAGAAGTTGTCATTCCTGCTTTGCAGGCCGGAAAAACAGTCCTGTGTGACAGGTTCCTGGATTCTACTATTGCTTATCAGGGATATGGCAATGGTGTTGATATCGGCATGATCAAAAATATCGGCAAGTTTGCTACTCAATCAATAAAGCCTGACCTGACGATAATATTTGACATAGAAACGGAAAAAGGTCTGTCGCGTACTAATAGGGTTAAGGACCGCATTGAACAAAGAACGCTTTCTTATCATCAAAAGGTAAGAAAGGGTTATTTGGAGCTGGCTAAAAAAGAACCAAAAAGAATTAGGCTGATAACTGTAAATAAGAGCATTGAAGAGATCCAGGCGATCGTAAAGCAGCATATTGATAAATTGCTGAAAATATAAAGGGTTATGTGATAACTAAAGATATACAAGTAAATTGTTCCATTGTGGAGAGGTTTAACAGCCTCGATAGTTCCGGGCGTTTGGCGCACGCCTATTTGTTTGTTGGGCCGGCATATATCGGAAAAACTGAAACAGCCCTGAGCATAGCAAAGATGTTTTGTTGTGAAGAGAAACCGACAGCAGGACAATTATTTTGTGGCCAGTGCTCTTCATGTAAAAAGGCCGATTCCTCGTGCCATCCGGATATTAATTTTATTAATAGTGATTTTGGCGAACAGATAAAAATTGAGCAGATCAGGGAGCTTTTAGCGCAGGTGAGATTACGGCCGTTCATGGCTAAAAAAAAGATCTTTATAATAAAGAATGTTGAGAATATAACCCTAGAAGGCTCAAATGCATTGTTAAAAACTCTGGAAGAGCCGGTGGGTGACAGCCTGTTGATTTTAACTACTTCTGTGCCGGAGAAGAACCTTGATACAATAAGATCAAGATGTCAAATAGTCAGGTTTTTATCTGAAACCAAGCAGGACCTGGCTGAGCATATCAGAACGCATTATAAAGAAGATGAGATAACCTCGCAATATTTTGCTTATTTTGCGGAAGGGTGTTTTGGTAAAGCTAGGCTTTTGCAGGAAAAGAAATGGTTCGAAAAGAAAAATGAGATAATCGATGGATTTCTTTTTAAAGGCTGGAATGACGATTCTATTAAGAAAGTTCTTGAAGATAAGGAACAAGTGAAAGAAGTGCTTGATGTTCTATTAAGCTGTATCCGTGACTGTATGCTGATCAAGCATGGGATAGGGCAGAATAGTTTAATTAATGTTGACCGGAAAGAAGACTTGAAAGGATTTGCAGACAGGTTTTCGTTTGATGAACTTGTTGCTATCAACGGTGAAATCATAAAAACATGCAAACTATTATCGGAGAATTTGAACCTGAAGATACCGATATCAGTTATAAAGGAGATGTTATGAGCAAAGTGGTAAAGCTACAGTTGGGGGAATACCGGCCGGTTTATTTTTATGATCTTAATGCTGTTGAATGCGAGAGGGGCGATTATGTGATCATGGAAGTAGAAAGGGGCTCGGAATTTGGAAAAGTAATCTCTAAAAATGACAGTTTGCCTGAAAGAAGCAATGAAAGTATCATGGGAAAGGTCCTTCGAAAGGCGACAGAGGGGGATTTGAAGCAGATCGAAAATAACAGGATGAAGGCAAAAGATACTTTGAGCACCTGCATAAGAAAGATCACTGACCGTAAGCTGGACATGCAGATAGTCAAAGCTGAATATACCTTTGATAGCAGCAAGATAATTTTTTCGTTTACTGCCGATGGTCGTATTGATTTTCGTAATTTGGTCAAGGATCTGGCGCGCGTTTTTCGCGTAAGGATCGAGCTAAAGCAGATAGGTGTACGCGACAAGGCAAAAATAGTCAGCGGCTTCGGTGTTTGCGGCAGGGAGTTCTGCTGCGCATCATATATGAACGCTTTCCATCCGCTATCAATAAAGATGGCAAAAGAGCAGGGCTTGCCTTTGAACCCTTCAAGAATATCAGGGTCTTGCGGCCGCATTAAATGTTGTATGGCATATGAATTTAATGTATACAGGGAAGCTTCAAAGAATCTGCCGAGAATAAATGAAAAAATAGATACGCCTGAAGGCAAGGGAAAAATAATAGATGTGAATATTTTGAAAAGGACTATTTATATCGATGTTGGTGAGGGGCAGATAATCAAGAAAGTGTATCCTCAAAAAGAAGGAAAGCAAAAAGAGAATGAGCGATAAAAAATTCTATGTAACCACACCGATCTACTATGTGAATGATAAGCCGCATATCGGGCATGCCTATACAACGATCTTGGCTGATGTACTAGCCAGATATCATAAAGAAGACGGCCAGGAGACGTTTTTCTTAACAGGGCTTGATGAGCATGGCCAAAAAGTCCAGCAAGCGGCAGAAAAAAGAGGGATGGCCCCGCAAGAGCATTGTGATGACCTCGCTCCTAGATTCATCCAATTATGGAAGAAACTTAACATAGAGAATAGTGATTTTATCAGGACTACCGAACCCCGCCACAAGGAAGTTGTCCAGAAGATATTACAGCAGGTATATGATAACGGAGATATTTATTCCGCTGAGTACGAGGGCTGGTATTCTGTTTCCGAAGAGAGGTTTATAACCAGCACGGAAAAGGATTCCGGGGAATTCAGGGATATCAAGCAGCTTAAGGAAAAGAATTATTTTTTCAGGATGGGCAAATATCAGCAGAAATTAATAGATCACATCAATGATAACCCTGATTTCATTTGTCCTGAGTCAAGAAAGAACGAGATATTAGGTTTTTTGCGCCAGCCCCTAGGGGATTTATGTGTTTCCCGGCCAAAGGACCGCCTGAACTGGGGAATAGAGCTTACTTTCGACAAGGATTATGTCACTTATGTCTGGTTTGATGCCTTGATCAATTATATTTCAGCGATCGGCTATTTATCAGATGATGCAAAATTCAAGAAATGGTGGCCGCATTCTTTGCATCTTATCGGAAAGGATATTTTAACAACGCATTCTGTTTATTGGACGACAATGTTGTTCTCTCTGGGCTTGCCGTTGCCAAAGAAGATCTTTGCCCACGGATGGTGGCTTATAGGTGAATCAAAAATGAGCAAGTCTTTGGGCAATGTAGTCAGCCCTCTTGATCTGGTAGATGAATATGGAGTGGATGCTGTTAGATACTATTTAATGTCACAAATGGTATTAGGACAGGATTGCAGCTTTACATTTGAATCGTTTATAACCAGGTTCAATAATGACCTGGCAAATGATTTCGGCAATCTTCTGAATCGTGTAAGCGGCTTGATAAGAAAGAACTTTGATGGTGTTGTTCCTGCATGTGGCCAGCTTAGTGACGCTGATAAGGAAATTGTTGATCTAACTGGTCAGACAGAAAAAGAAATTGCATGTGCCGTCGATAAACTTGAAATTCATACGGCCGTAGCCAGCACATTGAGATTAGTAAGCATGGCAAATAAATATTTAGAGCATCAGGCTCCTTGGAAAGTTGCCAAAGAAGATCTTAAAAGGGCGGGCACAATACTTTATGTTGCAACTGAAGCGCTAAGAATAGCCACTTTGCATTTGGTCCCGATCATGCCGTCTAAGACAAAGGTTGTGCTGGATGTTTTAAGGGCAGTGGGTTCAGATACCAAGTGGGGCGGTTTGCGTTCCGGGTCAGTACTTGAGGCACACGATGCATTATTTCCTCGTTTAGAATTATCAAAAGAATAAATATATCAAAAATAATATTTTCATAAGGGGAATGCTTTATGCCAGTTCCAACTATTATATACACAAAAGGAAATGTCCGGTTGATTGATCAAACAAAACTGCCTGGCAGCCTGGAGTATATTGACTGTTCTGATGTTAAGACACTGTGGGATTGTATAAAAAGGCTGAACGTCAGAGGTGCGCCTGCTTTGGGCGTTGCTGCCGGTTTTGGTGTTTTGTTGGGGCTAAAGGAATTTAAGGGAAAAACAGTCAAGCAGCTGGTCAAACATGTTTATATGGTTTGCAAATATATCGGAACGTCGAGGCCAACGGCTGTAAATCTTTTCAACAGTTTGGAGAGAATGAAATTCGCAGCCGCTACTTGCCTAGACCTTAATGTGGGAGAGGCAATAAAGCAGCTTCATATAGAGGCAATGGAGATCTTTAATGAAGACAAAGAAATGTGCCGCAAGATAGGCTCCAACGGAGAAAAGTTCATCAGGTCAGGCCAGACGGTACTTACTGTCTGTAATGCGGGGGCACTTGCGACTGCTGATTATGGCACGGCTTTGGGCGTAATGTATGCGGCAAAGGCAAAAGGAAAGAAGTTCAAGGTTTATTCCTGTGAGACAAGGCCTCTTCTGCAGGGTGCACGCCTTACAACTTGGGAGCTGTTGAAGGCAAAAATCGATACTACTCTTATCTGCGATAATATGGCTGCAACTTTAATGAAGCAGAAGAAAATTGACCTTATAATCGCGGGTGCTGACCGTATTGCATCGAATGGAGATGCTGCCAATAAGATAGGGACTTACAGTTTGGCTGTATTGGCAAAATATCATAAGATACCATTCTATATTGCTGCTCCATATTCCACTTTTGATATGACTATAGATAGCGGTAAAGATATCCCGATCGAAGAAAGGGATAGTGACGAGGTCAGGGGTTTTGGCGGAATGGCTACGGCCCCCAAGAACGTGAAGGTTTATAATCCTGCTTTTGATGTCACTGATCACGAGTTAATAACCGCTATTATTACAGAATTTGGCATTATCAGCCCAGTGAATAAAAGCAATATTAAAGCGATGTTTAAATAATTATTCCCACGGTTAAGTCAGTAATTATGCAAAAATCACTATCCATTGTTGGCGAATTTGGTTTTATCGATATCTTAAGATCGAGAACTGTATGTTCGTCTGACGTTATTAAGGGGATCGGAGATGATACAGCTGTAGTTAAGATGTCGCCAAAAAAGAGAATGTTGCTGACAACGGATATGCTGGTTGAAGGCGTGCATTTTACGAGAGATATGTCGCCTGAGGCAATAGGTTATAAATCGATCTGCTGCAGCGTGAGCGATATAGCGGCTATGGGGGGAATACCTAAACACGCGGTAATATCTTTCGGGGCGGATCCTTCATTAGAACTGGATTTTGCATTAAGAATATATCAGGGCATGAAAAAAGCCGCGAAAAGGTTCGGCGTGAATATTGTAGGCGGGGATACTGTAAAGAGCAAAAACAATGTTATAAACGTGGCCCTTGCCGGTGAGGCGGACATTGATAAAGTTGTTTATAGAGATGGTGCAAAAGCGGGTGATAATATTTTTGTGACAGGGAGATTAGGGGGTTCTTTTAATAGCGGCTGGCATTTAAAGTTCGTTCCGCGCGTTGAAGAGTCCCAGTATCTGGTAAAAAATTACAAGATATCCTCGATGATCGATATTTCCGACGGTTTGGTTCCTGACCTGAACCATGTTTTAAAGGGAAGTAATGTCGGAGCTATATTGTTTGAAAAAAAAGTGCCGCTGAGAAAGAATGCTAGTATTGAGAACGCTTATTATGACGGTGAGGATTTTGAATTGTTGTTCACTGCTTCGGCGCAAGAATCTAAAAAGATATTATCTCAAAAAAAATATAAATTTTATTTAATAGGTGAAATTGTCAAGAAAGATCATGGATTGTTATCCGTGACTTCTGCAGGGTATGAGAGAAAAATAGAAATGAACAAGGGCTTTGTTCATTTTTAGTCGGGAGGTTAGTTCTTACAGCTGATCTTAGACCCGCTAATATTTGTTCGAATAAAAAATGAAAAAGATTAAACTGACAACAAAGAGCCAGCAAGAAACAATGGATTTCGGCGAAGGATTTGCAAAGGCGCTAAAGGCTGGTGATATTATCTGCCTTTTTGGCGACCTGGGCAGCGGTAAGACAACGCTAGTTAAAGGATTTGCCAAGGGCTTGCTTATAAGCCCTAGAAAAGTTCATAGCCCGACATTTACCCTGATGAACGTTTATGAGGGAAGGAATTCCTTGCCGATATTTCATTTTGACCTTTACAGGATAGAGGATGTAAAAGAGATATTTGCGCTAGATTATGAAGAGTATTTGTTCGGCAACGGCGTTGCTATAATTGAATGGGCCGAAAAATTACACGATCTAATGCCGGGGAATTATTATTCATTTGAGCTTAAGCATAAAAGCGAGAATGAGAGGTTAATTACGGCTACCAAGAAAGAAAAAAAGTAAGTTATGCTGATATTATCCATAGATACGTCTACAAAACATTTTAGTTTGGCGGTTTCAGAAAATGGGACAGTTCTGGGCTCTAAGAGCTTAAAGTCAAAAAAGGTCCTTAGCTCAACAATTATCCCGGCTATAGAGAAGGTTTTAAAAAAAGCAGGCGTTACATTGGATAAGATAGATGGCTTTGCCGTAGGATTAGGGCCGGGGTCTTTTACCAGTCTGAGGGTCGGGGTTGCAACTGTAAAAGGCTTGGCTTATGCAATGAACAAGCCCATTGTAGGGGTCCCGAGCCTGGATGTCCTGGCTTTAAATGTAAAAAGAAAAAATGCCCAGGTATGTACGGTCTGCGATGCTAGAAGAGATATGGTTTTTGGGTGCGTCTATGATAAAGAAGGAATGAATATCAGAAAAAAGACTGATCACATGCTAACCGGGATAAAAGATGTTTTACAGCAGGTCAGCGGCGATGTTGTTTTTATCGGCGACGGGCTCAACGTTTATAAGGATCATATAGTAAGAGAAGAAAAGCTGCGGATGAGCTCGACAGGAAGACAGCCGTTATTTGTTTATGAGGAAAAAAAAGAGGCCTGGTACCCGAAAGCGAAAAATCTAGCGGTGCTTGCGTACAAGGCCATGGTTGAAAAGAAATTTGATAAAATAGAAAATATATTGCCGGTATATTTATATCCTGAAGATTGTCAGGTTAAAGGTAAGAAATGATAAAGAAAAATAACGATGCTGTCCTTACTTGGGCAGAGATTGATTTAAAAGCGATCAAGCATAATATCAAAGAGCTTAAAAAATTGGCTGTAGCAAATAAATTTATTTTTCCATCGAGAAAAGGCATTCAAAAGACAAAACCAAAGCCACCTGAAATCCTCGCCGTTATCAAGGCGGATGCCTATGGCCATGGAGTTGAGCAGATTGCCTTATTATTGGAAAAAGAAGGTGTGAATTTTTTCGGGGTTTCTGATATCAATGAGGGCATAACTTTAAGAAAGCTGGGCATAGAAAAACCGATCCTGTTATTTGAAACGACTTTGGCATCATGCGCAAAGAAGCTCATAGATAATAACCTTATGCCGACAGTCTGCACATTGGAACTTGCAAAAGCGTTAAATGAATATGCTAACAAGAAAAGAAAAATAGTTGATATTCACGTGAAAGTTGATACGGGCATGGGCCGCCTAGGGGTTTGGCATAAGGAAGCCTTTGATTTTATTGGCGAACTAATGAAGCTCAACAGGTTAAGGATAATGGGTATCTTCACTCATTTTCCTGCCGCAGATACTGATCAGAAATTCACAAAAGATCAAATAGAATGCCTTTATGACCTTGTTGTCCGGTTGGATAAAGGCGGATTGATAATCCCGTATATACATGCGGCCAACAGCATGGGTTTGGCTGGATATAAAACTCACGTATTGAACTTGGTCAGGCCGGGACTTATGCTTTATGGCCTATTTCCTGATAACAGCTTTAAAGACAAGATTGATCTTAAGCCCGCAATGAGCATCAGGTCCCAGGTGATCTTCTTAAAAGATATTGAGAAAGGAAGAAGCATCAGCTATGGAAGGACGTTCTTTTCAAAGAGCGACATGACAGTCGCTGTAATTCCGATCGGTTATAATGATGGTTATTTTAGACTGTTCTCAAACCAGGCTTCTGTCTTGATCGGCGGAAAGCGCTGCAAGGTTATTGGAAGGGTGACTATGGACCAGATCATTGTTGACGTGTCTTCAGTTAAGGGTCCCAAAATAGGCATGCCTGTTGTGATCTTGGGAAAACAGGGAGAAGAAACAATTACCGCAGAAGAATTAGCGGAATATGCAAAAACAATAAATTATGAAATCGTTTGCAACCTAGGGAACCGCCTGGTGCGTAAGATTTTGTAACCTGCCAAATAGATCCATGAACCACGCCGGTTTTTCGATCCATAATAATATTGAAGCTAGGATCAAGCATAATACGATCTTCTTTGTTGAGCTGATCTTTGATAGTAAGATTATGAATATGAGGAAAGCCAGTATTATGAATTGATAAAGTCCGAACATTTTAGAAATAGGTCTCGATTAAAGTGATCGCAACCCCGGTAAATATGACCGGGACTATCCATGCGGATATAATAGGAGGAAAGAGGCCTCCCTTGCCAAGTGCCAGAGCAACTGCATTTGCCACATAGAACAAGAACCCGATTATGATGGCTATGCCTAGAGATGTAAAAGTCGACCTTTTTTTGCTTCGGACTATCAGTGCAAAAGGCAGCCCAACAAGGATTATTATAAAATTCCCAAAAGGTGAAGCTATCTTTTGATGAAGATCGACCCTTAAATTATTCAATGCCTTTACTGCGCCACTGTTAGAGAAACGATTGATATAATCATTAAGCTGTTTTATGTTCATGGAGTTGACATCTAGGCGTTGCTTTAAAAAATCCTCGGGGGTTTCCATCTTGCTGTCCATCAGTTTTTCGGGGTATACTTTTATTATTTTTGCCTTGTTGATCTCGCCAGGCTCGTATGAAGTGACTTGGCACTGAAAAAATTTCCAGGCTATTCCGGTCCATTTTCCGCTCAAAGCTACGATCTTTTGTTCAATGTTAGCATTATTGTCATGTTCAAGGATAGTGATACCGTTTAGTTCAAAGTCCTGAGGATTAAAAGTATCAATAAAATATAGCCTGTTATTTTTGCCATAAAAGGTCAGGTTTTTTATGGCCTTTTTTCTTTTATCGCGGTCAACTTTTAATATCATGTTCTCAAGCCGTATCTTTTGCAAATTTGAATTGGCGTCAGGAACATATTTTTCGTTTATCCAAAAGATAAATGCGGACACGATAAGGCCAAAACAGATCGCAGGTTTTGTTATCTGCCAGAAATTTAAGCCGCTTGCGCGCATAACAATGATCTCATTGTTATTGTTCAATGCTCCAAAAGTGAATAATGTCGCGATAAGGCATGCGATCGGGGAGGTCTGGATCAGGATCAGGGGAATGTATGATAGATAATATTCAACCAGAATGCTGAAAGGGACTTTTCGGTCTATGATCTCATCAAGGGTGCTTGTTGTGTCTATGAGTATGTAGAGCAAACAAAACACAAAAGCCGTTGATATAAATATCTTGACGATCGAGGAAGCTATATGTCTTTCTATGATACGCATTTGTAATTTAATATAGCTGCAACAATTGCTGCAGCAAGGTTTGGTACCCACATAATAATTGATGCCGGCACGAGTTCTTTGATGCTTAATGCTTCACAGCCCAGTGATAGCAAATAATAAGCAACTGCACACCCCATTGCGAGCACTATGTTAGCTGATTTTTCCCGCCGGTTAGTGATCACTGCTATAGGAAATCCGAGAAGAATAAAGAAGAATGGTGAAAATGACCATGTTATTTTTCTGTAGTATTCTGTCCTTAATCTGCCTGTTTCAATAAAAAGCCTCTCAAGCCTGTCTATTTCTTTTGTAAGCTCTTTGAGGTTCATGCTTTTAGGCTTTTTCTCGATGGTTTTTTCCTTGTTTGACATATCCAGCGTCATAAAATAGCTTTTAAAATTTAATTTATAAAAGTTATTCGGATTTTTAAGATTTGGCTCATCGCTTGTGCCGTCTATCAATTTTAATTTTATCTGATGCTTGCCTGGAACAGGGGTGAACTCCCCTTTTTTTGCAATAATGGTCCTCGTGGGGCCATCAGGTTGCGGCTGGTAAATCGTTATGTTGTATAGTATATTATCCTCGATCTTATGTATGAAAAGGACCTGATTGCTGAATGCATGGATAAAAATGCCAGCTTCCAGCATAGCTGTGGGATTTGAAGAGCCGATGTTTTTTAGCAAGGTCTGCTGCTTGTGAAATGCATAAGGGATTATCCTCTCATTTAGGATAAATGAAAAAAGGCTGAACACGATACCCACTGAAATTATCGGGGCCAAGAACTGCCCTAAAAAGAATCCGCTGGCGCGCAGGGCTAATATCTCATTATCAGCGGACATCCGGCTAAAGCCAACAATAACACTGATCAGGCAGGCGATGGGTATAGTATACCCAAGCAGTACAGGTATGTATAAAATGAAGACCTTGCCGACAACGGAAAGGCTTACACCTTTATTTATTACTAGATTTGTTAGCTGAATAAGATTTCCAAGAAGAAATACACAGGTGAGCACTCCCAGGGCTATAAAAAAAGGAAAGATGCATTCCCCTAAAGCGTATCTTTTTATTATCTTCATCTATTTGCTATCTTTCTAATTTGGTTCCGGCCAGCGTAAATACCCCAACAGTTTTTGCTCCAGCGCTTTTTAACGCTTTTGCCGCTTCCGAAGAAGTAGCTCCTGTTGTAAGCAAATCGTCAATTAACAGGATTGACTTGTTATTTACTTCATTTGGGTTTTTTATTTTAAAAGCACCAGTGATATTTGTCCAGCGTTCTTTTTTACTTAACAAGGATTGGTTTTTTGTGTTTTTAGTTTTAATTAAAAGATTAATATTCAGATTAATATTAAATATTCTTGATAACTGAGATGCTAGTAGAAAAGATTGGTTGTAGCCTCGCTCTCTTTTGCGTGTGGGGTGCAGAGGGATAGGGACCATAAAATCGAATTGTTCAATGTCCATATGATATTCTTTGATGAAATGAACCATCAATTTACTAAATTGGCCGCTTAGCTGGGTTTTTTGATTGTATTTAAATTGATGTATCAGATCCTTTAAAGGGTCTTCAAAAAAACAGGCGCACCAGGCAAAATCAAAGAAAAGCTCAGCTCTCGAGCAGTTCATGCATTTAGTGTTCTTAGGATGTGTTCCAAGATGCCTAGAGCATTTTGGACAAAAAGGAGGGATGTTAAGCATTATGGACCTGAGGCAATGTTGGCAGAGCACTTCCGTCGGGTTTTGAGCAGTGATCGGTTTCTTGCATGCAAGGCATTTTGGGGGATAAATCAGGTTGCAAATTCCATCAACAAGGTCTTTGAACACGGAACAATATTAGCAATAAAGATCTCCGATGTCAATTTTTTGGTTTTTTATCAATTAAAAATCCTCAGAAATACTCTGTAATAAGCTTAGAAAAGAATTGAATCGAATATTCTAACTCTGTATAATGGAAAACAAAAAGGAAGGGATTTATGAAAAAAATAATTGTATTAATATGTCTTTTGGCCCTGGTGTGTTCTCCTGTGTTTGCTTTTATTTATCAAGTCAAGATCCTGACAAAAGAAGAGGTCAAGATCTTAAAGGATAGCCAGTTGCAGGAAGTGTACGTTGACGTGATGATAGAAAAAAAAGCCAGTGAAACTTTCCATCAAAGAGCGGGTTTCGCGCCAAAAGAGTATGAGCAGTTCAAAGAGCTTTTAGGCATGGTTATCAGGTTAAGGCAAGAGATGCTTGAGAGGAAAATGGAAGTCCCTCCTGTTGATGAATGGATAAAGTAAAATAGCCGAGAATTAAACTTATCATAAACGGGGACAGGCTCATTCTGAAGGATAGTTTTATTCAGGGCGTTTGTCCCGATATTAAAATGTTAGGAGTAGAGCAAATGAGTGGTCTGCTGCAGTGTAGAAAAAAGTTGCTGGATATAATCATTAATAATGCATATTTCAAAGAAAAGATCATCCTGTCTTCCGGAAAAGAAAGCGATTATTATATTGATGCAAGGCTTGTCACTTTAAGCCCCGAAGGTGTGTATCTATGCGCAAAATTGATCTTGGATATTGTGAAAGAAGATGATCTCGACGCAATCGGGGGGCCTACTTTAGGGGCAGACCCCATGGTTGGCGCTATCGGTGTTTTAAGCTATCAGGAAGGAAATCCTGTTAATACTTTTATAATAAGAAAAGCCCCGAAAGCCCATGGCAAGCAGCAGCAGATCGAAGGGCCGGTCCTGAACAAGGGCAGTAAAATCGTTTTAATTGATGATGTTGCCACTACTGGAAAAGCTTTTCTGGAGTCATTGGATGTCTTAGATAAGATGGGAATTTCAGTTAAGAAGGCGATCTGTGTTGTGGATAGACGTGAAGGGGCAAAAGAAGCGCTTGCCAAAAGAGGATGTGAACTTATTTCATTGTTTGATATCTCAGAAATACATAAGAAATGAAAAAAATAATTCTTGCATCCGGTTCGGTCCAAAGAAAGAAACTCTTAAGAATGCTGGGGATAAAGGTTAGAGTAAGCCTTAGCCATGCCAAGGAGATCCAGAGGATCAAGACCACATGTGCCTCATTGGTCCAGGAAAATGCTTTGATCAAAGCCAGAAGTGTTGCTGCTAAAGAGCGGCAGGGAATTGTTATTGGAGCAGATTCTGTTGTATATATCGGCAATAAAAAAATAATCGGTAAGCCGCGAAATCTGAAGGAAGCAAAGAACAATCTAAAAATACTGTTCTCAAAGCCGCATTGGGTTTATACAGGTGTGGCTGTTATTGATGTTGAGAACGGCAAGGAAATCGTTGATCATGAAAAAACAAAGATATACATGAATTATCTTTCTGACAAGGAGATAGACCGCTATCATAAAAAGGTATCCCCCCTGGACAAAGCCGGGGGATTTGATATAGAAGGATGGGGAAGTATTTTTATTAGAAGGATCGAAGGCTGTTATTGGAATGTTATTGGCTTGCCTATAGCCAAGCTGGCAAAGATGCTTAAAAAAGTAGGCGTTACCGTCCTCTAAATGTAATTAAATTACAATGCGTTATATTTTAAATATTATAAATTTATTATTATTGTTCTTCATGTCCGGTTGTGTGACGGAGTATAACGTCGCCACCAAAAAACAGGAAGTCCTTATCTATGATACCGATAAAGAGATCAGCATAGGGGATTCCGTTGCTGCTAGTATCGAGAAGGAATATAAGGTCATTGAAGATGTGGATATTAATGAAAAAGTTGAGGGTATCCTCTTGAGGATAGTTAGTGTATGCGATAGGCAGAACCTCAAATATTTTATTAAAGTGCTTGAAGGCGAAGAGCTTAATGCCGTAAGTTTACCCGGGGGATATGTTTATATCTTTAAGGGTTTATATGATAGCGTTGACAATGATGACCAGCTGGCGGGTGTTATCGCGCACGAGGTGGGGCATATCACTGCAAAGCATAGCATTAAAAGATTGCAGAATGTTTACGGGGCCTTGATGCTCCAGCTTTTGACAGCGCAAAAGGCCGGTGAAGTTTCCGGCGGGGTAAATCTTGCCCTTAACTCTTTATTTGTTGCTTATTCCCAGGAGGATGAGTTTATGGCGGATAAGCTGAGCGTCAAGTATATGAAGAAAGCCGGCTATGATCCTAGAGAGATGGTGGCGTTCTTAGGTAAGATCAAAAAGGACCATGAGAAAGCTCCTTTAAAACAGATCACTTACTGGAAAACACATCCGAGCCCTTCAAAAAGAATTGCAATTGTCAATCAGGAAATTAACGGCAAGCTCGAGTTCAAAGATTATGTAATATTAACCGAAGAGAAATTTTAATGCGAGGCAAATGAAAAACAGTGAATTTGTGAAAGACCAGCAAAAAGAGAAAGTGTTCCTTGTTATAGTTGACTATAAGAAGGATAAACGGGGATTGGATTGCTGGTCTGCGGAAGAAACCCTGGAAGAGATGAAGGACCTTGTCGTTGCTTGCGGCGGGGATGTTGTTGACAGCATGATCTGCAGGCTGGATGGGCCTTCGGCGCGCTATCTTATCGGCGAGGGGAAGGTCGAAGAAATAGTAGGGTTGTGCGGGGTGAACGGTGTTGACACTGTTGTGTTCAGCGATGACCTAAAAGGGAGCCAAAAGCGAAATCTGGAGAACGAGATCAAGGTTACAGTAATAGACCGCACACAGCTGATACTTGATATTTTTGCACGAAGAGCGACAAGTAAAGAAGGGAAAATGCAGGTGGAGCTGGCGCAATTAGAATATTTGTTGCCAAGATTAACCGGGCATGGTGTTGAGCTTTCAAGGTTGGGAGGGGGCATAGGAACCTTGGGCCCGGGAGAAACAAAGCTTGAAGTTGACAGGAGGCGTATTGCTGAAAGGATCAACAGGCTAAGAAAGAACCTGATGAGCGTTGTTTCAGACAGGTCTTTAAAAAGGAAAAAACGAAAAGATAAAGGCGCGCCGGCTATTTCATTGGTTGGATATACCAACGCAGGGAAGTCAACGCTGCTCAATGTCCTGACGGGCTCTGAGCAGATCACCCGGGATGGATTGTTCACGACGCTTGATTCTTTAAGCAGACAGTTAGTCCTCACGAACAACCAGAAAGTTATTTTATCTGATACTGTCGGGTTTATGCATGAACTGCCGCATCACTTGATAGAGTCTTTTAAGGCTACATTAGAAGAGGTTCAAGAGGCGGATGTTCTTTTGCATGTAGTTGATGTGAGCCACGAAAATTTTAGGCATCGCTATGAGGCTGTTGAAATTGTCCTTGAAGAGCTCAAGTCTAAGGATAAGCCCACAATAGTTGTTCTAAACAAGATCGACAAGCTTGCTGAGCGCGACGGGCTAGATTCCCTAAAAGGGAATTATCAGAGGGCTGTTTGTATCTCGGCAAAGAATGAAGAGAATATCGGTGAACTGCTGGAAGTTATCAGGAAAGAACTGGCTGCCTTGTTCGTTGAGATCGATGTTGATGTTCCTATCAATAGGATGGACTTAGTGAATATCGCCCATGATGAAGGGCAAGTTTATTCTATAAAGTATTACAATGACAAGATTAATATCAGGGCTGCAATGCCTTCAAGCCTTGTCGGAAAGTTCTATTTGAAATAGATATTCGACTAAAGAGCGGTAAGGGTTATGTTAAAAAACAAGAGCATAAAGTTATTATTTTTATCCGCAGCACAGCTTTTGTTATTATGGTTAATGTTATCAACGACAACAGTCCAGTATATTCAGGCATCCTGGCGGATGAAAATAGTTATAAAATTGATCCTGATACTTATTAATATCCTTGTTTTGCTGACAATTTTTTATAGTGCGGTTATTAAGGGCCGATGGAAGGATGTTTATTTAAAGAATATTTTCTCTTTAATGTTTTCTTTGTTGTTTTTCTTTCTGGTCTTTGAATCTATTTTTCTTTTTATCCCGAGAAGTCATAACTCAGGAGCTAATTTAGCGGCACAGAGATGGAATAACTATTATTGGAAGCCTATAAATCAGTCCGGGGCAAGAGATATCCTATATTCTGTAGAGAGGTTTAAGAATAAACAAACGATATTTTTTTTAGGTGATTCATTTACGGCTGGCTATGGTATCAAGGACACAAAAGATAGGTTTTCTGATATTATTGCAAAGAAAATCCCTGAAAAATATGCGGTTTTTAATTTTGGCAATAATGGGGCCAATAGTAGTACGGAATTATCAATGTTGTTGAAATTCCCAGTAAAACCCAACATAATAATATTGCAGTATTTCATAAACGATATAGAGGAAGCTTGTTCTGAGAAGGGGAAACCTGTTTTCAAAAGACCATTGTATTCTGATATGAATGCTTTTTTTAGCTTTTTTGTCCGTAATTCATATTTTCTTGAATATATTTATTGGGAAATACCACATCCAGATTACAATAAATATTCTGCGTCTTTATATGATTGTTTTAATGATGGTGAAGCATTACAATACCATTTAAATGAGTTGTCTCTTTTGAGATTGTTTGCAAAGGACCATAAGATTGATCTGATCGTTGTAGCCATTCCTTTTCTTAATGATGTTGAGGGCAGCAAGAAGTATACGGATATTGTTAAGAGCTATTTTCAGTTCTATGATGTCCCTGTTGTTGATGTGGGTGAACTGGTAAAGGATATCCCTTTGAAAAAACGTATTGTAAATGCACATGATTCGCATGCCAGTGTTTTGGTGCACAGGATGATCGCTGATGCCTTATATGAGATCTTTTTGAAATTATGAAGTTGAAAGATTTTGTTTGTTGTAAAAATATTCCCATTTTTTATAATATGTAATGTTATAATGATTTTCACAATGAATACTGACAATATAGGCAAGATCGTTAGGAGCATTTTAACAATACTGTTTATTTTTTGTTCCACGTCTTCATTCGCAATAATTGAGGATGGTGTTTTTAAGGAGTTCTTTGACACGGGAGAGGTTAAGCGCATAGTAACCTATAAAGATTCTAAACTTAACGGTTATTTTAATTCTTTCTATAAGAGCGGCAAGCTAAAGGGCGAGGGCCTTTATGTTGATGATCACCTTGAAGAGAAAGCCAGGGGGTATTATCCCAACGGTGTTCTTGAATTAGAGGTGAATTATAAAAAGGGAAAGTTGCACGGGCCATCAAAATCTTTTTATGAAGATGGAACGTTAAAAAGCGTTGGGTATTTTTTTGAGGGAAAGCGTGATGGAACTTTTAAGGAATTTTACAGTGATGGTAAATATAATTATGAAATGCAGTATAAAATGGGCGTTGAAGACGGGGTAATGAAAGAATACTCCAAAGACGGTTATTTGTTGAGACAGACGGTCTTTAAAAACGGCATTCAGTCAGGGCTTATTAGGGAGTTCGATGAACTTGGCAGGGTCGTTAAATCCTTTGAGGCATACAACGGAGTTCCCACAGGGGCTATCAAAGAATATTATAGTACCGGTGAACTTAAGAGCGAGAGCGTTATTGAAAAGGGCAAGATAACTAATGCTGTGATAAAGGAATATTATAAGACAGGGGAGATTTTAAGGGAAGTCACTGTTGTAGATGGATTAAGGCAAGGCGTGTTTAGTGAGTATTTTGAAAATGGTGAGTTAAAAATCATAGGCCAATTTGTTGATGACGTAAGAGATGGTGTTTTTAAGGCTTATTATCTAGGTGGAAAGCTCAAAAATGAAAAGACATATGATAAGGGCAAGAAGGTAATGAGTATAAGTTATGATACAAATGGGGAATTATTGTTAGAATAGTTAGGGGAGGTTTTTTATGAGTAGTTTTCATGTTACTTTGATTTTTGTTTTTGTAGGTGGTATCCTTTTATTTTTTTGGAAGTTCCCAATTAAGAGGAAAACAAGAGAAAAATATCTTCAGGAGATGGAGAAGCAGTTAGAAGGTAAAAGTGAGCTGATGCAAGGAAGTGGAAACAGTTTCAGGATCCCATTTACTTATGATGGCCATAGTTATGTTTATGAGGATATTGAAGAAAAGGGGCTTAATGAAAGTTTTTATAAGGCATATTTAAAAGCGATCAAGGATGATGGACTTGTTCTCGAATTTATAGAAAAGCAGAAAAGAAGAAGTGTTAAAACAGATATCTTTATCGCTTCAGATGTTCTTGACCAAGATGGACAAGTCTCCAAAGATTTTGATTTGCCTAAGGAATTTGCTCCTTTTACTGTTTATTCTAATGATTATTTATTGGCAGGAAAGTTGCTTCAGGATTCAAAGGTCGTTAACATTTTTCGTGAATTTATTAATAAAGATCCACTCGGCTATTATTATGTGTCGTTGAAAATTGATAAAGAAGCTGTTGTATTAGAGTTCGCATCAACAGCAGCATCTACTCCTAATATTTATTATCTTAAGAGTGACCCTTCAAGTATAGAGCAATATTTAGATAAATTGGCATATTTGGTAAGTAAGGCTAAAGAGCTGCAAGAAGACTGATTTTCTATCAGGTATTCTCTAAAACCTCTCAAAAAACTCTTTTCTTTTTAATCTAATTTTAGGATAAAAATCAGAGTTGACAACAAAGGTTTTTTTGTTATAATACCGATTTAGCATTCACCCCACTAGAGTGCTAAAATTTATCAATATGGCAAGTGTTTGCCATTATTTAAGATATGTGATTGTATTGAATTTTAAAAAAATGAACTCAAAACAAGAAGAAATCAAAGCGAGAAAAGATAGCATATTGGCCATTACAGTTGGCAGATATATTTCAACTGTGTGCCCGGTAAGCTCATCATTTATTGTTAAAGAATATATGTATGACCTGAGTTCTGCGACTATAAGGAATATTTTAGCTGAGCTTGAGTATGAAGGTTATTTAACGCATCCGCATACATCAGCTGGCAGGATCCCTACTCAAAAAGGTTATCGTTATTATGTTGATAACTTAATGAAGGAAATACATCTTCTTGAAGAAGAGACCTCAATGATAAAGATCGAATATAAGAAACAAAAACTTGAGCTAGAGGAATTGATGGATAATTTATCCAGGTCAATATCTGAAACAACAAATTATACGAGCATGATATCAGTGGATGGTTGGAATAAAAAGCTATTCTGTAGGGGTGCAAACTATGTTGTTAGGTATTTGGATCGCGCTGATGTTCAGAAAATAGAAGAGATATTAGCGGCATTAGATGAAAAAGAGAGATTGCTTGAGATCATGAACAGGAACCTGGAAAAAAGAATAGGTATTTTTATAGGTAGCGAGATGGCTTGTTCTCAAATTAACGATTGTTCTTTAGTTATCTCAGAATATAAGACCAAGAAGGGGCCTTCCGGCAGGATCGCAGTATTGGGGCCAACCAGGATGAATTATGAGAGGGTTGTCTCAGCGATTGAGTATTTTTCATCGTTGATCGAGGAAATTTGTTAAAAAAGAACAGATTATGGAAAAAGATATAATGAAAGATAATTCGGAAGATGTTCAGAAGCAAAAGGGATCAGATGAAGCAACCATTGAAGAAATGACTGATAATGACAGTGATTCTAAAATTAAACATAAAAAAGATAAAATTATAAAAGTCAAAGAATCAGAATATCAAAGTCTTGAAAATGAGATAGCTCAATATAAGGACAAGCATCTGCGCCTTTACGCTGAATTTGAAAATGTCAGAAAGCGTATGGAGCGGGATAAAATGGAGTTTGCAAAATATGCAAATGTCGGGCTTATAGCAGAATTTTTAGAGATCCTAGATAATCTTGAAAGGACCATTGCTGCTGCTAAAGCCAAACATCAGGATTATGATGCCTTTGAAAAAGGCGTTGAAATGGTAATGAATCAGATATATGAAATGCTGAAGAAAAATGGCGTCAAACCAATTGAAGCAAAAGGTAAGGTATTTGACCCGCATTGCCATGAAGCTCTCTTGCAGGAAGAAACTGACGAGGTTGATGAAGGAATAGTCTTGGAAGAATTTCAAAAAGGTTATTCCTTGCAGGATAGAGTTGTTAGAACTGCGAAGGTTAAGTTGTCCAAGAAAAAGGCAGTAGAAGAGATAAAAGAAGATGTGTTTGATTTTGAAAGGGGATCGGAAGAAATTGCCGAATAAGTTTTTTTAATAATAAAAAAAGGTTTAAAAAATATTTAAAGGGGGATAAAAATGGCAAAAGCAATAGGAATAGATCTGGGGACATCAAACTCGGCGGCATCGGTAATGGAAGGCGGGAGACCGACGATCTTACCATCTGCTGAAGGAGCAGGGGTTGCATCAGGAAAAGCGTTTCCATCATTTGTTGCATTTACAAAAGATGGACAAAAGCTTGTTGGAGAGCCAGCAAGAAGACAAGCTCCTGTAAATCCAGAAGGAACAATTTATGCAGCAAAGCGTAAAATGGGAACAAATGAAAAATTCAAAGTATTTGGCAAGGAGTTCACTCCTCAGCAAATAAGCGCTTTTATTCTGCAAAAGATCAAAACAGATGCTGAAAACTATTTGGGAGAAACCGTTGATGAGGCTGTTATTACAGTTCCAGCTTATTTTAATGATAACCAAAGACAGGCCACAAAAGATGCCGGGGAGATCGCGGGATTAAAGGTTTTGAGAATTATAAATGAGCCGACAGCTGCATGTTTGGCTTATGGCTTAGATAAAGCTGGTAAAGAGCAAAAAATAATGGTCTTTGACTTTGGCGGTGGAACGCTCGATGTTACTATTCTTGAGATGGGGTGGGATGATGAGCATAAAGCGGCAACATTCGAAGTCCTGTCTACAAGTGGCGACAATTATCTTGGCGGAACAGATATGGATAATATTCTTATAAAGCATATTGTTGATGAATTTAAAAAAGAATCTGGAATTGATCTTACTAATGATAAGATGGCCTTTCAGAGATTAAGAGAAGCTGCCGAGAAGGCAAAAGTTGAGCTTTCAAGCACGATAGAAACTGAAATTAATCTGCCTTTTATTTCAGCCGATGCAACTGGCCCAAAACATTTGACCCTAAAGATAGAGAGATCAAAATTAGAAAGTCTCGTTTCTGGTGTTGTCGATAGATGCCGTGGCCCGATCATTCAGGCCATGAAAGATGCGACCGCAAAACTAGGGGAAGATGTAAATGTTGACAAGGTAATTCTTGTCGGTGGGCCGACTCGTATGCCTATCGTTCAAGAGTTCGTTGAAAAAGAGGTTGGGCAAAAGATCGAAAGAGGGATTGATCCCATGGAATGCGTTGCTTTGGGAGCAGCCGTTCAGTCCGGGATTATCAAGGGTGAAGCAAAAGAAGTTCTTCTTTTGGATGTTACCCCGCTTTCTTTAGGCATTGAGACATTGGGAAGCGTATGCACAAAATTAATAGAGCGTAATACTACCATACCTGTAAAGAAAAGCCAGGTTTTCTCAACAGCTGAGGATAATCAGTCGGCTGTAACTATACGAGTGCTTCAAGGTGAAAGACAAATGGCTAGCGATAACACAGAACTAGGTAGATTTGATCTAGTCGGTATTCCGCCAGCCCCAAGAGGTGTCCCTCAGATCGAGGTTTCTTTTGATATTGATACTGATGGAATTGTCCATGTTTCTGCGAAAGACAAGGGAACAGGAAAAGAGCAGTCCATTAAGATCACAGCCGCTACAAAGCTGTCAGATGCAGAGATCGATAAGATGGTAAAGGAAGCTGAAAAGTATGCGGAAGAAGATAAAAAGAGAAAAGATGAAGTTGAATTATTGAACCAGGCTAATAGTGCTGTCTATGCTACAGAGAAATCAGTTAAAGAGTATGGTGATAAAATATCCGCAAATGATAAATCTGCTATTGAAAAAGAGCTTGAGGGCTTAAAGAATGCGATCAAGACGAAAGATGCTCAAAAGATCAAGAGCTCTATGGAAACCCTTCAAAAGGCCAGCCATAAATTAGCGGAAGAAGTTTATAAAGCTACTGCTTCTCAACAAGCAGCAAGTGATTCTCCAGCAGGCGACCAGGCACAATCTGCCGGTGGTTCAGGTTCTGGGCAAGATCAAAAGTCAGACGATAACAAAGAAGATATTATCGATGCTGATTTTAAAGCGGAAGATGATAAAAAATAGTTGCTTTGAATAAATCGGGGCAGGCTCCAAACCTGCCCCTAATCATTAATTCTAAATCAGTCGAAAGAGAAAATGAAACGAGATTATTACGAGATTTTAGGTATTGAAAAGAATTCCACCCTACAACAGATAAAAAAAGCTTATAGGTCTTTAGCTTTACAATACCATCCAGATCGAGTTTCTGAAGATAAAAAAGCGGCATCGGAAGAGAAGTTTAAAGAGATCTCAGAGGCTTATGGCGTTCTGTCTGATCAGAAAAAGAGAGCCATGTATGATCAATACGGCCATGCGGGGATTGATCAGCGATTTACTTCTGAAGACATATTTCGAGGGGCTGATTTTAGTAGTATTTTTGAAGGGGCTGGCCTCGGTGATATTTTTAGCCAGTTTTTTGGAGGTGGAGGAGGTTTTGACGGCTCTAGCGGGTCTTCTAGAAGCAAGAGGACACATCAGCGTGGGAGAGATATACAATTTGAGGTAGATATTACGCTCGAAGAGGCGCATTCAGGAGTTACAAAAAAGATCAAGATCCCAAGATATGAGTATTGCAATGATTGTAAAGGGACTGGTGCGAAAGATGGTACTAAATTAAAAGAATGCGCTGATTGTGGCGGGCGTGGGCAGGTAATGATGTCCAGCGGTTTTTTTAGGATGCAGCAAACTTGCGGGGCTTGTAGCGGCAAAGGGAAGATCATTACTGATTATTGCCCTAAATGTAATGGCAGAGGTGCTGTTAAAGTGACCAGAAATATTGATATAAATATCCCTGCTGGCGTGGATAACAGTTCACGGCTAAGGGTCAAGGATGAGGGTGAAGTTGGCAGTGGCGGGCCTGGCGACCTTTATGTTTATATTCATGTTATTGATCATAAGGTCTTTCAGAGAGATGGTAACGATCTGTATATGGTGTTACCGATTAGTTTTGCCAAAGCTGCTTTAGGTGGAGATCAGAAAGTCCCGACAATTGACGGAAAAGGAACAATGAAAATACCGGCAGGCACGCAGAACGGAGTGCTTTTGCGCTTAAAAGGAAAAGGCATGCCGGATCTAAGGAACAAAGATATTCTTGGGACCCAATATTATAAAATATCGATCGAAGTTCCAAAAAAGCTGAATTCTGAACAGAAAAGATTGCTGGAAGAATACGCCAAAGCAGGCGGTGAGGATGTTAAGGCATCAGAATCATCAGTTGCTGATAATATAAAAGAAAAAATTAAAAAAGTATTTAAGTAAGGAAGGTTTAATATGCCAACGTATCAATATGAATGTGAAGCCTGCGGATATGAATTTGAGAAATTGCAATCCATGCTGGATAAAAAATTGAAGAAATGTCCGGAATGCGGGAAAAATGAGTTACAGCGTTTGATCGGTTCAGGGAGCGGGATCATTTTTAAAGGCAATGGATTTTATGAAACAGATTATAAAAAGAGCAATGTTTCAATTGGTTCAGGCCCAAAAAACAAAGAGTCTGGTAAAAAAACACCGGATGCTGTTTCTGATTGTGCAGGCTCAGGCTGTTGTGCAAATTGTCCGCAGGCAAAATAGTCCAAATAATAATCTCTTTTAATAGGATTCTTACTGTTTTTTTAAGCGAACGGGATTTTACTAATTATGAATATGCCGAAATTTATTAGATTTTGGTTTCCTGTTGGCATATATTCTGGTATTATTTTTTATGCTTCATCGTTGCAGGGAGTTGACATCCCTGTGCATGTGGGCAATGCTGATAAGCTGGTTCATCTTATTGAATATATTCCTTTTGGTTTTTTAGTTGCACGTGCGTTTTCTAGTACAGATAATCTTTTTTGTAAGAAGAATTTCATGATCTTATCGATTATCTGTTCTTTTTTGTATGGAGTTAGTGATGAGTACCATCAATTGTTTGTAATCGGCCGGGATGCTAGTGTATTGGATATATTGGCAGATACTTTTGGTGGGTTTTTCGGTGTTTTAGTTTTTTCTCTTATCAAGAGAGGGCTTTAATTAAATCAAGAAACAAGCTAAATGCTTGGCGGGTTGGCTTTAAATAGACTGGGAGAGTGATAACAAATGTCCAATATTAAACCGTTTAAGGCTGTACATTATAATTTAGAAAAAATTGAAGATATTTCAAAGGTGGTTTGTCCGCCTTATGATGTTATTTCAGAAGAAGAGCAGGATATATTGCATGATCTAAGCCCTTATAATTTTACGCATATTGATCTGGGCAAAGACCAGGAGGGCGACAATGATAAAAACAATAAATATACTCGCGCTAAAGATATTTTCGCTGCTTGGTTAAAAGAAGGGGTTATGGTACAGGATGAAAAAGAAGGGCTGTATTTTTATAAGCAAGAGTATAAGATACAAGGCCAAAAACACAGCAGAACAGGTTTTATCTGTTTGATGAATTTGCAGAACGAGGAGGATTCTAAAGTATATCCTCATGAAAAAACTCATGCGGCAGCTGTTGATGACCGCCTTGCTCTTTACTGCAGTTTAAACTCCGCTTTAAGCTCTATTTTTGTATGCTATTCAGATAATCATAGAAAAGTTGAAAAAATATTTAACAAGCATATTTTAACGACCAAGCCGATGTTTCAGGTTGAAGATAATGACAAGGTTAAACATACCATGTGGAGGTTTAATGATCCGGAGCTGATCGAGGTTATTGATCAAAGCTTGTCTGGTCAGCAGCTTTTTATTGCAGATGGCCACCATCGCTACAAGGTCGCAACGGAATATCGCAAAATGCAAATGGCGAAGAAGAGCGAAGTATCTGATGACGAGCCTTTCAACTATGTAATGACATATTTCACTAATATCGATTCAAAGGATTTACAGATCTTTCCAATGCATAGGATCATAAAGCAAATGCCAGGCGATCTCGGGTTTCTTGAGAAGTTCTTCAGGATTGATAAAGTAAAGAACAAAGGAGAGCTTCTGATCCTTTTGGCTAAGGCCGGCCGAAATGAGCATGCTTTCGGAATGTATTCAGCTGAAGGTATAAGGCTTTTAAGGCTTAAGAACAAGTCTTTGATCGACGAGATGGTTAAGGAAGGCTCTTCTGAGTATAAGAACTTAGATGCCACTATTTTGAAACATTTTATTTTTGACCAAATAGGGGTTAAGTCTAAAGAGATTGTTTATACAAAGGACCTTGGAGTTGTGACTGATATGGTTGACAATGGAGAAGCAGCCGTAGGGTTTGTGATGAACGCCGTAAAGATCTCACAGCTTAAGGCGATTGCTCTAAATGGCGAAAAGATGCCGCCAAAGACAACTTATTTCTATCCGAAGGTCTTATCGGGTTTAACAGTTTACAAGTTAAATTAAATATTTGAGGGGCTAAGCGCGCGGGTTAATAGATATGCCTTTATTTGGCAGAGAAAAAGTTACTTTAGTTAAGTTAAAGAAAAAAGAGATCCCTGTTGGTCTTTGGTCAAAGTGCCCTGATTGCGGAGCTCCTCTTTACAAAAAAGAGCTCGAGAACAATTTAAACATTTGTTCAAAATGTGATTTCCATCTTTCGCTTTCTTCCCATAAGCGGATCGATCTTCTTATTGATAAAAGGACATTTGAAGAGAGCAATGCAGCATTAACCTCGGTTGACCCCCTGAAATTTAAAGGCCCCAAAACTTATATACAGAAAATTGAAAGTGACCAAAAAGCAACAGGCCTGAGAGAAGCTGTTATTACTGGCCAAGGAAAAATAAATGGCAAAGATGTTGTGATCGCTGTTACCGATTCAAGGTTTATTATGGGTTCAATGGGTTCTGTTGTCGGTGAAAAAATTGCACGAGCTATTGAATCTGCTACAGAGAAGAAATTGCCGGTTATTATCGTTTCAGGTTCTGGCGGCGGAGCAAGAATGTATGAGGGGGCAATTTCTTTAATGCAGATGGCAAAGACATGCGCAGCACTTGCAAAACATGATGAAGCCGGCTTGCTCTACATATCTGTATTGACCGATCCCACTATGGGTGGAATTATGGCTTCGTTTGCCGGTATTGGCGATTTTATTATCGCTGAACCCAAAGCCCTTGTCGGTTTTGCGGGTCCAAGGGTTGTTGAACAGACAATTCGTCAAAAATTACCTGAAGGTTTTCAAAAATCAGAATTCATGCTTGCTCATGGACTCATCGATATGGTGATTCACAGAAGTGAGCTGAAAGACAAGATAAGCAATATTATTGATTATGTGAGCAATGAAAAAGTGTCAGAATAAGTAATTGATATTTCAAGGGAGCTTATTTAAAACATAAGCCCGATCGCTGATATCAATATTAATAGGAATAGGTTCCAATTGGCACAAATAAGTTTAGAAAAAGTCAGTAAAATCTATAAAGGCGGCGTAAAAGCTGTTGATGATTTTAATATTGGCATTGAAAATAAAGAATTTATGGTTCTTGTCGGGCCCTCCGGATGCGGTAAATCCACGACATTAAGAATGATCGCTGGACTTGAAGACCTTACTGAGGGCAATATTTGGATAGGTGCACAAAAAGTCAATGATGTCCCCGCCAAAGACCGTGATATTGCTATGGTCTTCCAGAATTATGCCCTTTATCCTCACATGACAGTTTATGAGAATATGTCATTTGCTCTTAAGTTAAGAAAATACCCTAAGTCAGAGATCAGCCGCCGTGTTAGCGAGGCTGCAGAGATACTTGATATAAAAAAAATGCTGGATAGGAGGCCAAGAGAGCTATCCGGCGGAGAAAGACAACGTGTTGCTTTGGGGCGTGCGATTGTTCGTAAGCCGCAGGCGTTCTTGTTTGATGAGCCTTTAAGTAATTTAGATGCCAAGCTAAGGGTTTTGATGCGTACTGAGATACATAAGCTGAGGTTGAGGTTGCAGACAACTTTTGTTTATGTTACACATGACCAAACAGAGGCTTTGACTTTAGGTGACCGGATCGTTGTAATGAAAGACGGCAAGATCCAGCAATGCGCTGACCCGATGTCTATTTATGAAAAGCCAGCAAATAAGTTCGTTGCTAGTTTTATTGGGACCCCTCCCATCAGCCTTATGAATGGAAGGATCATTAAGAAAGAAAGAAAATACTATTTTGATGAAGGCAAATTCCAAGTAAAATTAGTTGAAGAGATGTATAAGGCCATTGCGCCTTATGAAGGCAAGGAGATCATCTTTGGTATCAGAGGTGAAGATATTTATGATAGATTATTTGTTTCTGAAGCATCATCCGAGAACACAGTGCGTGCAGTTTGTGAAGTTGTTGAGCCTTTAGGTTCTGAGGTGTATTTGTATTTGAATTCTGGACGGCATTCTTTTATAGCAAGAGTTGGCGCGCACAACAGACCCGAAGTCAACAGAGATTTGGATCTTGTCTTTAATATGAGTAAGGTACACTTCTTTGACCGAAACACTGAAAAAACAATCGCTTAGTTTTTATCTTTTCTTTATAGCCATTCTATTCGTCCCCCTGATAGGCTTCTTTTCCTACGCTATTAGTTATAATACTTCTTTTTTTGTCTACCTCTCTTCGGGGCTGCTTGCCATAGTGGTCCTTTTAATGCCATTGCGGTATCGTTTTCAGAAAAAACAGGCAGAAGTCGGCTTGCTTATCCAGAATTTGCATGAAAAAGAAAATTTGGTCAGGGCGCATATAGATCAGGAAGAATTCGCAATTGATTCTATAAAGGAAAAAATAATCAATTTTTCACAGCTTAAGGGCCTGACCGAAAAGCTGAGCATGTCTATTTACCTGGAGGATACTTCCAAAACTTTATCCGCCGAGGTCAACCGCCTCTTTGGAGATAAAGACACGACAATTATCTTGTATCTTTTTCACTCCAAGACCGGAGAGCTGGGCATTTCTTCATCTCAAAAAGGTCAGATGAGGGTCAATATCAAATCAAAACAAGGTGATGTTTTTGATCAGTGGATAGTAAAAGCTATGCAGCCTTTATTGATCGAGGATGTCCGAAGCGATTATCGTTTTGATGTTGATAAGATCGAGTCTGAAGATTCAAGGCAGATAAGGTCCCTGATCAGCGTTCCACTGATGGTCGGGCACAAGGCATTGGGGATCCTTAGGATTGATAGCCCTCAGCCTAAATTCTTTGCTACTGAAGACCTGAGATTTTTAACAACTATCGGGGATCTGGGAGCTGTCGCCATAGAAAATGCACAGCTATATGAGCAGGTGGAACTTTTAGCGATCAAAGATGACCTTACAGGCCTTTATTTAAGAAGATATTTGTTTGACAGGTTGCCTGAGGAGATAAGCAGGCAGATGCGCCAGAACAACAATTTGTCGTTGCTGATGTTCGATATTGACAAATTTAAGCAGTATAACGATAAATTCGGGCACATTGCAGGTGATATAGTCCTTCGCACGCTGGGAAGTATATTGACAAATTTCTTTAATCAGCCTGGCAGCCTTGTTTGCCGATATGGGGGCGAGGAATTTGCTGTCCTTCTGCCGAACTGCACAAAAAAGCAGGCAGCGGAACTAGCTGAAGAAATTAGGAACATTATTGCAGAGCAGACTATCATCTTGAGACGAGAAAAAACAAAGGTTACAGTTTCGATCGGGGTTGCGTCCCTTCCAAAGGATGCCCGGATTAAAGATGAATTGATTTATAAAGCTGATAATGCTTTATACGAAGCAAAAAACAAAGGAAGGAACAGGGTTTGTTCAGCTTCTTAAAGGTCAAGATATGCCATATTTTCCGATAATACTACTGGTTTTCTATATTATTATTATGCGTTTGTATGCAGGCAAGCTTGTTTTTCAGTCGGAAGGGATCGAGCATGAGGAAGTGCTTAAAGAAGAGAAGGTCTTTCAGAAGCTTCTAAAGCAGCAAATGGTTCTTTATGATGAAAAGATGGATTTGGAATCGGAGGCGCTAAAGATCTTCACTTTGTATGAAATGACAGAAGCGATAACGAAAAGCCCTACGGAAGATGCTGCCTTTGCAATTTTGAAGGAAAAGCTCAGTGAGCATGTAATTTATAAGAACTGCTATTTTCTCGATCCCTTATCGGATGAAATTAATAAGTACAGGAAAATAGATGATTTTTATGTTTTTGTGTTAAGGGATAAAAAAAGCAAGACCGGGTACTTGGCGATTGAAGGCCTCTCGGAAACTGATAAAGAAAAAGTTATGATATTAGGGCATCAGTTCGCTTTGTCATTAAGAAGAGTAAAGCTTTATAAAGAGATCGAAAAAATAGCGATTACCGATAGCTTGACCGGTGTTCATACCCGGCGTTATGCTTTGGAGAGATTCCAGGAAGAGATCAGGAGGTCCCAGGCTCATAAAATCAAAATGTCATTCTTGATGATAGATGTTGATTATTTTAAGAAATTTAATGATAAATATGGCCATTTGACCGGAGATAGGGTTTTGCGCGCAGTTGGAAAGATAATCCGGAACAATATCCGGGAGATCGATATTGCTGGGAGATATGGCGGCGAAGAGTTTTGTGTTGTGTTGCCTGACACTGATAGCGAAGGCGCAAAATATGCAGCTGAGCGTATTAGGTCTGCTGCTTATGTTGCTGTTGTCCAAGCCTACGATGCTAAGCTTAAAGTGACAGTCAGCATAGGAGTTTCAACTTATCCAAAGGATGGGAAAACCTACAACGACCTTATAGATAAAGCAGATATTGCTTTGTACCAAGCAAAAAAAGAAGGTAGAAACAAGGTCTGCTTTTTTGGTAACGAGCCTAAATAGTATACTTTTCAAAGACTTAGAACCTTCCAAAATTAACCAAAGCCACTATTTTAATTTCTTTTTCTTTAGCGATTAATTTATTGAAATACAGTTGAATCCATATATTTAATCATGTACAATATTTTCAGTTTTCCATATATTAATCCTAATATTAATATTCCAAAAATATAAGTTTAATAATATCAATCGTTTTCTTTAAAAGAAGATAGAAATTGGTTTCATTTGAGGTTTATATGAAAAAATATGTCATAGGAATTGATGTCGGAGGTACGAATATTAAGCTGGGTCTTATTGACAGCTTAGGGACAATACTTTCCCGAAGGAATCTTATCACTTGCAGTTGTTCTCAAACAAAAAATAAATTAATTGACAGTTTAGTTGCCACTATCAAATTATTGATGGAAGATAATGGCCTAAATATCCAGGATGTATTAGGTGTCGGGGTAGGCTTGCCAGGCCTTATTAATTTTGAGAAGGGCATTGTTACCTCTTTGACAAATATATCCGGCTGGAGGAATGTGCCCTTAATGAGCCTTCTGCAGAAAAAATTAAAGGTCCCGGTTTTTATTGATAATGATGTGAATCTTATTGCTTTAGGAGAATGGAAGTTTGGGGCCGGGCGCGGATATGATAATTTATTATGTATGACTTTAGGCACTGGAGTTGGAAGCGGTATTATTCTTAATGGCGATCTATACCGGGGAGAGGGCTTTGCGGCCGGTGAACTAGGGCATATGCCTTTAAATGAGAAAGGCCCAAGTTGTAATTGCCATGGTTTTGGATGTTTTGAATGTTATGTTGGAAGTAGTGTTCTTACAGCCAAGGCAGCGAAGATATTTAAAAACAAAAATATTAAGTTAGAGGATGTTTATGACCTTGCCATTGGCGGAAATGTCAGGGCGGTCCAGTTTTGGGAAGAGACAGCGGCTCATGTCGGAAATGGTTTGGTGGGAGTGGTGAATCTTCTTAATCCAAGGCTTATTGTTATTGGTGGCGGTGTTGCAAAAAGCTATAAGCTAATGCAAAAGGTCATTGAAGACATTGTTAAAAAGCGTGCGATGAGAACGCAGTCAAGTATGGTCAAAATAGTCAGGGCTAAATTAGGCGACGATGCAGGTTTGATCGGTGCCCAGGTTTTGATCAGCTCTTCTTTAGAAAAAATAAAAAAATAAGGATACATCTATTGGAAAACGAATTATTTGATGGTAAATGTTTCAAGAGAGCAGCAATATCTTTTGCGATCATTTTGCAGTTATTTGCCGGAATAACGAATGTTTTTGGACAGCAAAAGGAGTCTGTAGAGCTTAGCGGTGATGTTGTTGAATATTCTATTGACGGCAATGTTGTTATTGTAGAAGGGAATGTTGAGGTCTCTTATAAGGGTGCGACAATTACCTGCGATAAGATCGAGTTTGAGCGTGATACTAAGATCGCCAATGCCAATGGGAATGTTATATTGTCTACCACGAGCGGAGAGATCTCTGGCAAGGCTTTAAGATTTAATTTTGAGAAGATGGAGGGGGATTTTAACGGAGCTAAAATAGTTGCCGATCCTTTTTACGGCTCCGCTGAAACTGCATCAATGATCAACAAAGATGAGATAGTCCTTCGAAATGGCTATGTTACCACATCTGATTATGATAATCCGGGTTATCGCCTTAAGGCAAAGAGCATTCAGGTCTTTCCAAAAGACAAGTTGGTCGCTAGAAATATTAAGATGGTGCTAGGTAAAGTGCCGATCTTTTATATACCTTGGTTCACCCAAAATCTCAGAGATACAAAGCCAAGGGTAATAATCACTCCAGGCTATGATAAAGACTGGGGGCTCTTCTTGCTGCAGGCATGGAGGTATTACTTGAACGATGATTTTAAAGGGACAATCCATTTAGATTATCGTGAAAGAAAGGATTTTGCTTCAGGTATTGACCTTGATTATAGAACGGAAGATTACGGAAGCGGCATAATCCGTACTTATTATATGAACGAAAGGAACATTACTTCCGATCATCCCTGGCAGGATAAGCCTTCGCCTACCATTGAGAAAGAAAGATTTAAAGTTGAATGGCGCCATAAGTGGAAGATAGATGACAAGACAAACGCCATTGCACAATATTATAAGCTAAGCGACAGCACGTTCTTAAAGGATTATTTCGAGAAAGAATACGACAAGGATCCTTCGCCAGACACATATTTCCTTTTAACCAGGGCATTGCCGTTGGGGATGTTGAGCTTTAGGACAGATGCCCGGGTTAATCGATTTGAAGCTGCAGTAGAAAGATTGCCTGAGGTGAGATATGACCTTTCCAATAAACAGATTTACGATACTGGTCTGTTCTTTAAGAACACCTCGATCTTCTCGAATTTAGTAAAGAAATCTGCTTCGCCCAGCGAAGACAGGCAAAAGACGATGCGAATGATCGTCGACAGTTCTGTTTCTTATCCGATGAAGGTAGGGTTCATTGAGATGAACCCGTATGTCGGGGGAGAAAATACCTACTATAGCAGGGCAAAAGATAGATCAAATTATGGCGTCATAAGAGGGCAGCTTAAAACGGGGGCAAGCTTGAACACGAAGTTCTATAGGGTCTATGACATACATGCAAAAAAATTCGGCCTGGATATAAATCGTCTTAGGCATATAATTGCTCCGTCGATCGCTTATGAATATAAGAGTCACCCGACGATCCCGGCCTCTTCTTTGGATGAATTTGACGGGCTTGATACTATTACCAATAGAAATAGTATAAATTTCGCCCTGGAAAATAAATTTCAGACAAAGAGAGAAGGAAAGTCTGTTGATATGGCCAGGGCCATCATAAGCACTCCTTTCAGATTGAAAGAAGACCCATCCCCTTCAGGGTTTGATGGCATTGATGTTGATATTGACTTTAAGCCTTTGGATTGGCTGACATTTTATTTCGATTCGCACTATGATACTGCGAAAGACAGGCTTAGCACCGCTAATTTTGATCTGTATATCAATGGTAAAGATGATAAATGGTCAGTTGGTATTGGAAAAAGATGGGACAGAGAAGTTGATGATCAGGTCACAACACAATACGCATACAAGTTTAATTCTAAGTGGGGGATAAAGCTTTATCAGAGATTTGATCTTAAAGGCGGCATACTTAAAGAGCAGGATTATGTTCTAACTCGTGACCTGCATTCATGGATAATGGATATGTGCTTTAATGATAAGAATGAAAGCGGCAGCGAGGTAATGGTTGTCTTTACTTTAAAAGCATTCCCGGACATGGCAGTTGATGCGAGTGCAAGTTTTAATCAAAGAAGAGCAGGGGCACAAAACAACTAGAAGGGAGATAGTTTTGAATATAGCGATTATTGGAGCAGGATATGTGGGGCTTGTCACAGGCGTATGTTTGGCTGATATCGGGCATAAAGTCACCTGCGTTGACGTGGATAAACAAAAGGTGTTGAAGCTTAAAAAAGGCATTGTCCCGATTTATGAAATCGGATTGGAAGACCTGCTTAAGAAAAATATAAAGAATAAAAGGATCACTTTTACCACGTCGATCAAAGAAGCGACAAAAAGCTCTACCGTGATCTTTATTGCGGTCGGGACACCGTCAAAAAAGAACGGGGATGCTGACCTTACGTATGTAGAGAATGTTGCAAGGCAGATCGCCCTAAACATGGATTCATATAAATTGATAGTTGAAAAATCAACTGTTCCTGCTGAAACAGGCAAGAGAGTTGCCAGGACCATTAGTCTTAACTTGCCTAAAAAACACAAGAAGGATGGCAAAGAGAAGCTGGATTTTGACGTTGCATCAAATCCTGAGTTCCTTAGAGAAGGTTCTGCGATCGAGGATTTTATGAACCCTGATAGGGTTGTTATTGGCGTTGAATCAAAGAGGGCTGAAGAAATTCTGCGGGAAGTTTATAAGCCTCTGGACCCGCATATGGTCGTTACTGATATAAATTCTGCTGAGATCATCAAACACGCATCAAATTCGTTTTTGGCTACGAAGATCTCTTTTATAAATGCAATTTCTCAAATATGTATCCATATAGGCGCTGATGTCCTTAAGGTCGCCGAAGGAATGGGATATGATAAGAGGATCGGCAAGAAATTCTTAAATGCCGGCATAGGTTTTGGGGGGAGCTGTTTTCCCAAGGATGTTGATGCGTTTATCCGTTTAAGCGAGAAGAGCGGGTATGATTTTTCATTGCTCAAAGAGGTAAGAAATGTTAATGAGAACCAGAAGGCTTCGTTTGTTAAGTTGATCGAGGATAAACTTTGGATAGTGAAGAATAAGGTCATCGGTGTTTTAGGGCTTGCTTTTAAGCCTGATACGGATGACATGCGTAATGCGCCTTCGATCGATATTATTGAAGCCCTTCAGGCAGAAGGGGCAAAGATCAAGGCCTATGACCCTGTCTCTATGGATAATTCAAAGAACATATTTAAGAATATTGTTTATTGCGAGGATCCGTACGCGCTGGCAAAAGGATGCGATTGCCTGTTAGTCCTGACCGAGTGGGATGAGTTTAAGGACCTGAACTTTAAGAGATTGAAAACTGCAATGCGCCAGCCGATTATTTTTGATGGACGTAATTTATATCATAATAAGGATTTAGAGTCTTATGGCTTTGAATACTTTGGCGTTGGACGAGGGGTGTTGTAGAGAATTGAAGTTTCTGGCCTTCAGGATTAAAGCTCATCTTTTAGGTAACCTCAATCTTATTATGTTCAGGACCATTCCAAGGTTGATTACAAGGCATTGCTTAAAGATGCAAAACTAATATATGACGTTCGGAATGTTTATAAGGACACCAAGAGCGTTAAGGTCATTAAATTTTAGAAAGCAAGGGATAATTATGGCAAGAAAAAAAGCAGTTGTTATTACCGGCGGAGCTGGATTTTTAGGGAGTCATTTATCTGACCGTTTTATTCAGGAAGGAATGAAGGTTATTTGTGTTGATAATCTAATAACCGGAAGCATGAATAACATTGCGCATCTGCAGAAGAACAAGGATTTTAAGTTTATAAAACATGATGTTTCAAAAGAGCTTAGGTTCGCGGATAAGGTGGATTATGTGCTTCATTTTGCATCACCTGCTTCCCCGGTGGATTATTTGATGCATCCGATACCTACTTTGAAAGTCGGGGCTTTGGGCACGCACAATACTTTAGGCTTGGCAAAGTTTAAAAAGGCAAGATATCTTATTGCTTCAACTTCTGAGGTCTATGGTGACCCGTTACAACATCCTCAGAAAGAAACATATTGGGGGAATGTCAATCCTATCGGGCCGAGGGGGGTTTACGATGAGGCAAAGCGTTTTGCAGAAGCGATCACGATGGCTTATAAAAGATATCATAATGTCGATACCAGAATAGTGAGGATATTTAATACATATGGGCCGCGCATGAGGATAAATGACGGAAGGGTCGTTCCAAATTTTATTTATCAGGCGTTTAATAATAAGGCAATAACAGTTTATGGCAATGGGAAACAAACAAGGTCTTTCTGCTATTACTCAGACCTGATCGAGGGGATCACAAGGCTTCTTTATTCTGATAACGAAGGGCCTGTCAATATCGGCAATCCTGATGAATTCTCTATTTTGGAATTTGCAAAATTGGTCATAGAGCTTTCCGGGTCAAAAAGCACGATCTGTTTTGAGCCACTGCCCACGGATGATCCCAAGCAGCGCAAGCCTGATATAACTCTTGCAAAGAAACTTTTAAATTGGGAGCCAAAAGTCAAGCTGAAGCAAGGGCTTGAAGACACTATTAAGTGGTTCAAGGACAATATGCAGGATTAGGTTACTCGAATGAATATTGAAGAACCATTATATATACTGGGAATATCCGCTTTTTATCATGATAGCGCGGCATGCCTTGTCAGGGATGGCGAGATAATTGCCGCCGCTCAAGAAGAGCGGTTCACAAGGAAGAAGCATGACCAGTCGTTCCCTCGGAATGCAATAGATTATTGTTTGGATGAGGCAGGCATTAAGGCCAGCGACCTGAGCTATGTCGGATTTTATGATAAGCCGCTCCTTAAGTTCGAACGCTTATTGCTGACGTATATTGCTTATGCTCCTTTCGGGATCAAGTCTTTTTTAAAAGGCATGCCTCTTTGGTTAAAAGATAAGCTGTATATGAAAGACCTGATCCTCAAAGAGCTGGGTTTTGACGGCGATGTTGTTTTTGCCCAGCATCATGAATCACACGCAGCCTCTGCATTTTATCCCTCGCCATTTAAAGAAGCGGCAATACTGACAATGGATGGCGTAGGTGAATGGACCACTACGAGTTATGGCGTGGGAAAAGACAACACTATTGACCTTTTAGGCGATATTAAGTTCCCGCATTCCCTGGGGCTTCTTTATTCAGCGTTCACTTATTATGTTGGCTTCAGGGTTAATTCCGGCGAATATAAATTGATGGGGCTTGCCCCGTACGGAGAGCCCAAGTATGTTGATATCATTAAGAAAGAGCTGATAGATATCAAAGAGGACGGCTCATTTAAACTTAACATGAAGTACTTTAATTATTGCGCCGGGCTGACAATGACGAACAGAAGGTTCAACAAATTGTTCGGCGGCCCTCCAAGAAAAGCTGAAACGAAGATAACGCAGAAAGACATGGATATTGCGAGTTCGATACAGAAAGTCACAGAAGAGGTCATGCTGAAAGTTGCTGACCATGTTCATGAAGTGACCAGGCAGGACAGCCTTTGTCTTGCGGGCGGAGTTGCCCTCAATTGTGTCGGCAACGGGAAGATCTTAAAGCAAAGTAAATTCAAGAATATATGGATACAGCCTGCGGCTGGCGATGCCGGCGGAGCGCTTGGTGTTGCTTTATATATTTGGCACCGGTATTTAGGCGAGGAGAGAGTGGTTGATGGGGTCAATGACCTGCAAAAAGGGTCATACTTGGGGCCTAAGTTTGATAACCAGGAGATTAAAGAGTTCCTGGATAATGAGGGTGCCCCTTATGAATATCTTGAAGATGACCAGTTATGCAAAAGTGTCGCTGCCTGTATTGATGATGAAAGTGTGGTTGGCTTGTTCCAGAACAGAATGGAGTTCGGCCCGCGCGCACTGGGATCACGAAGTATTATCGGCGACGCGAGGTCCCAAAAGATGCAGTCGATAATGAACCTGAAGATCAAGTTCAGGGAATCTTTTCGTCCGTTCGCGCCAAGCGTTTTAAAAGAAAAAGTTTCTGATTATTTCGACATGAAAGGGGAAAGCCCTTATATGCTGCTTGTCGCGCAGGTGAGAGAGAACAGGGTCAACAAGGATTCTGTTAATGCCAAAGTTGAAGGTCTGGATAAGCTGAAAGTATCGCGCTCTGAAATACCTGCTGTTACTCACGTGGATTATTCAGCTAGGGTTCAGACAGTCTCGGGAGATTACAATCCTGTATTTAGAAATATAATCAGGGAGTTCAACAAGCTTTCAGGTTGCCCTGTGGTGATAAATACATCGTTTAATATAAGAGGAGAGCCTATTGTATGCACTCCGCAGGATGCTTACAGGTGTTTTATGTGCACGAATATGGATTATTTGGTGATCGAGAATTTCTTGATCGATAAAAAGAAGCAGCCAAAGAACGATAAATATAATAAAGAGAATCTGTCATTGATTTTGGATTAAATATGGATAAGAAAACAAAAGACCTCCTGGCTTTCGGATACGGATTGGCATTGATCATTCCGTTCATTATTATTTTACGCAGCATGAAATACAGCATGAGCTTTTCTTCATTTTTCATTGTATTTGCCGCAGGCCTGGTATTTTTGCTTTATGTGGTGACCAGGATCATAAATTTAAAACCTTCGATCAATATCTGGATATTGTACCCGCAATTCTGTGTTTTGACCTTTGAGATCATTCACGGCGCAGGCTTTGTTTCAACGTTTTTACTGACGTTATCAGCCATAATACTGATATTGACGATACATAAGCCGGATTCTTTAGAGCCTTTATTGGCGGTATGGATGAAAGGCGCGCATTTTATCGGTTCGGTCATTACGAACGCAATATTGATCATATTCTTTTATTGTGTTTTATCGCCGGTGGGTTTGATCTTTAGGCTTATAAAAAAGGACCTTTTAGACAGAAGGATCGATCATAAAGCAGATTCCTATTGGAACATTGAGAAAGAGATCAAATTTAATAAAGAACATTGTCTGAGACAATTTTAAAAAGGAGTTTATCTGTGGCAAAAATATCCATTATAAAAGAATTTTGGGAATTCTTGAAAGTCAGGAAAAGGTACTGGCTTGCGCCTATTCTGATAATTCTTGCTCTTTTGAGCATTCTTATCGTTTTTTCACAAAGCTCGGCAGTTGCCCCGTTTATTTACACTTTGTTTTAATGAAGGATAAAGGATGAAAATGAAGCTCGGTAAAGAAAAATTATTGGAGATATACAGGTCGATTTCAAAGATACGTAAAGTTGAACTGAAGATCGAGGAGCTATATCATCTGGATGAAATGAAAACCCCCGTGCATTTATGCCTGGGGCAGGAGGCTGTTCCTGCAGCTGTTTGTGCAAACCTGAAAAGAGAAGATATGATCTTCAGCAATCATAGAAGCCACGGCCACTATCTGGCAAAGGGCGGTGATATGGGCTCGCTTATTGCCGAGTTCTATTGCAAGGAAACAGGTTGCGCCAAAGGCCGCGGGGGGTCAATGCATGTTATTGACACTTCCGTAGGGCATTATGGTTCTTCAGCTATTGTCGGGGGGAGTATACCCCATGCTGTCGGAGCGGCGCTTGCTTTTAAAATGAAGAAGAAAGGCCTTGTTGCTGTTTCATTTTTTGGTGATGCTGCAAGTGAGGAAGGCGTGTTCTATGAAAGCATGAATTTAGCGCAGCTTAAAAAATTGCCGGTTGTTTTTGTTTGCGAGAATAATCGCTATTCTGTTTGTTCACATGTGTCTGTACGCCAGCCTAACGAGGATATTTCTATGAGGGCAAAGGCATTTGATATACCTGCTAAACAAGTTGACGGCATGAACGCTATTGAAGTTTATGAAGGGGCAAAGGCCGCCATTGAACATGCAAGAAGTGGCAAGGGCCCGTATTTGCTGGAATGCAAGGTCCAAAGATGGAGAGGGCATGCAGGGGCGGGGGACCCGATGAAAGATCAATATAGAGTGCCCGAGGACCTTGAAGATTCATCAGTAAGGGACCCCTTGGAAGAATATAAAGAATATCTGTTTGGAAAAAAAGTTTCTTCTGATGATCTTAAAATGATAGATCAGGATATCGATGAACAAATAGAAGCGGCCTTTAAATTTGGGCAGGAAAGCCCTCTTCCGGATAAGGCAGAGCTGGAAAAATATTTGTTTGCGGAATAAAGATTATGCCTTGGACAAAATTACAAGTTGAAAGGGAAGAGCCTGAGTTCGATGAATCTGTCGGGCAGGATGTGAGAAAGCTCAGCTATGGCGAAGCCCTGCATGAAGCATTGGATCAAGCCCTTGAAAGAGACCCCTCTGTTTATGCTATGGGCCAGGGAGTTAATGACCCCGGGGGGATGTTCGGCACAACGGCGGATCTTTATAAAAAATACGGTACGGAAAGGGTTTTTGATGTGCCGCTGGCCGAGGAAGCAACTGTCGGAATGGCTATCGGTTCTGCCATGGCAGGAATGAGGCCGGTCTCAATTCATAACCGCCCTGACTTTCTTTTAATGGCAATGGACCAGATCGCTAATCATGCAGCCAAATGGAGCTATATGTTCGCAGGGCAAGTTCCTATACCGCTAGTTATCCGCGCCTGTATAGGCCGAGGGTGGGGGTCTGCAGCTCAGCATTCACAGGCCCTGCAGTCCTTATTTGTGCACGTGCCGGGGCTTAAGGTAGTAATGCCGTCAACCGCTTATGATGCCAAAGGGCTTTTTATCACGAGCGTTGCGGATAATAACCCGGTGATCTTTATTGAGCAGAGGTGGCTATATAAACACAAAGGTTATGTCCCTGAGCATGTTTATTCTATTCCTTTTGGTCAGGGTGTCGTCAGAAAAGAAGGGAAGGATGTCACAATCGTCGCTGTATCTCATATGGTCATTGAATCATTGCGGGCTGCCGAAGAGCTTGAAAAAAAAGGTATTAGTGCCGAGATCATTGACCCCAGGACGCTCAATCCTCTTGATGAAGGGATAATTTTAAAGTCGGTTAAAAAGACAGGCAAGCTTATTGTCGCTGACCTGAGCTGGAAGAACTGCGGGTTTAGCGCTGAAGTTCTTGCGAGGGTCGCTGAAAAAGGATTTCACCTTCTTAAGAAGGCGCCTGCGAGAGTTGCCTTTCCGGACATACCAACTCCGAGCAGCTATGTGTTGGAAGACGAGTTCTATCCCGGGGTCGAGGATATTATAAAAGCGGTTGAGGCAATGGTTAGATAATAAAGTCGGGAAAAGTGGAAAAATGAACAAAGGATCGAGAATATTAATAGTCGGGCATGATGACATAATTGACAGTTCTTTGTTCTGCTATTTTAAGGCTAATGATTATAAAAATGTCTTTTCCTCTGCAAGATATCCTCTTGATACAACCTGCCAGGAAGAAGTAAATGATTTCTTTGAAAAACAAGGTCCGGAATATGTATTCCTGGCATCAACCCGCTCGGGCGGTATCGAGGCGAACCAGAAGTTTGGAGCCGAGTTCATTTACCATAATTTAGCGTCCCAGAACAATATAATTGAAGCTTCCAGCCTTGCAAAAGTAAAGAAGCTTGTTTTTTATGGAAGCTCTTGTGTTTATCCTAAGGTTTGTCATCAGCCGATGAAGCCGGAATTTATCCTTACCGGTAAAATGGAGGAGACCAGCGAGCCTTATTCAATTGCGAAAGCCGCAGGAATAAAGATGTGCCAGGCATATAAAAGGCAATACGGATTAAACGCTATAGTCATTATCCCGGCAACTGTTTATGGCCCGCAAAGTAATACTGACATAGAAAGGGCCCATGTTATAGGGGCATTGATAAATAAGTTCCATTGTGCAGTTAAGGATAATAGTGCTGAAGTGGTTGTCTGGGGTACGGGTAAGCCGAGAAGAGAATTTATCTTTGCTGATGACCTTGTCAGGGCGTCACTGTTCTTAATGGAAAGTTATGTCGGGGAAGAAGTGGTCAATGTGGGGACCGGTTCGGATATAACGATAAAAGAGTTGGCTGAAAAGATCGCGAAAGTTTGTGGGTTTACAGGAAAGATAGTTTTTGATAAAACTAAGCCGGACGGGACAATGCAAAAGCTGCTTGATAACAGCAGATTAAAGGATTTGCGTTTTGATTTTGAGGTTGGGCTGGAAGAAGGCTTAAGAAAAACGTATAAGTGGTTCCTGAAAAATCGCTAGTATAAAGATGCCAATTTGGCACCTTAAAGAGGGGTAAGCATAGTAAATATTTACCTTTTGCTTTTACTGAGCAAGGGGTAGCGCTTTATAACTTTCATATTTAGAAAATCGTTTTTAACAAGAAGGAGAGGTTGATGAACATTTTGGTGACAGGTGGTGCAGGATATTTAGGGGCAGTTATGGTCCCAAAGCTGTTGAAAGAAGGGCACAAGGTCACGGTCCTTGATAATTTTATGTACGATCAGACATCACTGCTGGATTGTTGTTATGATCAGGACCTTACTATTGTAAGAGGGGATACAAGGGATAAGGTGCTTGTGAAAAAGTTGTTAAAAGATGCTGACGCGGTTTTTCCATTGGCCTGCCTTACCGGTGCGCCATTGTGCAAGAAAGAGCCTGAGGCTGCAAAAGCGATCCTTTTGGACGCTGTAAGAATGATACTTGGCCTGAAAAGCAAGGACCAGATGGTCATATTCCCGACTACAAATAGCGGTTACGGGGTGGGTGAAAAGGGTATTCATTGTACGGAAAAAACTCCGCTAAGGCCGGTCTCGCTTTACGGGACATTAAAGGTCGACGCTGAAAACGCGATCCTTGAGGCCGGAAATGGCATCACGCTCAGGCTGGCGACCGCTTTCGGTGTCAGCCCGAGGATGAGGCTGGACCTTTTGGTAAATGATTTTACGTATAGGGCGGTTTATGACCGTTTTATCGTTCTTTTTGAAGCGCATTTCAAGAGGAATTTTATTCATGTCAGGGATGTTGCAAATGCATTCATTCATTCTCTGAATAATTTTGATAAGATGAAAAATGAGCCTTACAATGTCGGGTTAAGCGATGCTAATCTGAGCAAATCAGAGCTTTGCGCTGAGATCAAGAAGCATGTTCCTGAATTCTATTTTGTTGAGTCAAATATAGGCGAAGACCCGGATAAGCGAGATTATGTAGTAAGCAATGAGAAGATCGAAAAGACAGGGTTCAAAAGGGAAGTATCATTGTCCGACGGCATACAAGAGTTGGTTAAGGGATACAACATAATTAAAAGAAACCAGTATGCGAATATATAGATGAAAACAGATATCGTTCTTGTTAAAGCGAACAATCAGAAAAAGATATTTCAGGACCTCAGTAAGGATCTTTCCGGTAAAGAGCCGCCTTTATGGATCATTCTAACGGCGGCATTCCTTCGTGAAAAAGGTTTCACTGTTTCTGTTATTGACGCTGAGGCTGAGAATTTAGATGTTAAAGAAACGGTAAAGAGGGCAATGGCGTTTGATCCCTTGCTGGTTTCTGTGATAGTCTCTGGCACAAATCCATCTGCATCAACTATAAATATGCCTAGTGCCCGTGATGTCTTGGCTGGATTCAGGGATGCAGCGCCGCAAGTTATCAGGGCGATCGGGGGATTACACCCGTCGGCTCTTCCCGAAAGAACGTTAAGGGAAGAACCGGCAGATTTTCTTTTTAAAGGTGAAGGATTTAGGGCGCATGCTGAACTATTGGATGAATTAAAATCCGGTAAATCCCGGGCGGATGATTTTAGCATTAAAGGTCTATGGCAGAATAAGTCAGGGAATATTGTCCCTAATCCTGATGATCCTAATATCGAGGACCTGGGAGAGTTGCCAATGGCGGCTTGGGACCTGCTCCCAATGGATAGATACCGTGCGCACAACTGGCATTGTTTTGGCCACATAGAAGAAAGAAATCCATATGCTGTTATATATACAAGTTTGGGCTGTCCGTTCAGGTGTGGGTTTTGCTGTATAAACGCTATTTTTGGAGGCCCGGGGATACGGTACCGCCCTCCTGTTAAGGTGATCGAAGAAGTGGACTATTTAGTTAAAAATTATGGCGTGAAGAATATAAAGGTCCTTGATGAATTGTTCGCGATGAACTGGAGACATGTTGAAGAGATCTGCGACGGACTGATAGAATTGGGGCACGAACTTAATTTATGGGTTTACGGGCGGGTTGATACTGTAAAGCCGTTTATGCTCGAGAAAATGAAAAAGGCCGGGATCAATTGGATAGCTTATGGTTTTGAAGCAGGCTCAAAGAAGGTGCGCGACGGCGTTTCAAAAGGAAGATTTGACCAGGACCAGATCAAAGAGATCGTAAAGATGACCCACGACGCGGGGATAAATATCGTAGCTAACTTTATATTCGGTTTGCCTGATGACGACAAAGAGACGATGCAGGAGACTTTAGACCTGGCAAAGGAGCTGAATTGCGCTTACGCGAATCTGTATTGCGCTATGGCGTATCCTGGCTCGCAGCTTTATAATGATGCTGTCGAACAGGGTTTGGCGCTCCCAAAGGATTGGAGCGCATATTCACAGTTCAGTGTTGACTCGCTGCCGTTACCGACAAAACATTTATCTTCAGGAGAAGTCCTGAAATTCAGGGATCTTGCTTTTGACGATTATCATGCTGACCCAAAATATTTAAATATGATCAAAGAAAAGTTCGGCGAGAAGACGCTTGAGAACATAACAACGATGTGCTCGGTAAAGCTTAAAAGGAATAACTACGAATATAATGATAATCAGTATTTTTCTAATACAGGAGATATTTTATGATCATCAGCAGGACACCATTTCGTATGTCATTTTTCGGCGGGGGGACAGATTATCCAAAATGGTTCGAGGAGAACGGGGGAGCTGTTTTAGCCACTACGATAAACAAGTATTGTTATATCACATGCCGTTATCTGCCGCCGTTTTTCAAGCATAAATCAAGGATAATCTATTCTCAGATGGAGCATGTTAACAAGGTCGATGAGATCGACCATCCGGCAGTCCGGGAGGTGCTGAGGTATTTAAAGATACGCCAGGGCGTTGAGATCCATCATGACGGGGACCTTCCTGCAAGGACAGGCCTGGGCTCAAGCTCTTCTTTTACTGTCGGGCTTCTTAATGCGCTTTATGCTTTAAAGGGCAAGATGGTCTCAAAGGAACAGTTGGCCAAGGAAGCGATATATATAGAACAAAATAAATGCAATGAGAATGTCGGCTGTCAGGACCAAATGCTGGCTGCATATGGCGGCTTGAATTTTATTGAGTTCGGAGGCAACCAGCATTTGCAGGTCCATAAAGTGACACTTACCCAGGAAAGGCTCAAGCTTCTTCAAGAACACCTTATAATGGTCTTTACCGGGTTCCACAGGCCTCCGGATTTTTCAAAGAACCTTGACCCCCAAGTTCACAGGGAATTAAAGAGGACAACATCTTCTGATATTGTCAGCCATCAGCTTAAAGAGATGTCGAAGAAGAAAAAGGAATTGAAGGCAATGCATCAAATGGCCATCAAGGCTTTGGATGTATTGAACAGTGATGACAATCTTGAAGGTTTCGGCAACCTACTTCATGAGAGCTGGCTTATTAAAAAAGAATTGTCGAGCAAAATAACAACTCCGGATATTGATAATATATATGATGTAGCAAGAAGCGCGGGTGCTGCAGGCGGAAAGCTTTTAGGGGCAGGCTCGGGAGGGTTTTTCCTGTTGTTCGCGCATAAAGATAAGCAAAAGAAAATAAGGGAAAAACTGAAGAAATTATTGTTCATTCCTTTTGAATTTGAGAATTTAGGCACGCAGATAATCTTTTATCAGCCCAATGGCGAAGGTAAAAAATAGACAGCTTGTTGTTCAATGCCAGGGAATAATATTTATAATGTCTAATGATATAAAACAAATTGATGCTGTTATTCTTTGCGGGGGATTGGGCACAAGGCTAAGGTCTGTTCTGGGCGCGATCCCGAAAGTAATGGCTGAGATCAATGACAAGCCCTTTTTAGATATTCTCGTCCAGTATTTAAAGGGACAAGGTGTTGCGAGGATCGTGCTTTGTACTGGGCATCAGGCCCAACTGGTTGAAAGTTATTTCAGCAGCAACCCGGTCGGTGTAGACATTGGATTTTCCCGTGAAGAGATACGTCTTGGAACTGGCGGCGCGCTTAAGAACGCCAAAGAAAAGATCAAGAGCGACAATTTTATCGTGATGAACGGTGATTCTTTGTGCAAGGTTGACCTGTCCGCATTCCTTGAATTTCATAAAGCAAAACGGGCGGTAGCTTCAATAGTTGTTTCAGAAGTCAAAGATGCGAGCGATTTTGGCGGCATTGAAATGAACGAGGACCTGAGTATCTCGGCTTTTAGGGAGAAAGAAAGCGTTGCTTTCGGCAGCTATGTAAATGCAGGGGTGTACTGCTTCAATAAAGAGGCCTTCTCTTTAATGCCTGATCAAAACAAGTTTTCACTCGAATATGATCTGTTCCCAGCGCTGGTAAATAAGGGGATATACGGCTTTTGCGTTGATAAGGATTTTATGGATATCGGCACACCGGAAAGATTAGAAAAGGCAAAAGATACGCTTGGTGACCTCAAATAGCCTGAATTCTCCAGCCGGCTGGAGAATTCAGTACCCGGGTACTGAATTTGACTAAAGGGTATTAAAATAAAAGTAAGACATTAAAACAAGAGGATCGTAATGGATGTAAATAAAAACAGTGCTTCCTTGTCAGCCAAGGCGAAAGTCAGAGTCCCGTTCGGGACTGTTTCAATTACTAGCGAGGCAAAAAAACTTATCAATGAGGCGATCGATTCGAATTGGGTTACGCGAGGGAAATATGTTCAGGAATTTGAAGAGAGATTTGCCGCTCTTTTTGGCGTTAAATATGCTGTTGCGGTAAGCAGCGGCACTGATGCTGATGCCTTGTCCTGTGCAGTCCTTTATGATTACGGTGCGCAAAGAGGCGATGAGATAATTGTCCCTGCCTTAACGTTTGTTGCTACGGGAAATGCTGTTTTTCAAGCGGGATTTACTCCTGTTTTTGTTGATGTGAACAGAGAGACATTGAACATTGACCCGACAAGAATAGAAGAGGCTATCACTCCAAAGACCCGCGCTATAATGCCTGTGCATTTAATGGGCAAGCCTGCTGATATGGACGCTGTAATGGCAATTGCAAAGAAGTATAATTTGTACGTTATTGAAGACGCTGCAGAAGCTCACGGCGCACAATATAAAGGAAGGATGATCGGTTCGATCGGTAATATGGCGGCTTACAGCCTTTATGCCGCACACATTGTCACTTCAATTGAAGGGGGAATGGTGATCACGAGCGATGAAAATATGGCCGAAGCCTTAAGGAGCCTGCGCAATCACGGCATTGTTAATAAATTTGAATTTAAGCGAATTGGATTTTCCGCAAAAATGAACGAGCTTGAGGCTGCAGTTGGCGTTGGGAATATAAAGATCTTTGATCAGATCTTGGAGAAGAGAAGAAGAAATCTTTTATATTTGATCGATAAGTTCAAAGCCTTTGAGGATACTTTAATTACTTTAAAAGAGGAAGAGTACGAGAAAATAGGCCCTCATGCCTTCTCGATAATTGTACGCGAGAACGCAGGTTTTACAAAAGATGAATTTGTTTCTCATATTGAAAGCAAAGGTATCGATTCGCGCAACCTGTTCTATTCTATCCCGACACAATGCCCGAATTATGCTTTTATGGGAAAGAAGATAGGTGATTATCCTGAGGCAGAATATTGCTCAGACAATGGGACTCATATCGGGATACATCAGCATCTTGAATTAGAACAGCTTGATTATGTAGTGGATGTTGTTAAGGGATTTTTAAAAGCGAGGAAGTAAGGTGTTTTATGAGTAAAAATAATAATGTTTATGCGGTCATATTAGCTGGCGGTTCTGGCACGCGATTTTGGCCTTTAAGCCGTGAATCAAGGCCCAAACAATATCTTAATATTGTCGGAGATGAAACTCTTTTTCAGAAGTCCATCAGCAGGGTAAAGGGCCGGATAGACCCGAAGAATATTTTAGTTGTATCAAGTTCATCTCAAAAGAAATTGCTGTTTGAGCAGGCGGCCCAATTCAAGATCCCGAAAGAAAACTTTCTTTTAGAGCCTGTTGCAAGAAATACGGCCCCTGCAATATGTTGGGCTGCGGCAAGGATCAATAAGATCGATCCCAATGCCGTAATGGCGGTATTTCCTTCAGATCATTTGATCACTGAACAAAAAAGATTCCTGGATGTCCTGGATAAAGCGGTCGAACTTGCTAACGATGATCATTTAGTGACTCTGGGGATTACTCCAACAAGGCCGGAAACCGGTTATGGCTATTTAAAAACAAGCAAGGTCAAACTGAACGGCAAGACCGTTCTAAAAGTCAACTTTAAAGAAAAGCCAACGAGTGCGCTTGCAAAAAAGTATGTTAAGGATAAAAGTTATTTTTGGAACAGCGGGATGTTCATTTGGAAAAGCGCTGTTATTCTTGATGAATTTAAAGCTCATCTGCCTTCAGTCTATAATAAGATAGTTAATAGCTGTACACAAGCAAAGATCAATGCAATATATAAAGATATCACAAGTATTTCCATTGATTACGGGATCCTTGAAAAGTCTAGGAAGGTTGTCGCTGTGGAGGCTAAGAATATCGGCTGGTCTGACCTTGGAAGCTGGGAGTCCCTGATAGATGTTTTACAAAAGAACAATAAGTCAAACCTTATCAAGGGGGAAGTTATTGGCATTGATTGTGAAAATTCCCTTATCATGGGGCATAATAAGCCTATTGCAGTTATAGGCCTTGATAATATTATTGTTGTTGATACCCCGGATGCGCTTTTAGTATGTAAAAAGCATATGTCTCAAAGGGTTAGAGAAGTTGTTGCAACTTTAAAATCAAAAAAAAGTAGAGCCGTTTAATCCTGCCTTAGTTTTCTTCTTTTCAGTTGTATCTTTTGTGGTTTGATAAATCACAAAATCAAAGTCAAAAAAAGTCATTAAAATATTGAAAAGTTTTCTGGAGTGTTTATACTAAAAATGTGTGTTTTTGATTAATTTTTGCTATTTTTTACTATTCTAGCAAAACCATTTAAACAAAACGTTTTATAAACAATAAAAAGCTTTCTTACACATTTGTAAAAAGTGCGGGTATTCTGCGGTTTTTTTATAAAAGGTTTTTAGAGAGGTATTCTTTACAGTGGAAGTCCCGTTTATTGATTTTAGCCAGCAGTATCAGATAATAAAAGAAGAGATAGATGTTGGGCTTAAAAGCGTATTTGAAAGAGGCGCTTTTATTTTAGGGCAGGAAGAGAAAGATTTTGAATTAGACTTTGCGAGGTATTGTGACGCTTCTTACGGTATCGGTGTAAATTCTGGAACAGATGCACTTTATTTGGCTTTGGGCTGTATAGACGTTGGACCCGGGGATGAAGTGATCCTGCCTTCATTTACCTTTATTGCAACAGCCCTTTGTGTTTCTTACACAGGCGCTACTCCGGTCTTTGTTGATATTGAAGAAGAGACTTATAACATCGACCCTGAAAGATTCAAAGAAGCGGTCACGGATAAGACAAAAGCAGTTATTCCGGTCCATCTTTACGGGCAGCCGGCTGATATGAAGGAAATAGCGGCTCTTGCTAAAGACAGGAACATAAAAGTTATTGAAGATGCTGCGCAGTCTCACGGCGCAACATATAACGGGAAAAAAGTCGGGTCTCTTGGCGATATTGCCTGCTTTAGCTTTTATCCTACAAAAGGCCTGGGTGCTTTTGGGGATGGCGGGATGATCGTTACTGATAATAAAGAAGTCAATGACAAGGCATTCATGCTTAGGGATTGCGGCAGGAAAGATAGTTATGATCATGTTATCAAGGGGTTTAATTCAAGATTAGATACTGTCCAGGCTGTTGTGTTGGCGGCAAAATTGAAAAGATTGGATGAGTGGAATAAAAAGCGCAATAAGATCGCGGCAATATATTCTGATCTACTTAAAGATATTGATAATGTGGTTTGTCCAATAATAAAGGAAGACAGGACTCACGTTTTTCAGACTTTTGCAGTAAGAGTGAAAAACAGGGATAAGGTCCTTGAAGCAATGAAGAAAAAGGGGATTGGCGTTCTGGTGCATTATCCTATTCCCGTTCACCTTCAGGGGGCCTATTCAGAGATGGGATATAAAAAAGGCGATATCCCTGTTTCAGAAAAGATAGCAGATGAGATCTTATCTCTGCCGATGTTCCCGCATATGAAAATAGAGCAGGTTGAATATGTTTGTGGATCGCTGAGGGAGATATTGGCTTAAAACGAGGCAATTTTCTAATTTAACAAATTTTTTAAAAATATTTTAAAGGGTATTGATCAGTTTATGAAGATCGTTTTTTTAGATAGAGATGGTGTTATCAATGAGTTCCCAGGTAACGGCAAATATGTTACAAAGGTAAAGGATTTTCATTTTATCCCGGGGTCGCTTGAAGCTATCAAGACCCTGTCAGATAACGGCTATAATATTTTTGTGGTCTCAAATCAGGCAGGTGTCGGAAAAGGGGTATATTCTGAGAAAAAACTCCAGCATATAACCCGTAATATGCTGAAAGAAGTTAAAGCTCATGGCGGGAAGATCATAAAAGTATATTATTGCACACACAGGTCTGACGCAGGTTGTAAATGCCGAAAACCGGAAATAACCTCTATAAATAAAGCGGTTAAATCATTAGGGAAAACTTTAAAATCAGTTAAAAGCAATTTTTTTATAGGGGATACGAAGTCGGATATCTTAACAGGGTATAATGCTGGATGTAAGACGATCCTGGCCTTATCAGGCCGCGCAAAAAGAAGCGATGTTAACAACTGGGGGGTCAAACCTGATTTTATAACAAAGAACTTGGCGTCCGCTGTAAAGATCGTTATTGAGAATCCTGCCCCGGATGAAGACCTTGTTGATTCAAATCTTACTTTCTTGGAAGAGAATGTTTTGGCCTTAAGTTCCGATAATGGAAAAATGATAATGGTTAAAAAGGAGAGCTTGATAATATGAGAATTCTTGTGATTCATGCTTCAGCAGGTGCAGGTCACTTAAAAGCAGCAGAAGCTCTTCGCGATGGTATAAAGAGATACACGGATTATGACGTTGTGCTTGTTGATGCGCTCGACTATACTTATCCGGCTTTTAAGTCAATGTACCGCAACACCTATTTTTTTATGATATCAAAACTTCCGTGGCTGTGGGCTTTTGCTTTCGGCAGCATTGATCATCCCTGGATCCAGCCTTTTATCAGGTTTGTCAGAAGGATATATAATTCAATTAATGCAAGAGCCCTTCAAAAATTCCTGATACAGGAACAATTTGACTATATTTTATCTGAGCACTTCATGCCTAATGAAGTTGCTTGTGCCTTAAAGAGAAAAGGCCTGATAAGTTCAAAGATCATCTCTGCTATTACTGACTATGATGTCCATAAGATCTGGCTTGCTGATGGCCTTGATAAGATCACTGTGGCATGTCCTTGGACCATGGAAAGATTAAAAAGTTTCGGGATACCGGAAGAAAAACTTATGGTCTCCGGGATACCCACCAACGAAAAATTTTCGATAAGTCATGATGTTAGAAAGTTAAAGGACCGCTTGGGCGTTAAGCAGGACATATTCACGGTTTTGATCGCGACAGGCTCATTCGGTATAGGCCCGATAGAGGAAATAATACAGACATTGGAAGGTTTTCAGGTCATTGTTGTGTGCGGCCACGGCAAGGCTCTTTTTGACAGATTGAATGAAAAGAAGTACCCTCAGGCTAAAGTTTTTGGATTGGTTAATAATATGGACGAAATAATGGCGGTTTCTGATGTGATGGTTACTAAGCCAGGAGGGTTGTCAATATCCGAAGCATTGGTCAGAGGGCTGCCGATGATATTCTTCAGCGCTATTCCGGGGCAGGAAACAAATAATGTTAAAGTCCTTAAGGAATACGGCGTCGGCATAAGCGGGTGCAGTATTCCTGAGATCGCGGGTGAATTAAAGAAGCTCAGGGATTCAAAAGAAGAATACAAGTCAGCTATTGAAAAAATAAAAGTATTGGCCCGTCCCAATGCAGTAAAAGATATAGTTGCTTTGATCAAATAGAAGATGTTTCATGAAAACCCGGTTTTGCCTTTCAAAAGATCAAACGGATTTTTTTGATTTGATATATAATGTTTCCTGAGGATTATTAACACTCTCCTTGTTTAGATTAATTTTCAATTTTAAATGAACTAATGACCGTTTCCCAAAAATATATTGCAGAGGTTGTAGTCGGACTTCCTGTTGAAGGCCCGTTTGACTATGTTATTGGCCAGGACCTAAGGGACCAAATTCAGGCGGGAATGCGCGTTCTTGTTTCTTTTAACAGAAGAAAGATGGTGGGGTTCGTTGTTGGATTTAAAGAAAAGAGCGCGTTTGAAAAGTTAAATACTATCATTAAATTGCTGGATAAAAATCCGGCGCTGGATAATAACGCTGTTGAGCTTACAAGAGCGGTCAGCCAGTATTATGGTTGTTCCTGGGGGGAAGCAATTGAAACATATCTGCCTCCATATTTAAGAAAGAACAAAGAGTTTGACCAAGAGGTAAATATTGTTGAAGCGGACAGGGGCCAGCGGGGATCAAAAAAGCAATTAGTCGTTGATAAAAGCCCTGATAAGCGCTGGGTATTTATAAAGGATGCTGTCAGCGCAAGCCTCTCTGAGAAAAGAGGGGTTATTTTTCTTGTCCCCGAAGTTCAAATGATAGAAGGTGTCCTAAGCAGGCTGAAAAAAGAAGTCAGTTGCCCGATCTACGCATTTAATACAAAGATGAAGCCGGCAGATGAGTTTGAGCGCTGGGTGGAAATAAAAAAACAAGGCTTTTGTGTCGTCGTTGGAAGCCGCTCTACAGTCTTTGCCCCGGTCGCTAATTTAGGATTGACAGTTGTTTATGATCAGGAAAATGATGCCTATAAGCAGGAGCAGGTCCCGCATTATAATGCCAACCAAGTTGCTTTAATGCGCAGCGAGATAGAGAGAAGTGATCTTATCTATGTAAGTTCTGCGCCTTCCGCAGAGCTTTGGCTCGAGACACAAAATGATAAGATTGCCAAGGTGATCATTGAAGCAGATAAATACAGCGATATCCAGTTCGTGGATATGAACAATTATAACCCGCAGAAGACATCGCTTATTTCTGCCCCGCTGCAAAACAGCATCTATCAGTTCCTTGAGGACAAAAAAAGAATAGTGCTCCTGATCAACAGGCGGGGGCATTCTACATTTACCCAATGTAATCAGTGCGGCTATGTTCTTAAGTGTCCGAGGTGTGATGTGAACCTTACCTTTATGAGCGCTAAGAATATTATGGTGTGCCGCAGATGTAATTATCACAGAGAGCTTCCTAAAATATGCCCGGGATGTAACGGCTCATATTTACGTTCTTCAGGCACGGGAATAGAAAAGCTTGAGAGCCAAGTTTCTAAGTACTATCAGCAGGCGCGCGTAGCCAAGTATGATAAAGAGACAAGAAAGTTCCCGGTAAATGCGGATATCGTTATTGCAACTCAGGCTATTTTAAAGAGGAAAGATGATGTAAGCGTGGACTTGATCGCAGTGATAAATTTTGATTCTGAATTGAATCATTTTGACTTCAGGTCAGGCAGCAAGGCGTTCTCTTTTTTGGTGAACCTAAGGCAAATGGCGAAAGAGAAATTGATCATCCAGACAAGGATGATGGATAATTATTGCCTTAATGCAGTGACAAATATGTTCTATGATGGTTTTTATAAAGAAGAATTGAACTCGAGAAAAGAGCTTGGTTTTCCGCCGTTCAGGCAGCTGATATCACTTGTTCTCAGGGGTACAGATGAAGCAATCGTTTTAGAACAGGCTAAGGTGCTTTATAATTTATTTAAAGATGACCAGGAAAGCAAGAGCAGCGGCATCGAGGTGATGGACCTTCATCCCGATGCTGTTTCAAAGTTGAGGGATAAATACCGTTATGCTATTGTATTAAAGGGAGAAAAAGCCGAAACGATGCAAGATTTCATCAAAAAGACTTTAAAGAATTACAAGAGAAAAAAAGGTACAATATTAACAGTGAACGTTGAATAATTAAATATAAAACTTTCGCTAGGATAATAAATGAACATAATGTTTTTTGGCAGTGATGATTTTGCGCTTGCGCATTTGGAAACTTTGCTGTCCTCACACCATAATGTTGTTGGGTGTGTGACGCAGCCGGACCGTCCAAAGAACAGGGGAATGAAGGTGGTCGTTTCCCCTATCAAAGAGTGCGCCTTGAAAAACAATATTGAGGTTTTTCAGCCAGATGATCTAAGCGACAATGATTTTGTTTCTGCCCTTAAAAAGATCAATGCAGAGATATTTGTTGTAATTGCATATGGGAAATTTTTGCCGGATCAACTGATAGGTATGCCGGCATATGGCGCAATTAATGTCCACGGTTCATTATTGCCAAAATATAGAGGCGCGGCACCTATTAACTGGGCAATTATTAATGGCGATACTGAAACAGGCGTAACCATAATCAGGATTAATGCCAAGATGGATGCCGGGGATATATTGTCTTCAGAAAAGGTCCAAATACTTAAAGATGACACTTCGATCAGCCTGAGAGAAAAAATGAAGGAGTGCGGAAAACGCCTGTTGCTTGATACAATTTCAGGAATTAAAAAAGGCTCATTGAAGGTAAAGGCTCAGGACCCCAAAAAGGCTTCTTTTGCTTCAAAACTTTCAAAGGAAACAGGCAAAATAGATTGGAATAAAAGCGCTAAAGAGATCAATGACCTTATTCGTGGATTGCAGCCATGGCCGGGGGCGTATACATTCCTAAATGGAAAAACGCTAAAGATCCTGTCGGCGCAAATTGTTAAGGCGTGTGCAAAGCCGGGTCAAGTGGTGGGGATATCCAGCGAAGGGATACTTGTTGCGGCTAAAGAGGGAGCCTTGTTGCTTAAAGAAGTTCACCTTCAGGACGCAAAAGCCATGGATATAGCAAGTTTTTTACGCGGCCATAGTATAGAAATTGGCTTTACTTTTGAATAATAATTTAGAGGTAAACTAAAAAATTATCGCTTAAACAAATTAATTGTGCTTGACATTTTTTGGTGAGGGATATATTTTATACATGTTTTCATCGGCCTGATTATTAGGAGAATTTTTGGATAAACAGTATTAAACTTTATTAATTTTTAGTAGGAGGAAAAAATGATCAAAATAGGGATTAACGGATTTGGAAGGATTGGCAGGTTTGTTTTTCGTTTTGCAGCATTGAACGATAAAATTGAAGTTGTCGGCATCAATGATCTTATTGATGTTGATTATATGGCATATATGCTTAAATATGACACAGTTCATGGCCCATTTAAGGGAAAAGTTGAAGTAAAGGACGGAAATCTTGTTGTTAACGGAAAATCAATACGTGTAACAGCAGAAAAAAACCCTGCTGACCTGAAATGGGGAGCAGTAGGCGCGGAATATGTTGTTGAATCGACAGGGCTCTTTTTGACAAAAGAAAAAGCACAGGGACATATTGATGCTGGCGCAAAGAAAGTGATCATGTCAGCACCTTCAAAAGATGACACTCCTATGTTCGTTATGGGAGTTAATCAGGATAAATATAAGAAAGATATGGTTTTTGTCTCTAATGCATCATGCACGACAAATTGCCTGGCACCTGTTGCAAAAGTCCTTAACGATAAATTTGGCATCGTAGAAGGCCTTATGACAACCGTGCATGCTATGACAGCCACACAAAAAACAGTTGATGGCCCGTCAATGAAAGACTGGAGAGGAGGACGCGCTGCTAGCCAGAATGTCATCCCTTCTTCAACAGGCGCGGCAAAAGCTGTTGGAAAAGTCATTCCTCAATTGAACGGAAAATTGACAGGTATGGCATTTCGCGTTCCTGTAGCTGATGTTTCAGTTGTTGACCTGACAGTTAATTTAGCAAAAGGGACAACTTATGAAGAGATTTGTGCAGCGATGAAAAAAGCCTCAGAAGGCGAGCTTAAGGGTATCCTTGGATATACAGAAGATGAAGTTGTTTCTAGCGACTTTATCGGAGATACAAGAACTTCGATCTTTGACGCCGGAGCAGGTATTATGTTATCACCAACATTTGTTAAGGTGGTTTCCTGGTATGATAATGAGATGGGTTATTCAAAGAAAGTAGTCGAGTTCATAGAGTATATGGATTCAGTAAAGTAATCTTACTTTATCTGTGGGAGTTTAATAAGGGGACAGGTTGAAAGACCGGTCCCCTTTTTTTATCCATGATCGGAGCATAAGTTAACAAGAGTTAACAAAATAATTGAAATGTCCCTGGATAATGATATACTTTAATAAGTTAACAACAGTAAACATCTTTAGAGGTGTATATGCAATATTATTCAATACCCCAAATGGCAGAAAAGCTTAATGTCAGCCGTATAGCTATTTATAAAAAAGTTAAAAATGGCAGCATTAAAGCTGTAAGGATCGGTAAGAACTACGCAATTATCAGTGATGAGATACCAAATATCACTGTTAGAAATAAAAAGCGTATGGGTCCGAAAAAACAAACTGTGATTAAGCCCGATAGAGCTAATAAAAAACCGCTTATACTTGAACAAGAAAAACAAGATCTATGCGAAAGTATCAAAGCCATGAAGCCCGAACAAAGATTAATAGCGTACTATAATCATAACTTTAATATTAATGCAATGTACATAGCAGGTGCAGCGCAAAGAAAAAGGACGAAATAATGAAAGTGGATTCTTTCGGACAATCTCCGCTATTGTTTCTTGAGGTCGTCAAGATCTTAAAAAAAAGGGATATATCATATGCGGTCATAGGGGCCTTTGCAGCATCATTTTATGGTGTTATTCGTGCAAGCATCGATATTGATGCGATAATATCTATCAACAAGATCGCAGCCAACATAAATGATCTTCTGGATGACCTAAAAAGATCCGGATATAAAATCACTTTTAGAATGGGGGATCAGGCTGATCCTATCGGAGCTGTTATAAATGTAGAGGACAAATATAAAAATCGTGTCGATCTGCTGATGAATATAAGATCAATTGATGATGATGTTTTTAAACGTAGCGTACAAACATCTTTTATGGATCAAAATATTAATATTATCGGCCTTGAGGATTTTATCGCAATGAAGATATTTGCAGGCAGCCCTAAAGATCTTAATGATGTAAGAGGTGTTATTGACATCTCAGGAAACGGCTTTAACTCAACACTTCTAAAGAAGTTATTGACAAAACAAGGCAATAAAGCCCTAAAAATACTGGATGCTCTTATTAAAAAGCAAAACAGTTAAAGTTAAGGGGACAGTCCCCAAAAAGGGACAGAGGATTTTTGATGTGTTCCTCGAGGGTCTGTCCAAAATACCCAGAAATATGTCGTAACCGGGATCAAGAAATTTGACAAACTTGGCAAAATAAGTATAATAAAAACATCCCCCAAGCAGTACAGCTCAAAGTATACCTCACCCTTTTGCAAATAATCAAATTTTAAAAAATAATATCTGGCGCAGCAAATCTTAAAATGTTTGAGATTGCCTGTTTTATCGCATTGGCAAAAAATGTCTCAAAAGACTTATTTAGCGACGAAGATAAGGGTAAATGTCTGAAAAGGTGAATCGGCGGGATATAGAAATGCAAAGGTTTGAATACAGAGCTAAAGAAGGCCCCACCAAGATCAAAGAAGGTATCATTGAATCCCAAAGTATAGATACTGCGATCCAAAAAATAATGCGTTTAGGAATTGTTCCTTTAGATGTTTCCCCTGTAACTATTGATCCAGTAAAAGCCGGTAAAAGTAAACAACGCGCCTCTTTATCGGGATTTTCTTTCAGGAAGAAAGTCCGGCTTAATGAAGTAGTTGTTTTTACCAGGCAGATAAGTGATCTTGTTGATGCTTCCATCTCTTTATTGAGATCATTGAAAATTGTTTCCGAGCAGACAAAAAACCTGGAATTCAAAGATGTGATCTTAACTATGCATTCAATCGTTAAAGATGGAGGTTCCTTTTCTGAGGCTTTAGCCCAAAACAAAGGGATATTTTCCTCGCTTTATGTAAGCATGGTCAGGACAGGTGAAGGCTCAGGGAAGCTTTCTGTTGCCCTGCAAAGACTAGCTGTCTACCTTGAAAAAGAACAAGAGAACAGGGGCAAGATAAAGGCTTCGCTCGCATATCCTTCCCTTATTATTATAGTCGGTTTAATTACTATATTTGTGCTTCTTTCTTTTGTAATTCCCAGGCTGTCTATAATGTTCGATGATCTAAACCAGGCTTTGCCATTGCCTACTCTGCTGCTTGTTAATATTAGCAATGTGTTTGGCAAAATTTGGTGGCTAATGCTTGGGATGTTAGGTTTTGTAATAGTACTTTTTAAAAAATGGATCACAAGTGATCCGGGGCGGTTATGTTTTGATAGTTTTATTTTGAGGATCCCATTTTTAAGCGGGTTTATTATTACCGTTGAAGTTGAACGCTTCGCAAGAACATTAGCGACACAGGTTGAGACTGGCGTTCCAATAACTGTGGCAATTGATTCTGTTGTTACTGTAGTAAGCAATTTGCATTTGCGCAATATCCTGAAAAGCGTTTCAGCGGAAGTTGCAAACGGGGATAGCTTGGTGGCTGCTTTGAGCCGGACAGAGTATTTTCCGGATATGGCCGTTAATATAATATCGGTCGGGGAAGAAACAGGCCGGATTGAAAAAGGCCTTTATAAAGTGGCAGACACCTGCAGCATGCAGGTTGACCAAATAACAAAGACCTTAATATCGATGCTGGGCCCGCTTGTTTTAATTTTCATTGTCACTTTGGTCGGGTTTGTTGTTATTGCAATGCTGCTGCCGATATTCCAGATGAATTTGCTGATAGAGTGAGAAGCATAGGATCTTTAGAAAGAGGGGTGAATGTGAAAAGTGGATCGGGTTTTACGCTGATAGAGATAATGCTTGTTGTAATTATAATTGGTGTTTTGGCGGCAATGGTGATCCCTAACATGTCGGGGAGGGGCAAGCAGGCACGTATTTCTGCTGCTAAAGCAGACATCGGTGCAAACTTAATGACTGTTTTGGATCTGTATGAATTGGATAACGGCCAATATCCTACAACAGAGCAGGGATTATCAGCACTTATCAGGAAGCCTAATTCACCGGCGGTTCCTGATAATTGGGATGGGCCATATTTGAAAAAGAAGAGTGTTCCGGTTGACCCGTGGGGGAAAGAATATGTTTATGTCTGCCCCGGAGCAAGAAATACAGATGGTTTTGACCTTTACTCTCTTGGGCCTGATGGGATCGAAAGTGAGGATGATATTGTTAATTGGGTTGATGAAAATAGTTAGAGGAGATCATATGAGAGTTTTATTTAAAAGATATTCCTCAAAAGATAAAGAATCAGGGTTTACGCTTATTGAGATAATTTTAGTTGTTCTATTATTATCAGTGATCGTAGGCAGCGTGGTTCCTGATCTTAGAAAAAATTATAGAAAAGTCTGCTTGCAGAATGCTGCAAGGAATATTGCTTATTCAATGCGTTATGCCCAGAGCAGGGCTATAACAAGTGGCGACTTAGTGCGTTTAGAGCTTGCACCAGAAAGCGGGAGCTACCGGCTTACAGAGAGGAAAGAGGACGCTATTGACCGTGATGACGCGACTTTTGTTAGAATTCCTAACAGGATGGGAAATGTCTTTAGGATTCCTGATAAATTAAAGTTTGAATCCGGGGATTTAACAATCTTATTTTATCCGGACGGCAGCATGGAAAAACAAGCTGTTAAGCTGTGCGGTGAAGCAGGTTGTTTATTGATTTCAACGCGTGAGCAAAGAGGGCATGTCAATGTTCTTGAATTCGACAAATAATGAACAGGGTTCAATCTTGCTTGAGGCATTATTATCAACGGTTATATTGTCTGTAAGTATAACAATAATTATCCAGTCAATGATCTCAAGCCTGAGGGCAGCTAAATACACTGCTGACTATACAGTTGCTTTGATATTAGCAGATAACGAGATAAATGGCCTGAGGGTCAAAAGAACTTCAGTGTGTGGCGTGAGGGAAGAAAGTTCTTTTAATAAGCTTGATAAGAAATTTATATGCTTGCTGCAAACACGCCAGTTTGATGAGCCTTATAAAAATGGTATTGAGCAGGTTGACCTAGGCATTTGGTGGGAGAATGGCCCTAAAAGGAACAAAATATTATTTAGTTCATATCTCTTAAAGACAGGCCATAAATTTAAAGCGGATGAAAATTTACAATAAACATATTTTGGGATTTACTTTGATCGAAGTGCTTTTAGGCTTAAGTATCTTCTCTATAATTTCGCTGACAGCATACAGCGTTTTTTCTGCAGGAATAAGGCTTAATATTTCGATAGAGAAGCAGGCCCGGGTACTTAGAGAATCGCGAGGGATGCTTGAGCTTATGCAGGGCGAGTTTGAAAATATGCTATTTTATGATTATTCAGGTTCTTATAAAGGCAAGACGGCCTTGTCAGGAACTGGCAGTTCGATATCATTTATTAAAGGGTCGCCCTTGGGATTAAAAGTTGTAAGATATTATCTCGGGCCAGATGAGAGCATGGTACATCAAGGACTTAAGGGGCCGACTGCTTCTAAGAATGTTTCTGTTTTGTTAGAAAGTGCAAAAGGTGGCTATAGAGATTGCTTGATAAGAGAAGAGAGAGGTTTTATTGATGATCTTGCCGGCAATTCATCGCAAAACGAAGTTGAGATCATTGCAAAGAATATTAAAAAGAACGGATTAAGGTTCTTTTATGGTTATCTTAAGGGAAGATTAAGTGACGAGATAAAATGGGAAACGACCTGGAAGAACGATTATATAGCATCAATGATCAGAGTGGAAGTTGATCTTATATCAGATCATGATAAAAAAACTGTTACTTTGACAAAAGATATTTTTATTCCGACAGGATATTTGCGACCGATAGAGACAAAGCAGATAAATTAAAGAATGTTTTTGGAATTTATAATGAGTAAATTAGAATTTAAAAAAAGGATAATATCAAGATTAAGAAGAAAGCTGAAAGAAAGGTCTGGTATAATGCTTTTAGCTATTCTTTGGATGCTGGTGATTTTGACCGCTCTGGCAGTTGGTTTGGGCCGTAATACAAAGATAGAATTAGTTTTAACAAAACATGCTATCACCCAGGCAAAGTCAAAATATTATGCTTTGGCCGGTATTGAATTTGCCAGAAATCAAATACAGCTGGACTCTAAAGATAAGATATCTTTTTCTTTTGACAATCTTTATAGTTGTGCCGTGCCAAACACTGAAGAGCTATCATCTGAAAGTTTGTTTAGAAGAAATCAAATAGGTTCTGGTTATTTCAGTATACTGTATGAAAAGGATGACCCTTTTGTCTCGCAGTCGAAGAAATACTACGGCTTGTCAGATGAAGATGGAAGGATCAATATCAATTCTTTAGATGGAAAAACTGCCGGCGTCCTGAGAGAGTTGATCGTTTTAAAGGGTTTCAGCCGCGAGGATGCTAACATAATCGCTTATTCTATTGTTGATTGGATAGATCCTGATTCAAGAATTACTGCTGAGCCCTACGGTGCGGAAGATGATTATTATTCAGGTCTGGACAGGCCATATCATTGTAAAAACCTGTTTTTTGACTCAAAAGAGGAATTGTTTTTAATAAGGGGAATGACCCCGGAGATTTATAACGCAGTAAAAGAGCATATTACTGTCTTTCCTAAAAAAGGGGGATTCCTGGTTAATTTTGACACGGCACCAGAGGAAGTCCTTAAAGCGATTGCTAGAGCAGCAGGCGGAGCCTCTAATACTGAAATATCTGATGCTGATTCTGCTGTCGAGAAACTGGTTAATTATCGTAAAGGCGATGATGGGGAAGAAGCAACATCAGATGACAGGATATACGATGTTAATATGTTAGCCCTTAATGCAAAAGAAAAAGCGGTCTTAAGGAGCGTTTCAAGATATAGGTCTAAAAGATCACAGTATATTAGAGTAAACGTGTTTGGAACAGAGGAAAACAGTAATATCAGGTCTAATATCAATGCAATTATTAGCCGCAAAGATCTGTCTTTGGTTTATTGGAACAGGACGTAAAAGCCATTTATGAAAAAAAATATTATTACAAGTGTTGAGATCACAGATTCTCATATAAAGGTTTTGCAGTCTAAGATCTTAAAAGGGAAAACGGTGGTCTGTTCCTGTGATATTCATAGCATAAGGGAGCATAGCGATGAGGAGATCGAACATGTACTTGTTGCTGTGTTTGAAGACAAGAAAATCCTGACAGAGGATATTGTTCTTGTTATTTCCCGAAGGCTTGCCTTTGTGAAATATATGCGGCTGCCCTCGAACAATGATGTTGAAATAAAGAAAATGATCGGGTTGCAGCTGGTGAATAATATGCCCTATTCACAAGATGAAATCCTATTTAAGCCTTATATCTTAGAAAGAGAAAGATCGGGATATACAAAGCTTTTGGTATTAATCGTCCAGAAAGAAATCGTTTCGAGGTATTTAAAGCTCTTTGAGAAGGTCGGGATCGTTTTAAGCCAGGTCACTTTGAGCTCTATAGGGATCTTGAATTGGTTCATTTATCAAGAGTCAGAGAACAGGAAGAAAATAAAGGATGCGGTTGTACTTGTAAATATTGATGTTTTGCATTCTGAAATATGTTTTTGTTGTCATGATAGATTATTTTTCTCGAGGAGCGTGAATTACGGCTCTAACGATCTTTCTGAAGGGAAGATAGAGTCGCTTGTTGAACAGATATGCTTGAGCATAGATGCTTATAAAAAAGAGAATATGGGGCCTGATATCGGCAGGTTAAAGATAGTGTCAGACCTGCCGCAAGCATCTTCTTTTAAAGACAGGCTTGAAGATGCTTTGAAGATCGAGGTCGCGGTCATTGCGCCTTTTACAAATGTTCTATGCCAGAAGAACATGCATTTTGCTGGCATAAAGAATTTTACCGGGATTTCCTTGGCAGTTGGCTTAGGGTTAATATTGTCTGATATCAGAGGCCTTGTCAATTTTACGCCTCAAGAAGTCCATGATAATAAAGAGGAAAAGCTGAGAAGGATGAAGTGGATAAGGACCTTGGCTCTTTTTATTTTGGCATTCTCTCTTTTATTGGGTATTTTCGGGTTAGAGCTTTATCAGAAAAAACTGTACCTTGAACAATTGAAGAAAAGGATAAATGAAGCGGCCCCGGAAGTAAGGGCGGCTATTGACAAGAAGCTTATTGTAGAAGTTTTGGATAAGGAGCTTAAGAGCCGTGTTTTTATTCCGGACCTTATTGATGAAATATATGACCTTACTCCAGAGATGATCTCATACCGTTCTTTATTTTTGACAGGGGATAATGTCTTTACGGCGCAGGGTTTTTCTGAATCAGGCAGCAGTGTCAATGATCTAAGGGCAAATATGGTTAAGTCAAGGATGTTCAAAGAGGTTAATTTGCAGTTTGCGACTAGAAGAAAGCTGTATAAAGCTGAAGTTATAGACTTTAAGATCACGGCTGTTTTAGATGATAGGAAACAAGATTGATCATGTTAAGGCCATTAACAAAAAGAGAAGTGAATATATTTATTTTGTGCATTTTACTTGTCCTGATATATATTGGATACAATATTGTGATAAAACCTTTGAGGAAAAGAATCTCTCTGGCAGACATAAGTATTCAGCAAGAAACAAAAAAATTGTCTGAGAGCTTAAAGCATCTAGATCACCAAAAACACTATAAGAGCCAATATGTAATGTATTTGTCAAAATTTAGACAGGATCAGAATAATGATGAGGTGATGTCTTCGATTCTGTCTGAGATCCAGCAAGCAGGGAGCAGGCTAAACCTAGGGATAGCAGATTTAAAGCCTAGAAAAGTCAATAAAGAGCAATATTTCAACCGCTTTTCAGTTAGTTTGACAATAGACAGCACTTTTATAAATATTATGAGCTTTATTTATACATTGCAAAGTAAGCCGCATTTGTTTAAGGTTGAAGAAGTTAGCTTTGATAGGGGTGCTAATACACAAGGGACAATAATAAGAACTCATTTGATCTTAAGTAGGATATTGATACCCGGGAAAAAATAGAGAGAGTATTATTTCAAACGAAAAGGTTTTGGGATTAGACAATGAGGTCGATAACAGCTGAAGGGAAATTGCTTAACATCCTTAAAAAGAAAGATAGCCGGTTGCATAAAAGCATTAAGCCTGTCAGAGCCTCTTCAGAAATTGATAAGCTTGATGAGAAAAGACATGAGTCTGATCTATTCGGCTTGATCGGTATTTTTCTAATTATTGGATCAATAGGATTATTTTGCCTTCTTGCATATAAGTACTGTATTTTTAAGGCAAAAGGGACATTCCCGCAAATCCTTGGCAGTAAGGTTGATCTTGAGAGCAAAGGCTTAAATGCTGATATTTTAGCAAATAAAGAGCCCTTTAGTTATTATGAACGGACTATTAGCCGGCGTGATATTTTTCAGGTACCATGGGAAAAGGAAAAAGAAAAAGTTTTAGGACAGGTTGAAGCAGTCCTGGATATTAGTAGAAAAATAAAACTTGTTGGTGTTTTGCTGGATGATGATCCAACAGCGATAATAGAGGATACCGATAAGCATAAAACTTTATTTATGTCGATAGGTGATAAGATTGATGGGGCCATACTTGAGGAAATAAATGAGGGGAAAGTGATATTTTTACAAAATAATAACAGAATTGAAATAACTCCATAAACTGTGCATTTATGAAGGACATTATAATAATATAATGATAGAATATACCAAAAGAACAATAAGGATTTTTTTAGTTGCCATTGTTTTAAGTGCTTTTGTTCCTGTATGCATTATGGCAGCAGATGCATCGCTACAAGAGAGCTTGAATACTGATGCTGGTTCTGAATATGCTCAGCAAGCGGTTTTAGATGTTCTTGATCTAAAGCAGATAGAAGTTCTTGATGTCCTCAAATTGATATCTCAGAAGAGCGGGTTAAATATTATCGCTAGTAATAATGTCAGCGGGCGCATAACTGTTTATCTGAAAGACATGAGCGTTCTTGAGGTTTTAAGTGTAATTGTTGATTCAAATGGCTGGGCTTATGTCAGGGAAAATAATGTAATAAAAGTGATGACAGCCAAGGAGTATGAATCAAAATATGGATATAAGTTCGGGCAAGAGATCCAGACAAGAATAGTGCAGCTAATTTATGCTAATACTGCCGACCTGGTTGCTATTCTTAATCAGGTAAGATCCAGCTCTGGAAAAGTGATTGCTGATGAAAAAACAGGAACATTGATATTGATGGATGAATCAGTTAAGCTGGATGAAATGGAGGATATAGTAAAGAGGGTAGATGTCCCTGTTGAAACAAAGATATTTGATCTCAGCTATGCTAAGGCTGAAGGTATTTCGGCCAAGATAGCGGAAGTTCTATCACCTAGCTTGGGTACAATGAGATTTGATAAAAGATCGAACACGGTTATTGTTTCAGACTCCAAATCAAAGATCAAAGAAGTAACACAAATTGTTGAGGCGTTCGATAAGCAGAATAAAGAAGTTTTGATAGAGGCAAAGATATTGCAAATTGTTTTAAGCGATGAGCATAAAATGGGCGTTGATTGGGAAGCAATAGTGTCTGATTTCCATGGCTTATCTTTGAATAATGATTTTGACATTCTTGGACCATCTGATAAAAAAGGACATCTTAGTATTGGAACTATTGCAAATGATGATTATACTGTGCTTATTGAAGCGCTTGATACTGTTGGCGTTACCGATATTCTTTCAAGCCCTAGAATAACCACTATTAATAATGAAGAGGCAAAGATCCTGGTCGGATCAACAGAGCCATATGTTACTTCGACGACAACAACACCTTCTTCAGGCCCTACAACAACGGCAGAAAGTGTTAATTTTATCGAAGTAGGCGTTAAGCTTTATGTAACACCAACAATTCATAATGATGGCTTTATAACAATGAAGATAAAGCCCGAGATAAGCTCAGTGACTGGAGAGGTGACCACCAGCAACAATAATACTATACCTGTTGTTGAAACTTCAGAAGCCGAAACAAATGTCATGGTCAAGGATGGGGTTACAATTGTCATTGGCGGGCTTATTAAAGAAGAGAAAATAAGGACAACAAAGAAAGTGCCTTTATAAAATAAGGACTACAAAGAAAGTGCCTTTATTGGGGAATATCCCGTTTTTAGGGAATGCTTTTAAGAATGAAAGCGATAAGGTCTCAAAAACAGAGATAGTTTTATTTTTAACTCCCCATATTATTTCAGGAGATGTTCCTGCCCCTGAACTTGATATATAGCTGTGAAGATGTTATTAATTAAAAGGTAGCTTTTGAAAAAAATGGAGAAAGAAAATGAAAATTTTGATCGTAGAGGATAGCAGACATGATAGTGAAGTGATCAAACATGTTCTAAATCAAGAGGGGTATAGCGACATAGATATTGTTGCAACTGGCGAGGAAGCTATCCAAATAGTGAAAGAGCAGGATTTTGATATACTGCTTGTTGATACAAAGCTCCCAGGAATTGACGGGTTTGATGTGTGTAGCGAGCTTAAGGCAATAGAGGGTTTCAATGGTCAAGTTATCATTATGACAGGACTGGTTGAGACGGTAGATGCAGCGCATGCAAGAGCAGTTGGCGCGGATGATTATTGTGCTAAAACGACGGATTGTTCTCACTTGATCGATGCTATAAAGAATTTATCTGATAAATAAAATATTTTGTTTTTTTAGTAAAGAGGAAGGTTGTGGGAATGCTAGTTAAAGATATAATGACAACACAGGTTTTAACCATCCAGGAAACAGCATCACTAAAAGAAGTCATTCAGCTGTTAGTTGAGATAGATATAAGCGGCCTGGTTGTTGTAAATGCGGCAGAAGAGGTTGTTGGCGTGATAACAGGCAAGGATGTTTTAGTTGCTTTTGATTACTTGCAACAGATAAAAGCTCCGATAAAAGATTATGTTAGTGACGGAGTTATATCAGTCTCAGAAGAATCAACGGTTGAAGAGGTTTCAAGGATACTTGTCCAGAATAACATCTTAAGAGTTCCGGTTTTGAGAGATAAAAAATTAGTTGGTATTGTTAGCAGGCGCGATGTTCTAAGGCATATTTATAAGACAAATTAAGGGGGTTGCTTTGAAAAATAGAATATTAATTATTGATGATGACCCGCAAATGAGGAAAATGCTGGAATCGCGTTTAGGCAAGAATGGCTATCTGGTTGAAGTGGCCTCTGATGGTTTAGAAGGCTTGGAAAAATGGAGAACATTTAAGCCGGATCTGATAATTCTGGATGTTTGCATGCCTAAGATGGATGGTTTTTCTTTTGTGCAAGAGTCAAAGTCGAATAAGGATATTGAAAGTGTTCCGATAATCGTTTTGACCTCAAGAGAGGAAATGGTGGATATTTTTGCGAGCGAAGGTGTCAGTGGATATCTGATAAAGCCTTACAATGAACAAGAAATGTTGGAAAAGATAGAAAGCTGTCTCTCATAAATTGTCTTAGTTAATAATCATGTTTTTAAATACTGCAAAGGAGGGATATCCCTCCTTTTTGTATATAAGGATTGGGAAGATATTATATGCGCAAGATAACGCATGATGAAATACTTAAAAGGCAGAAGAAAAAAAATAAAGTGGCAAAACTGCCTTTTTCTGTTATCTTAAATAACATTCGCAGCTTGCATAATGTTGGCTCTATTTTTAGAACTGCCGATGCAGTTGGGGTCGAAAAAATATGGCTTTGCGGGATAACAGGATACCCCCCTGATAAAAAACTTACCAAAACAGCGCTTGGTGCCGAAGAAAATGTTCTATGGGAATACAGAAAAGATGTTCTATCTGTTATTGAAGAGCTTAAAAATAAAAAATATCAAACTGTTCTTCTTGAACAGATCGAAGGCAGCTGTCCATATAATGAGTTTATTCCAAAAGCACCGGTATGCTTGATCCTGGGAAATGAGATCAGCGGTGTTTCTTCAAAAGTTCTTGATTCTTGTGATAAGGCCATTGAGATAGAGATGATGGGCAAAAAAAATTCGCTTAATGTAGCGGTCGCGTTCGGTATTGCGGCATATCATATAAGAAATATTTTGTGAGTTAATAATAGGGGATTAACCTTGAAGAAAATTCTTATAGTCGATGATGATGTTGTTATTGTGAGGTTAGTTGAAGCTTTTTTATCATCAAAAGGATTTAAGGTCCTTTCTGAAGCTGATGGCTTGAGCGCGATGGCTACAATAAAAAAAGAAAAGCCGGACCTGGTCATCCTGGATGTTATTTTGCCTGAATTAAACGGATATGATATTTGTTATATTCTGCGATTTGGTGATAATTTTGAGCAGGTGCCTATAATCCTTATTTCGGAACGGGAAAAAGAAGTTGACGAAGAAATATTTGAAAAAACAGATATCGAGTATTTACAAAAGCCTATAAATACTGAGATACTCTTAAAAAAAATTAAATATTTGTTGAAGATGGATTGAGTGTCTTCCTACCATTGTTTGAAATATGATTAATGTACAAAAAATCAATAAGTATTTTGGGGATTTTAGAGCACTTAATGATATTAGCTTTGAAATAGGCAAAGGTGAGATTGTTGGCTTTCTCGGCCAAAATGGAGCCGGGAAAACAACGCTGATGCGTATTTTAACTTCCTATTATTTGGCTACTTCAGGAAAAGTTGAGATTGATGGCCAAGATATTGTAAAGCATTCCTTATTATGCCGGAAAAAAATAGGATACCTTCCCGAAAATCCTCCCTTGTATATGAACCTTACCGTTAGGGATTATTTGAAGTATTCCGCAAGCTTGAAGGATGTTGAGATAAAAAAACAAAAGCTGCAGGTTGATAAGGTAATTGATTCCTGTAGCCTCAAGGATGTCCAAAACAAGAATATTTCTATTCTTTCAAAAGGCTATAAGCAGCGCGTTGGAATAGCCCAGTCGATAATTAATGATCCTCAGGTCTTGATCTTGGATGAGCCAACGATAGGGCTCGATCCCTTGCAGATCTTACAAGTGCGTCAGCTAATAAAGCGAATTGAAGACAAAAGGACGGTTATCATCAGCACACATATTCTTTCTGAAATTGAGCAGATAGCCAGGAGAGTGCTTGTTATAAAAAATGGAGAGATACTGATAGACCGTCCGATCAGCGCGCTTCTTGATGAAGGCCATTTATTAAGATTTGTATTTGTAATAAAGGGTGATAAGGCGGCGATAGAGAAAGTCTTTAGCAGTTCAAAAGAGATCATAAAAGAATCTTTTGAGTCCACCAATGATGTTCATTCTGTAAAAGTCCAAGTTCTTCAGGATTGGACCAGCCATAATGAGTTAATTCAAAAGATAATGAGGGAAAAAGCGGAGCTGGTTGAGATCAGGAAGTTAAAACCCTCCCTTGAGGAAGTGTTCATAAATAGGGTAGAAAGAGAGTAGTTCTAGGAATATGGGAAAGATACTTGCCATAATAAAAAAGGAATTGTTGGTATACTTTAAATCACCTATCGCTTATATAGTTCTGATAATAACGATATCCGTATTCAATACATTTTTTTTTACTATTATTGACCAGAATAAAGAGTCGACTTTGCGTGATATATTTTTGGTAATGGAATTTCTTTTCATGTTTATCATTCCTTTGTTAACAATGAAGGTGTTTTCTGAAGAAAAGTTTAGTGGAACAATCGAGTTCTTGATGACGACCCCTACGTCAAATACCCAGATCGTTTTAGGCAAGTATATCGGCAGCGTGCTGTTCTTTACGGCCATAATAATCTTTACATTTGTTTATTACTTAATTATTGAAATTTTTGGAGCGCCGGACAGGCTTGAAGTATTTACAGGGTATCTGGGAATCTGGCTTGAAGGCGCGTTCTTTATTGCAGTCGGGGTATTAACATCTTCGTGGACCAGAAACCAGATAGTTTCTGCCATAACATCATACGTAATACTTTTCTTGTTGTATTTTTCGATGATCTATGTGAAATATCTTGGCGGGATTAGTTATGATATTGTTCATTATTTAAACACATCGGCACATTTGAAGAATTTTGCCCAAGGATCAGTTTCAGTTTCGGATATTGTTTATTATTTAAGCGGGATTTTGCTCTGCCTTTTACTGACCAGGGTAAGCATTGAGAACAGGATATGACGACAAAAAAAAATAATAAAAACCTTCAGATGTTGTTTTCTATTGGCTTGATCTGTTTGTTCTATGCGGCATGTTATTCATATATTGAAGACAAATTCGACCAGTTCTCAATGTTGTCAGCTTTTACTGGTTTATTATGCGTTGCTATATGTCTTTTATATAAGATCAAAGACCTGTTATGTGTGATCAAAAGTTTTCGTTTCAAGAAGAATATCATTGTTTTTCTAGTTTCTGTGCTCTTTGTTGTTTTTTATATTCAGATAAACTATTTAGGGTTGAAATATGACCGTAGCTGGGACCTTACAAAAGCCAAGCAGCATACTTTGTCTAAGAACACAATCCAATATATTAACCAATTAAAGCAAGATGTAAGTATTACAGCTTTTTATGTGGGCATTCCTCCAAAATATCTGGAGGACCTATTGAGCGAGTATGAGAAAAGGTCTGATAAGAATGTTTCAACAGAGATCATTGACCCGATCGTTGATATAGGTTATGCAGCGAAATTTGGCAATGTGATCAGCGGTAAAGAGAACAAGCTTATTGTCCAGTCGCTCAAAGAAAGAAGGGATATTGATTTTACAGAAAGGCCTTTAAATGAGGAGCAGGTGACAAATGCAATAATTCGCGTCACCAGAAGCGTCAGGAATGTTTATTTCTTGGAAGGTCATGGTGAGTATAATATTTTTGATAAAGGGGAGAATGGTTTAAATGTCTTTAAAGAACTGTTATGGACAAATAATATTATCAGCCATAAATTGTTCCTTGGCTCTGATGGAAAAATACCTGAGGATTGTGATGTCCTAGTGATTGCAGGCACGCATGATTTCCTAGAAGAAAAAGAGGTTGAGGCGGTAAGGGGTTATCTGTCGAAGGGCGGCGATGCCCTCCTTATGATCGAGAATGTCTTGGTTACAACTCCGGATAAACCTTTAAGCGGAGAAGAATTGAAAAAGAACCCTTCCTTGAACAATATTTTAAACGACTGGGGTTTAAATACTGGAGATGATGTTGTAGTTGACCTTTCTTCGCATGCTGGCGGGGATGTGGGGTCGCCGGCGACAAAGCGATATATGAAGCATGAAGCAATAACAAAGGGATTAGGATATGTCTTTTTTGTGAGGCCCAGATCGATATCTGTTATCAAATATAGGCGGCCAACGATCAAACTTGCCCCCATTGTCGTTACTGAATCAGATGAGAATAGTTGGGCTGAGAAAGACAGGACATTAAAAATAAAGTTTGATGAAACTATTGATACTCCCGGGCCGATCGCTCTAGGTTTTGTTGCATGGGAGGGCAGAGGCGAGGAAAAAGCAACAGATACCAGGCTGATTGTTTTTACTGATGCGGATTTTATTACAAACACGTTTATCGGCCAATACAGCAATGCAGAATTGGGGCTAAACTTAATTAATTGGCTCTCTGAAATGGATTATCAGATCTTTATCGATAAAAAGGAAGTCAGGGTCGAAAGGCTTGACCTGACAAGCAGGCAAAGGAGAATAGTAGTATTATTTCTTATTCTGTTGCCGTTATCAATTGCAATAAAAGGCATTTTTGTCTGGTTAAAAATGTTTGAGAAGAGTTAAAAAGGCCAGAAAACAGGAAAAAATTAATAAATATTTATATTTTTCAAGTTTAAGTATAAATAAAAACGGCTCCCAACTTTTAAATTCAGGGAGCCGCTTCTATAAGGCGATAGACCTTACTTGCTTTCGCTATCTTTTCTACCTCCTCTTACATTGTTTAGTATGCCATATTTTTTGCAAAATTTCAAGGGGTATTATCTAAAATATCTAAAAAAATATTTAATGATTTTTAAATATTGTTTTTTATAAGGCATTTGTTAAGATTACTATATGAATAATAAGAAGATTATTATTAAAAGCGTGTGGCTAGTTACTGTTTGTTTGTTTTTTGTCCTTTCGTTTTATATCCCCCCGATTGAGGCTGGGGTAACAACCTCGGGAATTAAGCCTTTCCCGAATATTCCCCGTTATATTGCTGATAATGAAGAAGGAGTCATTCCTAATAGCGCTTATTCTGTAAAGCAAGAAGACCTGGAAGAGTTGTTCAAGCTGCTTGACTCCTCTCATATACTTATAAAGGTTGAGCAAGAACGATTAGTTGTTATTATAAGCAATTTGCGTACTGATGATCTGACAATCCTTCATGAAATAGCATCAAAAATATCGTTAAAGATCGATAAAGACAAGAAAAAATTACAACGACTGGTCAATAATCTTGATAAGTTGATAGATAACAGGTATTCAAAGATAGTTGCAAGAGCGCGCGATAATGACCTTAAAGCTACTCACGAAGCGCTTTTTTCTTTTGAACGGGACCTTGAGGGAAATTTTATTGAAATGTTTGAATGCAACAGGTGTGATAAAGTTCAGAATTATAATAATATTATAAAGAACAATGTTTTATTCTTAATTGAAAATGATGAGTTTACATCTGTACCTGCATTATGGAATGAGATCAGTTTAATGATAAATGTCCCTTATAAGCGCTGGAATAAAAAGTATAATAAGCTTCAAAAGGATCTGAAAGAAGGAGAGAAGGATTACCAGATATACTATGAATCAATAACATTTGAAGAGACCAGGTTTGTTAAGACCTTTCATGCAGTCAAACAATTATTGAAGCAGATCACTGAAACTGATTCGCCTGATTTTGTTTTTCATGAACGGGATGATTAATAAGGAGATTTTATGAACGGCTATTTTTTGAGCGAAGAGGCAAAAGAAAGAATAAAAAAGATACATTCCAGTTCGGCTTTATATAATGAAAAAGCTGGCAAAGAGCACAATGAAAGATTGCTCGAGTTGATCAGTCATCACGCCGGAGAAATAAAAGAGCTTTATGATGCGAATGACAGGCATTTTCTTGTTGAGACAGGGGATTTAGCGGTATTATGCTTTGAATTAATGCTTGAGCATAAAGAATCGATTGACAGTATTATGCTTAAGTGCTTTGATCGTTATGATAAAAAACTTGCAAGTTTATTGAATAAAGAGGTTAATTGATAGTTTTTTATAACGTCCTATGAATTCTTCCCAAAAGAACATATTTGACTTTCCTGAAGTGAGAGTTGTTGAAGCTTCTGCAGGAAGCGGTAAAACGTATGCCTTGGCCAAGAGATATGTTTGTCTTTTGCTTAGCTCTCCTTTAAAAGCCGATGAAGTGGCTATAAGTAATATCCTTGCAATTACCTTTACAAATAAGGCTGCGTTTGAAATGAAAGAAAGGATCTTGGACTTTTTAAGGTCTATTGCCTTTGATTGCCTTTCTGAAACTGAAAAGAACGAGATTATTAAGCCTCTGGGTATTTCTTTCAGTGAGGCCCAGAAAAGGGCTTTCACCGCAATGGAACAGATAATCCGTCATTATAATTATTTTCAAGTCCAGACAATAGACAGGTTTGTTAATTCATTTTTAGCTGGCTGTGCGTTTAAAGTGGGGTTAACTTCAAATTTCAAGATAAAAACTAATTATATCGATTATTTGCAGTACAGTTTGGACCAGCTGCTTGAAAAGGCAGAAAAAGATATTAATGTATATAATGCATTTGAAGAATTCTTGAGAAATTATCTTTACTTGGAGAATAGGCTGGGGTGGTTTCCAAAAGAGGATATTCTGTCAATTATTTCAATGCTTTTTAATCAGAGCAATTCGTACGAAGGAACATTTATTAAAGGCCCGTTAACTTCTTCAGGGATTATAAAGAGGAAATCAAAAATATTAGAGGACATGAAACTGTTGTCTCTTGAAGTGAAGGGCCAGATACATGCGGGATTTTATAAAAGCCTGGAGTCGTTTTTAGCAAAAGCAATTGAGAGTGGCTATGACATTGATAGTGTTCCCAAACGTTTTGCTAATGAGGACATGCCGACAAGAAAGAGCGATAAGGTATCGGATGAAGCTTTGAAGCTTTGGAGAAAGATCAGAAAGAACCTAAAAGCGCTCTGTGAGGAAGAATCAGCGTCATTGTTCAATCCATATATAGAAGTATATGATCAGGTGATGAAAGGCTTTTATGAAAGGACAACGAAGGATGATGTCCTTTTTTTGTCAGAATTGAACAAAAGGGCCAGCCAGCTGTTTTCCGATGAGTTTGTAACGGTCGAGGAGCTTTACTACAGGCTTGCAACCCGTTTCAGGCATCATCTGATAGACGAGTTTCAGGATACTAGCCGTCTTCAATGGCAGAATTTATCAATAATGCCGTTGGAGGCTTTATCAACAGGAGGGTCATTGTTCTTTGTCGGTGATAAAAAACAAGCTATATATGGTTTTCGCGGCGGGGATGTTAAATTGTTCGATGAGGTTAAAAAGGAATTCAGTGCATTTAACTTAAATGTAGAGACTTTGTCAAATAATTGGCGAAGTCAAAGGGCGATCGTTGAGTTTAATAATGCTGTTTTTTCCAAAGAGAACTTGATGGATTTTATCAAGAAAAAAGAAAGCTATGAGGAAGATAAAAATTCTCAAAAGGTTGTTTTTGATGAGAATGATATGGAAGAGATTGAAAGTATTTTTTCAGGGTCTCAGCAAACTTTTGTTAAAGAGAATAATAAGGGTTATGTGGAGATAGTATCGATAGATATTGATAAGAAGGAGGAACGTGACGAGGAGATCAGGAATAGATTGCTTAAAATTATTAAGGAGCTGCAGGAAAGATTTGAGCTGGGCCAAATAGCGATACTGACGCGCAATAATGACCAGATCGAACAGGTTACAAGCTGGCTTCTTGAAGATCAGATATCAGTCAGGTCCGAGAGGACTTCTGATATCAGGGAAAATGGAAAAATTAAAGAGCTAGTGTCTTTTCTGCATTTTTTGAACTCCCCAATCGATAATATTGTTTTTACAGAGTTTATTTTCGGGGAAATATTCTTAAAAGCTTCATTAATAGACCCTGCAGATATCCAATCTTTTGTGTTTGGTTTGCGAGAAAAGCTACGTGCTCAACAGGATCTTTATGTTTATACAGAGTTCAGGGACCATTATAAAGAGGTATGGGAAAAGTTCATTTCTGGATTCTTTAAAAATGTAGGCATATATCCGATATATGAACTGGTTGTAAGTATTTATAATGAGTTTAATGTTCTTGAGAATTTTAAGGATGACCAGGGATTTTTGATGCATTTTCTTGAATTGATAAAAAAATATGAAGAAGAGGACCTTGACCTGGAGTTATTCCTGAATCATTTTGAGAATCTTAAAGGAGATGATCTGTATGTTAATTTGTCTGACAATGATGCGATAGAGATCCTGACGCTCCATAAATCTAAAGGCCTTGAATTTCCCGTTGTTATTTTGCCGTTTCTTGGCATGGAGGTTCAGGTCGGTTCGCAGAATGCTGATATGCGCCAGTCATATTTGCTTCAGCACAAAGAATCGGATATTGAGCTGCTTCGACTGAAAGAGAGCTATTATGCTTATTCTGAAGAGCTTTATCAGATCTACAGAAGTGAGTATATAAAGGCGTTTTTGGCAGAATTGAACGGCGTATATGTCTCCTTGACAAGAGCCGCCAATGAATTGTATGCCTTTATTCCTCAGAAAGTCGGCAGTCGTTTTAATATATTAAAGTTCTTGATCCCGCAGGAGCTGTATGTTTGTGGAGAAAAAGTGAAGTATATATCTAAGAGTAATAAAGAAGCGGGGTTGGTCAGGCTTTCATGCGGGAAGTATCGCAATTGGATCGAATATCTAAAGGGTGAGTATAAGAGCTTTGGGGAGATAACCAATAAAGGTAAAAGGCTTAAAGGAAAGATAGCTCATTTTATTTTGTCATATATAGGAAATCTAAGTGAGCAAGATTTGCCGGAGATCTTATGCGAAGTCCGGGAACAGATCAGGTTTGAATTCGTAGAGGAAAGGGATCTTGATATTTATTTTGATAATGCCCAAAAACTGATAAATGACCCTGATCTGCAGCAATACTTTTACTGCAAGGATGCATTTGTTCACACAGAAAAAGATATAGTTGACGAGAAGGGAAATTTGAAAAGATTGGACAGGCTTATAATTTCAGAAAATGAGGTCTGTATCGTTGATTATAAAAGCTCTGAGGATGAAAGTAAGGATAACAAAGAGCAGATCGTTGAGTATATAAGAATAGTTAAGAATATTTATCCGGCCAGGAATGTCCGAGGGGCCATATTGTATATTGACACTCATAACGTTGAAGAGGTTTTTTAGCATGCTTAATAATAAATATATTCTGATCTTTCTTGTTTTGATTGTGCTGGTTAATGTTTTTGTTTTATCGCCCTCTATTTACCATAATGCCAGAGGGGATCATATTTATTATCTGGTTGAAACTTCCGGCTTGAACTCTTTTTGGAGTATTCTGAAATATTCATATTCTTATACAAGAACAAGGGTTTTTGCTACAGGGGATAAGATATTGTTCAGGCCTTTGTTTTATGCGGTCTTATCATTAGAAAAATATTTTTTTGGTTATAACTTCATATATTGGCAGTTAACAGGTATTGTCCTGCATCTGCTTGTGCTATTGCAGTTGTTTCGGATCACTAAATTCTTTGGGCATAAATTCCTGTTCATGCTCATTGCTCTTAATTTTTCAGTGCAGTTCATATCTCAAGAGATGATCATTTGGCATCATATAAATGCTTATATGATCTTTAGTGTTCTCTTTCTTGAAGCTTTCTACCAACTTATAGGATATATAAAAGACCCAGATAAGGGCAGAAATAAACTTTGGTTGGTCGCTTTTTATTTGACATTAGCGTGCCTGGTCTTCGAGTTTGGGATTATCTGTAGTATAGTTTTTGCTGCGGTTATCTTTTATTTGCTGATGAAAGAAAGAACTAGAACAAAAAGCATTCTTGAAAATATAAGACCTGTTTTAATTGTTTTGCTGCCTTCAATTATTTACACATTAATCAATGTCCTTAATTATATGAACAATACCGGCAGCCGGTCAATTGGGCGTGATTTTGGGATATTCAATTTTGCAAGGACTGCCCAGCATTTTATTAACATTGTTTGGATATATTTTAGGTCAAATCTCCTGGTGTTCTTTACTGATCTTGACCCATTGGGAAGGGTTACAATGACCCCTATGACCTGGTCTAGCGTGAAAAAAGGCTTTGTGACTAACCATTTGTTAAGCGCGGTTAACGTAATATATGTTTTGTTGATCGTAATTATTTTAGTCAGGCTTTTATCTGAAATGTTAAAAGCTGTTAAAAAGAGTTATGTTGAGAAGATTAAATATGACAAACCCCTTGGTGTGTCGCTTGCAGTATCAGTATCCCTGGCGGTCTTATATCTGTTCTTGTTGACCGCAGCAAGGCCTTCAACAACAGGTGCCGAGTACGCGTATATAACAAATGCTTTGTATCATTTTTATCAGGTCTCTTTATTTGCAAGTATTGCGCTATATTTGTTCTTTGTTTCTTTATATGACAATATCCTTAAGAAAAATAAGGGTTTGTTTTTGACGATAATTTTAGCGCTATGTATATCGATATTCCTTAATGGATACAAGTCATATGTGTTTAATTCTATTATGAAAGACAATGATCATTCTTGGGGTAAGTTTATTATTTCTTTGAACAGTTTTGTCCAAGGGCATAAACAGGAGGAAGATTTCTCTTTTGATGTTGGTTATACCGAGAAAACAAGAAGGGGTGTTTTTATTGTCGGGGATCCTGAAGAAGGCAAAAAGATCGTCGGAAGCGTTTATTCCATGCTGTTTGGGCAGTATATAAAGGGTGTGGATTCAAAGTATTTGATCGTTTATACCGATCAAGAAGGCTTTAGGGCTTTTACAGATAAAAATGAGGCAATAAAAGCAATGAACGAGCATTTAAACAAAAGCATCGGTCATTAAAAGATTTGAATCAACATGCATTTATTTAGCGTTAGGGATTTGAGATAAAATGGGAAAAATAATTACATATAAATTTAATGATAATTTTTTGGATAAGCTTGCTGGGTATATGGATCAGGAATATATTTCAAAGGGCGCTGATCTCAACAGGATCGCTATAGTTTTTGGAGGCAGGCGCCCGCGCTTATTTATTCAAAGAGAACTGGCCAAGCGCTTAAAGAAAAGCTATTTTCCACCTAGGTATTTTACTATTGATGAATTTATTAAATATACGGTCAGGAAGAATGAACCTTTTGGTGTTCCGATCGACCTGGATAATTGTTACTTGATCTATCAGTTAGTTGCCAGTATGAAGGGTAGCGTGTTGAATAAAAGAGAGACTTTTGCCAAGTTCCTTCCATGGTCATCAGAGATATTAGGTTTTATTGATCAGCTTGATCTTGAGAATGTCGATAATAGGAATTTGTGTAATATTGAAGCTAATGCGAAAATTGGTTACGAAGTGCCTGCGGACATTAACCAGCTTCTTGAGAGCATAGTTTCTTTAAGAACTGATTATCATAAGGAAATGAAGAAAAGGCAGATGTATTCCAGGGGATTTCAATATTTGCGTGCATCAGAGTTAATTAAGGATACAAAGTTCGAAGAGTTTGACCAGGTCCTTTTTTGTAATTTCTTTTATTTTGGAAATTCAGAAGAAAAGATTGTTAAGACGCTGTATGACAGAGACAAGGCAACGCTAATATTCCAGGGCGACCAGCGTAAATGGCCGGTCTTTAAAAGGATCGCAAAATCTTTTGGCAAGGATATATTCGAAGATGATGAAGTTAATTTGCCCGAGTTCAATTTAAAGCTTTACTCTGGTTTTGATGTCCACTCACAAATAGGATTAGTCAGGGGTATCGTTGAGAAAATTGAAAATAAGGACGATACGGTAATTGTTCTTCCGAATGCGGAGAATATTGTGCCTCTGTTGTCCGAGATACATGATGTTATTGATCGATACAACATCTCGGTTGGTTATCCTCTGAGAAGAAGCAGCCTGTATTCATTGTTCAAGCTTATGTTCAGGTGCCAGTTCTCAAGGAAAGAAAGGAAATATTATACTAATGATTATTTGAAGGTCTTGAGGCACCCTTTTGTTAAGAATTTTGATCTGTGTGAAGACTCGCGCGTTATTAGGATATTGGTCCATAAGATAGAAGAGATCCTGACAGGACAGCACAAGACATCACTTTCCGGCAATATCTTTATTGATCCAGATGAGCTGCTTGCTCTGGATGCAGTTTATGAGCTGACTTTGGATATGACAAAGCGGTTGGGCATTAATTCATCTAAGGATGAGATCCATGGCGCTTTGGCCTCAATTCATGATCTTATGTTCAAGAGCTGGGAAGACGCGGACAGCTTTGAAAGGTTTTCTGCTTGCCTGGTTGGCTTTCTCGATATTGCTGTGAAAAAAAGTTTCCTGAAAAACTTTCCGCTAAACATTAATATTGCCTCAAGAATGTATGATATCGGCAAAGAACTCTCTACTATTACTTTTCGTGAAGAGCTGCTTGGTAAAGATGAAATATTCAGGGTTTTTGATAGCAAGGTGTCAAAGGAAATAGTCGCTTTTTCTGGTTCGCCTTTAAGTGGCTTGCAAATATTGGGCTTGTTTGAGACTAGATCCTTAAATTTTGAAAATGTAATAGTCCTGGATACAAATGAAGGCGTTCTGCCAAACCTCAGGATACATGAGCCGCTTATTCCTAGAGAGGTTAAGATAGGCCTGGGGTTGGACAGGCTGGAAGTTGATGAAGAGATACAGCGGTATCAATTTATGAGGCTGATATCATCTGCAAAAAATGTTCACTTGGTTTATCAGGAGAGCAAAGAGAAAGAAAAAAGCCGTTTCGTGGAAGAATTAGTTTGGGAGAAACAGAAAAAACTGAATGAGCTGAAGAAAATAGATGTTATGCATGCCGGGTTCAATATTAAAATGAACACTGTCAAAAGGTCAGTTAGAAAGACTCGGGATATTGTTGAGTATTTAAGGAATTATACGTATTCAGCATCCAGCATTAACACTTACTTGCGCAATCCATTAGAATTTTATTATAACTATGTCCTGGGATTGCGTGAAAAGGAGAACTTGCTTCTTGACCCAGAGGCAAGGCACGTCGGGACCTTTATTCACGAATTATTAGAAGAGGCTTTCAAGCCGTTCCTTGGCAAAAAGCCGATAGTTGACGCAAAGTTCAAGAAATACTTTCTTGAGCTTTTTCATAAAAGTTTTGAGAGCAAATTTGAGGGCAGTATGGGGGCAGATTCATTCTTGTTAAGATCTGTTCTGGAAGAGAGATTAAACAGGTTTATCCTTAATGAAGAAGTCTCGGATGAAAGAAGAGTTGATGAGATTCTTTGTTTAGAGAAAAGATTTAATGATGAAATACCTCTTTCTGGAGGCAATATTAAATTCAAGTATATTGTTGATAGGATAGATAAAATGCAAGATGGGACTATTATGCTTGTTGATTATAAGACGGGAAGCATTGATCAGATGCCTAAAGCCATGGGGGGTATTGGTTCTTTGAGCTTATCAAGGCAGGCTATCAGGGAAACAGTGGTTTCTTTTCAGGTGCCGCTTTATTATTATCTTATGACTAAGGAATTTAAAGGGCATGAAGTTAACGTCGGGCTGTATAACTTAAGAACGCTTAAGATCAGTAAGTTCATTAAGGCAGGGGAAATGGACCCTTCAATGGTGAATGATAATTTTTTAAGACCATTAGATTTTATAGTTGCAGAGATATTAAATCCCGCTATTGATTTTGTTGAAGACGAAAGTCTGCTTTATCATTGAAAAAGACATTTAATTTTGTTAGCATACAACAAAGGGAGGAAAAATGAAAAATAGAATATTGATCACCTTAGCGGTGAATGTTTTTATCTGTTTGTTGGCTTTAAATGTTTTCGCCGCCAAAGAGATTGTTAAAGAGTATTATGATACCGGTGAGCTTTTCAGTGAAAAGACGGTGGTTGATGGGGTTTTAAATGGAAAGGCCCAGGATTATTATAAAAGCGGGGCAACTCTAGCAGTTTATAAATATGAGAATGGTAAGATAGAAGGCGAATATAAAAGTTATTATGAAAACGGAAAGATAATGTCAGAAGCAAATTATGTTAATGAAGTTTTAAACGGAGAATATATTTCGTATCATCAAAATGGGGGGAAAGTTGCTGGCAAATCTAACTATGTGAACGGCAAGCGAAATGGAAAGTATTTGCAGTATCATTCGAACGGCAAACTAATGTCAGACAAAGACTATAAAGATGATCTGCCGACAGGTCCTTATGTAAAATATCATAATAATGGACAACTAGCCGAAGAAGGGCAGTGTACTAACGGAAAAAAGCACGGTGTTATCAAGAGGTATCATCCTAATGGTAAATTAGCAGGTGAAGCAGAATATGACATGAACAACCTGGTTGGAGAGCGCAAGGAATATGACCCTTCAGGGAACTTGTATGTGAATGATGATGTTTTTGACGTTAAGAAAGTTGATGAAGTTAAGGAAGAGAACAAGAATAAAGATGTTAAAGAAAAATAGTTTTTAGGTAAGGAATGATATGAAAGATAAAAATATAAGGTCATTGCATAAACTCAGCGCTTTTTGCCGGTATGCAGGTATTATTTCAGTTTTTTTAGGAATCTTAGTGCTTTTTGTTGATGTCCTAAATAAAGATTGGACGCATATGCAGGTTGGATTGTTTATTTTTGTTAGCGGATACACTTTTCTGAAGATAGGGACAAAAATATCCAGCGTCCTTTTTGATGAAAGAACTGAGCTAAGATAAAAGCTAAGGTTTTATTAGAGTTCTAGGCATCTCTTTGTTGGGATGCCTTTTTTATTTAAGTTTGTATGTTTATATCTTTCAGCTATTTATCATCATTATGTAGATTATTAATTTGAAAAAAATTCAAGATTGCTATTAAAGTATTTAAGGTTTCTTCCAGTTGACTATTAATCTCATTTGTGATATTTTATGCAAATGATTAAAGACAATATCTCTAATATTAATAGGCATATTAATTCAATATGCCAAAGGTTAGGGATATCCTCTGATGATATTACTCTTATCGGAATAACAAAGTATGTTGATTCTTCCAAGATAAAAGAGATCATTGATGGCGGAGTAACCAACATTGGCGAGAATATTGTCAAAGATGCGGCAAAAAAATTCTCAGAGTTGGGCGACTATGCTAAAAATGTTACTAAGCATTTAGTTGGTCATCTTCAAACAAATAAAGCCAAAGAAGCAGTTGCTGTTTTTGATCTGATTCAGTCTGTTGACAGGCTTAAGCTTGCATGTGAAATTAATAAACATGCGATCAACCAGAATAAAATCGTTAATGTTTTGATACAAGTAAATACTTCTTGTGAGGCCCAGAAATCAGGGGTCGAAAAAGAGCATGCTTTAGCATTGATAAAAGATATTTCAGGATTGAAAAATATCAGGATACTCGGGCTTATGACGGTTGCAATGTTATCTGAAGATAAAGGAATTATCAAGAAGAATTTTAAAGATTTACGCATCCTGCGAGATGAGGTAAAGTCTGCGTTTCGGGGCTCTGAGCAAATTCAGATGAAGTATTTATCGATGGGCATGTCTGCAGATTATGAAATTGCGATTGAAGAAGGCGCAAATATGATAAGGATCGGGAGAGCTATCACACAATGAAAAAGACAAATAAAATAAACAAAATAGCTATTATTGGATGCGGGAATATGGGTGCTGCTATTCTTGAAGGCATTTATAAGAATAGTAAGGTGATGGTTTGTGAAAGTGACCCTAAAAAAAATCAGCTCTTAAAGCGGAAATATAATGTGACATTTTGTGACGTTAGCACGGCTATTGATGATTCTCAGATCATTGTTCTTGCTGTAAAGCCCCAAATATTTCCTGAACTTCTTGAAGAAATCAAGGTGTTTAATATTAAGGATAAATTATTTGTATCCATTGCCGCAGGGATAACAACTTCTTTCATTGAGAAAAAATTGGGTAAAGATGTGCGGGTTATCAGGACAATGCCGAATTTACCTGCTCAAGTAAAGCAGGGGATTACTGCTATCTGTGGTGGTAAGAATTTGAAAAAGAAGGATATATCACTTGTTGCAGATATTTTTAAGGAAATTGGAAAGACAGTTATTGTCGAAGAGAAAATGATCGATGCTGTGACAGCTGTTTCAGGAAGCGGCCCGGCCTATGTATTTCTATTTGTTGAATGTTTTGTTAAGGCAGCCCAATCATTAGGGTTCGATGCAGCTACGAGTAAAGAACTGGTATTGCAAACATTAAAAGGAAGCTTGTGTCTTCTTGATAATTGTAATGAAGATGCAGGTGTTCTTCGTTCTAGGGTAACGTCTAAAGGGGGAACTACCCAAGCGGCTCTTGAAGTGTTTGCTAAGGGAAAATTTGAAAAGACTTTTAAAACAGCACTTTTATCCGCCAGGAAACGGGCAAAAGAGTTATCAAGGAGGTAATTGTTATGGCTAAAGTTGGGATAATTGGTGGTAGCGGTCTTTATGACATAGAGGGTATTGGCCATATGCATGCAGCAAATATAATGGATACGCCATTTGGAACACCTTCAGACCAGTTCATGATCGGTAGGCTGGGGGATGTAGAGGTTGTTTTCTTGTCAAGGCACGGGAAAGGCCATAAGATATCTCCGAGCGAAATAAATTACCGTGCAAATATTTTTGGAATGAAGAAATTAGGGGTTGACGCTATCCTTTCTGTTTCAGCTTGTGGAAGTTTAAAAGAAGAAATTAAACCTTTGGATTTTGTTATTCCTGATCAGCTTGTTGACAGGACATTAAGCGCCAGAGAATCAACATTTTTTGAGGGAGGAATTGTCGCTCATGTTGGTTTTGCGGACCCTTTGTCTCACGAACTAAGAGAAATTTTAATTGAAAGCGCAAAAGAGATCGGAGTTGGTCTTCATGAAAAGGGCACATATATCACGATGGAAGGGCCGCAGTTCTCAACAAAGGCTGAATCTAATTTATATAGGACCTGGGGCATGGATATTATTGGCATGACAAATGTCACTGAAGCAAAACTTGCACGTGAAGCAGAAATTTCTTATGCAACGCTTGCGGCGGTTACAGATTATGATTGCTGGCATGATTCTCATGAAAGCGTGACGGTTGATATGATCATTGGGAATTTGACAAAAAATATTGCAGAGGCAAAGAAGATCTTGAGAATTGCAATCCCTAAAGTAGCTGCTTTAACGGAATTCAGCGCTCAAAATTCACTTCAACATGCGATCATAACAGATCGTGACAAGATTCCTGAACTTAAAAAAAGGTCGTTAGGCTTTATTATAGATAAATATATTATGTAGGTGTTTGAAAGAGCTTTAATAAAGAAAAAAGGATCAAATGCAAAAAGAGACAAACGAAACAACTGATTATCAAAAGACATTAAACTTACCGAATACAGAGTTCTCTATGAGGGCTGGCCTTGTTAATAAAGAACCTGCTTTTTTAAAAAAGTGGGAAGAAGAAGATCTTTACGGTAAAATCCGCGAAAAATCCCAAGGTAAGCCTTCTTTTGTTCTGCATGACGGCCCTCCTTATGCAAATGGTGATATTCATATCGGACATGCATTAAATAAAGTGTTAAAGGATTTGATAGTCAAGGTCAAAACCATGCAGGGTTATGACAGCCTTTATGTTCCTGGCTGGGATTGTCATGGTTTGCCAATTGAACATAAGCTTCTTAAGGAAATGAAGAAAGACAAATCAGAAGTTGATTGTGTTGAGTTCAGAAAAAAAGCTTATGACTATGCTTTGAAATATGTTGAAATTCAAAAAGAGCAATTTAAGAGGCTTGGCATATTTGGAGAATGGGATGATCCGTATCTGACTTTAAATGAACTGTATGAATATTGGATATTAAAATCACTTTCCACGTTAAATAAAAAAGGATATGTTTATCGAGGGCTAAAACCTGTCAATTGGTGCTCTAAATGTGAGACTGCATTAGCAGAGGCTGAAGTTGAATATGAAGATCATACATCGCCATCTGTTTATGTTAAATTCAAGGTTAATAATTCGCAGGTTGTCAAGGATATCATTGTTCTTGATAAAAAATTGTCATTGTTGATCTGGACAACAACTCCCTGGACATTGATGGCGAATGTTGCGGTAGCTATTCACTCAGCTTTTAAGTATTCTTTTGTTGATATTGGAAATGAGGTAATTATTATTGAGAGTTCGCTTAGGGATGGCGTCCTTGAAAAAGGAGGCATCGAAAGTTCTAAGGTTTTAAAAGAAGTTGAAGGCTCTGAGCTAACGAAATTGACATATGACCATCCTTTTGGCGTGATCGAGAAATGTAAAGTCGTTGTTGCTGATTATGTAACAAAGGAAGAAGGAACTGGATTGGTCCATACTGCACCTGGACATGGCCAGGATGATTATGAAACCGGAATTAAAAATGGCTTAGCTGTTATTATGCCGGTTAACGATAAAGGTCTTTATACAGATAAGGCGGGAAAATATGCAGGTATGCATGTTTTTAAAGCAAACAATATTATTATGGAAGATCTTAAAGAAAACGGTGTGTTGTTCGCTTCTTCAAATATCGGACATTCTTATCCACATTGCTGGAGATGTAAAAGCCCTATTATTTTCAGGGCTACTGAACAATGGTTCTTAAAAATTGATCATGAGAACTTAAGAAGCAGATTAGTGGACATTATTAAGAACGATATTGAATGGATCCCATCTAGCGGTCAAGAGCGTATTCTTGGTATGATCAGCGGAAGGCCGGATTGGTGCCTGTCAAGACAGAGGTATTGGGGCGTCCCTATTCCTGCCGTTGCCTGCAAGGGTTGCGGTAATGAGCATAAGCTTTTCAGTGAGGTTATTGATTTTTTTGCGGAGCAGGTTAAAGTTTCGGGAACAAATGTTTGGTTTGAAAAAGATATTAAAGAACTTGTTCCCTCAGGATTTAAATGTCCGGATTGTGGCGGGATGGATTTTGATAAAACAAAGGATATCCTTGATGTCTGGTTTGATTCCGGAGTAAGCAGCCAGGCGGTTGTAAAAGCTAAAATGAATAAGGAGTTACCGGTCGACCTATATTTAGAGGGTTCTGACCAGCATAGGGGCTGGTTCCAATCTTCATTAATTCCATCAGTATGCATTGAAGGTAAGGCGCCTTTTAAAGCGATTTTGACCCATGGTTTTGTGGTTGATGGAGATGGGCGAAAAATGTCAAAATCTTTAGGCAATGTCATTTCGCCGTTAAATATAATGCAAAATAGCGGTGCCGATATCCTGAGGCTTTGGGTCACTGCAAGCTCGTATAATGAAGATATCAGGGTTTCAGCAGAGACTTTATCTAGATTAAGCGATGCATACCGAAAGATCAGGAACACAGTTCGCTACCTGCTTGGCAATCTGGATGGTTTTGACCCAGAGCAAAATATGCTTGAATATGAACAACTTATGGATCTGGATAAATTGGCTTTATTGGGTCTGTTTCAGGTTATAAACGGCGTAAAAAAGAGTTATAATGAATATGAGTTTGCTAAGGCATACAAGATAGTTTATAATTTTTGTAATGAAGATCTGTCTAGTTTTTATCTTGACATCTTAAAAGATAGACTGTATACTTCGGCATCCAATTCAAGGGAGAGAAGATCTGCGCAGAGTGTTCTTTATCATATTCTTAACCATTTAGTGCGTGTTATTGCTCCAATACTATGTTTTACAGCTGAAGAGATTTTTGGGGTAATGCCTAAGGATGCATCGATCAAGGAAGTTAGCAGCGTTCATTTGCTGGAATGGGTCGATCTTCCTGATGTATGGAATGATCCTGATATCGGCGAACAATATCAAATGCTTCAAAACATCAGGCCATACGTATTAAAAGCACTTGAAGATAAACGAAGGGAAAATCAAATAGGCAGTTCTCTGGAGGCTAAAGTTACATTGAGAACAGAAGACCTGGCAGTTTTTGATTATTTTAACGGGTGTAAAGAGCATTTACCGTCAGTTTTTATTGTTTCTTTTGTAGCGGTTGATAAGGTTGAGGTTGTTAAAAACGGTTTGAGTGATGAGTTTTCAAAGACAGAGATAATCATTGAAAAGGCTGATGGGACAAAATGTGCTCGTTGCTGGAACTTTAAAACAGATGTCGGAAGCGATTCCGGTCATATAACAATTTGTGCTCGCTGTGCATCAATTGTAAAGGAGGTTACGTAATGCCACAAAATAATAAATCTATGGATAAAAAGAAATTAGAGACGTATAGGAATCTTCTTGTTAAGATGAGGGAAGATATTATTAATGATATAAAAAGTATGTCCAATGTATCCGGTGCAGCAGGAGAGGATTCATCTGATGTTTCTGGCCATGTTCTTCATATGGCTGATGTTGCTACTGATATGTATGATAAAGAATTCAGCTTGGGATTGGCTTCAAAAGACAGAGTATTACTGCAGAAGATTGATGAGGCGCTTGTTCGTATCGATCATGGAACCTATGGTCTTTGTATAGCAACAAAAAAACCAATTTCTCCTGCTAGGCTTAAGGCAATTCCTTATGCGGAATATTGTCTTGAATATCAGGAAAAAATGGAACAAGAGCAAGGAAGATAATCTTTTAGTGCTTTTCTAGTTGCATATGAAAGATTATTGCTACAAGCCTGCCTGACGGCAGGGAACATTCGCCTTCCCGGCAAAGACCTTAATTTTGTGGATTTTTTTGAAGGCTATTACCAATTTTAATAATTTCCTTATGAAGAATATTTCCCGCTCACAGGTTGATATATTTATTTCCTTTGTTGTTGTTCTGTCCGTTATTTTGTTTGATCGTTTGACTAAATCATTTTTCTCTGAATTGCTTTCCTTCGGGGAATCTCTCCCAATCATTTATAACGTTCTACATATGACGATGGTTCATAATACAGGGATCGCTTTTGGCTTTTTAAAGGGCCATGGTGCTGTGCCGATCATTATGACGGTCATTGCTTTTGCGCTTCTCATCTTCAATATATATTATTACAGAAAAAATGATGAAGCTTTGACCAGGTCTTATATTGTTGCATTTTCTTTGATCTTTGGAGGCGCGATAGGAAATCTTATTGACAGAATAACTTTGGGTTATGTTGTCGATTTCATTGATTTTCGCTTTTGGCCGGTTTTTAATATTGCAGATAGTGCTATTACTATAGGGGCTATTGTTATTTTATTTAAATGCTTTCAAGTATCTACAAAGTGAAGCTTTCTGTTTTGCAATCTATAAAATAAGGCACAAGCCAGAGAAACAATTTTTTAATGCCATCCACTCTGAGGGGAACTTCATTTAAGATAATAATATGTGCTTAAAATATATAAAAGTTGACCAAGAAAATAATCATACAAGATTAGATGTTTTTTTAACTGCAAAATTAGAAGATATCCCGTCAAGAAACTATATTAAAAAACTTATTGAATCGGGAAATGTCAAGGTTAACGAGAATATTGTTAAAGTTAATTATAAGGTTTGCGCTGGAGACGACATCTGTGTTGATATGCCAAAAAGGTTTTTATCCCAGCAACATGCTGGTCCTGAAGATATTCCATTAGAGATATTCTATGAAGACCAGAATTTGTTCGTTATAAACAAGCCATGTGGAATGGTTGTTCATCCGGCAAGAGGGAATTATTCAGGCACATTGGTTAATGCATTGCTGCATCATTCAGTTGAATTATCAAATGTGAATACAGATATCCGGCCAGGGATCGTTCATAGGCTGGATAAAGAGACTTCCGGGCTGATCCTGGTCGCTAAAGACAATATTACTCATACCAAGCTAGCTAAGCAGTTTCAGCGTCATGCTATTGAAAAACAGTATGTAGCGTTGGTGGAAAAGGAAATTGAGTTTGATGAAGGAATTGTTGATGTCTCTTTGGGAAGAAGTTTGAGAAATTTTGATAAAAGGTCAGTTAGGTATGATGAGAAATCAAGGGATGCAGTAACGCGTTATAAGGTTATTAAGCGTTATAAAGGAGTGACACTGGTCAACTTATTCCCAAAGACCGGAAGAACACATCAGTTAAGGGTGCATATGAAATTTTTGGGGCATCCAATTCTTGGTGATGACAAATATGGCAATAAAAATAGTTTTCCACGGTTGGCGCTTCATGCACAAGCAATAGGTTTTAAGCATCCTAAAACGAAAGAGTTTGTAAAGTTTTCATCGATGCCGCCAAATGAATTTTTAAAGAAAGTTAATCTTTAGAATAGATTTTTCAATTTTTTTAATGAAATATCATTGAAAAGTGGCTTTACTTGTTAATTTTTTTAAATATAATGAATATAAGGCTTGTTTAACATTAACATAGATAACCAATTATTATGACCTCTACAGGGAAAGTATTAACAATATTTCTTGTTATAATAGCAGTATTGCTTGTTTCTTTGACAGCGATTTCTATGTTCTTTTTTCAGAAAGAGATCGAGAAACGAGAATATGCTGAAACTCAGGTTGAACAAAGCATTGCTAAGCGTGCCAGCTTAGAGGCTGAATTGGGAAAAATTAAAAAGCAGAGCCTTTTATTAGAAGAAAAAAATAAGGAAGCGGATGAAAGAATAAACAGTTTGTTGGATGAGTTAGAATTGGAAGAAGGGCTTAGAGAAGAAATAAAATCAGAGAGAAATCTTTTAAAAGATGAATTGGCAAAAGTAAAAGAAGATATGCTAGCTGTTCAAAAAGAATTGAATGCGCAAATAGGTGGCTTTAAAGAAAAAGTTGTTCAGCTGGAAGATAAATTAAAAATTGAGACGAGCTTGAAAGAGGGATTGAAAGTAAAGATCAGCGAGTTTGAACAAAAAGCTAAAAATTTAGAGGAAACTATTGTCCAGTTAGAACAGAATAAGGTTTTAGCTAAGCCGCCAGTCCCGGAAATAGTAAATCCTTCCCAGGTTGTTCCTGCAGTTGTAAAAGAGCCTGAAATTGAAGATGACGATGAGAAAGTAGATCTTGAAAAGATCGTGGTTAATCCTGTTACAATCCCTGAAGGAAGAATACTAAGCGTGGATAAGGAAACAGGGTTTGTTATTATAAATCTTGGTGAAAAAGATGGTGTTTTAATGGGCAGCGTTATGTCTGTTTACAGGGGCACGGATTATCTTGGAGATATAAAAGTGTCTAGAATTCAACCGGAAATGGCAGCTGCTGACCTTTTACCTCCGTTCTCCAGTCGGTTGGTTCGTAAAAATGATCAGGTAGTTGTAAAATAATGATAGTTAAAGTAAATCCTTCCCAAAAGCTCAAAGGACAAATAATTCTTCCAGCTTCAAAATCATATACCATACGCGCGTTTATAATTGCATCATGCGGCGGGGTCTCTACGATCGTCAATTCTTCTGATTGTGATGATGCAAAAGTTTCTATGAGGGTCGCAAAAGCGCTTGGCTCTGGGATCATCAGAGCTGGTGATAATTCTTGGAAAGTATCCGCTGATATAGATAAAACATTGCCGTTAAATATAGATGTTGGGGAATCTGGAACAGCACTGCGTTTTCTCTTGCCGTTGGCTTCTTTCAGGGGGGATAGTGTTTTTATTGAAGGAAAAGGCACATTGCAAGGGCGCCCGAATATGTTCTTGACGCAAGTCCTAAGAGATATGGGGGCAAATATAAAAGGCAAGGGACGCAGCGAAAGTATCCCGATAAGAATTAAGAACGGGTATATTCATACCGGGAAAATTATTATTGATGCCAGCTTAAGTTCGCAATTTATATCAGCCCTTATCATTGCATGTCCCAGATTGCTTGAAGATACCACGTTACTGTTAAAAGGAAAAAAAATCGTGTCATCTGATTATATTCAAATGACAATGCAGGTTCTTAAAAAGAGTGGGATTAAAATAGAAAAAAAGGATCAAAGAAAATATATCATTCCGGGAAATCAGAAGTTTAAGGGTCTGAGTAATTTCCTGGTGCCATCTGATTATGGTTTGGCTGCTTTTACGATTGCCGCGGCTGTACTAATTGACTCGGATGTTGTTCTTAACGGGGCTTTTTGTGACGAGCTTGTGCAAGCTGATGCGCATATTGTTCACTTGATAAAAAGTATGGGGGCTAAGTTCATTAAAACTTCTGCATCTATTAAGATAAAAGGGCCATTTATGCTTAACGGTGGCGATTTTAATTTAAAAGATTGTCCGGACCTAGTTCCGATAATGTCAGTCTTGGCTCTTTTTGCCAAGGGTAAAACAAGGTTGTATGGAATTAAACATGCCAGAGTGAAAGAGTCTGACAGAATCAGCGATTTAAGAAAAGAACTGCTTAAAATTGGTGCTAAGGTCGAAGAAAAAAATGACGAAATAATTATATATCCTCAAGCCGAGTATAAGAAGAATTGTTTATTGGACCCTCATAATGATCATAGGCTGGCAATGTCTTTTGCTGTTCTTGGTTTAAAATTAGGTGTTGCTGTGAGAGATATGGAATGCTGCAGTAAGTCATATCCAAAATTCCTGACAGACATTAAATCGCTTGGTGCAAAATTTACAAAAAATGCTTAATGCAGTATGCTGAAAAAGGAAAAATTTATGGGAAGAATTAAAAGCTTTTTTATTACGACATTAATAGGCGGTGTTATTGCTGTTTTGCCAACAGTATTGATTTTGGCAGGGTTCGCCTGGTTATTTCGTTTTGTCACTAATCTTATACAGCCTTTAACAAACATTCTATTAATTAAATCTGATATCAGGGAGATAACCGCTGATATCGTTGTAATCGGGATTATAGTCTTAGTTTGTTTTGTAATAGGATTTTTAATAAGGACACGTTTTGGTAAGTTTATTTTTCAGGGAATAGAGAGCACTATTTTAAAAAGTGCCCCGGGATATAATCTTATTAAAGAAACTATTCTTCAGATTTTAGGCCGAGATAAAGCGCCTTTCTCTGGGGTTGCTCTTGCACAGATCCTTTGTAATGATACTTTAGCCACTAGTTTTATAACAGATGAGCATGAAGATGGAAGTTTCACGGTTTTTGTCCCCACGGGCCCGAATCCTACTTCTGGGCAAATTTTTCATCTTAATAAAAAATATGTTCATAAAGTTGATGTGTCAGTTGAAGATGCGATGCGGTCAATTATTAGTTGCGGGGCAGGTTCCTCAGATTTGATAAAGGCATATAAGAAATGAACATGGAAGATCAGGGAAAATCTATATTTGAGTTTGGTATACAGCCGTTAGATAGCATTATGGAAAAAATGGAGTTGAGAAATACTGACCTTGTCAGGGCTTCAGAGGAGAATATAACAAATAAAATGGTAAAAAAAGCAAGGTCAGGCAGGCGCCTAACTCCTAAAGTAAAGCAAAAGATTATAAATGCGGTAAATATCTTTAGAGAAAAAAGAGATTTAACCGAATTAAGCCCAAAAAAACTTTTTAATTATTAGTATTTATAAAGCATTTCAATTTAATTACTTACAGAATTGAGGTGTTTATATACTATCTTCAAATGGTTCAAACAATGCCTCTAAGAAACTATTTGACAGTTATTTTCTTTTAATATATCATTATTCAAATCTCTAATAGTAATATTAGTCTTATCAGGCGATTTCTGTTTCAACTGGTTCTTATCTTAAAGGGAATAATCATGTTACAAAAAATTATGAGAATTGTAAAAAAACTTTTCAACTATGTGTTGGGTCTTTTTTCCAATGATATTGGTATCGATTTGGGGACGGCAACGACATTGGTTTATGTCAAAGGAGAAGGGGTTGTTCTTTGTGAACCTTCTGTTGTTGCTATTGAAAAAGATACAAATAGAGTTATTGCTGTTGGTGAAGAGGCTAAAAAAATGTTAGGCCGTACACCAGGTAATATTATTGCTATAAGGCCCATGAAGGATGGAGTTATTTCTGATTTTGAAGTAACCGAGGCTATGTTGAAATATTTCATTAAGAAAGTCCACAAGAGAAAAGTTTTAGTTAGGCCTGCGATGGTTATTGCCATTCCATCCGGAATTACTGCTGTTGAGAAACGGGCTGTTAGGGATTCAGCTGAAAGAGCAGGTGCCCGTTCTGTCGAGCTTATTGAAGAGCCAAAAGCTGCGGCTATTGGTGTGGGCCTTCCAGTTGAAGAGGCTGCAGGAAACATGATAGTTGATATTGGAGGTGGTACTACTGAGTTTGCTGTTATTTCATTAGGCGGTATGGTTTATGCAAAATCTATTCGTATTGCTGGTGATGAAATGGACGATGCGATCATTGAATATTTAAGAAAAACATATAATTTGATGATAGGTGAAAGAACAGCAGAAGCGATTAAAATACGGATTGGCTCTGCATATCCTCTTGAAGAAGAGCTTAATATGGATGTTCGTGGGCGTGACCTTATTTCCGGTTTGCCTAAAACTATTTCTGTTACTTCAGTGGAAATAAGGGAAGCCCTTTTTGATCCTGTTCAAGCTATTGTTGATGCATCAAAGTCTACTTTGGAGCACACGCCTCCGGAATTGGCAGCAGACCTTATTGACAGAGGTATTGTTATGGCTGGCGGGGGTTCTTTATTAAGAGGGCTGGATAAAAGAATTGCTGAGGAAACAGGTCTGCCTGTTCATATAGCAGAGGATCCATTAACTGCAGTTGTTCTTGGCGCCGGCCAGATGCTCAATATGCCTGCCCGGTTAAGACGAAGAATAGTTGTTCCTACAAAATTAGATTTTTAATCAAGGGTCGCAGGCAGATTCCTTTTTAAATATTAAAACGCTCGGTCGATTCTTCTTAAAAAGTTTTCTGTCTTTCGATTATAAGATGTGCGTAAAAACAGCCAAAAGAGTTTAGTTTATTTTTTTATCATTATAGTATCCTTTTATCTTGTCTTTGTTCGCTCTGATTCCTTTTCTTCAATAAAATTTTCGATCGTTAAGATTACCGCAGTACCTATCACAATATTGTCTTTTCCTTTAAAAGAAGTAAAGAAAATCCTCTATTATCACCGAACTTATCAAGAATATGTTCGCTTAAGGAAGGAAGTGGATGTTTTAAAAGCAAGGATGATAGGCCTTGATGAGGTAATTAAAGAGAATTCTCGCCTTGAAAAGCTGCTGGATTTAAAGAGAAGGGTCGTCTACTCGTCGGTTGCTGCAAGGGTTATAGGGAGAAATCCTTCATATTGGAACTCTTCTATGATAATTGATAAAGGTGAAAAGGATGGCATTCAGCTGGGCATGCCGGTTGTAAATGCTTCTGGAGTTGTCGGAAAAATTGCAGAGGTAGATATAGATACCAGCAAGGTTGTATTGTTAACAGATCCAAATTTTAGCGTTGCTGCATTGATAAAAAGACCTCGTGAATATGGATTGATCTCAGGGACCTTACAAGGTGTTTGCAGGCTGAGTTATATTAATTCAAATGCCGACATTAGAGTAGGGGATAAGGTCATTACTTCAAAGCTTAGCACTTCATTTCCTGAAGGATTGTTTATTGGTGAAATAATTCAGATCAACGAGGATCAAACAAGTCCGTCATTAGAATGTTTTATTAAGCCTGCAGTATCATTTTCTCAGTTAGAAGAAGTGCTTGTTATTATGCAGTAGTTTTATCAGGATGATCTTAGGAAAATGAAAAAAACATTTATTATAATTGTGCTGGTTCTCCTTTGTTTTCTTCTGGAATTCCTTATTTTTAATATTGGCGGACGTTGGTTTATGCCAAATCTGCTTTTATTGCTTGTCATTTTCTTTAATCTTTATCTGGGAATAAGATATAGTATTTTCACTGCTGTTTGTGCTGGTTTTATGAAGGACAGCTTCTGCGCAAGTGTCTTTGGTATTAATTTGGTTTCTTTTGTTATCTGTGCATATATGGTAACAATTCTAAAAAGGTATATTTATCATGCTGGATCAAAAGCTTCGAGGATGCTTTTAGTCTTTTGTATTGTTTTAATTAATTTGATAGTGAATTATGTATTGTTAATAAAATTTAGCAAAGTTAACTTTTTTGAAGCGGTTAAATATCTCCTGTTGCCTGAATTAACTACAACATTAATTGTTTCTACAGCGGTTTTTCATAATTTAAAAAAATGCGTATCAAGATTATCCGTATAGTCTTTGTAATCTCTTTCATCATAATTATTGCTGGATTATTTTATGTTCAGGCAATTCGCGGGCAATATTATTATGATTTAAGTGTGAACAATAGGATCCGTATTGTTCATTTGGAAGGCTGGCGAGGTAATATTAAAGACAGGAACGGAAAGGTCCTAGTTGATAATCGCATTTCCTATGATGTGATGATAACTCCGCAGGAAATAAAGAATATAAAAGATTTATTTGAGTTTTTGAGCAAGGCGTTGAATGTCGATAAGGAAGAATTAATTGATACCTATAGAAGAAATAAATTTGCCCCTTTTGCGCCTGTTATAGTTGCAAAGGATATTGATAGGATGAAGGCGATTGTTATTGAAGAGAACAAGTATTTATATCCAAGTTTATTTGTCCAGGAAAGCTATAAGCGGATCTATCCATTTGACAAAATTGGTGCTCATGTTCTAGGTTATGTTGATAAAGTGAACCGGGCTAAGATCGAAAGGTTTAAAGAGTATGGCTATTCTTTTAGGAGCACAATGGGTTACTCGGGAGTAGAAGAATATTATGATTCTTATTTAAAAGGTCAGGAAGGCGGTTTGCAGATAGAGGTTAATAGCCAAGGCAAGCAGGTTAGATTGTTAAGTATAAAAGAGCCAACAAAGGGTCAGGATATCACTTTGACTATTGATAATGACCTTCAGTTAATATCAGCACAGCTGCTTGAAGATAAAAATGGTGTCATAATAGTTATGGATAATGAGAACGGAGAGGTTCTCTCAATGGTCAGCAGTCCTTCTTATGATCCAAATATTTTTAGTGACAGCAAAAAAAGAAAAAAGATGTCTATGTTGTTTTCTGATGTCAACTCGCCCTTGCTGAATCGTGCAGTTTCAGGAGTATTTCCTCCTGGTTCCGTATTTAAAGCCGTCGTTGCTGTAAGTGGATTAGCCAGTAAGAAAATCACAATGCAAACTACCTTTGATTGTGAGGGATTTTATGAGTTGGGGGGAATTAGGTTTGGGTGCACTCATGTCCATGGAATACAAAATTTAGTCCAGTCATTGGCACATTCCTGCAATGTTTATTATTATAATCTTGGCCTTTTGGTAGGTGCGGACAGGATTAATCAGGTTGCAAGGTCGCTTGGTCTTGGAGAGCCTACGCACATTGACCTTCCTTTTGAAAAAGCTGGTTATGTTCCAAGCCGCAGGCAGAGCATATTGTTTGGAAAAAGGAAGTGGTATACGGGTGATACATTGAATTTTTCGATAGGACAAGGTGATACTTTAACCTCGCCAATCCAGTTTGTTAAAATGATGGCAACTATTGTTAATGATGGCAACGAAGTACAGCCGCATGTTATTAAATTAATAGGGTCGTTACCGGTGGATACATATTCTATTAAAAGGGATGTGAAGATTGATAAGAGTATATTCATTGAAGTAAAAAAAGGTTTGCGTGCCGCTGTTTCAGAATATTCAGGGACTGCCCACATTTTAGATATTGAAGGATTGTATGTCGCAGGGAAAACCGGAACCGCCCAATCTTCAAGAAATAAAGAGCATCATGCCTGGTTTATAGGCAATGTTATAAGTAAAAGGAAGAATTTGTCTTTCTGCGTTTTTCTTGAGCACGGGGGCTCAAGTCAGAACTCAACTTTAATAGCTAGGCAGCTATTGTTGCTTATGCAAAAAGAAGAATTATTATAATTGTTATGAGAAGAGATTTAGAAAAGAGAATTTGGCTTTATACTATAGCTATTATATCTATCGGATTAGTGGCTTTATACAGCGCTTCGTTTCAAAATGTTAGAGTCCCTCTGACTATATTTTATGATCAGCTGCTCTGTGTCGGAGTTGGATTGGTTCTAATGTATTTTCTAGGAAAGACTGATTACAGGAAGTTTTACGATATTGCCTATCTTTTTTATGCCCTGAATGTAATTTTGTTATTTGCAGTCTTGATCGGAGGAAGGAATGCTCTTGGCGCAAGGCGATGGATCGAAATAGCGGGTATAAGTTTTCAGCCTTCTGAGTTAACAAAATTAGCTTTGATATTGATGCTGGGTCGTTATTTCAGTAATCGAAGGCCCAGTCTTTCTTTTGGTGTATTTAATAAAATGCAGGTGGTTTTTAGGGGACTTATTATTCCGTTTTTATTAACAGCAGTATCAATGTTTTTGATATTCAAACAACCTGATCTTGGGACATCCTTGCTGATGTTTGGGATATTTTTTATAATGTTATTTGTAAGTGGATTAGAATATAGCTATATCTTTGGATTTTTGGCGCTATGCCTTTCTGTTGTTCCGTTTGCATGGGGTATTTTGAGATCTTATCAAAAAGACAGATTATTGGTTTTCTTGAACCCAAACATTGATCCGCTTGGAGCAGGTTATACTATCATTCAATCAAAGATAGCGATGGGTTCTGGCAGGATATTTGGCAAAGGTTGGTTGGGGGGCACACAGAATCAATTAAATTTTCTTCCGGAAAGGCATACTGATTTTATTTTCTCTGTAATCGGTGAGGAATGGGGGATCGTTGGGGCGCTGGTTTTGGTTTTCTTTTATTTTCTGCTCATTAATTGTGGATTGAATATTGCTAATCAGGTTAAAGATAAATTTGGAATGTATGTTGCAGTGGGAATAGTCTCAATTTTAGCGCTGCAAGTAGTTATAAACATTGGCATGGTTATGGGCTTGTTCCCGATTGTTGGATTGACCCTTCCTTTTGCAAGTTATGGCCGTTCATCGTTCTTAGTCTTTATTATCATGATGGGGTTCTTGCTGAACTTAAGTAAGAGAAGAACGATATTTTAAAAAAATTTTGCAATACTTATTATATGGCAAGCAAAAATTGCTATAATCTATATTAGTCTTTATTGAATTTGTAAAAACGGTATTTAAACACTATGAAAAATCTTGATTATAATCGGTTTTGGTCTCCAGCTTTTGATGTTTTAGAAGATTTCATCTTTATTCTTGATCTAGAGAATGGAATAAAGAAAGTGAACAAGGCTTTTTTAAAGTTTATTGGCAAGGATGAAAGTGCTTTATTGAACAAGAAATGTTATGAGGTCATACATTCTAAGAACCAGCCTATATCTGATTGTCCATACTGTGTTCTAAAGGACTCAAAAAAATATGAACAAAAGGAGCATTGGGAGCCTATTTTTAATAAATGGTTCTTTATCCGAACGGCACCTCTTTTTGATGATAATAAAGATTTATTAGGCTCAATTCATTTAATGAGCGACATAACAGTGTATAAGCATGCTGAGGAAGCTGTAATTAAAGCAAATAAGGATTTGGAGCGCATTTTTAGAGTTGTTCCGAGCGCTGTATTTACTGTTGATGAAAACAAAGTTGTAACTGGCTGGAATAAAAAGGCCGAAGAGCTTACAGGATATACCGCCCAAGAGGTTATTGGTAAAAAATGCGATATATTCGCTGAATATCCCTGTGAGTCTTACTGCGGGCTTTATAGTAATGATGTAGAGAAGCCGATTGTTGAGACCGAGTGTTCTATTAAGAGAAAAAATGGTGAAAGAATAACTATTCTTAAGAATTCTGACATCTTAAAAAATGATGAGGGCCATATTATTGGCGGTATCGAATCATTTAGTGATATTACAGCAAAAAAAAGTGCTGAAAAAGATTTAGATAATGCTAGAGATAAGCTGGAACAACAATCCTGGGGGCTACAAAAAACTAACGAATCAATTAAGAATCTGTATAAGAATCTTGAAAGAAAGAATTTGGAACTAAAAAAATTAGATCAATTGAAATCTGATTTTGTTTCCACTGTTTCCCATGAGTTAAGGACTCCGCTGGCGATATCAACTGAGTGCATAAACCTTATTTTAGATGGCGTTGTTGGCGGAATTAATGAACAGCAAAAAGAGCTTTTAAATGCTTCAAAGGACAATCTTCACAGGTTACAAACAATTGTGAATGATCTATTAGATGTTTCTAAAATAGAATCCGGAGAGATCACTCTTAGAAAGACCATTGTTGACCTAAAAGCAATAATAAATAAATTGACGGATGAATATAGAAAGGTTTTAGATACAAAGCAGCAAAAGATAAGAGCAATATTCCCAGAAAAGGAAATGTTTATATTTCTTGATGAAGATAAAATAATACAGGTCGTTACAAATTTATTGAATAATGCTCATAAATTTACACCTGAAGGTGGCGAAATAGAGATTGAGATCAATGAGCAGGATGGAGGATGCCTGTTTAGGATTTCAGATACGGGTTTGGGGATTGAAAAGGAGAATATCCCAAAGCTTTTTGATAAATTTACCCAATTTGGAAGAATACATGGCCCGGGAATAAAAGGTACGGGCTTAGGCTTGACTATAAGCAAATCTTTAATTGACCTTCATGACGGGCAAATCTGGGCAGAGAGCGAGACAGGTAAGGGTGCAACTTTCTTTTTTACTCTTCCAAGCAAATTGAAATTAAAGCAAAAATTTGATCATGATGTTGATTGGATATTTTCAGAGACAAAAATAAAGAATAAGGATTCTGTTTTTATTGTTGCTCGTTTTATGGGCATTGATATGGTCATGACCAAGTATGGAGAAGCATTTGCTAATAAAATCATAAATATTGCTTTTGAAATATTGTCAAGATCGCTTTCAAGGACAACAGATAAATATATCTTATATGATAAAGATACAATTCATATTGCCCTTGCTGATACAGATAAAAAAGGCGGGATGGTCTTATTAGAGAAAATAAAGGGCGCTTTGCGTGAGAGAATTGCCATGATGAAAGATGACTTGGGGATAAAAGTAAAGTTTGGATTGGCTTTCCATCCAAAAGATGGTCGGAATAAGAATGAATTAGCAATAAGGGCTTTAGAAGAATGCGAAAAAAAGAAAAAAGTATTGATTGTTGATGATCATCCGCAGATCGGAAGATTGCTTTCAACAAGATTGGGCCGCTACGGCATTATTACAGAACAGGTTTTTGATGGTGAAGAGGCGCTGGATTATTTAAAAACAAAAAAAACAGATTTAATATTGCTTGATATTGTCATGCCAAATATGAACGGATATGAGGTTTTGGGAAGATTAAAACAGAATTCTCAGTACGCAGCGATCCCGATAATAGTTCTTACAGATAAACGTTTAAGTGAGGTTAAGGAAGAATGTGGTGAACTTGGTGAAATCCCAATAATAGAAAAGTCTGGCAACATCAATGTTGTAATAGATTTAATTGAAAGATTGACCTAACTTACATATTTAATGCTGTTTTTAAAAAAACTTTTTAAGATCATTGGAGGTAAATTATGCAAGCAAAGGATATTATGACCACTAACGTAGTAACTATAAAGCCAGAGGCTAAGATTGAAGAAGGGATGCGGCTTCTTTTGTCAAATAATATAAGCGGTCTAATAGTTGTTAATGATAATCTGGAGGCTGTCGGAGTAGTTACTGAAAAGGATTTTTTAGTTGCATATGATTTTCTTGGGTCAAAGGATGCTCTCGTTAAGGAGTTTTATTCGAAGGATGTTATTAGTATTAGTGAGGATGATTTGGTTGAAGATGTCAGTAGGTTGCTGGTTAAAAAGAATATAAAGAGAGTGCCTGTAATAAAGGAAAAAAAGGTTGTTGGAATTGTTAGCCGGATAGATATTATTGAACATATTTTAAAGGAAAAATGATCATCATTCTGTATCAACACTTGACAGCTTTTTATAAATGCAGGTGTTGATAATTCATATGTTTCTGAAAGGAAAATATGTCGGGAAAAAAGATATTAATTATTGATGATGAGCCTGAGATTGTTAAACTGATAAGTTTGCGTTTAAAAGCGAACGGATATGAAATAATCACTGGAACCAATGGCGAAGAGGCTTTAAGTTTAACCAAAGAATATCATCCAGACCTGGTAATTTTGGATGTTATGATGCCCGCTCCAAACGGATATAAGGTTTGTCGTATGATAAAAGATGGCCTTGAAACAGCACATATTCCGGTTATACTTTTAACCGCTAAAACTTCGGAGAGCGACAAGTTCTGGGGGAAAGAAGCGGGCGCTGATGAATATTTAATGAAGCCTTACAATCCTGAGGAACTGCTTTCCAGCATTAAAAGATTGACCGGATAATAAAAGTTGTAGGATGTTTTTAGTTTATTTTACACAAAAAAAGAGATATTTTGAATTTAACGAGCGTTAAGAATTTTGGTATATTTTTAATAAACTGTTAATTACTAATTGTTATGTTTTTATAAGTATAGTAGAATTACTCTGCTTAATAACACTATAAAAATCAGTTTTAGATTTCAATGAAACAATTCAATAGAGATACACATAAAAAACTGGGAGAACTTCTTATCGAAAGAGGAGTTATAAATCATGCCCAAATAGAAGAGGCTCTGGAATACAGGGAAAAGCATGGTGGATTGATAGGTGAAGTTCTTGTTGAGTTGAATTTTGCTACAGAGAAAGATATTGCACAGGCAATAACATGTCAGTATGGCTTTCCTTATTTGCCCTTACTGAATTATGAAATTGATGATGAAGTTATAAATGCGATCCCCGAAAAAGTGTGCAGGCAGTTTTGTCTTATTCCGATTGATAAGATAGGTAAAAGTTTAACAATAGCAATGTCTGACCCGTTGAATCTAAAAGCTTCAGAAGATATTGAACTTATGACAGGATGTATTGTTCAGGTCTTTGTAAGCACTACTACTGATATTAAACAATCCATTGAAAAATACTATAAACAAAAATAATGGCATCTTTTAAAGACCGCTTAAAAGAAATTCTTATTCGAGATGAACTTATTACCGCCAATGAGCTAGAGCAAGCGTTAATTGAGCAAAAGAAAATAGGCGGAGAATTAAGTAAGATACTTGTTGATATGAATTTTGTGAGTCAAGACCAGTTGACCCAAGTGTTGAGTGAAAGCCTTGAGCTTCCCTTAATTAAGATCGCTAGTTTTAATATCTCGCCAGATGTAATTCAAACTATTCCAAAAGATATTGCACTAAAATATCAAATTATACCTGTTTCTCTCTTGGGAGATCAGCTGACCCTCGCGATGGCGGATCCGTTGAACATATTTATAATAGATAATGTTAAGGCTCTTACAGGCTATATGATCATTCCTATTATATGCAGGTTTGCAGATATTCATAAAGCTATTGAGAAATATTATTTGAAGCATGAGGATGAGCAGGATCAGGAAAGTCCAGAGCAGGAAAAAAATAATGAGACCTTTGATGAGATCATTCAAGATTTTAGAGATACTGAAGACCTTGAATTAATTAAAGATGGACACAGTGATGAGCAGTCATCTGTTGAGGCAATATCTGACGAGGCGCCGATTATTAAGTTAACAGACACGATAATTCAGCAAGCAGTGTTTGCGAAAGCTAGCGATGTGTTCATAGAGCCATTAGAAAAAGCAGTCCGCATCAGGTACAGGATTGATGGGGTCATTCGAGAGATTGATCGAATGACAAAAGTGTTGCATTTTCCATTGGTTTCAAGAATAAAGGTCATTTCAAATTTAGATATTTCAGAACACAGGTTGCCTCAAGATGGAAGGTTTAAGACGATAATTTCAGGTGACAGAGAGGTTGACTTTCGCGTTAATGTTTTGCCTACTGCTGTTGGCGAAAAAATTGTGTTGAGAGTCTTGGACCAGCAGGGAACAGTGCTTGATGTTGAAAATTTAGGGTTTGAAGCAACTGCTTTGCAGCGCTTAAAGGACTGCGCTGTAAAGCCGCATGGCTTGATTTTAACTTGTGGTCCCACTGGAAGCGGTAAGACGACAACGCTTTATTCAATTCTAAAGTATGTAGATTCTCCAGAAAAAAATATTGTTACGGTTGAGGACCCTGTAGAGTACCAGATGAAAGGGGTCAATCAAGTTAATATAAAGGCAAAGATGGGCTTAACTTTTTCTTCAAGTCTAAGATCAATTCTCAGGCAAGACCCGGATATTATCATGATAGGAGAGATCCGCGACAAAGAAACATTAGATATTGCGGTTAAGGCTGCTTTGACTGGACACCTTGTTTTGAGTTCTCTTCACACTACAACAGCTGCGGGTTCAATAGTCCGTATGATGAATATGGGTATTGAGCCATTTTTAATATGTTCTTCTGTGTTGGCTATCATTGCCCAAAGGCTATTAAGAAAGGTCTGCCCGAAATGTTGTGAGCCTTATATAGTTACTCCGGAGATAGCTTCAAAAGTTGGGCTTGATAAATTATATCCTAAACAGAATATAGAAGTTATGAGGCCAAAAGGATGTAAGCAATGTTTTAATACTGGCTATAAGGGGCGGGTTGGTATCACTGAAATCCTTGTATTCAGCCAAAAAGTGAAAGAGGCTGTCTTGGCGCGGGTAGGCGAAGTAAAGATAAAACAAGTTGCACGTCAAGAAGGTATGCGGACTATGAGAGAAGATGGCTTGGTGAAAGCAGTAGATGGGTTAACAACAATAGAAGAGGTTTTGAGATTAACATCACCTGATGAGGAAAAGAAGAAGTAGTGGCAAAGACATTAAAAGATAAAATTTTGAATACACTTATTGAGACTCAGCAGATCAGCAAAAAAGATCTTGATGCTGCTATTGTATTGCAAAAGAGAAAGAATATTGGTCTTGATAAAGCTTTGATAGAACAAGGGCTGATAGCGGAGGACGACCTTTTGATGCTTCTTGTAAGAGAGCTAAATATCCCGTTTATTAATTTAAGCAAATATAAGATCGACCCTTATTTGCAAGAGATCGTGCCAGAGCGGGTAGCAAGGCAGTATAAAATAATCCCTCTTTCACTGCTTGAGAACACCCTTACGGTGGCGCTTGCAGACCCGCTAGATGTTTTTATCGCTGATGACCTAAAAAGTATCACAGGCAAAGATATCGATGTGGTTATGAGTACAAATACGGAGATCATTAAGGCAATTGATAATTATTATGGCGTTCCGGAAAGCGTGAGTGTTACTGATATTACTCAGGACATTCAGGTAGATGATTTCGAAATAGTCATGGATCAAGAAGAAGATGGAAGCAGTGGACCTGCAGATGACGGAGAGAAAGCCCCTGTTATCCGAATGGTCAATCTTATTGTCAAAGAAGCAATAAGGCAGAAAGCTTCTGATATTCATATTGAACCAGCGGAAGATGGCGTCAGAGTTCGTTATAGAATAGATGGTATTTTGAGAGATATCCTGAATTTGCCTAAGGAAAACCAGAATGCCGTTATCGTAAGAATCAAGATAATGTCCAGGTTGGATATAACTTCAAATTATGTCCCTCAAGACGGACGTTTTAAGATGAAAGTCGCTGGAAAAGAAATTGATTTCCGCGTTTCTTTATTGCCTACAACATTTGGGCAGAAAATTGTCATGCGTGTTCTGGATAAAAGTAATTTGACTGTTGGGCTTGATGGCTTAGGCATTTCTGAGAAGTCTCTGGCTGTTTTAAAGAATGGCATCGTTAAACCGTTTGGTATGTTCTTGGTCACTGGCCCTACGGGCAGTGGCAAATCGACAACTTTATACTCAATCATTAATGAGCTCAATACAGTGGATAAGAACATCATTACTGTCGAGGACCCGGTTGAGTATTTGATCGAGGGATTGACACAGATTCAGGCTAGGCCTGAAATAGGATTGACTTTTGCTGAGGGGTTAAGGGCAATATTGCGACAGAGCCCAGATATTGTAATGGTTGGTGAGATTCGTGATAATGAAACAGCTGACATAGCAGTGAAAGCATCATTAACAGGGCAGTTGGTCTTTTCTACCCTTCATACAAATGATGCTGCCGGCACTTTGACAAGATTGGTTGATATGGGAGTTGAGCCGTTTTTGGTTGCATCGAGCCTTGTGCTGGTAAATGCACAAAGACTATGTAGGAAAATTTGTACACGCTGTAAAGAAAAAGTTGAGATATCGAAGAAAGTATTGGATAAGATGACTTATAAATTCAAGCCCAATACAGTTTTCTATCATGGAAAAGGTTGTGAGGCTTGTCATGGTACAGGCTATTCTGGGAGAATGGCTTTGATGGAAGTATTAGAGGTAACTGATGAGATCAAGGAGATGCTATTAAGGGGATGCTCATCCGATGAGATAAAACGGTTTGCGTGTGAGGTTAACGGAATGGTGACTATTTGGGAGGATGCTATCGAGAAATGTGTTTCTGGGTTAATAACTCTTGAAGAGGTTTTAAGAGTCGCTATGGATGAATAATGTGATTTAGAATAAATTCAAAAAAAGAAAAACATTTTTAGCAGGTTATGTAAACTAGTTTCAAGAAATAATAATATAAAGTAAGCACAAAAAATATTTGTTTTATTGGAATATTGCTAAACCAAAGTTTCTTGTTTCAAAGAATATATTTAGTGGTAGAATAAATATCTGGATAACAGATATGTAAGGGGCTGACCATGGTTGCTGATTCTGGAATATTTGTCAATAAAAAAGGTCGCTTAGGAGAGATTCTGCTTAATCGAAAGATGGTTGTTAGGAAGCAGCTTAGCCGGGCTTTGAATATTCAAAAGAAAGATAAGAGATTCATCGGGGAGATCCTAACAACTCTGGGATTTGTAAGCGAGAAAGACGTTGTTGCTGCTTTGTCTGCCCAGTGTAAGCTTCCTTATATTGCAATTGATCAGTATGATATAAAGCAGGAAGTCTTGAATATTATCCCAAGGCAGATAGCTTTTAAGTATTGTGTTGTCCCTTTAGATTGTGTTGGTAATATTTTAAGTATTGCTATGTCGAATCCTTTGGATTTTTCGGTTCTTCAGGAATTAAAGCAAGATACCAGTTGTGAAATAGTACCTTTTATTTCCACTAGAATGGAAATTGATCATGCTTTGAATAATCTTTATGGTGGAAATTAAGCCAGCGTATTCAATTAAAAACTAGAGCATTTCGCTCTAAAATTCCTTATGTTTTGAAAAAATGACTTATATGAAAGGCCAATATGGCAACTTTTAAATATGTTGCAAAGAATGCAGAATCAGGGAATGTTACCGGAAAGATTGCTGCGGATAATAAAGAATCAGTCATTGAAGCTTTAAGGAAAAAGAAGCTTATTATTATTTCGGTTGTTGAAGTAAAGGATTCCAAGATTACTGGCTCTTCTTTTCAATCAAAAAAAGTAAAGCCTGATGAGATCGTCATTTTTACAAGACAATTAGCTACAATGGTTGATGCAGGCATACCAATACTTCAGGGTATTGATGCTTTGAAGGACCAGGTTTCTCATCCGCTGTTTCAAAAGGTTCTTACAAATGTTTATGATGATATTCAGCATGGAGCAAGCCTTTCTGCTGCTTTTAATAAACACCCTAGTGTTTTTGACACTCTTTTTGTAAACATGGTAAGAGTTGGAGAGACTGGGGGTGTTTTAAGTCAAGTATTAGACCGCATATCCACATATATGGAGAAATCGCTTAAACTGCAACGTAAAGTCAAATCCGCATTGATATATCCTTCAGTAATTGTATCAATGGCGACAATTATTACGATTATTTTATTAGTTAAGGTTGTTCCCACTTTTGCGGGCATTTATGATTCTTTTGATAGGGAATTGCCGGCTATGACTCAAATGCTAATTGGAGTGAGTGAAGGGCTCAAGAGTTATTTGATTTGGATTGTTGGTTTTTTTGTTTTTGTAGTTTTTCTTATCGGAAGATGGTATAGAACGGCAAAAGGCGCTCGTGTTATAGATGGGGCTGTTCTGAACATGCCTCTTTTTGGCGAGCTTTTTTGTAAAGTTGCGATTAGCCGTTTTAGTCGAACGCTGGCTACCCTTATACAAAGCGGTGTTCCGATTCTTGAATCTCTAGATATAGTTGGTAAGACTATAGGAAACACTGTCCTTGAAGATGTTGTCGAAGATGTAAAAAATTGTGTACGCGAAGGTGAAAGTATTGCAACACCATTAAGCAAGAGTAAAGTATTTCCGCCTATGGTCACTAGGATGATCGGTATTGGCGAGAAATCGGGCCAGATGGAAAAAATGCTTTTAAAAATAGCTGAATTTTATGATGATCAAGTTGACGCAGCCGTTGAAGGTTTGACCAGTATTATTGAGCCTTTGATCATAGGTGTTCTTGGTATAGTGATTGGTTTTATTGTTATTGCTTTATTTATGCCTATATTGAATATTACACAAATTGTCTAAATATTTTAATGAAGGTTTAATTTATGTTTAAAAAAACTAAGATTGTTTGTAGAACGACAATTGTAAAAACTTTATTTTTAACTGTAATATTTATTCAAGTTAATGCCGATTTTTGTCATGCAGAGAGAAGAGCTAATTTATCAGCAAGAAAAGTTCTTGAGTATAGTTTGTTAAGTTTGAAAAACAGCGCCCAAGAAGTTGCACAAAAGAATATATGGCTTGTTTCTGAAAATGAAAAGCTTCGTGAGAATATCAAGACATTAAAAACAGAGTTAATACGTCTTGAAGAAGATAAAATGAAGTGGAAAGTACAGAACGCGAGCCTTGATGATATGGATGCTGAAGAACAGGAGCTAATGTTCTTTGAGAAAAATGCGAATAGCTTAACTGATGATGTTAGTAAGATTGTTAGAGAGCAACAGATTTTAGAGAAGAAATTAGATGTAAAGCAAGTTAAAGAAAAAGAAGTTCTGCAATCAATCGATAAAGTCAGTAAAGATATTGCTGATATTCAAATGAAGATTGATAATTTTGATATGAAAAAAAGTAAAGGCACAGAAGACAGTATTAAGAAACAAGTGCTTGAACAAATCGAAAGAAGCGAAAACGAGATTGAAGGATTGCAAAGACAATTGTCCAAAGTTACAGAGACTAATATGCGACCAGTATCTGAAGTAGAAGAAATCGGTAAAAAAAGAAGTCTTTTGAAGCAGCAATTGTTGATAGTTGAAGACGAGCTTAAGATTATTTTAGGAGAAGAAGACAAAATACAAAAAGAAATTGCTAATGTCAGTAATGAAAGAGAAAGTCGCAAAGAAGAGCTATTAAAGGAAATAGCGGCTTTAAATGAACAAAAGGATAATCTTGACAATGTACTTTCTATTGCTAAAGAGAAATTGAAGGACAGTAAATTGAATTTAGATGGTGGAGAAGCTGAAGAGCGTCAATTAACTGAAAATTTGGCTGCGATCAAGAATGAACACTTGGTATTAATAAAGAAAGTGTATGATTTTCAAAAAAAAATTGAGGCAATAAAAAACAAGTAAGTTTGTAAAATGCCTCTTTTTTGACAATAATTTTTTTTGATGTTATACTTGAACTGAAAGTTTGGGTTGGTTGTGTAAATGGTAAACCATTCGTAAGGATGGGGCACAAAGCTATAGGGTCCTAAGAGAAAATAGGACAGCCAGTTGCCACAAAGGGATTCTAATAGTCCTGCTCCTTATAATGGGGTGGGATTTTTTTTTGAGAGGTGCTTGTGATAAAAATGCGCATATTGGAAAAAACCATTGTTGGTATTATTGAGTGGGTAAAATCTGTCTTTGTTCAGCCATGTTTTGTTTTGGTGCGAAAGCAGCCAAAGCAAGAGTATATAAATGAATTGACAAGGAAAGAGAGGAGGTGGTAGAATCAAACAAAGTTTAAAACTAAACTGAGCTAAAAGTTAGTCGTTTGCGAAGTTGGGCTAAGATATTATGTAAATGTAATTATTCTTATATATATCTGGTATATTCTTAGCTTTGGTCGGCAAATGTAAACTTTAAGCTCGCAAACTCAGAAGGAGGGTATCATGAGAATGAGCCAAAAAGGTTTTACGTTAGTAGAAATTATGATCGTAGTCGCAATTATCGCTTTGTTAGCAGCAATTGCTATTCCAAACTTGCTAAGAGCTAAGATCTCAGCAAATGATGCGCTAGCACAGAGCACGCTCAAAACGATGTCAACAGCGGCAGAAACGTTTCAAACATCATCAAATGGTGTATATCCAGGAAATGAAGCTTCATTGACCGGCGCAACACCACCTTATCTAAATGCAGCTTATTGTGGTCAGTCAACATCAGGTTTTACTTATGCCTGTACATTTGCTCCAGGTTATTATACCTTTGATGCAAATGCTATGACTCTTGGAACATCAGGAACGACACATTTTACAGTTACAACTGGTGGGGTTTTAAGTCAGCAATAATTTGGTTTGATGAACAAGTTGTTTTAAAAGGAGGGGGCTAATTAAGCCCTCTCCTTTTTTTATTGAAATTTTGAAATGAAATGCTATTGTCTTTCTTAAGAAAGGTTGGTGATAATTTATGAATTACTGCTTGATAGAAAGATTGCCTTACAATACAATTAATTATATTAATTTAGAATATAATATATGTCTATTATTTAAAGTTTGGGGTTAAGATGAATGCATTGCTAAATAATTATTTCGGCATAATAAAAAAATTTCTTCCTGACAAGCCTAAGGGTACAGCTGTTGGAATAGATATTGGTTTAAACAGTTGTAAGTTAGTTGAAATAAAGAAAGAGAATAATGAATATGAGTTAGTTAGCTGGGCAATTGAATCGTCAAGAAAGAGTGGTATAGCCGAAGCAATAAAAACATTAATCGCGCAACTAAGGAATCCACCAAATACGATATATACTGCTGTTTTTGGAAAAGGGACTCTGATACGTTATATAGATATGCCCAGAATGCTTATAGATGATTTGCGCAACTCATTTTCTATAGAAGCTGATAAGTATTTCCCTTTCTCGCAAGATCAAATTTATACAGATTGTTATATTCTGGATGGTGATAAGAAGAGCAAGCAGATGGCTGTTATGGCATCTGCTGCAAAGAAAGAGATGATTGACCAGAGAATGCAGCTTATTTCAAGCTTAGGATATCAGGCAGATTTTATTGGATTGAATCCAGCTGCATTGGTCAATGCTTTGAACTTTTCATTAGAAAAAGAAGATGAAGGTAAAGATCAAACAGTGGCATTGTTGGATATAGGAGAGTCTGTTAGCACGTTTATTATCATTGTTAACAAATCACCAAGATTTACACGAGATATTTTTGTCGGAGGTGCTGATTTTACAAAGAGAATAAGCAATACATTGGGCATTAGTTTAGAAGAAGCTGAGAAATTAAAATGTCAACCAGCTAAAAGAGTTAGTGAAGTAAAAGCTGCTTGTGAATCGACCCTTATGAATATTGTCCAGGAATTAAGATTATCTATTGATTATTTTTCTACGGAAAAAAGCAAAGAAGTTGATAAATTATTAGTAACTGGGGGCGGCTCTTTATTAGAAGGTATCGTTGATGTTTTAGGGGATAATTTAGAAATGCAAGTTGAAAGGTGGGATCCACTTAAGGCTTTAGGAGTGTCTAAAGGAATAGATGTTGATGATCTTAACAAAAAGGCCCTTAATTTAGGTGTTGCCTTTGGATTGGCTTTATATGAATATAATTGATATAAACTTAGTTCCAATGCGTTTAAGAAAAAAGAAGAAGAAGGATTTCTTCGTGGGAGGATTTAAGCTGCCTTTGGAAGTGGTTATTGGGCTAGGTGGAGGACTGATTATACTGCTATTTGTTGTGCATGTTGTTTTGCTTGCAATTAATGTTTCTAAGTTAGCAAAACATAATACATTAAAAGCATCTTGGGAAGGAATTGTTCCTGACAAAGAGAAAGTTGATGTTATTATTAGTGAGCTTAGGATGCTTCAGAACAAGCAAAGCGCAATAAAGAAACTTACGGAAGAGGAAAAGGTTATTTGGTCACAGAAACTGAATATTTTAAGTGATAATCTTCCAAAGGGGGTTTGGTTGAGGAGGATAGCATTTAATGAAGATGCTTTTTTTGTAGAGGGTAGTGCAATTTCCAGGCAGAATAAAGAGATGATAGGAGTACATAAATTTACAGCAAATCTTAAACAAGATGCAGAATTTTTAACGGACCTAACGGATCTGGAGTTAGGTTCAATACAAATGAGAAAGATTAACAAGGTAGATGTTGCTGATTTTTTAATAACGTCTAGAGTGGGTAAATAATGACATTGCAGAACAAAATATCGTCCTATATAGAAAGTGTAGATGAAAAAGTTATCTACTATATTTTGGGCGGCATATTATTTTCAGTCTTCCTTTTAGATTACTTTGTTCTTATGAGGCCGCAGATTGCCTCTTTATCTAAGATAAGCCCGGAAATTCGTTTGCTTTCCGAGGATATTAACAAAGCTAAAGATGATATTTTAAGATCAAAACAGTATCAGGTACAAGTTGAAAGATTAAGAGCGGATGTTGCAAAATCAAATGCAAAGCTTAAATTCAAGGAGGAAGTTCCTCTTATTCTGGAAAATATTTCTCGCATGGCTGATGATAACGGAGTTAAGATTGATCAGATCATGCCTGATGTGCAAGATCAGAAAATCCTGTTAGAGAATGATGAGAGGCGTTATTATGGTTTGCCTATACTTATAAAGGCTAGAAGCGGTTATCATGATTTTGGCAGATTTTTAAGCCAACTTGAGCGCGGGGACATATTTTTTAAAGTCAGCTCTTTTGGCATTATATCTTCAAGGGGAGAGCAAAAACATTCAGTTGAGATTGTACTGGATGCTGTTGTTTATGAAGAGTTAAAAGGTAAAAAATAGGGAAAAAATGTATGCGGTTAATTAAAATCATAAATATTGTTTGTTGTCTGATCGTTATTGCGGTAAATGTTTCTTTTTCCGAAGAAGATATTTTAAAATATGATGATCAGGGCAAAAGGGATCCGATGTTGCCATTGGTGAGCGCTGATGGCATTATTGAGAACTTTGATGACAGTCTTTCAATTTCTGACCTATCTCTCGAGGGTGTGATGTTAGGTGATGGAGATAGTAGTCTTGTTATAATTAACGGTAAAATTGTCAAGATTAAGGATAAGATAGGAGACTTTACTGTTCATGAGATTAAAAGTGAAAAGGTCTATCTTATTAAGGGAAACAAGATTTTTGAGTTGCAGTTAAAAAAGGAGGAATAATATGTCTGGGAAAAAGATAGGGATTTTTCTAATCATAGGAATATTTATAATGATTTCCGTTGTGGGAGTTGAGTGCGTTTTTGCTCAAAAAGGATCAGAAATACCTGCTAAACAAAATGTTGCTGGATCTGAAGTTGAAGGAGCTTCTCAATCTGCAGATGATGTTATGATGTCTGATGGAGGGGACGTAAGCTTGGATTTCCGAGAAGCCGATATCAGGAATGTCTTGAAAATACTTGCTTTTAAAAGCGGTATAAATATTGTTACGAGCCCTGAAGTAATCGGCGTTGTAACTATACAGCTTAAGGATGTTCCCTGGAAACAGGCTCTTGAGGTAATTTTGCAAACATATGGATATGCGTATGACCAAAAGGGCAACATAATTGTTGTTACTACTATTGAAGACATGAAGAAAAGAAGAGAGGACTCATTGCTTCTTGCCGAACAAGAGCCTTTAGAAACAGAAATATTCATGCTTAATTTTGGCAGGGCTTCAGAGATCGTTGAATCTCTTGAAAAAATGAAATCAGAAAGAGGTAATGTTAATTTTGATGAAAGAACAAATACTTTAATTGTAACTGATACAGCAAGCAAGCTAGTCTTAATCGCAAAGGTTATAAAAGGTTTGGATGCGACTACTCCACAAGTCTTAATTGAAAGTAAAATTATTGAGACAGTTTTAGATGATTCTGAACAGCTAGGAATAGAATGGACTACGCAAGCCAGTGTAACAGGCTCTTCCATAACACATACATTTCCGTTCGCACCTCCTGTAATTGATAATAAATATATCAATCCCAATATAGATACTGGCGGAGTAACATCAACCGCTTCTGCAATTACTAATGGAACACTTAGTTTTGCTAATTTACAAGCTGTATTCAGAATGTTAGCAGAAAGAACTGATACGAATATTCTTTCTAATCCTAGAATTGTCACGTTGGATAATCATGAAGCAAGGATTGATGTGGGAACGGAGCACCCATACCCATTGAAGTTTTTTAACGATGAAACTGGAAGTTGGCAGTTATCAGGCTGGGAGTATAAAAAGATAGGAATAGTTTTGAAAGTTACCCCGCACGTTAGCTTGGCTGCAGGGATTATTACGCTTGATGTTGAGCCAAGTATAACTGATAATTTAGGTGACGTTACAGATGCGGCAAGTGGTTCTGCAGTTCCAAAACTAAGCATTGAGCAAGCTTCTACTAAAGTAATGGTAAAGGATGGAGAAACTTTGGTAATTGGCGGTTTAGTTAAGGATAAAGCTGTAGATGTAAAGAAAAAGGTGCCATTTTTAGGAGATATCCCGATATTGGGAAAGCTATTTACCAAAACATCTAAGGATGTAGATAAAACTGATTTGTTGATCTTTATTACGCCAACTATTATCACTCCTGAGGTATCTTCTGAGTTGTAAGTGGTTGGATGAATAAGGTTTTTGAAAAAAGAATGGCTATTGCCTTTTATTTTTTTTGGGTGGGCAGGAATTTCTATAATTACCTGTTCTGTAAAAAAATGCTTGGTTTTTCTGGGAAATCGACTAGTATAAGGCTGATTGTTGATTAATAATTTTTGTAATTTTAATAAAGAAAGAAGTAGGTGGTGTTTTGTCTAGAGAGATTTTAATTCAAGTAAAAAGAAGTGAGCGACAAGTTGCTATTATAGAAAACAACAGGGTAGATGATTTTCATATTGAAGTAGACCGCTATCAATCACTGTTGGGCAACATTTATAAGGGAAGGGTAGAATCAATACTTCCATCAATAAATGCAGCTTTTATCAATATTGGTCAAAAGCGTAATGGATTTCTATATTTGACAGATGCCGTTAGTCCATTGATAGAAGAAGATGTTTCGGGACCACAGCAATTGATAAAAAAGATCTTTAATATGAGCAAGAATGAAAAGGAAAAGCATAAAAGGACTAAAAAGCCAAAAGATGATGTGACCTTAAAAGAGGGCCAAGATGTTTTAGTTCAAGTTGTTAAAGATCCGTTTGGAGAAAAAGGAGCAAGACTTACGACTCATATTACTCTTCCTGGGCGCTTTGTCGTATATATGCCTTTTGATAAGCAAACGGGAGTATCAAAGAAGATTGAAAGTGTTGAAGAGCGTCAGAGATTAAGAGAGGTAATAAAAAGCTTTTCATTCGCAAAAACAGGCGGTTTTATTATAAGGACAGCTTCTTTAAAGCAGGGCAAGCGGGAACTGGTAAGAGACGCGAAATTTTTATCTAACATATGGTCTAAAATATATAAAAAATCTGAGCAAGAACAGTCTCCGGCTTTGATATATGAAGAAGGGGAGCTTACTTGGAAGATCGTTCGTGATTACTTGACAGAAAAAGTTGATAAGCTAATAATTGATTCTCAAGAAGAATATCAAAAGATTTGTAAGTTTGTTGAAGCTCTTATCGGAAAGCATATGGTGGAGAAGATCCATTTTTACAAGGGGACCATATCGCTTTTTGAGCACAAGAATGTTGATAAAGAGTTAGAAAAGATTTATAACACTAACGTATATTGTAAATCCGGAGCCTATATTGTTATTGAACCCACAGAGGGTTTAATTGTTGTAGATGTTAACAGCGGCAAGTTCAAGACCAAGGCTTCTCCAGGTGAAGCGGCTTTTATGGTAAATATGGAAGTTGCTGGTGAAATTGCCAGACAGTTGCGTTTAAGGGACTTAGGTGGTATCATTGTCATTGATTTTATTGACATGGTTAGGGAGGACCACAAAAGAAAAGTGCTTGAAGCTCTTAAAAGGGCATTAGCACGTGACCATGCTAAAACAGAAGTAAACAAGATATCTTCTTTGGGTTTGGTTGAAATGACAAGGGCAAGAACTGGAAAGAATATTGAGTCGCTTTCCTTTAAAAAGTGCCCCTATTGTAACGGAAGAGGTAAAATCAAAGCTGTTTAGTTTCTTTGCATATTTCTTCAAGCAAAATTTATTCTTGCATTTGTTTAAATCATAGATACAATTGTTGATTCAAAACAATTGATTTATTCTTATTTTGGGACAGGATAGATCCAGAACAAAGCCCCGTTTTGTTCTGGGCGGGTATAGAATACATGCTAGCTATCGAAATTATTAAGCTAGCTTAATTTATAACAATGAACAAATAATTACTAAGTTAGTAAGAGATGTTCGGATATTAATATTAAGGAGGATTAAATGTACGCAATCGTTCAATTAGGGTCGGCACAATTTAAAGTAGGTGAAGGGGATTTTATTGATGCCAATAGAATAAAAGAAAAGGAAGGCGAAACTTTGGTTTTTGATAAGGTGTTAGCTTTTGCAAATGGTGCTGATATTCGTATTGGTCAGCCGTATCTTACTGACGTTAAAGTTGAGGCAAAGGTTATAAAGCAAACTCAAGGAGACAAAGTCATTTCTTTTAAATACAGAGTAAAAAAGGATTCAGCAAAAAAAACTGGTCATCGTCAGCAGCTTACAGCCTTAAACATAACCAAGATTACCGCTAAATAAATATAATGATATTTATTGATGAAGCAAGAATCTTCTTAAAAGCTGGAGATGGCGGCAAAGGATGTGAAAGCTTTTACAGAGATAAATATATGCGTCATCCAAGACCAGATGGCGGGGATGGCGGTAAGGGAGGTGACGTACTTTTTGTCGCTTCTCGCAGTGTTCAGACATTACTGGATTTTAAGTTCAAACAACATCATAAAGCTAGCAAAGGTGGCAATGCAAGCAGTAAAGGCAAGCAGGGCAGAACTGGACAAAACTGTATTTTAAGAGTGCCAATGGGTACTATTATTAAAGATGCAGAAACAGGATTATTGATCAGGGATTTGGTCGAAGACGGCCAGTTGATTGCTGTTGCAAAAGGGGGTTGTGGCGGAATTGGTAACGGCCAGAAAAAAGTCCCTAAGCCTCCAGGTAAGGGTGAAGAGAGAACGATAAGCCTTGAATTGAAATTAATTGCTGATGTTGGAATAGTTGGCTTTCCCAATGCTGGAAAATCTACCATAATCTCAAATATCTCGAGAGTAAAATCCAAAATTGCAAGCTATCCTTTTACAACAAAAAAACCTATTTTAGGTATTGTTCAGAATGATGATGAATCAAGTTTTGTTATTGCTGACCTGCCTGGAATAATTGAAGGTGCGCATAAAGGTAAAGGTATTGGCGACAAGTTTTTAAGGCATGCTGAAAGGACAAAGATCCTTGTCCATGTTATTGATATGGCAGCTGAGGACCAAAGGGACCCTCTGGAAGATTATGAGCAGTTAAATCATGAGCTTAGAGAGTTCAGTGATCTTTTGAGCTTGAAAAAACGTATAGTTGTTGCAAATAAGATTGATTTGCCTGGAGCCCAAGAGAATCTCGATAGATTTAGAAAGAAATTTAAAGAGAAGATTCTTGTTGTTTCTGCATTAAATAATGTTGGTTTGGATGAGCTAGTCAACGAAATAAGAGATACTTTATGTCTAGAAAATTCCCTCGAAAGATCAGAAGAATAGTTGTAAAAATTGGTTCTAGCGTTATCGCAACTTACAAGATGAAGCCAAGAACAGCACAGTTGCGTTCTTTGTCAGAGCAGATTTGTGAACTTAAGAAGAACGGTATTGAAGTGGTTCTTGTTAGTTCAGGTGCTATTGTTCTAGGTATGGGTGAGTTGAACCATAAAACTCGCCCAGGAGATCTTGCTTCCATTCAGGCATTAGCTGCAATAGGGCAAACGGTTCTTATGAAAAAGTATAATGAGCTATTTGCCAAGTCCAAATCAAAATGTGCTCAAGTCTTATTGACTTGGGAGGACTTTGATAGTCGCACCAGATTTAATAACGCACGCAATACTTTACAAGCGCTGTTAAATATGGATATTATTCCAATAATAAATGAGAATGATACTATCTCTACTGATGAAATTAAGTTTGGTGATAATGATAGGCTCTCTTCTTTAGTTGCTAGTTTGGTACATGCAGACCTTCTTGTAATGCTTTCTGATGTTGATGGACTGTATGATCTCAACAGTAAGGACAAAAAAATATTTGAAGAGATCCAGGAGATTACTGGAGAGATTGAAGGCATTGCATCAGGAGAAGTAAAAAAACATATTTCAAAAGGTGGAATGAAAGCAAAGTTAGAAGCGGTTAAGATCGCAACACAGGCAAATATTCCGTGTATTATAGCAAATGGAAAGACAGAAAACGTTTTGTTGAGAATATTGACGGGAGAGCGAATAGGAACATTTTTTTTGGAGAAAAAGGAGAAGCTACTAGCGCGTAAACATTGGATCTCATTTGGAGTAAAACCAAAGGGAGTTCTGATCGTGGATGACGGTGCTAAGGATGCCCTGCTAAAAGGTGGAAGGAGCCTTCTTCTTCCTGGTATAGTTTCGTGGGATGGACATTTTAAGAAGGATGATATTGTCGTAGTTCAGGACAAGTCAAAGAATGAGATCGCACGTGGCGTTGTCAGTTATTCAATGACAGAGCTTCAGAAGATCAAAGATAAAAAAGGCAAGTTAGAGGCCATACATCGGGACAATTTGGTCTTATGCAAAAGATAAGAACCATCCTCAGGTGATTTTATGAAAAATAGTAATGCGAGAAAAGATGTATTAGCAATGGCTAAAAAAGCCAAGAGTGCTTCGCTTGAGCTTTCACTTGTATCGACATCTGTTAAGAACATTGCTATAAGGTCCTTGGCTAAAGCAATTAAGGATAATACTGAATATTTGAAAAAAGAGAATAATAAGGATATTGTTTTTGCAGAAAAGCAGGGTTATTCAAAAGCATTGATCGACAGGCTGTTGCTTGATGATAAAAGGGTTCAGGGCATGGTCAAGTGCTTATTGGATATTGCAAAACTCAAAGATCCGGTCGGGGATGTTATCGCTTCGTTCAAAAGGCCTAACGGACTAAATATTAAAAAAGTAAGAACACCGATAGGTGTTATTGGTATTATTTACGAATCGCGACCTAATGTTGCTAGCGATTGTATCGGGCTGTGCTTAAAGTCAGGAAATGCTGTAATACTTAAAGGTGGAAAAGAGGCTTTTTATTCAAACAAGGCTATTTTTTCGGTTATGAAAAATGCTTTAAAGAAAACAAAGATTCCAGCAGATGCAATTCAATTGGTTGACTCAGCTGACAGGGCAGCCGTTAATGTTCTGCTCGGTCTTAATGACCATGTTGACCTTATTGTTCCACGCGGGGGTGAAAGCCTCATCAGATTTGTTGCAGAGAATTCAACTATTCCTGTAATAAAACATTATAAGGGAGTGTGCCATACATATGTTAGCAATAAAGCTGACCTTGAAATGGCGAGGGCAATATGTTTTAATGCAAAGGTTCAAAGGCCAGGCGTTTGCAATGCTATGGAAACAATGCTTGTTCATAAGGGAATTGCGAAGAAATATTTGCCGGAGATAGTGTCTGAATTGCTAGAGGCGGGAGTTGAGATCAGGGGATGCAAGAAAACAAAAGAGATAATTAAAAGTGCAAAATTAGCTACGGAACAAGATTGGAAGGAAGAGTATCTGGATCTGATATTGTCCGTAAAAGTTGTTGATGATGTTAAGCATGCTATAGAACATGTTAATAAATATGGCTCCCAGCATTCAGATGCGATAATTACAAACGACAAAAAAGAAGCGGATATCTTTTTAAGATCAGTAGACTCAGCATGTTTATATGTTAATGCTTCAACAAGATTTACTGATGGATATGAATTCGGGTTTGGCGCGGAAATAGGAATTAGTACAGATAAATTGCATGCAAGAGGCCCAATGGCCCTTGAAGAGCTCACTACTTACAAGTATATGGTTTATGGTCAAGGCCAGATAAGGCAATAAGTTATTTACCGGAGAATGAGAGAAGCTGATGAGGCGAATTGGAATTCTTGGAGGCACATTTAATCCTGTACACATAGGTCATCTGGCAATTGCTCAGAGAGCAAGGGAGAATTTGGGTTTAGACAAGGTCTTTTTTGTTCCGTCAAATCTTCCACCGCATAAAAGTAGCAAGAATGTTCTTCCTTCAGCTCAGAGATATCATATGGTGCAAATGGCGATTGAAGGTAATCCGTATTTTGATATTTCTGATTTTGAAATTAACAGAGAAGGAAGGTCATATAGCATAGATACAGTTGAGCATTTTTATAATTTGTATCTTGGGAAAGCAAAATTGTACTTTATTATAGGAGAAGATTCCTTTGCCAAGCTGGATACTTGGAAGCATATTGACAATATAGTAAAACTTGCTGATTTTGTTGTTGTTAATCGTCCAGGCATTAATGTGGAAGATTCAAAGATAAAGGTTAGGACTATTGAGATGCCAGGATTAGACATATCATCATCATCGGTCAGAAGATGTTTAAGGCTTGGCAAAACTGTTAAATATTTCTTGCCGGAAAAGGTTCTCGAATATATTAAGAGAAAAAAACTATACGTTTAACTATTTAAATAAACTTTTTGAGGAGCGGCTATGATAAAAGAATTGAGAAGTGAAATTAAATTTGGTACTGATGGTTGGAGAGGGGTTATATCTGATAATTTTACATTCAAGAATGTTGCTATCGTTGGACAGGCAATAAGCGAATGGATAATAAAAGATTTTAAGGCTTCCAAAGGGAAAAGGAACCATGTTGCAATCGGATATGATACTAGATTTTTATCAAAAGAGTATGCTCAGATCGTAAGCTGTGTTTTAGCTAAAAATAATATCAAAGTATACCTTTCTGATAAAGCGATTCCAACTCCGGCACTAAGTTATGGAGTGGTTCAAGTAAAAGGTGTTGCCGGTATAATGATCACAGCAAGCCACAATCCTGCAAAATTTAACGGGATCAAGATAAAAACAAGCCTTGGTGGAGGTGCTCCAAAAGAAGTTACTGATAAAGTTGAAGAATTTTTAGGAAAGACAAAAGTTCAGGATATTGATTTGGATCAGGCTATTAAAGAAAAGAAGATCGAGATCTTTGATTTTAAAACTGATTATCTTAAGTTCATGAAAAGTTACATTGATCTTAAAAAGATTAAAAATGCTAAATTTAAAGTGATTCAGGATGTTATGCATGGTAGTGGAGGAAGAATACTTGAAGAAGTATTAAAAGGTGGAAAAATAGACCTGTCGCTTATGCGCTCTGAGGTTAATCCCTCTTTTGCAGGGACGAAACCAGAGCCTGTAGTAGAGTACTTGACTGAAATATTAAAAAGAGTTAAAGATGAAAAGTTTGATCTGGGTTTGGTTCTAGATGGTGATGCGGATAGAATAGCAGCCGTTGCGCCAGGAGGAGAGTTTATCAGCCCTCAAAAGATATTAGGCCTTTTGATATTGCATCTGGTTAGAAATTGTGGCCGAAAGGGTGGGGTTGTTAAAACTACTTGTGGTTCAATGATGATTGACAATATTGCTAAAAAATTAGGTTTAAAATTATATGAGACACCTGTAGGGTTTAAGTATGTTTCTGATCTTATGATTAATGAAGAGATTGTTTGTGGCGGGGAGGAAGCAGGCGGAATTGGTGTTCAGGATTATATTCCGGAAAGAGATGGCACGTTGGCAGGTTTACTGTTGCTGGAAATGATGGTTATAGAGAAGAAGAATATCAAACAAATTTTGCAAGACATGGAAAAAGAGTTTGGACGATATTATTATGAGCGCTCTGATGTTGAGGTTGACTTAAAAGCGTATAATGAAAAGGATATCAAGTCCCTGAAAACGCTTTTAGGCAGAAAGGTTGTTGAAGTCAAAGATTATGACGGAATAAAACTTATATGTGACGATGGTAGCTGGCTTATGTTAAGACCGTCAGGGACGGAGCCTCTTGTAAGGGCTTATTCTGAAGCGAAGTCATTGAAAAAAGCCAAGGAGTTAATTAAGATTGGCGAAAAACTCCTAAAAAGATCATAGAATTTGTAAAATGATTTATTGGATAACATGGGTTTTTGTTAGGCTTATTAGAATCTTTTTTTTCCCGCTAAAGGTTTATGGCCAAAAGAATATTCCTTCAAAAGGTGCTTTTATTCTTGCCAGTAACCATAGAAGCCATTTAGACCCCATTATTATACCTATATGCTGCGCGCGCAGGATTAGTTTTCTTGCAAAAGATTCACTGTTTAAAAATAAAATTTTTGGTTGGTATCTTAAGAAATTAGAAGCTTTTCCTATTAAAAGAGAAACTTCTGATATCAGGGCAATAAAAGAGATTATTCGAAGGCTGCAAAGTAATTTGCCGGTTTTAATGTTCCCGGAAGGTACTAGGGTTCGTGAAGGAGCGGAGAGCGAGGTTCAGGCTGGGATTGGTTTTATTGCATTCAAAACTGGATTACCGGTCATTCCAGTATATGTTAGTGGAACAGACAAGGTTTTTCCTCCTGGTTCAAGGACAGTGAAAAGGTATCCCGCAGTAGTTAGGTTTGGAGAGCCCATCAGTTTTTTAAAGAGCGACCTCCCTTATTTGAAGATTGCAGAAAAAATAATGGAAAAAGTGGAAAGTCTTGCCAAAGAGTAATTTTCTTTAAAATATCTTTTTTTCTGAATAATTTTATTTGACAAATTGACATATTTTGAGATAATGGTGTCCTCAGATTTTGGGATAGCTGTTTTTTGGGCTATTTTATGTCTGAAGAAAATAAAAAAGAAAGAGGTATCATTTACATGAGTGAAGAAAAGAAATCATTGATGGCCGAAATGTATAGTGAAACATTTCGAGATATTAAGGAAGGAGAGATTGTCTTAGGGACGATTGTTGCTTTTAATGACAAAGAAGCTGTTGTTGATATTGGTTTTAAGTCAGAAGGCTTTGTTCCGATCGAAGAATTCCGCAATATGGAAAATCTTAAGATCGGTACAGTTTTAGATATTTTGATAGAATCAATTGAAGATGACGAGGGCCGATTGGTTCTTTCCCGTCAAAAAGCAGAAAAGCTTAAAGGTTGGATGAAGTTAGGTGATTCAATCAATGAAGGTGATTCTGTAGAGGGAAGGATTGTCAAGCAGGTCAGAGGCGGCTTTATTGTGGATACTGAAGGCATTGAAGCATTTCTACCAATGTCTTTATCTGCTTTTAGAGGAGTTTCTTCAGATGAAATAATGGCAAGTAGATATAAGTTCCAGGTTGCGAAATTGAATAAGCCAAGACGTAATCTAATTCTTTCACGTCGTGAAGTAGTTCAGAAAGAGAAAGAAGTTGTTAGAGACCAATTGTGGGGAGAGCTTGGAAAAGGCCAAAAGAGAATGGGTGTTGTTAAAGGTATCACAGACTTTGGAGCATTCGTTGACTTAGGCGGTGTGGATGGTCTATTGCATATCACTGATATGAGCTGGACTAGAATTAATCATCCATCTGAGATCGTATCTATTGGAGATAAAGTTGAAGTCCTTATTTTGGATTTTGATAAAGATAATTCAAAGGTTTCTTTGGGCTTAAAGCAAATTGTTGAAAATCCATGGGCAGATATTTACGAGAAATATCCTACAGGTCAAAAAGCTAAGGGAAAGATCGTCAATGTAATGCCTTATGGTGTTTTTGTCGAAATAGAAAAAGGTATTGAAGGTTTATTGCATTCATCAGAAATCACTTGGCAGAAAAAATTAGTTAATCCTCAAGAAATGTTTAAGGTTGGCGATGAAATTGAAGTTCAAGTTATTAATGTTGATAAAGATTCAAAGAGAATATCATTAAGTATGAAGCAGCTTGAGAACAATCCTTGGCTAGAGGCTGAGGCAAAATATGCTGTTGGCTCAAAAGTTAAGGGTAAAATCAGGGGCTTTACTGATTATGGTGCTTTTATCGAACTTGATTCAGGGCTTGAAGGAATGATACATATTTCTGACATGTCATGGACAAAGAAGATCAATCATCCTCAGGATGTTTTTGAAAAAGGCCATGAAGTTGAAGTTGTTGTGCTTGCCGTTGACTCAGAAAACAGAAAAATCAATTTAGGTTTAAAACAGCTTACTAGTAATCCTTGGGAAAGTATTTCTGAAAAGTATACTGTGGGATTGGAAGTAGAGGCAGAAGTTGTCTTGAATTCTAATTTTGGTGTTTTTGTCAAGCTGGAAAATGATGTTGAAGCTTTGGTTTATTCGTCTGAGATAGAGAAGGAAAAAGCAGACGCTTTAAAGCCAGGCGATAAGCTAATTGTAAAGATCATTAAGGTAGATGTAGATCAGATGAAAATTGGTGTTAGCGCTAAGCTATAACATCAGCATTTGCTTTACGTATAATCTTTGGAAATAAATTGATGGCACCTTCCTTATATAAGGAAGGTGCCTATTCATATCATGGAAATAAAGGATCAAATCAAGAAGCTTTCTCGAGGATCAGCAGAAATTATTGATATAAAGAGCTTAGAGAAAAAACTTCAAGATAGTCAAAAAAATAAAAAACCACTCCGTGTCAAAGCAGGATTTGACCCTACCGCACCCGATATACACTTGGGACATGTTGTTCTTCTTAGAAAATTAAGGCAATTTCAAGATCTTGGTCATAAGGTTTTGTTCCTTATTGGGGATTTCACAGCTTTAGTTGGTGATCCTACGGGAAGAAATGAATTGCGCCCAGCAGTTGAGTTGTCAGTTATTCGAGAAAATGCAAAAACTTATGCAAAACAAGCTTTAAAAATTTTAGATGATGATCCCAAAAAAATTGAAATTGTTTACAATTACGATTGGTTAAGCAAGTTAACAGCTCAAGAAATGCTTGAATTGACAGCTTATTCAACAGTGGCTCAAATGTTGGCGCGTTCTGATTTTAAAAAGAGATATGAATCTGGTTCTGAAATAAGCATAATGGAATTCCTTTATCCGTTGCTCCAGGGTTATGATTCAGTTTATTTAAATGCTGATATAGAATTAGGCGGTAATGATCAGAAGTTTAATTTACTTATGGGAAGGCAATTACAGGAAATAAAGGGTCAGGTGCCACAGGTAATTATTATGACGCCCTTGCTAGAAGGATTGGATGGCGTTAAAAAGATGAGTAAATCTTTAAGTAATTATATTGGGGTTACTGAGCCGCCTAAAGAGATTTTTGGTAAAATAATGTCTATTAGTGACGAATTGATGTTTAGATATTTTGAGATATTAACTGATCTTGATCTTGATGAGCTTAAAAGTATTCATCCAAAAGAGGCCAAGATGAAATTAGGCCTAGAGATTGTAGGCCAATTTTATGATGCAAATGAGGCGCAAAGAGCTAAAAATGACTTTGAAAACACTTTTAGCCTAGGCAAAACCCCCGAAAATATTGCTGAGTATTCAATGAATGAATCAGGAAGCCAGGAATTGGTTGATGTTTTGCTGGAAACTGGTCTTGTTGAATCAAAAAACGAATACAGGCGCCTTATTAAGCAAGGTGCAATTAGTTGTGATGGAAAAAAGATTATTACTGAGGAGTGGGTGCTAAAAGAGGGATTAATAAGGGTGGGGAAAAAGCGTTTTTTAAAAATAGTTTAATTTATTTTTCATGTTTGTAACTTCAATAATTCAAGCCAATTAGAATCTAAAATAAATTAATAAAATACTTGACAACCTGAAAATATTCGGTATACTTGAAATCTCTTTATCTATTGCCCCTGTAGCTCAGCCGGTAGAGCACGTCCTTGGTAAGGACGAGGTCACCGGTTCAAAACCGGTCGGGGGCTTTGAGAATGTCAATTGAGCTAGACGGAAAAATCCAATTATTATTTGAATTATTTTTATTATAGAGAGTTAATTATGAGAGAACCTATTAGATTCCAATGCGAAGAATGCAACCGGATCAACTATAGCAGTACTAAGGATAAGAAGAAACATCCTGACAAAATCGAGTTGAAAAAATATTGTCGATTCGATCGAAAGCATACTGTTCATAAAGAAATGAAAAAATAGGTTTTGTGGATAAATAGGCCTGTAGCTCTAACTGGCAGAGCGACGGTCTCCAAAACCGAAGGTTGTAGGTTCAAATCCTACCAGGCCTGTTTTAGAAAATATGTTAGTAAAAATAAAAAAATTTGTATCAGAAGTAGTGGTCGAGCTTAAAAAAGTTTCTTGGTCAACCAGGAAAGAATTGATCGATGCTACTTGGATAATAATTTTGAGTTCTTCGTTTTTGGGGATATTCATAGCAGTTGTTGATTTTGTTCTTTCAAAATTGTTAGGACTGATAATTAGGTAATAATATAATGGAAAAAAAGTGGTACGTTGTACATACACAGACAGGATCAGAAGAAAAAGCCAAGGCTGGATTAGAAAACAGAATGGCGACTACTGCTCTTAAAGATTATGTTCAGGAAATAGTTGTTCCCACAGAACAGGTTTCTGAAATAAGAGGTGGCAAGAAACGTATTACAGCAAGAAAGTTTTTTCCTGGATATATAATTATAAATATGGAAATGAATAAGGAAAGCTGGTACCTGGTAAAGAGCACCCCAGGTATTACAGGCTTTATTGGCCCTGGCAGAAAGCCAACGCCTATTTCAATAGATGAAGTTAATGCTATTTTAAGAAGAACAGAAGATACAGAAACAAAACCTACGCCCAAAACTAGTTTTGAAGTTGGTGAATCTATTAGAATTGCACAGGGGCCTTTTGCCAATTTTAATGGAATAGTTATGGAGCTATACCCTGATAGGGGAAAATTAAAGGTAAGTGTTTCTATTTTTGGGAGATCAACGCTTGTTGAACTTGAATATTGGCAAGTTGAAAAATTGTGATTTTAAGATTAAATTAAGGAACTGATATGGCAAAAGAAGTTGTAGCTCAAATAAAATTATATGTACCTGCTGGACAAGCAAACCCTGCGCCGCCTGTTGGTCCCGCTTTAGGGCAGCATGGTGTAAATATCATGGGTTTTTGTAAGGCTTTCAATGAAAAGACTAAAGGCAGAGAGGGCCTTATCTTACCAGCAGTTATAACCGTTTATAAAGATAAGTCGTTCACTTTTATTCTAAAAACCCCTCCAAGTTCTGTTCTTATCAAAAAAGCTGCAAATTTAGCAAAAGCATCTGGTTTAGCAGGAAAAGAAAAAATTGCCTCTATAACAAAAAGTCAAGTAAATGAAATCGCAAAAACAAAAATGGAAGATTTAAATACCGGAAACTTTGAACAGGCCCTGAAGATCATTAAAGGCACTGCAAGAAGTATGGGTGTTGAGGTGGTGGATTAAAATGGTTAAAATAAGCAAAAGAATGAAGGAAGCTGCAAAAGTAACTGATAAATTAAAAAGGTACACGGTGGATGAAGCTTTAGATTGTATTACAGGATTTCCTAAAGTAAAATTCGATGAAACGGTTGAGCTGCATCTTTCTTTAAACATCAGCTCTAAAAGTTCAGACCAGTCAATAAGAGGAACGGTTGCCTTGCCACATGGGTTAGGTAAGACAATACGTGTTGCATGTTTTTGCAAAGGCGAACTTGAGCTAAAAGCAAAAGAGGCTGGAGCTGACTTTGTTGGTTCTGATGATTTAGTTGATAAAGTTTCAAAAGGATTTTTAGATTTTGACGTAGTTGTTGCTGCTCCGGATATGATGAGGGATTTAGGTAAATTAGGTAAAGTCTTGGGTCCAAGAGGTCTCATGCCTTCTCCTAAGGCAGGTACTGTTACGGTTGATGTTGATAAAGCAATTAGAGAAGTTAAAGCGGGTAAGATTGAATTTAAATCGGATAAACAAGCAGGTATTCATGTGGGTTTAGGGAAAAGATCTTTTTCTAAGGAAAAGCTGAAGGAAAATTTTGATCAGTTGCTTGATGCAATTAATCATGCTAAGCCGGCATCAGTTAAAGGTAACCTTATAAAGACAGCATCTTTGTCAACCACCATGGGGCCTGGTTTAAGGATAGATTTATGAAAAAAGTTGGCCAAATATTTAGAGAAAATTTTGTTAAACACATTAAAGAAAATGTTAGCAGCAATGGTAATGTTTTTCTTTTGAACTACTCTCAGCTTTCTGGAGAGAAGCTTAGTGATTTAAGAAAAAATCTTAGCAATGCAGGCGCTAATATGTATGTTTCCAGGAATAGTATTGCACAGATTGCTTTAAAAGAATTAGAGAAGGAGCAGCTTTCAAAGGCGATAGAGGGGCAAACAGCATTTGTTTGGAGCAGTTCTGATTCTGTTGAGATTTCAAAGATTTTAGTTGAGTTCGCAAAGGGAATTGATTCCGTTTCTGTTGCTGGTGGGCTTCTTGAAGGAAAGATTCTAAGCAAGGCTGATGTTCAGAAGTTATCTGAACTTCCGTCCAGAGAAGTTCTTTTAGCTATGCTTTTATCAGCTATTCAATCGCCAATAACAAGATTTGCCCAAGCATTAAATGCAAAAACAAGAGAATTATTATCTGTATTGAAACAATTAAGTGAACAAAAGGGAGGAAATTAAAAATGTCCGAAAATACAGTGGCTGAAAAAGGAGCAAAGGAAGGTGTACAGCTTTCTCCAAAATTAGAGGAAGTAATGAAGACGATCGAGGGGTTGACTGCTCTTGAGCTTTCAGAACTTGTAAAAGGTTTGGAAGACAAATTTGGAATTCAGGCAGCAGCGCCTATGGCCGCGGGAATGGTTATGGCCGGTCCAGCAGCTGGTGGTGCCGCAGCTGAAGAAGAAAAGACAGAGTTCGATGTTGTTCTAACTGACATAGGAGCAAATAAAATTGCTGTTATTAAAGAAGTTAGAGGCGCAACTAGTTTAGGTCTAAAAGAAGCTAAAGACTTGGTTGAAGCAGCTCCAAAAGTAGTTAAAGAAGGTGCTTCAAAGAGTGAAGCTGAAGAACTCAAGAAGAAGCTAGAAGCAGCTGGTGCAAAAGTAGAATTGAAGTAACGAGCTTTGCATTCAGTTGGCAGTCTAAACTAATAAGAAACTCTATTTCTAAAGAAAACTATGGAAAAAATAAATATTAAGGATTTCAGTAAAGTTCGTGATAACTTTGATTTCCCTCAATTGCTTGATATTCAACTTGTAGCGTATGAACAGTTTTTACAGAGAGATATTCATGCTGATAAGCGTGAAGAGCAAGGATTAGAAGAAGTTTTCCGCGAAGTTTTTCCTCTTGAAAGCTATGACGGTCAAATCAGGCTTGAATATATGAACTATTCATTAGGGAAAGAAAAGTATTCTGCGATTGAGTGTAAAAGAAGAGGCTTGAATTATTCTGCTCCGTTGAAAGTCAAGCTTCGTTTAATTACTCCAGTTGATATTAAGGAGCAAGAAGTCTATTTCGGTGATTTCCCTTTAATGACAGATACTGGAACCTTCATAATTAATGGTGACGAAAGAGTTGTTGTCTCTCAAATTCAGCGCCCGCCAGGAGTTTCCTTTGAAGAAGAGTTGCATCCTACAGGCAAGAGTATTTTTCATGGCCGAATTATCCCGTCTCGTGGGGCTTGGTTTGAAATCAAATATGATTTGAATAATGTCTTACTTGCATATATTGATAGAAGAAGGAATTTTCCGGCTACACAGATCTTAAGGATCATGGGTCTTTCAAGTAATGAAGATATTAAGCAAATGTTGGGAGACGACTTTGCGAAGTTAGCGCCAACATTTGAAAAAGACCATACTGAGAACAAGGAAGAAGCTCTATTAGATTTTTATAGAAAAATGAGGCCTACTGAGCCTGCTACTATTGAGGTTGCTGATGCTTTGTTCTTTAGATTGTTCTTTGAGCCGAAGAGATATGATTTAAGTAAAGTTGGTCGCCATATCATAAATAGAAAGTTAGGTACTAATACTCCTTCAGATAATAGGGTTTTGGACATTGCTACGGTTGTTGAGGTAATTAGATATTTGGCGGGGCTAAGGGATGGAGTTGGCGAAACAGATGATATTGATCATTTGGGTAATAGGCGCATTAAGACAGTTGGTGAATTAGTCCAGAACCAAGTGCGTATTGGTCTTTCTCGTTTGGAGCGTTCTATTAAAGAGCGTTTGGTCGTAATGAATACTTTTGAGAATTTAACAGCGCACCATTTAATAAATTCAAGACTGTTCTCTAACCAAATACAGGATTTCTTTGCAAGAAGTCAGTTGTCTCAGTTTATGGATCAAGTTAATCCATTATCTGAAATGACCCACAAAAGAAGATTAAGTGCTTTAGGCCCGGGAGGTTTGTCTCGTGAACGTGCTGGTTTTGAGGTAAGAGACGTGCATCCTACTCACTATGGAAGAGTTTGTCCTATTGAAACGCCTGAAGGTCCAAACATTGGTTTGATAGCTTCTTTGACAAACTGTGCACGAGTTAATGATCTGGGTTTTATTGAAACGCCATACAGAAAAGTTGTTGACGGCAAAGTAACAAAGAAGATAGAGTTCTTGACTGCAGATAAAGATCAAGCTGAGTATCTTGCACAGGCAAATGCACCTGTCGATGAAGATGGTAACTTCCTAGAAGATGAAGTTGCATGTCGCTATAAAACTGATTTTCCAAAGGTTCATCCGAGTAAAGTTAGTTACATGGATGTTTCTCCTTTACAGATAGTGTCAGTAGCTGCTTCGCTTATTCCTTTTTTAGAGCATGATGATGCTAACCGTGCTCTTATGGGTTCAAACATGCAGCGTCAAGCTGTTCCTTTAATGATACCAGAGGTTCCACGCGTAGGAACTGGTATTGAGGAAAAGGTTGCTAGAGATTCAGGCGTCGTTGTTATTGCTAAAGAATCTGGCGTTGTTACAAAAGTGGATGCAAGTGAAATAGTTGTTAATGAAACTGTCTATCCTTTAAAGAATTATCAAAGAACTAATGCAAATACTTGTATTCATCAAACGCCACTAGTGAAGATCGGAGAAAAGATCAAAGCAGGGCAGACAATTGCTGATGGTATAGGAACTAAAAATGGTCGTTTGGCGCTTGGACGTAATGTTAAGGTAGCTTTTATGCCTTGGCGAGGATATAACTTCGAGGATGCGATATTAATTAACGAGAAGATTGTTAGAGAAGATGTTTTTACTTCAATACATATTGAAAAATTTGAAGTTGAATGCAGGGAAACAAGGCTTGGAAATGAAGAAGTTACTAGGGATATACCTAATGTTGGCGAAGAGGCATTAATAAATTTGAATGAAGATGGTATCATTCGTGTTGGGGCAGAAGTAAAAGCCGGCGATATTCTTGTCGGTAAAGTTACACCAAAGAGTGAAAAGGAGCTTTCTCCTGAAGAGAGATTACTGAGAGCCATCTTTGGTGAGAAGGCGGCAGATATTCGCGATACTTCGATGACATTGTCTCCAGGCATTGAAGGTGTTGTTGTGAATATTGAAGTTTTTCAGAGAAACGAGAGAGGTAGAAAGAGCAAGGTTGATAAAACCAAGGAAGATGAAGTTATAGAAAAGATAAAAGCATATTATCGTCAAGAGATACACTTTTCCGAAGAAGAAAAGGAAAAGAAATTGAGTAAGCTTCTTGGTATTGATGGAAAAAAATTAAGCAAAATAGCATTTGATGATTTTGAAGAAGATTCTGAAGAAAGAGAAATTGTTAGATTTTATAATGATAAAATCGCTGAGCTAGTTGAAGAGGAAACTCATGAAATTGAAAGAGTAAAAAGGGGCGATGAGCTTCCAGCGGGTGTTCTTAAAAGAGTTATAGTTTATGTTGCAACAAAAAGAAAACTTTCTGAAGGCGACAAAATGGCTGGCCGACATGGAAACAAAGGTGTTATTTCTCGTATTTTGCCAGAGGAAGATATGCCGTTTCTTGCAGATGGAACAGCTGTTGACATAGTTCTTAACCCACTAGGTGTTCCTTCTCGTATGAATGTTGGACAGCTATTAGAAACTCATTTAGGATGGACAGCCGAGGTTTTGGGTTTTCATGCTGTTACGCCTGTATTTAATGGTGCTTCTGAAGATGAAATTGTTGCTTGTTTAAAAGAAGCTGGTTTGCCTGAGACAGGGAAAACAACAGTTTATGACGGTTATACAGGTTTGCCTTTTGATCAAAAAGTGACTGTTGGTATTATCTATATGATCAAATTGAACCACCTTGTTGATGAAAAGATACATGCTCGTTCAATTGGACCTTACTCATTGGTTACTCAACAGCCATTAGGAGGAAAAGCTCATTTTGGTGGACAGAGATTTGGTGAAATGGAAGTTTGGGCGCTTGAAGCTTATGGCGCAGCATATACATTGCAGGAAATGTTGACTGTAAAGAGTGATGATGTTCTTGGAAGAAGCAGGATGTATGAAGCGATTGTTAAGGGTCATCAAAAGTTAGCTCCAGGAACCCCTGAATCTTTCAATGTACTTGTAAAAGAACTTCAGGGTTTGTGTTTAGATATTAAAATGGTCAAAGCTGGTACTGAACCAGGTTTTCTTGAAAGTGTTGAAAAACTAAAAGGAAAAAAAGCCAAAAATGATTAAGAAAAAAGAAGATATAAAGAATCAAGATAGGATTACTATTCAGATTGCATCTCCAGAGGTTATTCGTTCTTGGTCAAGCGGAATGGTTAAGAAGGCAGAAACTCTTAATTATCGCACTTTAAAGCCCGAAAAGGATGGCCTTTTTTGTGAAAAGATTTTTGGCCCAGTGAGGGACTGGGAATGTAACTGCGGCAAATATAAAGGTATAAAATTTAAAGGCATAACTTGTGACCGATGCGGTGTTACCGTGACCCGTTCATCTGTTCGCAGGGAAAGAATGGGCCATATTGAGTTAGCATGCCCAGTTACTCATATTTGGTTCTACAAAGCAGTTCCCAGCCGTTTAGCTGCATTATTGCAAATCAGTCTTAGAGATCTAGAAAAACTTATTTATTACGAAGAATATATTGTTATTGATCCGGGTGATACTCCCTTGAAGAAAAGCCAGTTTTTATCAGAAGACCAATATCAAGAAGCTCTAGTTAAGTATGGTGCTTCATTCAAGGCTAAAATTGGTGCGGCTGCGGTTAAAGATATTTTGAAGGATTTAGATTTGAGCGCTCTTTGTAAAAAAGTTAGAAAAGATCTTGAAAAAGCCAATCCAGCAGGAACAAATGCAAAAAAATTAGCAAAGACTTTGAAAATAGTTGATGACTATAATAATTCTGAAAATCTCTCTGAGTGGATGGTTCTGGATGCATTACCTGTTATTCCTCCAGACCTAAGGCCCTTAGTTCCGCTAGAAGGTGGAAGATTTGCTACGTCAGATCTTAATGATCTCTATAGGCGGGTAATTAATAGAAATAATCGTTTAAAGAAGTTGATGGATCTAAAAGCTCCAGAAATCATTTGTAGGAATGAAAAGAGAATGCTTCAGGAATCAGTCGATGCACTTTTAGATAATGGCAGACACGGAAGACCAGTTTTGGGCTCAGGCAACAGGCCGCTTAAATCACTTTCTGATATGCTTAAGGGCAAGCAGGGAAGATTCAGAATGAATCTTTTGGGTAAACGTGTTGATTATTCAGGAAGGTCTGTAATTGTTGTTGGTCCTAACTTGAAATTGCATCAATGCGGTTTACCAAAGAAAATGGCGCTTGAGCTTTTTGAGCCATTCATTATTAGGAAATTGCGTGAAAAAGGTTTTGTGCACACTATAAAAGGTGCAAAAAGAATGGTAGAGAGAGCAAAGATCGAGGTTTGGGACATTTTAGATGAGGTAATTCAAGACCATCCTATTATGCTTAACCGTGCTCCTACTTTGCATAGATTAAGTATACAGGCATTTTATCCAATTCTCGTTGAAGGCAAAGCAATTAAATTACATCCGTTAGTTTGTGCTGCATTTAATGCTGATTTTGACGGGGACCAAATGGCGGTTCATGTTCCTTTATCATTGGAAGCTCAAATAGAATGCAGATTGCAGTTATTATCAATTAATAATTTGTTCTCGCCTGCTGATGGTAGGCCAGTTATTTCTCCGTCACAAGATGTTGTTTTAGGCTTGTATTACCTGACAAATGAACGTGATGAAAATAACAAGGAGACAAAGGTCTTTTCTTCAAAAGAAGAAGCAGTAATTGCCTTTGATGACGGGTTGTTCTGCCTGCAGGATAGGATTAAATTAAGGATTGATGGTCAGGTTTGGGGAGATGAAAAGCCGTCAATGATTATTTCGCAAGAGGCGGCGATTAAAGGTGAGGCAGCAAAAAATAAAGATGCAGCTAAGCTTAGTATTATTGAAACGACAATCGGTCGGGTTCTATTAAATGAACTGTTGCCGGAAGGTTTTGGCTTCGTTAATGATTTACTTACCAAAAAGAAAATTGGTGCAGTTGTTTCAGATTGTTATGAAAGGTTTGGACAGGATACTACTATTAAGCTTTTGGATGACCTAAAAGATCTTGGTTTTAAAAATGCTACTTTAGCAGGCATTTCGATCAGTATTACTGATTTGACTGTTCCAAAGGAAAAGAAAGAGATCTTAAAATTATCAAGTCAGGAGATCCACAAAGTTGAAGATCAATATTCTAAAGGTATTATTACCGGAAGAGAGCGTTATAACAAGGTAATTGATATTTGGACACATACGACAGAAACTATTTCTGATCTTGTCTTTAAAAGAATGGACCCTTTAAATCCTGTGTTTATTATGGCAGATTCCGGGGCGAGGGGTTCTCGTTTGCAGATTCGACAGCTCTCAGGTATGCGTGGTCTGATGGCTAAGCCTTCTGGAGAGATCATTGAGAATCCTATTACAGCTAGTTTCCGTGAAGGGTTGACTGTTCTGGAATATTTTATTTCAACTCATGGTGCTCGTAAAGGTTTAGCTGACACGGCTCTTAAGACAGCGGATGCCGGTTATCTTACTCGACGTTTGGTTGACGTTGCTCAAGAGCAGGTTATCATGGAAGAAGATTGCGGCACGATGAATGGGATCACGGTTTCGGCGATTGTTGAAGGTGATGAGCTGGTTGTTAGTTTGAAAGAGCGAATTTCAGGAAGAGTTGCATTAGACAGTATAGTAGATATTGTTACTGATCATAAAGTTGTTGAAGCGGGTCAAGTTATTACCGAGGAAACAGCAGAGTTTATAGAGCATTTGGGTATTGAAAAGGTAAGGATTCGAAGCGTTCTTACATGTGAGGCAGAGCATGGACTTTGTGTTAAGTGTTATGGAAGAAATTTGGCAACAAAAAGAATGGTTGAAATTGGCGAAGCAGTCGGTATTATTGCTGCACAGAGTATCGGTGAGCCTGGTACACAGCTTACTATGCGTACTTTCCATATCGGTGGAACAGCTTCACGCGCTATTGAACAGTCATTCTACAAGGCCAAGAATTCAGGTACATTAAAGTATCATCAGTTAAGAGTTGTAGAGAAGAACAAAGAATATATTGTCCTGAACCGAAATGGTTCAGTTAGTATCAATAATGAATATGGTCGTGAATTTGAGCGTTATCAATTACCTCAGGGTGCAGCTATTAAAGCTACTGATGGCTCGGAAATTGATAAAGATAAAATATTTGTAACCTGGGATCCATACACAGTCCCAATTATTACAGAGGTTAAAGGATATGTTCATTCCGAAGACCTGATTGCAGATGTAACAGTTCAGGAAGAAAAAAATCCTATTACAGGTGTTACTGAGCGAGTTGTTGTCGAGCATAGACGTGAATATCATCCTCAGATAATTATTACTGATGACAAACAAGAGATAGTCGGTATTTACTCGATTTCTATTGGTGCTCACATTCTTGTTAAAGATAAGCAGGAGGTTAGCGCCGGTGATTTAATTGCTAAGATTCCAAGAGGAGCTGGTAAAACAAGAGATATTACTGGTGGTCTTCCTAGAGTTGCTGAGTTGTTTGAAGCAAGAAAGCCTAAAGACCCAGCTGTTATCAGTGAGCTTGATGGTATTGTTGAATTTGGCGAAGACAAAAAAGGAAGAAGAACGATTATTGTCAAGAGCGAGTCTGGTATGTCTTCTGAGTATACGATCCCTCATGGAAAACATCCAAACGTATATAAGAACGATAGAGTTTTTGCAGGCCAACAGTTGACTGATGGCCCGGTTGTTCCGCACGATATCTTAAGGGTTTGCGGCGACAAGGTTTTGCAGGAGTATTTGTTAAATGAGGTCCAAGAAGTTTATAGGTTGCAGGGAGTTCGTATTAATGATAAACATATTGAGCTTATAATATCTCAAATGTTAAAGAAGGTTAAAATAGAAGATGCTGGAGATACTAATCTTTTTGTTGGCGAGCAGGTAGACAGAAATACTTTTAAGAAAGCAAATGAAGCTGTTTTGAAAAAGAAAGGTAAGCCGGCCCAAGCCACACCGTTGTTGTTAGGTATTACAAAAGTATCTTTAACGACGGGGAGCTTTATTTCTTCAGCAAGTTTTCAAGAAACAACAAGGGTCTTGACAGAGGCAGCGGCTTCTGGTAGAATTGACCTTCTTTGTGGCTTGAAAGAGAACGTAATTGTGGGGCATTTGATCCCTGCAGGTACAGGTTTAAAACAATATAACGAAGTGGAAATGGTGAAATATGCCGACGATACAGCAGTTGATCAGGAAGAGCAGGGTTCAGAAAAGGAAGAAGACTAAATCACCTGCATTGCAAGATAGTCCTTTTAAAAGAGGTGTTTGTTTACAAGTAAAAACAATGACACCTAAAAAGCCTAACTCAGCATTGCGCAAAATAGCCAGGGTGAGATTGTCAAACAAATTTGAAGTTACTTCTTACATTCCAGGAGAAGGTCACAATTTACAAGAACACTCTATTGTGTTGATCAGAGGTGGAAGAGTAAAAGATTTACCTGGTGTTAGATATCACATTGTTCGTGGATCATTGGATACTTCAGGTGTTGCAAAAAGAAAAAAATCGCGTTCTAAATACGGAACAAAGAAAGAAGAAAAATAAATAAAATGAGAAGACGAAAAGCAGAAAAAAGAGAACCGGCTCCGGATCCAAAATATAATAGTAAGCTAGTTGCTAATTTTATTAATAATCTTATGCGACATGGAAAAAAGAATGTTGCTGAAAATATAGTTTATTGTGCTTTTGAAATATTAGAACAAAAGACACAAGAAACAAATGCATTAAAAGTTTTTAATAAAGCTATGGAAAATGCACGCCCAAAACTTGAAGTTAAAGCAAGAAGAGTGGGTGGAGCTACATATCAGGTTCCTATTGAAGTTCCTATTGCTAGGGGTAATGCTTTGGCTATGAGATGGATTAGAGATTTTGCTAGGAAGAAAAAAGGGAAACCAATGCAGAATAAATTGGCTGATGAGTTTTTGGCTGCATATAAAGGGGAAGGCGCTGCGGTAAAAAAACGAGATGATACGCATAAGATGGCTGATGCGAATAAAGCGTTTTCGCATTTGAGGTGGTAATATGGCAGAAATAACTCCCTTAAAAGATTATAGAAACACAGGCATTATTGCGCATATTGATGCGGGTAAAACAACTACAACAGAGCGTATATTGTTTTATACTGGTGTCATCCATAAGATGGGTACGGTTGATGAAGGTAATGCAACCATGGATTGGATGGAGCAAGAGCAGGAACGGGGTATTACGATAACTGCTGCTAATACGACTTGTGGTTGGAAAAATAAAAAGATAAATATAATTGATACGCCTGGACACGTTGACTTTACTGTTGAAGTTGAGCGCTCTTTGAAAGTTTTGGATGGTGCAGTTGTTGTTCTTTGTGCAACAAGCGGTGTTCAGTCACAGACCGAAACTGTTTGGCGTCAAGCTGATCGCTATCATGTTCCTAGGCTGGCTTTTATCAATAAGTTGGATAGATTAGGTGCAAGCTTTGAACGTGTATTAGGTGAAATTCATGACAGGCTGGGAGCGAATGCTGCAGCAATTCAATTGCCTGATGCATCAGAGGAAAAATTCAAAGGGATAATTGATCTTATTGAAAGAAAATATCACGTTTATATGGATGATGAAGGTAGTGTGATAGATGTATTAGAAGTGCCTGAGCATTTAAAGGAAAAGGTTGAAGAGTTCAGAGCTACTATGATTGAAAGATTGGCAGATGGGGATGATGAGATTATGGAAAAATTCTTTGAAGAGCGTGAGATACCAATCAAAGATCTTAAAGCGGCGATTAGACGGGCAGTTTGCAAGAATGCATTTTTGCCAGTTCTTTGTGGAACAGCTCTTAGAAATAAAGGCGTTCAGTTGGTGTTAGATGCTATTTGTGATTATTTGCCTTCACCTCTTGATGTTCCTGCTGTTCCTGGAATCGACCCTAGCACAGAAGAACAAAAAGCCTATGAAGTAAAAGATGATGCCCCGTTAAGTGCTCTTGTATTTAAGGTAGCTACAGATCCTTATGTCGGTAAATTGTTCTATACAAGGATCTATTCAGGAACTATCACGGCTGGAGATCAAGTATATAACTCATCTGAGAAGAAAAAAGAAAGAATTTCTAAGATAGTTATCATGCATTCTAATAAACAAGAAATTGTGACAAAAGCTTCTGCTGGTGAGATCGTTGCTCTTGTTGGTTTGAAAGAAACAAAATCAGGAAACACTCTTTGTGATTTTGATCACAAGATTTTATTAGAGAACATGAAGATTCCTGAGCCTGTAGTTTCAATGTCTATTGAGCCTAAAACAAAGGCTGATTCAGATAAATTGGGATTGACTTTGAGAAAATTTTTAGATGAAGATCCATCGTTAAGAGTAGATTATGATCATGAAACAGCCCAAACAATTATTTCGGGTATGGGTGAACTTCACTTAGAAATAATAGTTGATAGAATGAAAAGAGAGTTTAACCTAGAGACGACAGTCGGACGTCCTGAGGTTGCATATAAAGAAACAATAACACAAAAAGTTGTAGGGGTTGTTGGAAAACATGTTTCGCAAAGTGGTGGACGTGGACAGTATGGTCATGTTGTTATTAGCGTTGAGCCTAATGAAGACAAGGTCAAAGGAATTATTTTTATCGATATGATAAAGGGAGGATCAATTCCAAGGGAATATATTAAACCGATAGAAAAAGGTATTAGAGAAGGTGCTTTAAACGGTATTTTAGCTGGTTACCCGGTTGTCGATTTTACTGTAACGCTGGTAGACGGTTCCTATCATGAGGTTGATTCAAGTGAGTTGGCTTTTCAGTTGGCTGCGAAGAATGCGTTGAAAGATGCTTTACATAAAGGAAAGTCAGTATTTTTAGAGCCGATTATGGATATAGAGGTCACATCACCAGAAGAATTTATGAGTGCGGTTCTTGGCGATCTTAACCAGAGAAGAGCACAAATTGTAAATCTTGGGACAAGAGGAAATTTAAAGACAGCGAGATGTGATGTTCCTCTAGCAGAGATGTTTAATTATGTTAATGCTGTTCGTTCATTAACCCAAGGCCGTGCATCATTTTCAATGGAACCATCGTATTATTCAGAAGTTCCTAAATATGTAGCTGAAAAGATTGTTGGCGCAAAACAGCAAGCAGCAGGTAAAAAAGGTTAAAAAATAGAGTTTTAAATAGATTTTTATCTAAAAAGGAGGAGGAATATTATGGCTAAGGAAAAATTCGTACGTAATAAGCCGCACATGAACATTGGAACAATCGGTCACGTTGATCATGGAAAAACTACCTTGAGTGCCGCTATTACAACTATCCTGGCAAAAAAAGGTTTAGCTAAAGTAAGAGACTATGCATCAATTGATAACGCTCCAGAAGAAAAAGAACGTGGAGTTACAATCAATATTGCTCATCTTGAGTATGAAACAGAAAAAAGGCATTATGCTCATATTGATTGTCCTGGACATGCTGATTATATTAAAAATATGATCACAGGTGCAGCTCAAATGGATGGAGCAATTTTAGTTGTTTCTGCTGCAGATGGCGCTATGCCTCAAACAAAAGAGCATATTCTTTTAGCTCGCCAGGTAAATGTTCCTTCATTAATTGTTTTCTTGAACAAGTGTGACCAGGTAGAAGATAAAGAACTTCTTGAGTTAGTTGAGATGGAGCTTAGAGAGCTTCTTTCAAAATACAAATATGACGGAGATAATATCCCAATAATCATGGGAAGTGCTTTACATGCTTTGGAAAATCCAGATGATGCAGAAAAAGCAAAACCTATTTTAGATTTAATGCAGGCGGTTGATGATTATTTTGTCGACCCAATAAGAGAGCTTGATAAGGCATTCTTAATGGCTGTTGAAGACGTTTTCTCAATTTCTGGTAGAGGAACTGTTGCTACTGGAAGAATTGAAAGAGGAACTGTCAAGGTTGGGGAAGAAATAGAGATAGTTGGCATGAAAAAAGAAGTACTTAAGACGGTTGTAACTGGTGTCGAAATGTTCCGTAAAGAAATGGATGAGGGACATGCAGGCGATAACGTCGGTCTTCTTTTAAGAGGTATAGATAAGGAAGCAATTGAAAGAGGTCAAGTTCTTGCAAAGATAGGTTCAATAACTCCACATACCAAGTTCAAGGCAAAAGCATATATCTTAACAAAGGAAGAAGGCGGTCGTCATACTCCTTTCTTTAAAGGATATAGGCCACAGTTTTATTTTAGAACTACAGATGTTACTGGAACGGCTTTACTTCCTGAAGGTATTGAAATGTGTATGCCAGGAGATAACATTGAAATGGAAGTTGAACTAATTCAGCCAATCGCTATGGAAAAAGAGTTGCGTTTTGCAATTCGTGAAGGTGGACGTACAGTTGGCGCTGGTGTTATTCATGAGGTTATTAGTTAAAAAAATATAATTGCTGTTTTGGGGAACTTAATGTTCCCCAAGGCAACAATTTGCGGAGATAAATATGCAAAAAATACGTATAAAATTAAAAGCATTTGATCATAGGATAATTGACCAGTCAGCTCAGGAAATTGTTGATACTGCAATTCGTACTGGAGCTAAAATTTCCGGACCGGTTCCATTGCCTACAAAAAAAGAACTTTATACGGTATTAAGATCTCCGGTTATAGATAAAAAATCAAGAGAGCAGTTTGGTTTAGCAACTCACAAGAGGCTTATAGATTTAATTGAACCTACAGCAAAAACAGTTGAGGCATTAAGAAAACTTAATTTGCCTGCTGGTGTTGATGTGGAAATTAAGCAGTAAAGAGAGATAAAATGATAAGAGGTTTATTAGGTAGAAAACTTGGTATGACTCAAATATTCGACAAGGATGGAAACGTTTTTCCAGTTACTGTCGTAGAAGTTGGGCCCTGTACGATATTGGAGTTAAAGGATGCTCCGATGAAGGTCAAGATCGGTTTTGAGACCATAAAGGAATCAAAATTAAGAAAATCTGAAGCAGGCCTTTTTAAGAAAGTTGGGGTTGAGGCAAAGCGTTACATGCAAGAATTTAATTCAACAGATAACAAAGATTATTCAGTTGGGCAGGAGATCAAAGCTGACTTTTTCAGGCCGGGTGATTATGTTGATGTTATAGGTACATCTGTTGGTAAAGGATTTCAAGGTGGTATGAAGAGATGGCATTGGTCAGGCGGACCTGCTGCACATGGTTCGATGCATCATAGAAGAGTTGGTTCGATCGGTTCAAGTGCGGATCCTTCAAGAACTTTAAAAGGAACGAATATGCCGGGAAGAATGGGCGGGAAAAAAGCAACTGTTCAAGGACTTAGAGTATTGGACGTCGATGTTGAAAATAACATAGTGCTGATTAAAGGTGCGGTTGTAGGTCATCAGAATTCAATTGTATCTGTTAATCGTTCTGTAAAGAAACAGTATAAATCTTTGGATGAGAAGAGAGCTGTTGTGAAACACAAGATTAATCCTATGAAGCAAAGCAAGGCAAATGTGAAAGGTAAAAAGTAAAGTGTCAAAAGTTGCTGTCTTAGATATTAAAGGAAAAGAAAAAGAGCAGATAGATCTTTCGGATATTTTTGAAGGAAGAGTGAATGCTGATGTTGTTCATCAGGCTGTTGTAATGTACCAAGCTTCATTGCGACAGGGTAATGCTTCGACGAAAGAAAGGGCATTTGTTTCTGGTGGAGGAAAAAAACCTTTTAGACAAAAAGGTACAGGTCGTGCTAGGGCAGGTTCAAGCAGGTCTCCTTTATGGCATAAAGGCGGCATAGTTTTTGGCCCTCACCCGAGAGATTTTGGTTATACCCTTCCAAAGAAAATCAAGAAGGCTGCTTTAGTTGAAAGCTTGAAAGTTAAGGTTAATGAAAATAAATTTTGTTGCATTGATGATCTTACTGATGCATTGAGCAAGACAAAAGAATTTGTAGAAATCCTAAAAAATTTAAAACTTTCTGGAAGGATACTTGCCATTCTTGATGGTTGTGATGAAAGCATAACAAGGGTATCTCGCAATATTCCTAGATTGAGCTTGATGAGGTCACAGGACATAAATGCGTATGATATTTTGAAGAATAAAAATATTTTGGTTACAAAAACAGCATTACAGAATTTAAGGGATAGGATTAAAAAGTGATTACTTGTTACGATATAATTAAAACTTTAGTTCGTACTGAAAAAGGTACGATGCAGGAGCCTGACAGAAAATATCTTTTTCAAGTTGCTTCAAAGGCAAACAAGATAGAGATCAAGAAAGCGATTGAAGAGATATACAAAGTAAAGGTCCAGGCAGTTAACACTAATATGATGAAAGCAAAATTAAAAAGAGTTAGACAGGCTCAAGGTAAAACAACTCCTTGGAAAAAAGCAATTGTGACACTTAAAGAAGGTGAAAAAATAGAGGTAACATAGTGGGAATACGAAGATTTAAACCAACAACTAGTAGTTTGAGACATACGGCGATTTCAGATTTTGCTGAAATTACAAAATCGAAACCTGAAAAGTCATTATTAAAGCCGCTAAAGAAATCTGGTGGACGCAATTCTAACGGTAGGGTAACTGCACGATACAGAAGCGGCGGCCATAAGAGAATGTACCGCATGGTTGATTTTAAGAGGAATAAAATTGATGTTCAGGCAGAAGTTTTAGGCATTGAATATGATCCAAACAGAAGCTGTAGAATTGCTTTGATCCAGTATGAAGATGGTATTAAGTCATACATCCTTGCACCTTTAGAACTTAAAGTTGGGGATAAAGTAGTTAGCTCATTAGATAAAGATATTGATTTTAAAGCTGGTAATTGCCTGCCTTTGAGGAAAATGCCACTTGGAACAGCAGTTCATAATATAGAAATGAAACCTGGCAAAGGTGGCAAGATCGCTCGTTCAGCGGGCACATCGGCACAGATTATGGCAAAAGAAGGTGATTTTGCTTTTATCAGAATGCCTTCTAGTGAAGTTAGAAAGATTCCTATTGATTGCAGATCAACAATTGGTCAGATTGGTAATGTTGAGCATGAGAGTCGTTCTTTAGGAAAAGCTGGGAGAAGCCGTTGGTTGGGAAGAAAAGGCAATGTTAGAGGCGTTGCAATGAATCCGTTTGATCACCCACATGGTGGTGGTGAAGGTAAAGCTCCTCAAGGAAATCCTCATCCTGTTACGCCATGGGGCAAACCAACTAAGGGATACAAGACTCGTAAAAAGAGAAAATATTCATCAAAATATATTGTAAGAAGAAGAGGATCGAAATAGTATGCCACGTTCAATTAAAAAGGGTCCATATTTAGAACCATCATTGGAAAAGAAATTAATAAAGATGATCGAGACAGGCTCGAGGCAACCAATAAAGACTTGGTCAAGAAGATCAGTAATTACTCCACAATTTGTTGGTTTTACAGTATCTGTTTATAATGGAAAAAAACATATTCCTGTATTTGTTACTGAAAATATGGTTGGCTATAAATTCGGAGAATTTGCAGCGACAAGGACATTTAGGAAACACGGTGGCGTAAAAGCTAAGAAAGCCGATCAAAAAACATAAAACTTAATCGATAAAGTTATTACAAGAGAAAAAATTATGATAGCACAAGCAAAAGGAAGTTATATAAGAGTTTCCCCTATAAAAGTAAGGCAAGTGATTGACTTAATTAGAGGCAAAAAAGTCTCTGCATCATTGGCAATCCTGGCGCAGACTAATAAGGGCCAAACGGGAACGATAAGTAAGATCTTAATTTCAGCTATCAGCAATGCAAAGCAAAAAGGGCTCATGGAAGACCAGCTTTATATTTCTAAGATCAAGGCTGACCAAGGACCTTCATGGAAGAGATTTAGACCAGCTGCTTTTGGAAGGGCAACAAGGATTTTAAAGAAAACAACACATTTATTAATAGAATTAGATTTAATAACGAAATAAAGGGGATATAACGTGGGTCAAAAAGTAAGTCCTTTAGCATTAAGAATCGGATACATTGAGAACTGGAGAAGCCTTTGGTTTGCAGATAAAAGTGAATTTGCTAAAAATGTAATTGAAGATTACAAAATCAGAGAATTTATTAAAAAAAGATTTGTACAGGCCTCTGTTGCGAAAGTGGTTATAGAAAGATTAGCAGATAAAACAAAGATTATTATTTATACTGCTAGGCCTGGCGTAATTATTGGAAGAAGAGGCGCAGATATTGATAAATTAAGGACTGAGCTCGGAAAGATTTCTTCTAAAGAAGTAGCTATTGATCCTCGTGAAATTAAGAACCCTAATGTAGAGGCTCAATTAATTGCCCAAAATGTATCTTTTCAGCTAGCTAAACGTATTGCTTTTCGAAGAGCGATGAAGAGGGCTATTGAAAATGCAATGAATTCTGGCGCCAAGGGAATTAAAATAAAATGCTCAGGCAGACTTAACGGAGTTGAAATGGCTCGTCAAGAATCATATCAGGAAGGAAAGCTTCCTTTGCATACTTTTAGAGCGCAGATTGATTATGGTTTTGCAGAAGCTCAGACTACATATGGTCTTCTGGGAATTAAAGTATGGGTTAATAAAGGGGAAGTTATTAAGACAATTAATCGGCAGAAAGCGAATAAGACCGAACAAAAGTAATTTTTAGATTTCAGGAGAATTTTTAAAATGGTTTTAATGCCTAGAAAAGTTAAGTATAGAAAAGCCCAGAAAGGCAAGAACAGAGGGATTGCAACTGCTGGAAACAAGATCCATTTTGGCGAATATGGCATCAAGGCGCTAGAAAATGGTTTTATTAAAGCAACTCATATTGAAGCTTGTCGTATAGTTGTTGCGAGAAAAATGAAAGGTGTTGGAAAGCTCTGGATAAATATTTTTCCACATAAGCCTGTTACAAAAAAGCCTGCTGAAGTTAGAATGGGTAAGGGAAAAGGTGATGTAAGTCATTGGGTTTCGCCTGTAAAGCGTGGAAAGGTTATTTTTGAGATGAGTGGTGTTCCAGAAGAATTTGCAAAAACAGTGTTAAGAATAGTTTCTTTTAAATTGCCTATTAAGACAAAATTTGTAACGAGGATTGGTCATTAATGAAGATTAAAGATTTAAGAATATTAAGTTCAGAAGAATTGATTCAGAAAGAAAAATCTTTTAAAAAAGATATTTTTGATCTCAATTATCAAAGGAAAATGGGCGTTGTGGAAAAGCCTGCCCATTTTAGAGAGCTAAAAAGAAATATTGCAAAAATATTTACTATATTAAAAGAAAGAGAATTAGAGAATGAGCGAAACGGCAAAGAGGCAGAATAGAAGAAAATTTCTTCAAGGGATTGTAACTAGCGACAAAATGAATAAGACTCGTGTTGTTCAAGTTAAATGGGCAACGAAGCATAGTAAGTATAATAAAGTTGTTAGAGCTGCGTCAAAGTATAAAGCTCATGATGAAAAAAATGAATCTAAGACTGGTGATGTTGTGCAAATAATGGAAACTCGTCCATTATCAAAAGATAAGCGCTGGATTATTTGCAGCATTGTTAAGCAAGTAGGCGCTGAACAAGAAGCTTAAGAGGTAATATCATGATTTATATGAAAACAATTTTGAACGTAGCAGATAATACGGGAGCTCGTAAAGCCTCAATGATTGGTGTGTTGAATTGTAAAGGTAGACGTCACGCACAAATTGGAGATGTTATCAGAGTTAACATTAAAGAGTCTGCTCCGGAAGCAGCTATTAAAAAGGGTGAAAAGGCAAAGGGAGTTATTGTTAGAACCAAATTCCCGGTACGAAGATCTGATGGTACTTATGTCCGTTTTGATAGTAACGCTATTGTAATAATAGATGATACTGGAAACCCAAGAGGTACGCGTGTTTTTGGACCAGTTGCTCGAGAATTAAGAAGTTTGGAATATATGAAAATAATTTCGTTAGCCCCAGAGGTTGTATAAGATGTTAACAATAAAAAAAAATGATCAAGTGTTTATAATTGCAGGAAAAGACAAAGGAAAGACAGGCAAGGTCCTTAAAGTTTTTCCTAAAGACAGCAGGTTAATAGTTGAAAATATCAATATGGTTAAGAAGGCCAGAAGAAAAACTCAGCAAGACCAGCAAGGCGGTATTTCTGAGATCGAATCGGCTATTCATATTTCAAATGTTATGCTTGTAGATAAAAAAACAAATCAACCTACTCGTTTTGGAGTTTCAGTATTGAAAGATGGGTCAAAAGTAAGAATCAGTAAGAAAAGTGGTGAGGTAATTTAAAGTGACTGCAAGTTTGAAAAAAAAATATAATGAAGAGATCGTTCCAAAGATCAAAGAAAAATTTGGTGTTAAGAATACTATGGCTGTACCAAAATTTGAAAAGATTGTTGTCAACATGGGCGTTGGAAAAGCAATAACAGATATGAAAGCCTTAGAATCTGCAGTTAAAGATTTAGCAACAATTACAGGTCAAAAGCCTATTATTATCAAATCAAAAAAGGCTGTTTCAAATTTTAAGTTAAGAGAAGATGTTCCTATCGCATGTAAAGTCACATTACGCAGAGATACGATGTATGAGTTTTTTGAAAGGCTCGTCAATGTTTGTCTCCCTAGAATTCGTGACTTTAATGGTGTTTCACGGAACTCTTTTGATAAACAGGGAAATTATACTTTTGGTATTTCTGATCAATCAATATTTCCTGAAATTGATCCAGGAAGGATTCAATATACGCAAGGTATGGATATTTCTATTGTATTTAACAAAGGGCCTCAAGAGCAAACTCTTGAAGTGCTGAGTTTGATGGGTATGCCTTTCAGCAAGAAATAAAGGATAATTATGGCAAAAACAGGATTAATAGTTAAATCGAAAAGACCGCCTAAGTTTTCTACAAGGCAACATAATAGATGTAAATTGTGTGGAAGACCGAAAGGTTATTATAGAAGATTTGGTGTTTGTCGAATTTGTTTTAGGGAGCTTGCTTGGAAGGGTGAGATTCCTGGAGTCAAAAAGGCAAGTTGGTAATTAAAGGGGACTTAAATATATGTCATTAAACGATCCAATTAGTAATTTGTTAACGAATATCAGAAATGCTTATCAAGCAAGAAAAGAAACTGTTGATGTTCCAGCATCCAAAACAGCTGGAAAAATACTAGAAATTTTTAAGGAAGATGGTTATCTTGAGGATTTTAAGTTAATGAAAGACAGTGTTCAGGGTAGTTATAAAATTTATTTAAAATATGATAATAACAAGCCTGTTGTTGTTGGAATAAAAAGAATTTCTAAACCAGGTCTAAGAGTTTATGTTCAGCACGATAAACTTCCAAGAGTTATAAATGGTTTGGGGACAGCAGTTGTTTCTACATCAAAAGGTGTTATGACATGTCGGGCTGCTCGAAAAGAAAAAATTGGCGGCGAAGTCTTATGTTATATTTGGTAATAATTAAGGTATATTATGTCAAGAATAGGTAAATCTCCAGTTAGTGTTCCAAAAGAAGTAAAAGTAAAAATTGATCCAAGTCAAATTTCTTTAGAAGGGCCAAAAGGTAAATTAACTTTGGATATTCCACATGGTATTACAGTTGAGCATGTGGAGAATCAGTTAGTTGTAAACAGAGTTTCGAATGTTAAGCAAAATCGCGCAAATCATGGAACGATACGCTCCTGTTTATCAAACATGGTTGTTGGTGTTACAGCAGGCCATAAAAAAGATCTAGAGATACAGGGAATAGGTTTTAGAGCGCAACTTGAAGGCAAGAAGATAGTTTTCGGGTTAGGCTTTAGTCATCCTGTTGAGTATCAAATTCCTGGAGATGTGAAAGTTAGTCTGCCTAATCCAACTAGTGTTGTAATTGAAGGCCCTGATAATGCGAGAGTTGGTCAGGAAGCAGCAAAAATTCGGGCCTTAAAGCCTGTTGAGCCTTATAAGGGAAAAGGGATTAGGTATGTGGGCGAAATTGTCAGAAGGAAACAAGGAAAATCGGTATCTAAATAAAATATTATGGATAATACAAAATTAAAAGAATTAAAAAGAGTTTATAGGCATCAAAGAACACGCAAAAAAGTTGTTGGAACAACTGAACAGCCAAGATTATGCGTGCATCGAAGTTTGAAGAATTTTTTTGTGCAAGTTGTTGATGATTCTAGCGGTAAAGTCCTATTTGGAATGTCAACATTGAATAAAGAAGTGCGCGGCAAAATAAAAAACGGTGGGAATATTGATGCTGCATCTTTACTGGGTGAATCATTTGCAGCAGAAGCGCAGAAAAAAGGAATCAAGAAAGTATGTTTTGATAGAGGTGGTTATCTATATCATGGTCGAGTGAAGGCCTTTGCTGAGTCTTTACGCAAAGGTGGAATGGAGTTTTAATTATTATGAATAAGCCAAACGAAGAAAATAAAGAAATAAAAGAAGTAGAAGATAAAGTTAATAATGATGCTGTTGAAATAAAAGCTGAGCACGAGATTGCTGATGCAGTTGATGTTGATGTTTTTGAAGAAGCTGTTTTTGACGACAAAATAGACTTATCCAAGGATGATTCAATTGATGTCAAAAAAATAAGTGAAGTATTAAAAGATTATGGTAGTTCTGAAATGATGGAAAAGGTCATTTCTATCAACAGGATTACAAAAGTAACAAAGGGTGGAAAGAAATTATCATTTAGTGCTCTAGTAGTTGTGGGAGATGCAAAAGGTAATGTAGGGTATAGTTTATCTAAAGCTAAGGAAGTAGCTATAGCTATAAAAAAAGCTATGATCGTAGCAAAAAAGAACATGATCAAGGTCCCGATGAAAGGGACAACGATCCCTCATGAAATAATAGGACAGTGTTCAGGGGCTAGAGTTCTTTTGAAGCCTGCATCTGAAGGAACTGGTGTTATTGCAGCAGGTCCGGTAAGAGCTGTTTGCGACGGGGCAGGAATACATAATATTTTGACGAAATGCCACAGATCTAATAACCCAATTAATGTTGTGAAAGCAACATTTGATGGATTAAGTAGATTGAAGTTTAAAAAATAATTTTTAATTTTACAAAGGTTAAGTAATAAATGCAATTACATGAATTAAAATCTCCAAAAGGTTCAAGAAAGAAAAAAAGAATAATTGGCCGGGGTAAAGGTTCTGGGCGTGGAAAAACGAGTGGCCGTGGAGAGAATGGACAAAGATCTCGTTCAGGTAGATGGAGCTTATCCTCTTCCGAAGGTGGGCAGATGCCTCTTATTCGCCGACTTCCAAAGGTTGGATTTAGGAGCAAGAGGCCTATTTTAAACCAGGTTGTAAGCTTAGAGAGCTTGAATAGGTTTGCAAAAGATGCTGTTGTTGATGCTAATTCTTTGAAAGCGCAGGGTTTGATCAATAGCCGTTATAAGCCGGTAAAGATTTTAGATAATGGCGAAATAAATAAACCCCTTGTTATTAAAATAAAGAGCATATCCAAGTCAGCAAAAGAGAAAATTGAAAAAGCTGGTGGCAAGATCGAGGTTGAAGAAAAAGTTTCTCAAAAAGAGAAAAAAACACCAAAGAAACAAATTTAATATATGTTAGCTGCTTTTGCAAATTGTTTTAAAATTCCAGAATTAAAGAAGAAGATCCTTTTCACATTAGCAATTATTGCTGCTTATAGAGTTGGATGTTATCTTCCGACTCCAGGCGTAAATGGTGCTGAGCTGGCAAGGTATTTTCAGTCGATTACTTCTTCTGCAAGCGGAAGCATTTTCAGCATTATGAATATGTTTTCAGGCGGAGCAATGCAGAAGATGACGGTATTTTCTTTAGGGATTATGCCGTATATTTCTAGCTCAATCATAATGCAGTTATTAACAGCGGTTATCCCTGCTTTAGAGAAATTATCTAAAGAAGGACAAGCTGGTTATCATAAAATAAATCAGTATACTCGTTATGGAACGCTGGGATTAGCTACGATACAATCGTTTTTTATTGCTCTTTGGCTTAAAAGCCCACAAACCTTCAGCGGTTTTGAAGTAGTAAGCAGTAGTGCCGGGGTACAGTTCATCTTTACGACTATGGTTACATTATCTGCAGGTACATTATTATTAATGTGGCTAGGAGAACAGATCCAGGAAAAGGGAATAGGCAATGGTATTTCTTTGATAATTACTGCGGGTATTATTTCTGAAGCACCTTCTGCTCTTGCTATGTTGGTTAAACTTTTATCACCACAAACAGGCGGAGCAGTTCAGTTACAGCCGTTCACACTTGTTATTATGGTTATATTTTTGCTAGGTGTAATAATTTCAATTACTTTGATAACACAAGCACAAAGAAAGATACCAGTACAATATGCAAGGCGTATTGTTGGAAGAAAAGTATATGGCGGCCAGAGCACGTATATACCTTTAAAAGTAGATACGGCTGGTGTTATTGCTATTATTTTTGCTCAGTCTATTATTTTGTTTCCGGCGACTTTGGCAAGTTTTATACCTAATCAAGGTTTTCAAGCGTTTGCTAGTTATATTCAAAGAGGACATGCTGTTTATTATATTATCTATGGATTATTTATAGTCTTCTTTTGCTATTTTTATACAGCAATCGTTTTTAATCCTCTTGAAGTTGCTGAAAATATGAAGAAGCATGGTGGTTTTATTCCTGGTGTTAGGCCTGGAGCGCAGACGGCAGATTATTTAGATTTTGTTATGACACGAATTACTTTGACAGGGGCTTTATTTATTTGTGCTATTGCTATTATGCCTGATGCAATAATGGCTTCATTTAAAGTTCCGTATTTAGTCGCTTCATTTTTTGGAGGCACTGGTGTTTTGATCACTGTAGGGGTCATGCTTGATACTATGAAACAGATTGAGTCACACCTTGTTATGCGCCATTATGATGGGTTTATGAAATCGGGTCAAATAAGGGGAAGAAGATGAGAATAGTATTGCTTGGACCTCCAGGGGCAGGAAAAGGAACACTAGCAGGTGTCTTGAAGGATACTTTAGGTGTTTTGCATGTTTCAACGGGAGATATTCTTAGAGAAGAGCTCAAGGCTAATACCCCATTAGGACAAGAAGCAAAAAAATTCATTGAATCAGGTGGTTTGGTGCCTGATGAAGTTGTTACAAAGCTTATTAAAAATAAGTTGACTAATGATAGTAGGGCTAAAGATGGTTTTATGCTGGATGGTTATCCTAGAACAGTAAATCAAGCTAAGGATTTAGATAATATCTTAGATAAGCTGGGAATGCCGATTGATTGTGCTTTATATATGGAAGCAACTTTAGGTACGATTTTAGCTCGACTAACCGGGAGAAGAGTTTGCAGAGGTTGCGGAAAGATATATCATATTGTCAATATGCCATCAAAAAAAGACGGGGTTTGTGATTCCTGTGGTGGAGAGATATATCAGCGTGCAGATGATAATGAAGAAACGATCAAGAACCGTATGAAAGTTTATACTGACAGCACTGCCCCGATAATTAGTTTTTATGAAGGACAAAATAAATTAAAGAAGGTTAATGCTGATAAAGATTCTCAAGAAGTTAAAGAGGATGCGCTAAATATATTTAATGGATCAAGGTAATAAGATCGGAATAAAGACTGGCGAAGAACTAGTGCTTCTTAGGGAAGCTGGGAAAAGATTATCAGCTATTGTAAAAGAATTAAAATGCTCTTTAAAAACTGGAATTTCAACTCAAGAAATTGATGCACTTGCAGAGATTCTAATAAAGGAATATGATGTTGTCCCCGCATTCAAAGGCTATAGGGGTTTTCCTAGTTGTGTTTGCGTTTCTATTAATGATGAAGTTGTTCATGGAATACCTTCTAAACGCAAGCTGGAAAATGGAGATATAGTTAGTTTGGATGTTGGGATTATTTACAAAGGGTATTATTCTGATATGGCTGTTACTGCAGGAATAGGTAATATTGACCCCGAGTTCCAAAGATTGATTGATGTAACAAAGGAATCTCTTTACAGGGGGATTGAACAAGCAAAAGAGAACAATCATCTTTCAGATGTTTCACATGCTATTCAATCATATGTTGAAGGGAACAATTATTCAGTTGTCAGAGAATTTGTAGGTCATGGCATTGGTAAGCAGTTGCATGAAGATCCTGAGATACCTAATTTTGGCGAGCCAAATAATGGTCCTGTTTTGAAATCAGGGATGGTATTAGCTATTGAGCCAATGGTGAATATTGGAGACTGGCGCACGAAGATTTTAAACGACGGATGGACAGTTGTAACAAAAGATGGAAAGCCGTCAGCGCATTTTGAGCATTCAATTGTAGTAACAAAAGAAAAGCCTGAAATATTAACGAGGTAACATGGTTAAAGAAGATCTTATAGAAGTTGAAGGCATAGTAAAAGAAGCCCTTCCAAATGCTAAGTTTCGAGTAGAGTTAGAAAATGGGCACATTGTTCAAGCACATATTTCAGGGAAAATCAGAAAACATTTTATAAGGATTCTTCCAGGGGACAAAGTAAAAGTAGAGCTTTCTCCCTATGATTTAACAAGAGGAAGAATAACATACAGGAATAAGTAAACATGAAAGTAAAATCATCTATAAAAAGAGTATGCAGCAATTGCAAAGTTGTTCGGAGAAAAGGTGTTGTTCGTGTAATTTGCATAAATCCAAAACATAAACAAAGACAAGGGTAAGATTATGCCAAGAATTTTAGGTGTTGATATTCCAAAGGAAAAGAGAATTGAGGCAGCTTTGCCATATATTTATGGGGTTGGTCCTGCTAATACCTTGGATATTTTAAAGGAAGCAAATATTGATGTTAATAGAAGAGCGAAGGATCTTTCTGACGAGGAAATAGCCCGCATAACATCAATAATTCAGAATAATTATATTATAGAAGGTGACCTTCGAAGGGATGTCAGCCAGAATGTGAAGAGGCATGTTGATATCGGAACTTATCGAGGAATGCGCCATCGAAAAGGCCTTCCGGTAAGGGGGCAACGTACAAAAACAAATGCACGTGTTAGAAAAGGTAAAAAACCATCTGTCGGTGGCAAGAAGACTACAAAATAATAAAATAAAAAGGATTTTAAATGGCAAAGGAAATTAAGCGTAAAGATAAGGCTAAAAAGAAGGCATTAAAAGGGGTAACTTCTGGAGTCGTTCATATTAAATCAACATTTAATAATACATCAATTGCTATTACAGATACTCAAGGAAATGTAATAGTTTGGTCAACGCCAGGAGTTGTCGGATTTAACGGATCAAAAAAATCTACCCCATTTGCTGCTCAGCTAGCTAGTTCAGATGCTGCAAAGAAGGCAAAGGAATTAGGCATTAAGACAGTGGAAGTTCTGGTTAAGGGACCTGGGTCTGGCAGAGAATCTGCAATTAGAGCATTGCAAGCAAATGGATTATTGGTGACTTCAATAAAGGATATTACACCTTTACCGCATAATGGATGTCGTCCAAGAAAAAAACGTAGGGTGTAAAAGAAGGGGAAATTTATGGGAAAATATATCGGGTCAAGTTGCCGATTGTGTAGGCGGGAAGGTGAAAAACTTTTTTTGAAAGGCACAAGGTGCTCTACGTATCGCTGTGCTTTTGATAGAAGAAGTTATGCTCCAGGAGAGGGCGCTAAGGCTAGAAGAGTGAAATTATCTAACTATGGTCTTCAGTTGCGCGAAAAGCAAAAAGTTAAAAGGATCTATGGGCTTTTTGAAAAGCAGTTTAGAAGTTATTTTGCCAAGGCAACAAGGAAAAAAGGTATTACGGGGTCAATTTTATTGCAGTTTTTAGAAAGACGCATAGACAATGTTATCTTTCAAGCAGGATATTGTACTTCAAGACGACAAGCACGGCAATTGGTTGGACATGGCTATGTTTATGTTAATGATAGAAAAGTTAATATTCCATCATTTTTAGTTAAAGATAATGATGAAGTAGCTGTCCGTTTTACGACTAAAGGTCAGCAAAATGTAAAAGATAATATTGAGCTTACAAAAGATCGCAGTGTTCCTGGTTGGCTTGAGGTAGATAAAGCACATTTCAAGGCAAAGGTTGTAAGGCTGCCACAACGTGAGGATATTGGTTTTCCAGTTAATGAGCAGTTGATCGTAGAGCTTTATTCAAGGTAAAAAATTTTAACTTCTGCAATATAGAATATTGCAGGAAAGATTAAAACAAAATTTAGGAGGAACAAATGGGAGTCAAATGGCGCGATTTTCAGATGCCTAAAAGGCTAGATTGTGATGAAGCAACTTATACAGATACTTATGGTAAATTTATTGCCGAGCCATTCGAAAGAGGTTATGGTATTACCTTAGGAAACTCCCTTAGACGTGCATTGTTATCCTCTATTGAAGGCAGTGCAGTAACATCGATAAAGGTTGAAGGAGCTCCTCATGAGTATTCAACTATTCCTGGTGTTATGGAATCAGTATCTGAGATCATTCTTAATCTTAAGAGATTGGTCCTACGATCTCATTCTAAAGTACCGAAGCCAATTTATATCAAAGTCGATAAAAAGGGCGAAGTAACAGCTGCAGATATTATTTGTGATGAGACAGTGGAAATATTGAATCCAGGACTTCATATTGCAACATTATCAAGAGACGCTTCTTTTTCAATAGAGATGGAAGTATCTCGCGGTCGTGGATATGTCCCAGCAGAGCTAAATAAAAAGGATGCTACAGTTGGAACTATTCCAATTGATTCAATTTTCACTCCAATTACTAGGGTTAAATTTGACGTTGAGAATACTAGAGTTGGACAGAAAACTGATTATGATTGTTTGCTAATTGAAATATGGACAAATGGAAGCATCAATCCAAAAGAGGCTATTCTTTATAGTGCCAATATTTTACAAAGGCATTTAGATATTTTCGTAAGTTACGGGCAGCTTCCTGAAGAAGAAGAAGAGGAAGAAGAAGTATCAGCGGAAGAGCAATCTTTATACGAAAAGCTAAGATTGCCTATTTCTGAGCTTGAGTTATCTGTGAGAAGTGCAAATTGTTTAAAAGATGCAAATATAAAAACAATTGCTGAATTAGTTAAAAAGACTGAGTCGGAACTTCTGACGTTCAGGAATTTTGGTAAAAAATCACTAACTGAAATTAATGACCTTTTGAAGGTAATGGGTATTAATTTAGGTATGAAAGTGGATGCTAAAAAGCTAAGAAAAAAAGATTAATTTTTTCTTTTGGCCTCCCTCAGTTTATAGGATTGAAAATAATTAGTATTAGTAAATATAAAGGAAATTAGATGCGACACGGTATTTCAGGAAATAGATTAAGTAGGAATTCTAGTCTTAGAAAAGCAACAATGCGAGATATTGCAAAAGCTGCTTTGTTGAAAGATAGGATAAGTACTACAAAAGCCAAGGCTAAGGAAGCAAGAAAATTAGTTGATAAACTTATTACTATGGGGAAAAAAGGTACGTTGGCTGAGAAGCGACGTGCATATGCCGTCCTATGTAATCATAGATTGGTCAGTGCATTATTTTCAGACATTGCTCCTCGTTTTAAAGAGAGGCAAGGTGGATATACAAGAATAATTCCGATTGGAACAAGAAAAGGTGATAATGCTGAGCTTGTTTTTCTTGAGCTAACTGAAAAAAAGGCAATTGTTGTAAGTAAGCCTAAAGTGAAAGCTTCTTCAAAAACTAAAGTAGAAAAAGTAGCGCCTGAACAGGCTGAAGTTATAACTAAAACACATAAAGCTTTAAAAGTACCGCTAAAAGATGAGGCAAATGAACCTTTAAAGAAAAAAGATCAACTGAAGGTTGAGATTAAAAAGGGAGTAGACGGCAAGGAAAAAGACAAGTCTACGCAGAGATTTAGCGGAATAAGAAAAATGTTTAACAAGAAATCTTCCGGGAAATAGGGGCTAACTTGTTATGTTAAAAGTTAATGGCAGAGTAAAGGATCTTGAGGCTTCATCAACTTTAGCAATTACGGCAAGAGCAAAAGAATTAAGGGCAAAAGGCTTTGATGTTGTAAACTTCGCGGCAGGTGAGCCTGATTTTGGAACTCCTCAGCATATTAAATATGCTGCTATTAAAGCTATTTGTGATGATTATACCAAATATACACCAAGCGTTGGTGCCATTGAATTAAGGCAAGCTATTTGTGATAAATTTAAAAGAGATAATAATCTTGTATATAAACCATCACAGATCGCTGTTTCTTGCGGGGCAAAGCATTCCTTGTTTTGCATAATCCAGGTTTTGACTGATGTTGGAGAAGAGGTTTTGATCCCAACCCCATATTGGGTCAGCTATCCTGAAATGGTAAAGCTGTCTGGGGCTACATCAAAATTTATCGAAACCAGCGCGGATACAAATTTCAAAATCACAGCAAAACAGTTAGAAAAGAGTATTACCGATAAAACAAAACTTTTGATTCTGAATTCTCCTTCAAACCCGACAGGTATGCTGTATTCAAAACCAGAACTGCAATCAATCGCAGATATTTGTGTTAAAAACAATGTTTATGTTATAAGTGATGAGATCTATGAACAGTTTGTTTATGGATCTGAGGAATGCGTTTCTATAGCTTCTTTAGGCAAAGAGATTTATGATTTAACAATAACTGTTAATGGCGTCTCAAAGTCAGCGGCTATGACAGGTTGGAGAATTGGTTATTGTGCCGCAAGCGAGGAGATTCTTGGGTATATTACTAAATTACAAGATCACTCAACTTCATGCCCATCATCTATTAGTCAAAAAGCTGCCCTGCAGTCTTTAAGTGAGACAAAAGAATATTTTACGGAAATGAGAAAAGAATTTAAGAAAAGGCGTGACCTTATTACATCTGCTTTTGACGAAGTTGATGAGATAAGTTATATTATGCCTCAAGGAGCTTTTTATCTCTTCTGTGATTTTTCTAAGTTGGGGGAATCCCTTGAAGTGGCAAAAAATATCTTGAATGATGTTAATGTTGCAATGATCCCAGGGGACAGTTTTGGTTCTCCAGGTTTTATGCGTTTGAGTTTTGCAACTTCTTGCGAGAGGATCGCAGAAGGAACAAAACGTATAAAAGAGTGGATCAAAAAGCAGGCTTAACAACTACTCACCTAAATAAATCATCTTATCAGGAGCATAAAAGTGGATCTTAAAGAACTACTTAAATTAGCAGTCGAGAAAAAAGCATCTGATTTGCATCTTACAGAAAATAGCCCTCCAATTTTAAGAATTGACGGAAGATTAGTTATAACTGATAAAAAAATTTTAACAAGAGAAGAGTTGAAGAAGTGTATTTATGGTGTTTTGTCTGATGTTCAGAAGGAAAAATTTGAACGTGATAAAGAATTAGATTTTTCATTGGAGTTTGAAGGCATTGACAGATTTAGGGTTAATGTCCATTTGCAAAAAGGTTCAGTTGAAGCCGCTCTAAGAAGGATACCTTTATTTATTCCTTCAATAAATGATTTAGGGCTGCCGCCTTCAGTTATTGAGTTCTCAAGAAGGCCTAATGGGCTTGTCTTGATCACTGGGCCAACAGGTTCAGGTAAAACAACTTCTCTTGCAGCCATGATACAATTGATCAATGAGGAAAATCCCTGTATGATCATTTGCGTTGAAGATCCTATTGAGTATATGCACACAAATAAGAAGGCGGTTATTAAGCAAAGAGAATTATATTCTGATACTTTGTCATTTTCAGAAGCGCTTAAAAGATGTTTGAGGCAGGATCCTGATGTTATTGTTGTGGGAGAGATGAGAGACCTAGAAACAATTTCAACTGCTCTCACAGCAGCTGAAACAGGGCATTTGGTTTTTGCAACTTTGCATACGCCAGATACTGCTCAAACTATAGAACGCGTTATTGATGTTTTCCCATCTCATCAACAACAACAAATACGTTTGCAGTTGTCTACTTGTTTGCAAGGGATTGTCTCGCAGAAGCTAGTTGTGCGAGCGGATGGTTTAGGGCGTGTTGTTGCGACGGAAGTTTTAATTGCTACGCCAGCCATACGTAATTTAATCAGAGAGAGAGCTACGGAGCAAATCCCTACTTCTATACAAACAGGCTCAAGCTTTGGTATGCATACAATGGATATGTCTTTGAGATTGCTTTATAAGCAAGGGGTCATAACTTATGAAGAAGCTATGAAGCATGTAGCGAATGTTGAAGAGTTCAAGCAGCTAATTAAGAAGTAATCTTCTTTTTTCTATTCTTTGTTTTATTTAAATCAAGACCAGTTAAGAATAATATTAAATAGAGTATCTTTTATTTCTATAATGAGAAAAACATGTCAAAAAAAATAATTGAAAAAGCAAAAGAAAAATTTGAAGCTATTTTAACAGAGCAGCTTGGAAGAGTTGAAGCCTTGAAAAAGAGTTGTGAAAAAACAGATTTTACACTGCTTGATCAAATAAAGATCGGTGTCTGTTGGGGGGATGGCATTGGGAAAATTATCTCTAAACATGCGCAAAGTGTTTTAGAATATGTTTTAAAAGATGAAGTGGCAAGCGGCAAAATTAAATTTAAGGATATTGCAGGATTAACAATTGAGAACAGGGCGAAACAAAAAAAGGCGATTCCGGATGATGTTTTAGAAGAGATTAAGTCTTGTCATGTTATTTTAAAGGGGCCTACTACAACTCCCCAGACAGGTGATGAATGGCCCAACATTGAGAGCGCGAATGTGGCGATGAGAAGGAGTCTTGATCTTTATGCGAATGTTCGTCCGGTAAAAATCCCTCAGGAAGGCATTGACTGGTGTTTTTTTAGGGAAAATACAGAAGGTGAATATGTTTTAGGCTCAAAAGGGTTTGATGTGTCAGATGACCTTAGTATTGATTTTAAGGTGATCACTGAACAGGGGTCTGAAAGAATCATTAGAATGGCGCTTGAGTATGCTAAAAATAATGATATTGATAGAGTTACAGTTATAACTAAGTCAAATGTTGTTAAAACAACTGACGGACGTTTTTCAAAAGTTGCAAAGAGGTTGGCTAAAGAATATCCAGGCATAAAAGTTGACGAATGGTACATAGATATTATGACAGCAAAATTGATAGATCCTGCACGTCGACAAGAGTTTAAGGTGATGGTTATGCCGAATCTTTACGGGGATATTTTGACTGATGAAGCAGCGCAAATGCAAGGCGGCGTTGGGACAGCTGGTAGTGCAAATATAGGAGATAAGTGGTCAATGTTCGAGGCTATTCATGGAAGTGCTCCCAGAATGGTTAAGGAGGGAAGGGATATTTATGCAGATCCTTGTTCTATGATCAGGGCAAGCGCTATGCTTCTGAGACATATAGGTCGTCAAAAAATTGCTGAGAAAATAGAAATGGCATTGGAAATGTGCGGGCAATTTGAAAAGAAAATGGTAATAACTGGCAGAGATACCGGAGTTACAGGAGAAGAATATTGCAAATATTTGTTTTCATGGATAGATAATCCTGAGCTTAAGGTTTGCTGGGAATCTGAAGTTAATAAATTAAACTAATGATAAATATTTTAATAAGGCCTTGTTCGAATATTAAAGAACAAGGTCTTTTTTTTCTTGAATAGATAATTATTGATAAAAGCAGGATTTATCATGAATTGTAAAGTTATTGATCTCGGGATAATTGATTACAAAGAGGCATACGCTCTTCAGCAAAAGTATGCGAAAGAAGTTCTTGATGGTTCAGACCAGGTATTAATTCTTTGCGAGCATCCAACAGTTCTTACTATGGGAAGATTGGCAAAGGAGTCCAATGTCCTCTATTCAAAAGATAAATTAAAGGAGATCGGTGTAGATGTGTTGGGTATTGATAGGGGCGGAGACGTTACTTTGCATGCAAAGGGACAGCTTGTTGCATATCCTATTCTCAATTTAGCGAATTATGGAAAGGATTTGAGGAAATATTTGTTTAAATTAGAACAAGTTGTGATTGATTTATTAAGTGATTTTGATATAGTGGCTAATAGATTGTCGGGGAAGACCGGTGCATGGGTTGGTGATAAAAAAATAGCATCAATTGGTATAGGTGTTCGTAAATGGGTATCTATACATGGTTTAGCTCTTAATGTTAATACAGATTTAAACCATTTTGCAATGATAAACCCTTGTGGATTGAATGTTAGCATGACATCAGTTTCTCAGGTTTTAGGCAGGGATATTGAAATAAACGAAGTTAAACAGGTATTAATAGATTGTTTTTGTAGCCAGTTTGGTATGAAAAAGGGACAATAATAATATGGTGGAAATAAAGTTGCCGGAATTAGGGGAAGATATTGAAAAAGCAACGGTAGCCTGTTTTCATTATAATATAGGCGACCATGTTAATGCTGATGATGATATTGTGGAAGTTGTTACTGATAAAGCAACATTTAATGTGCCAACAAATGTTTCAGGAGATATAAGCAATATACTTGTCGCAGTCGGGCAGGAAATTGAAGTCGGTCAAGTTATTGCCTGTATTGATGAAGAAAAGAATTATGAAAGTGAAATTCAATGAACCCTTATAAAAAAGAAAAAAAACGAAGAGTTTTATCAATGTATATTACCAAGGTTTCTGGGCATAGGCAGGCTACGCTTGCTATTCAGGAATCCTTGCGTCAGTTAGACCCAGGTATAGAAGTGCCAGCTATTAATGGTTTTGGTTACACCTATCCCATTTTGGAAAAGGTGGTTCATAATACTTATATGAGTGTTATAAAGACCACGCCAAAGGTGTGGGATTATCTCTATGACAATCCAAAGATTGTTAAGAAATCTCAATCAATAAAGAACTTCCTTCACAAAACAAGTCATGAGAAGATCGGAAGGCTTTTTGCTAAGCACAGCCCAAATGCTGTTGTTTGCACGCAGGCTTTTCCGTGCGGAATGGTAGCTGATTATAAGGTTGAGCATAAATTAGACACTGTATTGGTTGGAGTTTTGACTGATTTTGCGCCACATTCATTTTGGATAAATCAAGGAGTTGATTATTATATAGTGCATTCAGTCGAGGCAAAAGATAGATTGGTCGCAAAAGGTATTTCTCCGGATGCAGTCAAGATATATGGCATACCTATAAGGGGAAAATTTGCTTCGCAGCTGGATAAAGAGCCAATAGCACAGAAATTAGGTTTGGATTCTAATGTGCCAACAATACTTATAATGGGCGGTGGCCATGGTTTAGGCCCTATCAAGAACATTGTAAAGTCTTTAATCAAAGTTGAAATGAATTTTCAGATTGTTGTGCTAGCGGGTAAAAATGAAAAGATAATTAAAAAGATCAAGAGCAGCGTTAAAAAAAGCGAAAAGAAGATTTTGGTTTTTGAATTTGCGCATAATATTGATGAATTAATGGACCTTGCTACTTTAATTATTACCAAGCCCGGCGGGATAACATCTGCAGAGTGTTTGGCAAAAGGATTGCCGATGGTGATTGTTAATTCAGTTCCTGGCCAGGAAATGCGCAATACTGATTTCCTTATAAAGAAAGGCGTTGCTATTCGCATTGATGACACAAAGGACATTGGCGAGGAAGTTGAGCTTTTATTGAAATCTCCAGCCAGGCTAAATTCAATGAGCAAGGCAGCATATGAAAATGCTAAACCACATGCTTCGCTTGATATTGCAAAACTAATATTGGAACATACTTAACTTTAAGCGTTTGGTTATTTTGTAGATCTGTTTTATGATTAAATATTTCTTGTATAAGTTCGGCCTTTTCATTCTTTATAGAGTTCCGGTTAGTTTGTCATACAGGATTGCGCGTTTTATTTCAAGCGTTCAGTATGCACTATCAGTTGTCGACAAAAAAGCAGTAAAGAATAACCTTAAGATGATATTGCATAGAGAGCATGAACTTGATAGGACGGCAAAAGAGATATTCATTAATTTTGGGCGGTATTTGGTCGAGTTTTTTCTCACCGGAAAAAAAGTTACAAAGGACTTTGTTAAGGATAATATTCAATTTGAGAATATTGAATATCTTGATAAGGCACTGAAGTTAGGCAAAGGAGCTATCCTTGTAACCGCCCATGTTGGTAATTGGGAGCTTGGGGCCATAGTCTTAAGTCTGCTTGGGTATCCTATTAATGGCATCGCTCTTCCTCATAAAGAAAAACAAGTAAATGACCTGTTCAATAAGCAAAGGTCGGAAAAGGGTATAAAGATTATTCCCTCAAACCTTGCTGCGAGAAGATGCTTAGAGGCTCTAGACAGAAATGAAATAGTCGCGCTTCTTGGCGAAAGGGATTTTACTAATTTAGGGCAGCCACTAGAGTTTTTTGGAAAGACTACTATTGTTCCCAGAGGAGCTGCGGTTTTTTCAAATAAAACTGGAGCGCCAATTATTCCAGTGTTTTTGATAAGAAAAAATGAAGAGACGGGTAATTCGTTAAAGAAATTTGTTCTATCGTTTTGTGAGCCAATATACCCGCAGAGAAGAAGCGGTAGGATGCAAAAAGATGAAGCAATTCAAGGCCTTATGAAGCAGTATCTTAAGGTAATAGAAAATATAATAAGCAGCAATCCTGAGCAATGGATAATGTTTAGGGAGTTTTGGGTAAAATGAGAATATGTGTAATAATCCCTGTGCATAATGAAGAAAACGCCATTGGTGACATTGTTGGTTCCTTGGTAAAAAAAAAGCAAGCTGTTATTGTTATTGATGACGGCTCAGCAGATAGATCTGGTAAGATAGCGAAGGATAAAGGCGCTGTTGTTATTCTTAATGAAAATAAGAGCGGAAAGGGCTATTCTCTGCGCAAAGGATTTGAATATGCTATTAAGGAAGGTTTTGACGGTGTTATAACGATTGATGGCGATGGCCAGCATGATGTTGATGATTTTGAAAAATTTATTGATTTTGCTCGGGATAACAAAGACATAGTCGTTAATGGGAACAGAATGACTGATTCAAAAGGGATGCCTTTTATAAGACGATTGACTAATAAATTTATGTCTGTTTTAATTTCAATGGCTTGTAAGCAAAGTATTCCGGATACTCAATGTGGGTATAGATATATCGGCTCTGGTGTGCTTAATAGGCTGAGTTTGTCATCTAATCAGTTTGAAATAGAGACAGAGATACTTATGAAGGCAGCAAAAAATGGTTTTAAGATATACTCTGTTCCAATAAGGACTATATATCGAAATGAAGTAAGCAAGATCAATCCACTCAAAGACACAATTCGATTTTTTGTTTATTTCTTAGGGGAAATCTTTTCTAAATGATTTTTTACCCGGTCATTTTTTAATAAATATTATTTTTATGCAAAAATATGGAAAATAGGATTTTCTATTACGCTTTAGTTATTTCTTTGGTGATACATATAGTTGTTATCAATCTTTTGTCCTTTTCAAGGGTCGTTCTTAAAGAACCAAAGCTGATTAAGCAGTTGGAAGTCACTTACAATAAAGTCACGCCAAAACATGATGTGGTGGAAAAGAAGCTGGCCAAAAGCATAAAGAGTATAAAAGAACAAAAAAAGACAAAGAAAGTCGATATTCTGTCCAAAGATGAGAAGGTTCTCCCATCATTTTCCCAAAATATAAAAGACATGACAAAGCTTACAGGGAAGCTTAAGTTAGACAAGAAACGTGCGCCAATGATACAAACTTCGGACATGAATAGGCAGATATCTGTTCCTATGTTTAAGTCAGAAAAAATATCTAATCCCAAATATCTTAGTTATAATCAAAGCATAAGGCAAAAGATCAAAAGTCGCGCTTATACTTTTGTGAATCATCCTGATTTTTCAGCTGGTGAGATCTATTTGACTTTTGTTTTGGGCTCAGATGGCGCTTTAAAACAAGTAAAGATAATCGAATCAAAGACCAAGGCAAACGAATATTTGAGAGATATTGGATTAAGAAGCATAAGCGAATCCGCCCCCTTTGCGCCTTTTCCTGAAGACCTTAATTATCCTGAGCTGACTTTCAATATTGTGATCTCTTTTGAAGTAGGCGAATAATTCACGACGTGTTTTACGTGTTTGCTAATGTTTGACAACAACGCATGACAATGATATTGTAATCCATTAGAATAAATTCAGTATTATTAGAATTAGATGTTAGGAGGGTAGTTGTGGAAAAAGAGGATTATGTAGATGAATCATGGAGGCAGACGATAGAAGAAGATAAAGAAGGGCTGGATATGCAAAAAAAACATACTGATCAAGGGCAATGCAGTTCAGCAGATAATTGTTCTTGTTCAGGTGGCGCCCATAAAGGTGATGGGAATTCACATGCATCAATGGAAATTAATTTCATTAATTATATTACTAGCCTAGGTTTTCAAGCTATGATCTTTTTAGGGGAAATACCCAATCCTATTACTGGTGAGACTGAAAATAACATTGATCAAGCAAAGTTCTTGATTGATACACTTGCTTTGTTAAAAGATAAGACAAAAGGGAATTTATCCAGGCAGGAAGCTGACCTTTTAAATGCTTCTGTTTATGAGCTGCAAATGAAATATGTTGAGATCTTACAAAAAGATAAGCTGGGTATTTAAGGAGGGTGGGTTTAAGTGGTTGACAAAGAGCTGTTGGATATATTAGCTTGTCCAAAATGTAAAGGTGATGTCAAGGAGAAAGATGATAAGATTATTTGTTTGCAATGTCATCAATATTATGAAGTAGATGAAGGTATTCCCATCATGCTGGTTGATGATTTTGATGGCTAAGATATGGACAAAATAGGGATTTATTAAATTTAGGAGATATCAATGGATAAAATTCTGCTTATTCATGGTCCTAATTTGAATTTATTAGGGCAAAGAGAAAAAGGTATTTATGGCGAGACAACTTTAGAAGAAATTAATGAAAAGTTAAAAAGCATAGCAAAGGATAAGAATGTTGAGTTATTGATCCTTCAGTCAAATCATGAGGGCGAGATCGTTGATATTATCGGGCAATCAAAAAAGAATGATATAAAGGCAATCCTTATCAATCCTGCAGCATATACGCATACAAGTGTGGCTATAAGGGATGCGATTGCTGCTGTCAATATACCTGCAGTTGAAGTACACCTTTCAAATATTTACTCAAGAGAGGATTTTCGTCACACCTCGCTAATAGCTCCAGTTGCATATGGTCAGATAAGCGGTTTTGGTGTTGAAAGTTATGTTCTCGGATTAAATGCGATTATTAGTTTAATTGAAAAACAGTAAAGAAATATTTATTAATATCAGGATTAATTTTATTTGCATTTTAATCTAATAATATTAATATATATAAACAAAAATATATTTAGGCAATTTTTATCTATGAAAATTAAAGTAAATAAGTTAGTTGCAACCTTTGATAAATATAAGATTGATGGCCTTCTTGTAACATCTGATAATAATATTAGATATCTTACAGGTTTTTCTTCGCATGAATCATGGCTTTTTATTTCCAGGAAAGGGTCATTCTATATAACTGATTCAAGATATTATGTTGAAGCCAAGAGCAATTTAAAACAATGCTCGGTTATATGTTTTAAGGAATCAAAGTATAAAACAGTTTTTGAGATTGCAAAAAAGTCAAATGCTAAGGCGATTGGCATTGACGAGAATGCTTTAACTTTGTTTGAATATAATAATTTGCAAAAGAATAAACAAAAGTCGGTTAAGTTAATTAAATCCACGGGTTTTGTTGAGTCTTTAAGAGTTGTTAAGGACCCCTTAGAGCTTAAGTGTATAAAAGAAGCACTGAAAATACAGAAAAAAGCCTTTGTTTACTTGCGGAGAATTATAAGGCCGGGTGTTACGGAAAAAGAGGTGTTCTATAAGTTGGAGAATTATGTAAAAAACAAGGGGGCAGGCTTTTCTTTTAATCCAATTATTGCATCAGGACAGAATTCTACATGTCCTCACGCGGGATTAACAGCCCGTAAAATAAATAAAAATGATGTGGTCTTAGTTGATTTTGGTATCGACGTTAAAGGGTATAAGTCCGACTTGACACGTATGTTCTTTTTAGGTAGAATATCCAATCCTATGAAGGATATTTTTGATTCTGTTAGAGATGCGCAACGTTCTGCAATCGAGATGATCAAGCCTGGGATATCAGTGGCGAGCATTGATAAGCAGGCGCGTAACTGTTTGTCAAAGAAGAAGTTAGACAGATACTTTACTCATGCTTTAGGGCATGGAGTTGGCCTAGATATACATGAAGCACCAAGATTATCGCAGAAGGATTCAACTATACTCAAAGAAGGTATGGTTATTACCATCGAACCTGCAGTATATATTCCTGGCCAGTTTGGTATCAGAATAGAAGATATGATTTATATTACAAAAAATGGGTGTGAGGTACTAAGTGACGATATCAATTAATCAATTAACATCTGGTATGGGGCTTATTGTCAACGATTCTATTTATGTTGTTGTGGAATACAGTCACGTAAAACCAGGCAAAGGCACTGCCTTTGTAAGAGTTAAACTAAAAAATCTAAAAACTGACCAGGTTCTTGAAAGAACATATAAGACGGCAGACAAGCTTGAGGATGTCCAGCTTGAAGAGAGAAAATTACAGAATCTTTACAGAAGTGGGGATTCTTTTCATTTTATGGACAATACTAATTATGAAGAAGTAGTTGTTGATAAAGAAACAGTAGGAGATGCAATAAAATTTCTTCAGGACAATTTGGAGGTTATTGGTATTTTTAGTGATAAGAAAATGCAAAAAATGTTGCTTCCAATGTTTATTGAAGCAGAGATTGTTCAAACAGAACCTGGATTTAAAGGCGATTCCTCAAGAGCAGGCACAAAGCCAGCAACAATAGATACAGGTACGGTGATTCAGGTTCCACTTTTTGTCGAGGTCGGTGATTTCATAAAGATCGATACAAGAACGGGTTCATATGTTGAAAGGATAAAAAAATGAATTTAAAAGAAATTCGTGAAATGATTAGTTTAATGAATGATAATGATTTGATCGAAATAGAAATTGAAAGATCAGGCTCAAAAGTTAAGCTTAAAAAAGCATCAGCTCAGGAGTTTGTGGCGGTACAAAAAGCACCAGTTGAATATGCGGCGTCCGTCCAAGCACAAGCAGCAGCTCTTGCCACAGCAGCAGAAAAATCAAACGCAACCAGAAAAGGCATTAAATCCCCGATGGTTGGAACGTTTTATCGTGCACCATCTCCGGATTCTGCTCCGTATGTTGAGCTAGGTCAAGTTGTTGATAAAGGGCAGGTTGTCTGTATCATTGAAGCGATGAAACTCATGAATGAAATCAAATCAGAGGTTAAGGGTAAGATCGTGGAGATACCTATAGAAAATGCTCAGCCTGTTGAATTCGATCAAACTTTATTTTACATTGAAGTGGTTTAATTATGTTTTCAAAGATACTAATAGCAAATAGAGGCGAGATCGCCATAAGAATAATCCGGGCATGTCGTGAATTAGGGGTCAAAACAGTTGCTGTTTATTCAAAAGCAGATAGAGATTCGTTGCATGTGCGTTTTGCAGATGAAGCAGTTTGTATCGGTCCGGCATCCAGTTTTGACAGCTATTTAAATATTCCTGCAATAATTTCAGCAGCAGAGATAACTGATGTTGAAGCTATTCATCCGGGATATGGTTTCTTGGCTGAGAATGCACACTTTGCTGAAATATGTGAATCATGCAAGATAACATTTATTGGTCCCAAACCGCGGACGATAAGGTCCATGGGTGACAAGGTCGTCGCTAGAGAGACGATGCGTAAAACGGGCATCCCTCTTACTCCAGGGGGGAAAGGGATAGTGAAAAATGTTGAGGATGCGCTAGCAATTGCTAAAGAAATCAAATATCCGGTGATTATCAAGGCAGCTGCTGGGGGTGGTGGAAAAGGGATGAGGGTCTGTCATAATGATATAACATTGGCTAGTTCGATTACTATTGCACAAAACGAGGCAGGTGCTAATTTTGGAAATCCAGATGTTTACATGGAAAAGTATATTCAGGACCCTAGGCATATTGAGTTTCAAATAGTAGCAGATAATTATGGCAATGTAATTCATCTGGGAGAAAGGGATTGCAGTATTCAGAGACGTCACCAGAAACTTTTAGAGGAGGCTCCTTCACCAGCACTTGACCAAGAGTTAAGAAATAAAATGGGAGACTTGGCTGTAAAGGCGGCGAAAGCTGCTGATTACCAAGGGGTTGGAACAATAGAATTCTTGCTGGATTCTAAAGGTGAATTCTATTTTATGGAAATGAATACTCGTATTCAAGTAGAGCATCCGGTTACTGAAATGGTCACAGGGATAGATTTATTGAAATTGCAGATTAGAATTGCCGCAGGTGAAAAACTTCATCTTAAACAAGAAGACGTTAAAATTGTAGGGCATGCTATTGAATGCCGCATTAATGCCGAAGATCCTACAAATAATTTTATGCCCTCTCCTGGAAATATTGACCAGTTAAATTTACCGGGGGGTTTTGGTGTCAGAATTGATACTCATATTTATCCCGGATATAAAATAAGTCCGTATTATGATTCAATGGTCGCGAAACTGATTACGTATGGTAAAAATCGTAAAGAAGCAATTAGTATTATGCGCAGGGCTTTAGATGAGTTTTATATCAGCCCCATTAAAACAACTATTAGTCTGCATTCAGAGATATTGCAGAATCCTTTTTTTGTAGAAGGAAAAGTATCGACGCATTTTCTAGAGAACAATATGAAAAATTATTTGGAGGAAAGTTGATGAGAGAAGGAAATACTATTGATCTAGGTTCCATACAGGTCCATAAAAAGGTTATTGAAGAAATAATAGATAATTCTATAAAAGATATGGAAGGTGTAAGTTTGGTTGAGGAAAACCTTAGTGAAAAATTCTTTGGATTGTTTGGGAAAAAAAGTTGTCCAGGGATCAGTATCAAAATGCTCGATGAGGGACAATTGAGCGTGGAAGTTAAAGTTATTGTCAGATACGGATTGAATATTCCGGAAACTGCCAGGCAAATTCAAGATATGATAAAAATGTCACTAGATAAAACGATTGATCTTGATTTGAAAAATATTAATGTAAATATCCATGGCATAGAGAGGGGGAAATGATGAAGTTTTTTACCCGGATTGCTGTTCTTTTTCACGTTACTTTAACATTGTTTGTTTGTTGTTTTCTTAGTTTTTTTGCACTTAGAATGTTAAATGTAAGTGATGTCAACTGGTTTTTAAGCATTGTATATGCTGATGAGGGATCTGGGCCTGTTGTTCTATCTATAGCAGGCTTAATGTTTATAATGAATTTTGTATTCTTTAAAATGTTTTTTGTGAGTAACCGTCAAGATAATATCATAGCATTTGATAATCCGGCAGGAAGAGTTAGCGTGTCCTTGGTTGCTTTGGAAGAAATGATAAAAAGAAAAGTAGTTCAAATGCCTGATATCAAAGATGTAAAAGTGAGGCTTACAGCATCTAAGAAAGGCTTGTATGTTAGAATTAAATTGGTTCTTAGTTCAGAAGTAAATATCCCAGAAATCACATCAAAAGTTCAGGATAAGATCACAAGAAAAGTTCAAAGCACCATTGGAATTGAAGAGCCGGTCAATGTTGCTATATATGTAGGAAAAATTATCCCTGAAAAAATGAAAGAAAAGCTTCAAAATGTTCAACAAGAGGAAAAAACGGAAGTTAATGTGCCGTTTGAAGGGTATAGGGCATAAGCCTATTGCTTTATAAAACGAAGTATAAAAAAGGATATGTTTAAAATGAAAAAGATCGGTATTTTAACAGGTGGAGCTGATTGTCCGGGACTAAACTCAGTTATTCGAGCGGTTGTTAGAAAAGCCATGAAGGAAGGATATGTTGTCACTGGTATTAAAAATGGATGGAACGGATTAATCGAAAATGATATGAGGGTTCTTGATTTAAGAGTTACTTCGGGTATTCTTGATCGGGGCGGAACTATTTTAGGTACTAGTAAAAGTGTCGCGACCCTTTCTTTAGCTCAGATTAATCAAGCAGTTGAGAACTATAATCGAAGCGGCATGGATGCGATTATTGCTGTTGGAGGTGAGAACACGCTAAGAATTGGTTATGACTTATATGTTAATAATGGCGTAAATATTGTTGGTGTCCCAAAATCTATAGATAATGCGCTTTCTGGCACTGATTATGCTTTTGGTTTTGATACTGCAGTTAATGTTGCTACAGAATGTATTGACAGGCTACATACTACTGCGGAAAGTCACCATAGAATAATAGTTATTGAGGTTATGGGTCGTTATACAGGATGGATTGCAATTGAAGCTGGTATAGCGGGCGGTGCAAACTATATTTTGGTTCCCGAAGTTCCTGTGGATATTGACGAGTTGTGTGAGTCAGTAAAAGAAAGACATAAAAGAGGTAAAATGTTTAGCCTGATAGTTGTTTCTGAAGGGACTATAGTTGAAGGGTATAATGCGCCTTTGGAGAAAAGTATTGTCGGAAGCAATATTAGGTCTAGAAAGGTTGGAGAACTAATAGCTAATCTTATTGAAGAAAAAACTGGATATGAAACAAGAGTTAGCGTTCTTGGACATATACAGCGTGGAGGCACTCCAACTGCTTATGACAGGATCATTAGTACTCGCTTTGGAGTGAAGGCGGTTGAATTGGTAAAAGAAGGTAAGTTTGGAATGATGGTCAGCCTTTTGAACAATAAGATCCGTTATATCGAGATTAAGGACGCTATAAAGAAACGTAAGGCAGTAGATAAAGAGCTTTTTAAGATAGTTGATGTTTTTTCTGATCAGTAGATATATTTTGGGATGACAATGAAAGAAAAGATCAAAAAGATTTTTAATGAATCTATAGAAGTTAAACATAAGTCATTAGACAAGAATTTAGATAAAATTGTTTTGGCTGTAAAAGAGATCAATAGGGCCGTCAAAAAGAATAAAAAAATTCTTTTGTTTGGAAATGGCGGGTCAGCAGCAGACTCGCAGCACATTGCGGCAGAATTTATTGGTCGTTTTAAAAAGGAGCGCAGAGCTGTTGGAGCGGTTGCGTTGACAACAGATACTTCTTGTTTAACAGCGTTGGGCAATGATTATAGCTTTGATATTATCTTTTCCAGGCAGATAGAGGGCTTGGGACAAAAAGGTGATATAGCGATAGGTATTTCAACAAGTGGTAATTCAAAGAATGTAATTGAGGGTATCAAGAAAGCTAAAGATTTAGGATTGAAGACGATAACTTTGACAGGCTGTGATGGCGGAAAGCTTGCTAAGATAAGCGATATAAGTATTATAGTTCCATCAAATGATACTGCAAGGATCCAAGAATCACACTCATGTATAGCTCATGCTATATGTGAATTGGTTGAGAACAGTATCTAATTTCTGAAAAATAAAGTGAATACAAAACATAAAATTGTAAAACTCCCTACTTTAAAGAAAAAACTCGCTGTTCTTCGTAAACAGGGCAAAAAGATAGTTTTTACTAATGGTTGTTTTGATATCGTTCACTACGGTCATATTAGTTATCTTGAGACGGCAAAGAAGAACGATAGGGTACTTGTTTTAGGATTGAATAGTGATTCGTCAGTTAAGAGTCTTAAAGGGCCAGAGCGTCCCATTATTTCTCAGGATAAGAGGGCTGGATTGTTAGCAGCCCTGGAATGCGTTGATTTTGTTGTTTTGTTCAATGAGGACACGCCATTGAAGTTGATCTCAAGAATAAAGCCGGATGTGCTGATCAAAGGCGCAGATTACAAAGATAAGGTTGTTGTCGGAAGTGATGTTGTTAAAGAGAATGGCGGTAAAGTTGAGTTTATCAAGTTCGTCAGGAATTGCTCATCGACAAATATTATTGAAGAGATTTTAAAGCGGTGCAAAAAATAGAAGAAAAAAAATTGCTTAGGATCGTTGATGCCAATTTTAACAGGGCCAAGGAAGGCTTGAGGGTTTGTGAGGATATTTGCAGGTTTGTTATTGATAGCAAGAGTTTAACGAGGAATTTCAAGGACGTTCGACATGATCTTACAGAAATAATTTCTTCTTTAAAGTTTAAGACAGTAATATTTGCTAGAGATATTGAGGGTGATATAGGTAAAGGCTCAACAGTTTCCGAGTTCAAGAGAGAAAAGCTTTTTGATGTTTTTGTTGCTAATTCACAGAGGGCAAAGGAATCGGTTAGGGTTTTAGAAGAATTTTCCAAGTTGTTGGATATAAAACTAGCGCAGAAATTAAAAAGCCTGCGGTATAAGATTTATGCTTACGAAAAAAAAGTTATTGAGAAACTCTAGGCTTTATTTGATCTTGGATGCACAGGTAAATAGTTATAGTGAGCTCTTTGAAATCGCTAAGAAAGCAGTTTTAGGTAAAGTTGATATAGTTCAGCTTCGTGATAAAAGCGGGAATATTAAGGATATCTTGAAGTTTTCTGAAAAGCTGAAAAAGCTAACAGATGGTAAGATGCCTTTTATTTTGAATGACCGGCCGGATCTTGCATTGGCTGTTTCAGCATCTGGTGTTCATGTCGGGCAAGATGATATTCCTATAAAATACGCACGGAAAATATTGGGCAAGAATGCAATTATCGGTGTTTCTTGTCAAAATTATATTCATGCCCAAAAAGCACAAGATGATGGGGCTGACTACGTTGGGTTAGGTTCTATTCATAAAACCTTAACTAAGCCAGACAGGCAGCCTATGGATGTTGATCTGATCAAAAAAATAACGAAAAACATTAAGATCCCGGTCTTTGCTATAGGAGGGATTCAGATTTCAAATATTGCTGAAGTTAAGATTTTTGGTATAGAGCGGTTTGCTGTTTGTCGGGCAATTTGTCAGGCAAAAGATATAGATAAAGCAATAGATGATTTCAAGAAAGCGATACAGGCTTAAAGACTTTTCTGAAAAAATGAAGGTTATTTGAAAAAACATGTTTTACTATGAGGCAGTAGGGTCAATTTATTTTTTATATATATTATGCGAGGGTAATTCAATGGTAGAATGTCAGCTTCCCAAGCTGATAACGCGGGTTCGATTCCCGTTCCTCGCTCAGTTGAATTTAATATGAAGACAAAAAATATATTTTTATTGGGTGTTTTGTTTGGATTATTGTCGGGGTGTGCATCATTAGAGACCAGGAATACTGACTTGGTCACAGGTTTTCCTGAAGCTGAATATGAATTGTCCAATATTGAATACAAGGTTCCGGAGAGATTAGGGGTTTATCATAAAGTAAAGCGCGGTGAAACGATCTGGAGGATAGCAAAGGCCTATGAAGTTTCTATAAATGATATTATTGATACAAATAATATCCCGAATGCAGCTCAGATTGACGAGAATCAATTGGTTTTTATACCGGGTGTCTATGCTGAAAAAAGTATAATTCTGGATACCGGAGAAACAGAAAAAGAATTTATTTGGCCTGTAAAAGGAAAAGTGATCAAGTTCTTCCAGGTTAAGAACGGATCACAGATTAATAAAGGAATTGATATAAAAACGCGAGCAGGAGAAGGCGTCAAAGCTTCTCGCACAGGAAGAATAGTTTTTGCAGATTATCTTAGCGGTTATGGCAATACAGTTATTTTAGACCATTTAGATGGATATTTTACGGTGTATTCAAATAATGCAAGGATTCTAGTAAATCTGGGCGATGTGGTTTTAAAAGGAAAAGAAATTGCTCAAATCGGGCGCCGAAATGATTTAGCAGCGCTACATTTTGAAATAAGAAGGAATTCAATAGAGGACAATCCTCTTTATTATTTGCCATGAGTTACATAGATTTAGAAAATAGTTTTTTTGGCAGGACAAAAGTATTGGATTTGCTTAAAAGGCGAGTTATTGACCTCAAAGAAGGCTACCGCCAGAACATTGCAATACTGGGCAATCAGTTTGTTGGCAAGACTTCTTTATTGCATCATTTTATAGCAAACCTAGATGAAAGAGATGTTACTGTCGTTTATCTTGATTTTGAAAATAAAGACTTCGGTTACTTTATGTCAAAGCTAATTGGAAGTCTTCTGTACAATTTCTCAAAGAAGAAGAATTTAGATCTTCACGATGACATAAATCTGCTTCTTGAAACTACCAAAGATCATATTCCAAATACTGTTCAGGTGATTAGAAAGATCCAAAAGGATTTCAGCAAAGGAAAACTTTCTGAGTGCTATTTAGGGTTGTTAACGCTTCCTGAGGTTTTTACAAATGAAACTGAACAATTCTGTGTTTTAGTCCTTGATGAGTTTCAAAATATTGATAATTTTATGATCCCTGATTCATTTGTCAATCTTGGCAAGAAGATAATGACCCAGAAAAAATGCCTCTATCTTGTTTCTAGCTCTTTTCCGCACTTGGCTCACAAGATATTATCGGAGAAATTATCATTATTGTTCGGTAATTTTGAGATTATTGATATTGATGCTTTTGATTTAGCCACGAGCCAGAAGTTTATAGATAAGAATTTAAAAGGAATGAAGATCGGTGTTCAGTTGCGCGGCTTTTTGACTGATTTTGCAGGGGGGCACCCGCTTTACCTTAATTTATTATGTCGTGAGCTGATAAATCTTTGTTCAATACATAATCAAGCTGAAGTCTATAAGCCAATTCTTACCCAGGCAGTTGAGAATACAATATTTGATAGATGGGGCGTAATAAGCAGGCATTTTGAGATAATTGTAAAAGATATTTGTGGTGGTCGTGGAAACAGCATAATTTCATCGATATTAATATCTCTTGCTAATGGCAAATATAAAAACGATGAGATTATTCAAGATGTTATTATGAAGAAGTCGCAAATGATACAACGACTTAATAGGCTTATAGAATTAGGCATTGTAGTAAAGAATGGTGATTTTTATTGTTTTAAGGATAAGCTCTTGAAGTACTGGATTAAGTTTGTTTATCAGAAGCGATTAAGGGATGTTGAGCTTGCTCCGGATAAACAAAGAAAACAGTATAAAGAAGAGTTTCATAAGTTGATAGATGATTTTAATGTGACTTCAAGAAAAGACTTATCTTCAAGGATTGTTGAATTATTTAATTGTTTTGATAATGAAGCCTTTAGCTTAAACGGAAAAAAATATAGATTGCCTTTATTTAGGACAGTTGAGCCATTTAGGTTTAAAAATGAAAGTGGTATTTACTTCGACATGATCAAGGCGTCTTCAGAAAATGACCAGTGGTTCGTTGTTGTTAAAAAAGATAATGTTGGCGAAACAGATATCAATACTGTTATGAGCGAAGTGAAGAAGTTGACAAAAAGGATAGATAGGTGCCTTATTATTTCTTTGACCGGACTTGATGAAAATGCGAGAATAAGAGCCCTTGAAGAAAAATTCTGGATATGGAACGAGGGTGAGCTAAATACTTTATTAACTCTTTTTGATAAACCATATATTTTATGATAAAGATTGGCGTTACATCAGATACGCATGACAGGGGGCTTCCAAGGCAGATGCTGGATGATTTTAAAGGCGTGGATCTAATAATTCATGCTGGAGATGCTTGCTCTTTTGATGATATAAATGAGTTAAAAAAGATTGCAGAGGTGATCGCTGTTTTTGGCAACATGGATGACATGAAATTTAGAGAAAGCTATAATGAGAAATTGATCATAGAAAAAGAAGGTGTATTAATTGGGATATATCATGGCAGGGGGCCAGCTAAAAGAGTCCTCGATTTTGTTGTTGAAGAGTTTAAGAATGACAAGGTTGATGTTGTTATATTCGGACATTCTCATTGCGCAATAAAAGAGGTAATTGACGGGGTTTTATATTTTAATCCGGGCAGCCCTAATGATAAATTTTGTGCGCCTTATTGTGCATATGGAATTTTAGAAGTTCAGGATGGAGAAGTTGACGCTAAACTTATTAAAGTTAAATGAAGCCTTCAAAGCTCCTTGGGGACCTAGAAAGGTTTCTGTCCCAACGATGTTAACAAATTGTATGATGGTTGAGGCAATAAAATGGATAAGCTCTGGGCACCATGGAGAATAAAGTATATAACTGAGGATCTTAAAAAATCCTCTGGTTGTGTTTTCTGCAGAATAGTAAAAGAGAAAAAAGATAAGAAGAACTTTGTTGTTATTCGGCGCAATCATTGTTTTGCTGTTCTTAATATTTATCCTTACAATAATGGTCATACCTTAATAGTAATAAATCGGCATGTTAATGATTTAGACAAGTTGAATAAAGAAGAAAGAGACGAATTCTTGGACCTTCTTATTGAAACAAAAACGCTAATACAGAAGACTATCAGTCCGGCGGGTTTTAATATAGGCATGAATCTTGGAAGAGTTGCTGGAGCAGGATGCCCTGGACATTTGCATATACATGTAGTGCCAAGATGGGCAGGGGATATTAATTTTATGCCTGTTGTTAGTGGAATAAAGGTTATTTCCCAATCGTTGAAGACTTTGCATAAGGAGTTATGTGATGTTCACAAGAGAAAAAATTGAAGCTCTCGAAGAAAAGAATCTTGCTCCGTATGCAATGAAGAGTAAATATACAGCAGGCCGCAAATATCAGGAACCAAAGTGCGCGAATAGAACATGTTACCAAAGGGACAGAGACCGTATAGTCCATTCAGAAGCTTTTAGGAAACTTGAATATAAGACTCAAGTATTTGTTATCTTCGAAGGTGATTACTACCGAACACGTTTAACCCACACAATTGAAGTCGCTCAAATAGCAAGAAGTATAGGAAGAAGTTTGCAATTAAATGAGGACCTTATTGAGGCTATTGCTTTGGCTCATGACTTGGGGCACTCTCCTTTTGGTCATGCGGGAGAGATCGCTTTAAATTCGTTAATGAAAGGTATTGGGGGTTTTAACCATAACTTCCACAGTTTTGAAATTGTTACCGAAATCGAGAAACGCTATCCTGGGTTTAAAGGCCTGAATCTTTCTCAAGAAGTCCTTATAGGGATCTTAAAACACGAGACAGATTATGATGATAAGGGAGATTTCGAAGAGTATAGAAATATTGGGCCGACATTTGAAGCAAAAGTTGTCGACGTTGCTGATGGATTAGCTTATTTATCGCATGACATAGACGATGGCCTTACTTCAGGATGTATTTCAAAGGAAGACTTGATGGAAAGTCAATTATGGCAGAAGGCGGCGTCTAAGATTGATTCTGGCCTTGAAAAAAGTAATATTGAAATGTTTAAATATCAGATTGTTAGGGCATTGATAGATGTGCAGATAAAGGATATGCTTGGTTATTCAGATGAAAAACTCGAAGAAAGTGGTTTCAAATCTTCAGATGAAGTCAAAAATTATAATTTGAAAAGATCGAAACATGTCATTATTGGGTATAGTCCCGAGATGAAGAGTCAAAGAGATTTTCTTCAGGACCTTGTTAATGAAAAATTATACAAGCATTTTCGAGTCGAGAGGATGACATCTAAAGCTAGTAGAATAATCAATGATTTATTTAAGGTATATAAAGATAATCCTATGCAGCTGCCTTATGCTGTGTATCCTAGAGACAGAGCTTATTCTGAAGAAGAAAAGCTAAAGATAATTTGTAATCATATTGCATTAATGACAGATAGGTTTGCATTAGATGAACACAAAAAATTATTTAACCCATACCAAAAAGTATAACCTGGTCCTTTCTGCTGTTCACATGGTTTACAGGTTGGTTAATTCTACGTTCAACGTGCAGGAGTTGGCTTTGCGGCTGACTCGGCTTTTATGCCAATTTATTAAAGCAAGCTCATCAAGCATTTATATCCTTGACCCTGCAAAAGGGAAAGTTTGCTTGATCGCGATTTATGACAATAAAATCAATATACTTGTTGAGAAAAAGAAAGATCTTGCTAAGATTTCTAGTAAGGAGTTAAAAGTTACTCAAGGTGATTCAATTGCTGAAAAACATATGATAGGGCTGCCTTTAGTCTCTGATGAAAATATTGGAGCAATTTTTATTAAAAGAAAAAGGAGAGAGCCGGCATTTACGGATTTTGATAGAGAGATTCTTGCTGTTGTAGCTGAGCAAGCAGTTACAGCTATAAAAAATCTTCAGCTTTATGAAAAACAGCAAAAAGTAATTATAGGCAGTATTGAGTTTATTGGAAAGTTGTTAAAGAAGCACGGGCATTCCTCAAGGACTGCACATATGCCTGCGTTCTTTCAAATGATAAATGCAATTGCGAAAAAATTGAAGATGAATTCTGATGATATTGACCATCTTTATTATGCCTGTATTTTGCGAGATGCCGGAGCCATTGATGTTCCATATAACTTCTTGTTAAAAAGAGGTCAGCTTACACAGGAGGAATTTAAGCTAGTGCGTAAGCAGCCAAAAAAGAATGTCGATCTTTTAAAGCCGGTTGAATTTTTAAAGCCTGTTTTGCCGATCATACTTTATCATCATGAAAAGTATGATGGGTCTGGTTATCCATCGGGTCTGAAAAAAAACCAGATTCCCTTAGGAGCAAGGGTTATGGCTGTTGTTGAAGCTTTTGAAGCAATGACAGTTGAACGTCCATATAAAACAAGATTGTCAGTCGATGATGCAATTGCTGAGATTAGGTATAACAGCGGAACGCAGTTTGATCCAAAGGTAGTTGATGTTTTTGTAGAACTGTCTAGCCAAAAAAAGTTCAGAAATTACTTGAGTTCTTCTTATAAACATAACTATAATTAACATTATGGATATTAATAATAAGTCTTATTCTCAATTTGAATTGTTTCCGGATTCTAATGTAAGGAAAATTGCAGGATCTGTTAAACATGGTAATTTTTTCAGGGGTTTTACTTTTACACCTGAAAATGTTATAACTGCGATTATTATAATTATAGTAAGTTTTGTAGTGTTGTTTTCCTTTGGGGTTGAAAGAGGCAAAAAGGTAGCTAAAATGTCCAATGGCCCGAAAAATGACTCAATTGAAAAAAAAGCTGTTCAAATTAATGTAAATAGTGTATCATTGCTTCCTTCTGATGAAGTGAAAGTTTCTGAAAATAATGAAATTGAGAAGGTTGAGCTTGCAGGTATTGGTCAGAGAAATATTGGCGAGAACGAAGCAATCCTAAATCTTCCGCAAGAAGTTAATGAAGCGAATCAGAATGTTTTTACCATTCAAATTGCCTCTTTCAAACAAAAGAAAAATGCACAGATGGAGGCTGAAAAGCTTAATGGTATAGGGGAGGATGTTTTTGTGTTATCTAAAGGCGATCATTTAATTGTTTGCGTTGGACGGTTTAAGAAACGCGAAGAAGCAAAAACGTTTTCTAATAAAGTAAAGTCTAAATATAATGATTTTTTAATAAGGAGATTGTAAGATGTCGTTACACCCATCTTTAAAGGTCGATACAGCTGGAGCACAACAAAGAACAGTTCTTTCAAGAATTGAACGGATAAAAGATCTTATGAAAAAAGGTCTTTGGGTTGATGGTCAATCTGTTACGTCTTTACCAAAAACAAAGATTGTCAAAGTCAAGGCTAGGAAGAAAAAGGCTGAGGCTGAAGATAAGGATAAAGAAACTGAGAATAAAGAAGCTGAGAAGAAACAGTAGTGTATTTATTTTTGGCAATTTATTTTAGTTCTACCTGTTGGATCGTCAGAAAAGAATAAGTTCAATAAATCTTTTGCTGTTTATTAATAACCTATTTTGTTCCGCTTAGCGGTCAAAAAAATACTCCACATTAACCTTCAAAATGATTCTACGATTTGCTTTTCTATCAATATTATTTTGCATGATGAACCTAAATGTATGCTGTGTTTTTGTCTCTGCGGCTTCAGTGCAGGAGTTTTTTCCATTTCTGGGTGAAGTGATTTCTGAAAAAGTCAATATTCGTGCAGGGCAGAGCGTTAATTTTGAGATGCTTTGTTTTGTGAATAATGGTGATAAGCTGGTTGTTATAGAGAGAGATTATAGCTGGTATAAGGTTATGCTTCCGGAGAGCGCGGATAATTTTATCAGCACTAAATATGTTGAGCTTATAGAACCTGATTTTGGTGAAATAGTTGGGGATCAAGTTAATATTAGGAGCAAAAGCGATACTGCTTCAAGTATTATCGGACAGCTTGTTAGAGGTGATAAGGTTATGATCTTAAGCGAAGGGGAAGGCTTCTACAAAATTTATCCTCACAAGAAAAGCTATGGCTGGATAGCTGACAAATATATAAAGTTCAAGTCAAAGGACATTTCTAGCTATAAAAGAAATTTATCTGATGAAAAAGAAAGAGAGCTGTTGTTAAAAAAGCAAGAAGAGGAGAGAATTGCTGAAGAGTTAAAGAGCATCGTTACAATTGTAGGGACCGTTAAGACCCAAGAAAATGTTGAATTAGATAGCTTGGTCTTTATGCTCATTGCTGATGATAGTTCAGTTTATTATATAAAAGGGTTTAATGAGGTGCTTGGTGACTTTGTGAATAAGAAAGTCAGGGTTCAGGGAAAAGTTGACAAAAATGCAGAAGCAATAGTTTCGCATCCTATTGTTAATGCTTTAAAATTTCAGCTGGAATTATAAAAGAAGATTGAACGGGTTATGCTCATAGAGATATTTTCGATACTTGTTGTTTTGTTTTTTTCAATTATTCTTCATGAATGTGCTCATGGATGGGTGGCAAATCGATTAGGCGATCCAACTGCAAAACTTGCAGGAAGGCTGACATTAAATCCGTTAAAGCATGTTGATATGGTCGGCACGATAATTCTTCCCGGGGTATTGCTGACATTAAGGATGTTGGGCCATGATACTTTTGTTTTTGGCTGGGCTAAGCCGGTTCCTGTTATGTTCTCAAAATTGAAAAATCCCAAGAGAGATATGATATGGGTCGGATTATCAGGGCCAGCGATTAATATTGCAATAGCAGTTCTTCTGAGCAGGATCTTCATTGTTGGTTTGCCAAATGCTATTGAGTCATTGATAGAGATCGCCATTTATATGAATATTTTACTTGCGGTTTTCAACCTTATTCCTATCCCGCCGCTGGATGGGTCGAGGATCGTAATGGGATTATTGCCTGATAAAATCGCAATGAAATATTCAAGCATTGAGCGCTATGGGATATTAATAGTGTTTGGCTTGTTGTATTTAGGTGCTTTCAAGATAATAGTTCTGCCGATAATCTTGGTTGTAGGCAAAATGTTGGGAGTTGATTTTTAATGCAAAAAGTTACCCTTAAGTTAAAAGAAAATTCTTATGATATTGTTGTTGGAAATAATACTATGCCAAAATTAGGGGCATACTTGCGCTCTCTTAATATTGGCAATGATGCAATTATGATCACGAACCCAGTTGTAAAAAAATTTCATGGAAAAGCAGTTGAAACAAGTCTTAAGAAAAGCGGTTTTTCTGTAAAGGTCTTTGAGGTCCCAGATGGGGAAAAGTCAAAGTCAGCAAAGCATGCGTTTGAATTGATAGGGAAAATTGCAGTGTACGATTGTTTTAAGCGGCCATTTATTGTTGCTTTGGGTGGCGGAGTTATTGGAGACCTTGCAGGCTACGTTGCCTCAACTTACAAAAGGGGGATACCTTATGTCCAGGTGCCAACAACATTTTTGGCGCAAGTGGATTCCTCAATCGGAGGTAAGGTTGCGATCGATCTTCCTGTCGGGAAAAATCTTGTCGGGGCTTTTTATCAGCCAAAGGTTGTCTGGAGCGATGTTGCGACTTTGCTGACACTGGATAAGCGTCAGGTTCTTAATGGTTTTGCGGAAGCAGTCAAGTATGGGATTATTAAAGATAAGAAGCTGTTTGATCATATTCTTGAGAATAAGAAAAAACTGATAGAGCTGGATGCTAATGTCTTGGCTGATGTTGTATCAGAATGCAGCCGCATAAAAGCAGAAGTGGTTTCTAAGGATGAGAAAGAGACCAAAGGCATTAGAACCATATTGAACTTTGGACATACGGTTGGCCATGCCGTGGAGGCTGCGGGAAATTATCATGGATATCATCATGGAGAGGCTGTTGCTTTGGGCATGAGAGCGGCGGTTGAAATTTCTTTTAAATTAGGGTTAGTCAGTCAAAAAAATGCGGATCTTGTTAATGATGTCCTGAACGAGATCGGATTGCCGCAGTTTATTCAAAAATGTAAGCTTTCAGATATTATGCGTGTTATGAAACACGATAAAAAATTTATATCTGGAAAAAATAGATTTGTTCTTATGCAAAGCGTTGGAAAGGTAAAAGTTGTTGAGGGCATTTCTATTGATGTTATCTCTTCAGCAGTAAAAAAACTGATGATCATAAAAAGATAATAGAAAAATACCCTTATATCAGCCTAGGTAATTATATTTTAAGAAGATAGCCTTATTTTTTTACTTTTATTGTTGTTATTAAGCCATTTTTATCAAGTAGCTCAACTTCATTAAGAGATATGCTGGTTATAAACTTATCATCAATAGATTCCCCGATTTCATAAACTTCATTATTTATTAGCGCAACCCTTTTATCCTCTGCCATCAGAGTGCCATTCAATACAAGAGCTCTTTCTGTTGGTTGTGTCTTGTGATTTGGTTCAGATATTGCTTGTTCTTTAATATTTGAAACAACAGGGTTTTGGGTGATTGACGATTTTGAAGTTGGTTTTATTGAATGAGAAGATGCCCGTGTTTTTAAATAATAGAGAACAGTGTTTGTCGTTAAAATAATTACGCTGGCTATAAGGCAAGATAATATTATTGCTGAAGGGCTTATGTGGATATCCGAGAACTCATTAGTGTGTTCCCGTTTTTCGGGTGGGTTATCTTCAAGAGCGTTTTGTTTATTATTTTTTGATATGTTGTGATGTTCAATGTTCTTTAGGTTCTTTTGTGTTTTTTTTAGTGCATCATGAATAATGCTCATTATCAGATGACCTCCCGGGCGCTTTCTTCTATAATATCTTTAGTGATTGTATGGGTATCCTTAGTAAATCCTGCCAGAAGTGCTCTGTCGCAAATAATATTTATCATTCTTGGAGTTCCCCCGGAAAGGGTGAAGATTTCATCGATAGCTTCTTTGTTGAAGTGAACATGGACTTTAGAGTTACTGGCTACAGATAGACGGTGTTTTATATATCTTTCAATATCGTTTCTTTCAAGAGGTAAAATATGGTATCTGACAGTGATTCTCTGGTTAAGCTGTCTTATTGAGGTTTGTTTCAATTTTTCGGTCAGTTCGGGTTGTCCGACAAGAATGATCTGCAGAAGTTTATCTTTTTCTGTTTCAAGGTTTGACAAGAGCCGAATTTGTTCTAATTGTTTGATCCTGAGGTTTTGGGCTTCATCTATAATAAGAACTACATTATTGCCTTTGTCGGATTCTTCAAGTAAAAAATCATTCAAAGCGTCGATGAGCGCGAATTTATTCTTTTGTTTGCATTCAACTCCCAAGTCCTTAAGGATCAATCTTATTAATTGAAGATCTGAAAAACTTGGGTTTAAGATGAGGGCTGTTTTAATTGTCTTTTCAAGATTGTTTAATAACATTCTGCATAGGGTTGTTTTGCCTGTGCCGATCTCTCCAGTAATAATTGAAATGCCTTTTCTATGTTGAATTGCATAGGTCAAATGGGAAAAGGCTTCGTTGTGGTGTGGGCTGAAAAAAAAGAAATCAGGGTCAGCTGTCACATTGAAGGGATTCTCTTTGAGATTATAAAAATGTTTGTACATTAGAATGGGAACCTATTTTGTCAGCCGGTTGACCAATTCTCCAGCCGGCTGGAGAATCAAGTATTAGCTAATTACGAAAGGGATTATATCACGCTGTATCATAGTGGTAAAGGAAATACAAAATTTTGATCTCATGTTATCCCTATTGGTGACATTGTATTGTAGTTTAGTAAATAGCTGAAAATAAAAGAGATATGATCTTTTATCTAAATATTTATAATTCAAGCAGCGTGCAATTAGGATATATTTGACAGTTCAATAAAAATATTGCATACTTACAAGGTAGGAGTCTATTTATACTATATTATTCATAAAAATTCTATAATGTTTATATGATGCAGTGCTTTAATTATTTGATTTCATCGTCAAATAATGATTGTCAGTACTATATATTGTGTTATAATGCATCCATCAATCCACGGATAATATAGGATGTTTTCTAAAAAAGGGGGTTGACTTGTATCAGAATGTTCAAGAAAAAAGAAGTTTTCAAAGGGTTGCGTGTAGGAATGTCGTGAAGTTCAAGATCAAGGATTCTTTAGAGTCTGGTGGGTGTTTAGCTCGGGATATTAGTGACGGAGGAATAAAAATCAATTTGAATGAGTTTGTTCCTCTTCATTCTGAAGTTAACCTAGAAGTGCAATTAGCAACCCAGAGAATTGTCGATTGTGTTGCTCGCATTGTTTGGATAGAAAAAATGCCATTTATGGACAGGTATCAGGCAGGTCTTGAATTTGATAATAATAGACTTGAGCAGGATGTAAAGATTAAAATTCATGGATACACCCATCCTAGGCACTAATTGTTTTAGTATAAATAAAATGAGGGTTTGAAAGGAGTTTAAGAACAGCATGAGTAAGAAAGATGAAAATGAAGCATTCAAAAATTGTGCAGCATGTAAAAAAGTTTTATTAAGAAAAAAAAGACATTATAGAAATAATGCATATTACTGTAATAATAACTGTTTCCAGAAAAAGTTAAAAGCTGATGCAGAAAAAGTTACAGCTGAGGTAGCTGCATAACAAGGAGTTATTTTGATATCTAAAAAATCTATTAATGAAAGAAGAAAAGATCCGCGTTTAGACAGTAATTTGCCATTGAAGATCCATCATGACAATGGTGATATTGTTACGGAGACTGGTAATATTAGCCGTTCCGGGTCCTACTGTAAGGTAAGCGAGTATATAGAGCCGATGACAAAGCTAAAGATCTGTTTTCTGCTGCCTTTAAAAAAAGAAGGTAAGAGCGTTAATAAGAAAATCAATTGCGAAGGAGTGGTTGTTCGCAGCGAACCATCTGCCGAAGAAGGATTGTATAATATCGCGATATTTTTTAATAATATTTCTCAAAGAGATGCAGAAGCAATTTCAGATTTTATTAATCCGAGCCTTGAATACAAGCCAAGTTCGAATTAATTTGTCTTTATTTCAGTATTTGGCAGTTCATAGTTTTTTCTTATATACTAAGTAATACGTTTCTACGAATTCTTCATTTTTCTGAAAAAGATTTTTAGTTTGCTAAGTAAGCAATAGTTTAGCAAAGCATTAAGCTGGAAAAAGATATTTAAGTTAAGTACTTTGTGTTCTAAAGGTTTTTATGGAAAACGCTATAAGTGTAACAATTTCTCCCTTGCAGATGCTCATATCTTTAACATTTCAAGCTTGGATTATTGTTTTTCCTATCATTTTGATAAGAAAAATAAATTATTTAATCGCGCTTATTGAAAGTGAGAAATACGAAGAAGATACAGACACCTTTGTATCAGATGATGGATAATACTGCTTTAAATAAAAAAAATAATCTTATTGAGGTTTTGTATGAAGATGATTATTATATTGTCTTTAATAAACCCGCAGGTCTCCTCGTAATTCCGACTCCCAAAAAAGAAAAAAGAACACTAGATAGTATTGTTAATGAACAATACGCAGCCCCAGAAAGATCATCAAATTTGCACCCGTGCCATAGGCTAGATAGAGATACTTCCGGAGTTATTGTTTTTGCAAAGGGTAAGAGTGCGCAAAGACTTATGATGGATGTTTTTAAACAAAGGGGAATCAATAAAAAATATGTGGCATTTGTGCGCGGAGTTTTAAAGCGAGATAATGGTGAGATAAAACGGGCTGTTAATGATTTGGACCATAGAAAATTTAATAAGAATTCTGCTGCAAAGTTAGCAATAACAAGATATAAAGTTATTGAGAGGAAAGATAAGTTTACGGTGGTTGATGTCGAGCTTGTAACTGGAAGGACGAATCAGATCAGAATTCACTTTAGTCAAATCGGATATCCTCTTATTGGTGAAAGAAAATATGCAAAAGGTTCAGATTGCACTGTTAAATTTAAAAGAATAGCATTACACGCGAGTTCTTTAGAATGTATTAATCCGGTTACCAAGAAAAAGATTACTGTTAGGGCTGAGTTGCCTCAGGATATGAAAAAAATAATGAATATTTAAGTAAAAGGAGATCACATGAAAAATCTTAATTTGATATTGATAGTATTGTTCTTGTCTGGATGTGCAACTGTGAACATTCCAAATTATATTGTTGATGAGAATCCTTATAAGCAGAAATTATATGCTTCATTTGATACTGCACTTAACGCTACTGTAAATACATTGAAAGATGCTGGATGGGAAGTTGAGGAGATAACAAAACCTTCAGTCTTTGAAAGGTCTAAGGATTCAATTCAAGGAAGTCAGGAAGTACTTCTTTTCACTAAGATTAGAGAAACTTCAATGTTCTTAGGCTCTAGCTTTTCCAGGATGAATGTTTATGTAAGAAGCGGAACAGATAATGTTTCAGAAGTTGAGATTCGTTGTATCACTGTAAACTCAGTTGTTTTTAATAAATTTACAAGTTATAAAAAAGATAGAGCTGTTGAAAAGATCTTTAAGCATATTCAAGAGCGTCTGAACAATCAAAAAGGTCAATCAAGCTAATCAGCATTAGGAGAGTGCATTCATTGCCAATTAATGGACAAGTTTGTTTTAAAAAGTGATTTTAGGCCTGTTGTTGAACAGATAGGTGCTGTTGAGAAATTAGCTGATGGTATTAATTCCGGTAAGAATGCTCAAGTCCTTCTTGGTGTTACTGGAAGCGGCAAGACATTCACTCTTGCGAATATTATTGAAAAAATAAACCGTCCTGTTCTAGTGATTTCCCATAATAAGACATTAGCTGCCCAACTATATTGTGAGTTTAAGGAATTTTTTCCTCAGAATGCAGTAGAGTATTTTGTAAGCTATTATGATTATTACCAGCCTGAAGCATATATCCCTCAAACAGATGTTTATATAGAAAAAGATGCGTCAATTAATGACAGTTTGGACAGGCTAAGGCTTTCTTCAACAACATCTTTGATGTCTCGAAGAGATGTTATTATTATCGCCAGCGTTTCTTGTATTTATAATCTAGGCTCCCCCAAGGAATATCAAGAATATTTATTATATTTGGAGACGGGTCAGCAGATCGATCGAGATGAGGTCCTGATGAAATTGATTGATATCCAGTACGAGAGAAATGATTTTGAATTTACAAGAGGTAAAATTCGTGTAAGAGGCGATACTGTGGAGGTATATCCTGCTTATAGGCAGGATGCAATTCGCATTGAATTCTTCGGAGATGAAATTGAGAAGATCGCTCAGATCGACCCAATTACTGGCACCGAGACACAAAAATGTGATAAGGTTGCTATTTATCCAGCGAAGCATTTTATTATTTCTCAAGAGAATATAGATAAATCCTTAGATATCATAAAAGCTGAATTAGTTCAGCAGCTAAAGGCTTTAAGAAAAGAGGGAAAGCTTCTTGAAGCTCAAAGGCTTGAGAGCCGCACAAACTTTGATATGGAAATGCTTAAAGAGATCGGATATTGCAATGGTATTGAGAACTATTCAAGGTCATTGTCTCAACGCCCTCCGGGCAGCAGGCCGTTTTGTTTATTAGATTATTTTCCTGATGATTTTGTGACACTTATTGATGAATCTCACGTAACCTTGCCTCAAATAAGAGGAATGTATGAAGGGGATAGATCGCGCAAAGAAACACTTGTGAAACACGGTTTTAGGCTGCCGTCATGTTTGGATAACAGGCCGCTTAAATACCAGGAATTCAACAAGATAATAGGCCAGAAGATATATATATCAGCTACGCCGAGCCCTTATGAAATTAAAGATTCTCATGGAGAGGTCGCTGAACAAATTATTAGGCCGACGGGCATTGTAGATCCGCCTATCGAGATAAGAAATACCGAAGGACAGATCGAAGATCTGGCAACTGAAGTAAAAAAACGGGCCAAGAAGAACGAAAGGGTGTTGGTTACAACATTGACAAAACGGATGGCTGAGGATTTGACTGCTTATTTTCAAGAAAGAGGGTTGAGGGTTAAATATGTTCATTCAGATGTGAAAACAATCGACAGATCAAAGATATTAAAGGAATTAAGGCAAAAGAAGTTTGATTGTCTCGTTGGGGTTAATCTTCTGAGAGAGGGATTAGATTTGCCGGAAGTTTCCTTAGTCGCAATACTTGATGCGGATAAACAGGGATTTTTAAGATCAAAGACGTCGTTGATGCAGGTTTCTGGTCGTGCTGCAAGAAATGTTAACGGATTGGTTATAATGTATGCGGATTCAATAAGTGAGGCTATGGCAGATACGATAAAAGAATGTGACCGCAGGCGAAAAGTACAAATAGCATATAATGAAAAAAACGGTATTACGCCAAGTTCAATAGAGAAAGCTATACGTGATGGAGGAATTGATGACCTGGCGCAGGAGGATGTTGGCGAGGTTATATTTGGTGTTGCTGGACAAGAGGAAGAAGAATATGCTTTGGCCAGCTATATAGCAGAGTTGGAGAGGGAAATGGAGCTTTCTGCAAGGAATCTTCAGTTTGAAAAAGCGGCGGCAATAAGAGATAAAATAAAGGAAATGAAAGATGTTTCTGGAAGGCCATAAGCTGTAATGAGAACAATAAAAAATTAATCTATTTGCTAAAAAGTATATTATCTATTAGAATTAGCAGTACTTATTAACCTCGACGTACGATTAAATTGTACTATAAATGAAATTAAAACTATGTTTTTGGCTATAGATATCGGGAATACTACAACATCTTTTGGGATAATTGATTCAAGAAAAGTATATTCAGTTAAGAATATTGATACTGATCTTGCAAAAAGATCATATAAAACAAAATTATCCAACACTTTAAAGGATATTGAAGAGAGATATCCTCTTATTGATAATGTGGTTATTTGTAGTGTTGTTCCTGAAGTCTTGAGCTCGGTTAAAAAGATGATAAGTGGCGTGTTCCAAAAAGCGCCGAAGATAATCGGGGAAGATATTATTGTGCCGATGAGAAACAGATATAGGGATCCCAAACAGGTTGGTCAGGACAGGCTGGTTGGCGCTTATGCAGCAAAAGAATTATACGGAGTGCCAGTTATTGTTATTGATCTTGGAACGGCAATTACATTTGATATTGTTTCTAAAAAGGGCGAGTATGAAGGAGGTATGATCATTCCCGGGATTAGATTATCTGCTGAATCACTCTTTAAAAGCACTTCTTTATTGCCTCATGTTGATGTTATAGAAGAGCCCTCAGAATTAATAGGGAAAGATACTACGCAAAGTATATTAAGCGGCATATTTTTTGGTTATGGAGAAATGTGCAGCGGGCTGATAAAAAGGATTTCTAAGAATATTCATGGAAAGCCGAAAGTCATTATTACTGGCGGTTTTGCTGAATTAATGAAAAAATATTTATCAAAAAAAATCAATAAGGTGGACCCTGATCTTGTTTTTAAAGGGATGGGTTTATTGTTTAATAAAGAGTAGTTTATCCCTGCCTAGAAGCTCCACTTATTTTTCTTTAAAAAAATATTCTTGACAAAATAAAAATTTTTGCTAAATTAGCACTCTGCATGAAACAGTGCTAAATAAAGTGTTTTAACTTATTTTACATTTAATGTATTAATCAAGGAGGTGTTAAAGTGAAAATTCAACCATTAGCTGACAGAATCATTGTCAAGCCGCTGGAAGCGGAAGAAAAAACAAAGGGCGGTATTGTTCTGCCTGAAACAGCAAAGGAAAAGCCACAAGAAGGTAAAGTTCTTGCTGTTGGAAAAGGAAAGGTTAAGGAAGACGGATCTATTCAAGCTTTAGAACTTAAGGTTGGCGACAAAGTTTTGTATGGCAAATATAGCGGAACAGAAATTATTACAAGTGAAGGTGAAGAAGTTCTTATTATGAGAGAAGATGATGTCTTCGGGATTGTTAAGTAATTTGATTTATTTTGTATTGATTAAACATTTAATAATAAAACAATAATGATTTAATGAAGGAGAGTTAATAATGGCTAAGCAGTTAATTTTTAGTGATGAAGCGAGGCGGGCAATATTAAGAGGCGTAGAACAGCTTGCCCGTGCAGTAAAGGTTACATTAGGTCCGAAAGGACGTAATGTTGTAATTGACAAAAAATTCGGTTCGCCAACTGTAACAAAAGATGGTGTTACAGTTGCAAAGGAAATTGACCTTGAAGATCCGTATGAAAATATGGGGGCACAAATGGTCAAAGAAGTTGCTGAAAAGACATCAGATAATGCTGGTGATGGAACTACAACAGCTACTATTTTGGCAGAAGCTATTTATCGTGAAGGATTAAAAAACGTAACAGCTGGCGCTAATCCTATGGCTTTAAAAAAAGGTATTGATAAAGCTGTTGAAAAAGTGGTTGCAAAAATTGCAAGTTTATCAAAAAAGATCGATTCTAAGAATATCAAAGAAGTTGAACAGGTTGCAACTATTGCTGCTAATAGTGACACAGTAATAGGAAAGAAGATCGCTGAAGCTTTTGATAAAGTTGGTAAAGATGGTGTTATTACCGTAGAAGAATCAAAAACTATCAATACTGAATTAAAGATCGTTGAAGGTATGCAATTTGACCAGGGATATCTTTCTCCTTATTTTTCTACAGATCTTGAAAAAATGGAATGTACTTTGGATGAACCTTTAATTCTTTGCTATGAAAAGAAGATCGGTAATATCAAAGATATTCTTCCTTTATTGGAAAAAGTTGCTAAGTCAGGTTCACCTCTGCTTATTCTTAGTGAAGATGTTGAAGGGGAAGCATTAGCTACATTAGTTGTTAATAATATGAGAAAAACTCTTTCATGTGCCGCAGTTAAAGCTCCAGGATATGGCGACAGAAGAAAAGCAATGCTAGAAGATATCGCTGTTCTAACCGGTGGTAAGGCAATTACGGAAGAATTAGGCCTTAAACTAGAGAATATTGAGATATCTGATCTAGGACGAGCGAAAAAAATTAAGATCGATAAAGAAAATACAACTATCGTTGAAGGTGCAGGTAAAACAGAAGCTATTAAAGGAAGAATCAATCAGATAAAGAATCAGATCGAAGCAACAGATTCTTCATATGATAAAGAAAAACTACAGGAAAGGCTGGCAAAACTTTCAGGTGGAGTTGCAATTATAAGTGTTGGTGCCGCAACAGAAACTGAAATGAAAGAAAAGAAAGCTAGGGTTGAAGATGCGCTTCATGCAACACGTGCAGCTGTTGAAGAAGGTATCGTTCCTGGTGGTGGAGTTGCACTATTAAGAGCTATCCCTGATGTTGAGTCAATGAAATTAAAAGGTGACGAAAAAACAGGTGCTGATATTATTCAAAAGGCTATTGAAGCACCAATTCGTCAACTAGCAGAAAATGCCGGTCTTGAAGGTTCCGTCATTGTTGATAAGCTAAAAAAAGAAGCTGTTAATGTTGGATATGATATCAGCAAAGATGATTATGTTGATATGTTAGAATCTGGCGTTATTGACCCTGCAAAAGTCACAAGAACCGCGCTTCAAAACGCTGCTAGTATTGCGGGTTTGTTATTAACTACGGAAGCTTTAATAACAGATGCTCCTGAAAAGGAAAAAGCCGGCGGAATGCATGGTATGCCACAAATGGGTGGAATGGGTGGAATGGGCGGTATGATGTAATCTTTTTTTCTGTAACAGCGCGGTAAGTTACATAGTTTCAATGAAATAGGAAGTTAATAGGGGACAGTAAGTTCTTACTGTCCCCTATTTTTATTTGTTGACATTATACGATAAAATGACTATATTAAATGCCTAATTAAAGCAAATTACCCATAACTACGGGTCTATATACTATAATATTAATATAATTCGGGAGGTTACATTAGATGGCAGAATGGATTGGTATAGGACGACGTGCAAGACGCTGCTATGGATTTGATGAAATTTCATTAGTTCCTGGCACACGGACAATTAATCCAAATGAAGTTGATATTAGATGGGAAATTGCGGGCATGAAAGTTGATGTTCCGATTATGGCAGCAGCGATGGATGGAGTTGTTGATGTTGATTTTGCTATTAGAATGGGAAAATTAGGTGGAATTGCTGTTCTTAACCTTGATGGCGTTCAAACTCGTTATGAAGATCCTTCTGAGATAATGAATGATATTGCCAATTCTACTGCTGAAAAAGCTACGGAACTGTTGCAAAAATTATATCAACCAAAAATTAAACCAGAGTTAATCTCAAAGCGTGTTAAGCAAATTAAAGCTGGTGGTGTTTCCGCTTTTGTCAGCTGTATACCACAAAATGCAAGAGAATTTGGGCAAATATCTCAAGAAGCTGGCGCAGATTGTTTTGTTGTTCAATCTCAAGTATCTTCTTCAAAACATATATCATCTGAATACAAAGTATGTGACTATGGAAAGCTTTGCGAAGGGTTAAAAATACCGGTTGCTATTGGTAATGCAGTTACTTATAAAATGGCGCTTGACCTTATGGAGTTAGGTGCCAGTGCTGTGCTTATTGGTGTAGGGCCTGGGGCAGCTTGTACAACACGCGGTGTATTAGGTATAGGAGTTCCTCAAATAACAGCCACTGTTGATGCGGTTGCAGCTAGAGACTACTTTCATAAAAAATCGGGGAAATATGTCCCTATTATCACTGATGGCGGTATGAGAATCGGTGGCGAGATATGCAAAGCTATTGCTGCTGGGGCAGATGCTGTAATGGTAGGTTCTGCATTTGCTAAAGCAATTGAGGCTCCTGGACATGGATTTCACTGGGGAATGGCAACTTCACATGCTAACCTTCCAAGGGGAACAAGAATTCAAGTAGGAACATCCGGAACATTAGAACAAATACTGATTGGTCCTGCAACAGTTGATGATGGGTCCCAAAATTTAGTTGGAGCACTTAAAACTTCCATGGGTTCATTAGGAGCGATGACAATAAAAGAAATGCACGATGTCGAGATGATCATAGCCCCTTCTATTCAGACAGAAGGTAAAGTTTTTCAAGTTGGACAGCGTGTTGGAATGGGTAAATAACGGATAGTTATGCACGAGTTATTCGTTTTGTTGTTAAATAAAAAACAAAAGGTTAAGGGATATGGCACCTAAATTAAAGACAAAAGAAGTGACGGCAAAATCAAAAAAGGATGCAGCTAAAGAGATTGTTAAAATTCCTAAGGAAAAAAAGTTAAAAAAAGTTGATATGTCATTAGACGAGAAGGCAGATGCTAAAACAGGTAAAACACCTGGATTGAAAACCAGATTTAGGTCTACTCCCAAAAAGCGCATTGGAAAGATGCCAAAGCTCAAGAAAGTTAGGAGCAGGATTGCGGCTTCTATTAAAATTAAAAAGATTAGAAGCAAAGATGTAATTTTAGTCTTAGATTTTGGTTCACAATATACCCAATTAATAGCAAGGCGCGTTAGGGAAAACAAAGTTTATAGTAAAATAGTTCCTTTTAATATCACTGCTGAAGAAATTCAGGAAATAAAACCAAAAGGCCTTATTCTTTCTGGTGGGCCAATGAGTGTTTATGATGAAGGGGCTCCGTTACCGGACAAAGAAATATTTAAATTGGATATCCCGATCTTAGGTATTTGTTATGGACTGCAGGTAATTAGCCATTTATTTGGCGGGAAAATTAAAAGTTCACAAGAAAGAGAATTTGGGCGTGCTGAATTATTTGTTGATAGCAATAAAGACCTGTTCTTTAATTGTCCTACAAATCTTACATGCTGGATGAGCCATAGTGATGAGGTCAAGAAGCTGCCTGACGGGTTTGTCAAGATCGCGCATACTTTAAGTGCCCCTATCGCTGGTTTTGCTAATAGGTCTAAAAAGATATTTGGAGTTCAATTCCATCCTGAGGTCGTTCATACTCAAAGAGGTACACAGGTTCTAACTAACTTTATGTTCCAGATTTGCGGATGCTTGCCAAGATGGACAATGAGCAAGTTCATTGAGTCAACTATAAAGCAAATAAAAGAAAGAGTTGGTAATAAGAAAGTAGTATTAGGACTGAGCGGTGGCGTTGATTCAACAGTAGCAGCTGTTCTGTTAAACAAAGCTATAGGCCGAAAACTTCATTGTATTTTTGTTGATAATGGTTTATTGAGAAAGAATGAAGTTGTCACAGTACAGAAGAACTTCAAAAGCAATTTTAAGATCAATTTAACTGTAGCTAATGCAGAAAAAGGATTTTTAAGTCGGCTCAAAGGCATTGAGGATCCTGAGGAAAAGAGAAAGATCATTGGTGATGAGTTTATCAAGGTGTTTGCAGAAAAGTCAAAGAGAGTTAGTAATGCTTCTTTTCTTGCTCAGGGGACTCTTTATCCAGATGTTATTGAATCTGCGTCTCCGGTAGGGGGGCCTTCTGTCGTTATAAAAAGCCATCATAACGTTGGCGGGTTGCCAAAGAACTTGAAATTTGAGCTAATTGAACCATTCCGCGAATTATTTAAGGATGAAGTCCGGGCAATAGGTAAACATTTAGGTGTTCCTGAGAATATTATAAAAAGGCAGCCATTCCCAGGCCCAGGTCTTGCGATCAGGATTCTTGGCGAGGTTACCAAAGAACGGCTTGATATCTTAAGAGAAGCAGATGAAAGAGTCCTAGAAGAGATCAAAAAAGCCGATTTATATCAAGATGTATGGCAATCTTTTGCTGTTCTGCTTCCTGTCAAGACGGTAGGTGTAATGGGTGATCAAAGAACATATGAGAACGTGATTGCAATAAGATGTGTTTCTAGTATTGATGGAATGACTGCTGATTGGGTACAGCTACCTTATGAGGTTTTAGGAAAGATTTCCAACCGTATTATTAATGAAGTAAAAGGTGTAAATCGAGTAGTATACGATATAAGTTCAAAGCCGCCTGCGACAATTGAGTGGGAATAAAAAATTTTTAAAAAAATATTTTAGCGGTTAGCGAATAGTATAAAGTTAGAACGATATAATTAATAACTAGCCGCTAGCCGCTGTTTTCTACACGATACTTTATTATGTCTTCAGAATTTGTCCATTTACATAACCATACCCAGTATAGCCTCCTAGATGGGGCTTGTCGAGTAAACGATATTATCCAAAAAGCAATAGATTATGATATGCCGGCTGTTGCTATGAGCGATCATGGCAATATATTTGGTATGGTTGATTTTTATCAAACTGCTATAAAAATGGGGGTTAAGCCTATAATTGGTTGTGAAGCTTATGTCCTTAAGGAAGGCAGCAGATTGGAGAGATTGGCAAGGCAAAAAGGTGTTCTGTCGCATTTGGTTTTATATGTGAAGGACCAAACTGGATATCGGAATCTTTGTAAGCTTATTTCATCATCATTTATCGAGGGTTTTTATTATCGGCCTAGAATGGACAAGGAGATACTTGCAAAATACTCTGATGGGTTGATAGCTTCATCTGCTTGTCTTAAAGGTGAGGTTGCTCAGCATATTATAGAAGGGAATTATAACTCAGCTTTAAAATCTGCAGAGAACTTATCAAACATATTCGGGAAAGGTAATTTTTATCTTGAGATCATGGATCATGGAATACCTGAGCAGAAAATTGTTAATGAGGGGATTCTTAAAATTGCCAACGATCTTAACTTGCCTTTAGTTGTTACTAATGATGTCCACTATTTGGAACAATATCAGTCAGCAGCTCATGAAGCGCTTCTTTGTGTTCAAACGCAGACTACATTAAATGATCCAAAACGGATGAGAATGTCTTCGGATCAGTTCTATTTTAAATCACCCCAAGAAATGGTAAAAGAATTTTCTTGGGTTCCTCAAGGCCTTAAGAATACTTTAGAGATAGCTGAAAAATGTAATTTAAAAATGGACTTTGATAAAATACATATTCCCAGGTTTGATCCTCCGGATGGAAAGACTAAAGAAGCTTATTTGGAAGAACTTTGTAAAGAAGGCCTTAAGAAAAGATTCAAAGAAATAACTCCAGAAATTACAGATAGGCTGAAATTTGAGATCAAGATCATAGAAAAGATGGGATTTGTTAGTTATTTTCTGATCGTTTGGGATTTTATCAATTATGCTAAGAGTCAAAATATACCTGTAGGACCTGGCCGCGGTTCGGCAGCAGGAAGCTTGGTCAGTTATTTGCTCGGAATAACAAATCTTGACCCATTGAAATATGGTCTGCTATTTGAGAGGTTCTTGAATCCTGACAGGGCCGGAATGCCTGATATTGATATAGATTTTTGTTTTGAGCGTCGTCAAGAAGTTATTGAATATGTTAACAAGAAGTATGGCAGGGATAAAGTTGCGCAGATCATTACTTTCGGGACAATGCAGGCCAGGGCTGCTATTAGGGACGTAGGAAGGGTCAAAGGTGTTCCATATGCAGATGTTGATAAGATTGCAAAACTGATCCCATCAGAATTGGGCATTAAGATCGAGGATGCTTTAGAAAAAGAGCCACAATTAGCGAAACTTTGTAAAGAAGATAAAGTTGCTAACGATATAATTGAAACAGCAAAAGTTTTAGAGGGATTAAACCGTCACGCGTCTATGCACGCTGCAGGCGTTGTTATAGCCGATAAACCACTAGAAGAATATGTTCCTCTATTTAAGACTAGCGATGATCAGATAACCACTGGATATTCTATGAAAGGCATTGCAGCTATAGGGTTATTGAAGATGGATTTTCTGGGGCTTAGAACCCTTACGGTCATAAGTGAAACTGTAAAGCTAATTAAGAAGATACATGGTGTGGATATTGATATCGATAATATTGTACTTGATGATAAAAAGACTTATGAGAACTTAAGTAAAGCCAATAGCTTTGGCGTTTTTCAGCTTGAGAGTGCAGGGATGCGGGACCTTCTAAAGAAAGCAAAGCCTTCGGAATTTGAGGATTTGATAGCAATTTTGGCTTTATATCGACCAGGCCCGATGGGTAGTGGTATGCTTGATGATTTTATTCGAAGGAAAAGAGGCGAAGCAGATTTTAAATATGACCATCCGCTACTTGAGTCCATATTGAAAGATACGTATGGTATTATTATTTACCAGGAACAGGTTATGAAAATACCTGTAGCCCTGGCAGGATTTACATTGACTCAAGCAGATCATCTTCGTCGTGCTATGAGCAAAAAAAATACGACTGTTATGAATAAGATGCGAAAAGAATTTGTCGGAGGATGTAAAAAACATAGTAAGATGGAGGAGATCTCTGCAAATAAGCTGTTTGACCTGATCGATTATTTTTCCGGATATGGTTTTAACCGTAGTCACTCTGCTGCATATGCTTTAATTTCTTACCAAACAGCTTATTTAAAAGCTAATTACCGTGTGGAGTTTATGTGTGCTGTTTTAAACAGTGAAAAGAATAATACCGACAAGATCGTTGAATATGTAAAAGAATGTGAGGCTATGGGAATTAAAATTTTGCCTCCAGATATCAATCAAAGCAATAAGGATTTTGATGTTATTGATGGGGAAACAATACGCTTTGGATTATTGGCGATAAAAAATGTTGGTACTACGGCGATTGAATCAATTGTCGAAAACAGGGAAAAAGAGGGAAAATATATTTCTTTTAACGATATAGCAGAAAGAGTGGATTTGCGCCTTGTTAATAGAAAAGTCTTAGAAAGCTTGATAAAGTGTGGGGCAACCGATTGTTTTGGTGTGAATCGTTCTCAGCTGATGGCAGTTCTTGACCGAGTTCTTGAAGTCGGGGCAAAGACTCAAAAGGAAAAACAATCAGGGCAGGTGTCTTTTTTTGATATGGGTGATGATATTGGAGGATTCAACAAGGAAAACGATAAATTGCCGGATATAAAAGAATGGCACAAAACCCAAATATTGGCTTATGAGAAGGAGATACTTGGTTTTTATATAAGTGGACATCCATTGGCACATTACAAGGTGGAGATCCAAGAGTTTACGGATTATTCAACGAAAGATCTTAAAAATCTTTCTGATGGAGAAGAAATAAGATTAGTTGGTTTGATTGAAAATGTGAAGTTGACGAACACTAAAAGAACAAATGAAAGAATGGCAATATTAAGGGTTGAAGATATAGAAGGTTCTGTTGAAGTAGTTGTTTTTCCTTCTGCGTATAATGAGCTGATGGATTATATTATTGAAGGTGAGGTAGTTTTTTTGAAAGGGCGTGTAAGCCTTAGGGATGTTGAACCAAAGATTATTGCAAGTGATATGCAGCATATAAACGATGTCTATGTTTCTATAAAGGCAATAAATGTTGACTTGTCATCTTGTCAGAAAAGTGTCTTTGATGGTTTAAAGTCTAAGTTAAGAAGTTCTCCTGGTAAAGTTCCGGTATATTTAAAGCTTAATACAAAATCTAATAAAAGTGTTGAGATAGTTGTCGGTGAAGATCTCTTTGTGAGCCCAAATGAGTCGTTAATGAATGATATAAAAGAACTTGTTGGTGGTGATAGGTTTACGGTTACCTTGTAGCTTTTATAGGTTATATCAGGAACATAAGTCCTTTTCATGCTTATATTTGAACTAATTTTGGGTCGAGAATTATTGCTTGACACTGTAAAGTCTTGTTGTTAATATACTTAGAACTAGGAGGTGAAATAAATGACCAAAAAAGATATTGTTTTAAAAATTACGGATATGACAGGTATCAAGCAGGTTGATGTTAAAAAGATAGTACAGAAAACTTTTGATGTTATTGTTGATAGCCTGATCCGTAACGAAAAGGTCGAACTCCGTAATTTTGGAGTTTTTAAGATTAAAGAAAGAAAATCAAGATTCGGAAGAAATCCAAGAACAGGAGAAAGCGTTCCTGTCCCCGCAAGAAAGATCGTAGTTTTTAAGCCTGGTTTAGAAATGAAGCAAAAGATCAAGTAGCATTTTTTTTGAGATAATGTTATCAGGTGCGATTTCTTTAGCTATATATATTAATAAACATATTTTTAATAATACCCCGCTGTTCCGTAAAAGCTTAGGAGAGCGGGGTTCAAACTAATAATTATTACTTATGTCTAAAAAGTTTTCTGTTCCAAGAGGAACAAATGATATTCTTCCCGAAGATTCTCCACAATGGCAGATGATAGAATTAAAGTCACGTGAAATCCTGAAAAACTATAATTACAAAGAGATTAGGACTCCTATTTTTGAGGAAACCGAACTTTTTGCCCGTTCGATGGGTCAGACCAGCGATATAGTTCAGAAGCAAATGCTTAATCTGGCATCTCAACGGAAGGATGAAAATGAAAATATTCAGTTGTCTGGATTATCTTTGCGTCCGGAAAATACAGCTTCTGTAGTTCGTTCTTATGTTCAGAATAGTATGGACAGGAAAGAAAGCTTAACCAAGCTTTTTTATTTTGGCCCGATGTTTAGGGGTGAGAGGCCTCAAAAAGGGAGATTGCGTCAATTTCACCAGGTTGGAGTAGAAGCCATAGGCCCAAATTCAGCTTCACCTTATTTGGATGCTGAAGTGATATCCTTAAGTGTTGAAATGCTTAAGTCTTTTGGTTTAAATACTTTTAAGCTTAAAATCAACACTTTAGGCTCTCCAGAAGATAAAAATGCTTTTTCTGGTATGTTAAGAGATAAATTGTGTGTTCATTTGGGAAAACTCTGCGATGATTGCAAGTTGAGGTTTGAAAGAAATGTCTTTAGAATCCTTGACTGCAAGGATAAAGAGTGTAAGGATATCGTAAAAAGCATTGATCTTGATCATTCATATTTGTCAAAGGAAAGTAGCGAGTATTACTCGGAGGTAAAAAAGACATTAGATACTTTAGGGATTGAATATGAAGAGTCCCTGGATCTTGTAAGAGGCCTTGACTACTATACTCATATTGTCTTTGAAATATCTGATTCATCTCTAGGCAGTCAAGATGCTTTAGGCGCAGGCGGCAGGTATAATGATTTGGTGAGTCAACTTGGTGGAGCGGAGGTTGATGCTGTCGGTTTTGCTTTAGGTATTGAGAGAATTATACTGGCAAGACAGAAAGTGGAGGTTGACAAGTTATCAAGTTTATCGACTTATGTAATTGCCTTAGATTATGCTTCTATGCAGAAGGCTTTCACAATGTTGAATGTTATTCGTAATAACTGTATTTCAAGTGATATGAGCTTTGGGGTCTCTTCATTAAAAAGTCAAATGCGCGCAGCAAATAAAGCTGGAGCTCAATTTGTTTTAATATTCGGAGAAGACGAAGTTTCCAAAAATACAGTAACTATAAAAGATATGAGAGAGGGCTCTCAGAGGTCGATTAATGATGATGAAGTTGTTCAATATTTAACAGGAATCTTAAAGCGCTAAATTGAATTAGAATTAATAGAAAGGTATTTAGATGTTACGTACACATACATGTGGGGAATTAAGAAGGGAAGACGGAAAAAAGACGGCAACGCTTTGTGGTTGGGTAAGTTCTAGGAGAGACCATGGAAAGTTGATATTCATTGATATTAGGGATAGATACGGGATAACGCAAGTTGTATTTGTTCCATCAGTTAGCAAAGAGGCACATAGCATTGCTGAAAAATTAGGCCCTGAATTTGTTATTAAAGTAACTGGAGAAGTAGTTGTCCGGCCTGACAAAATGATAAATAAGGATGTCCCTACAGGTGAAGTTGAGATTTGTGCAAGTGAGCTAGAAATATTGAATGAAAGCCAAGTCCCGGTTTTTGAAATAGATGATACTGCTGATGTTTCAGAAGAACTTCGTTTAACTTACCGTTATCTTGATTTGAGAAGAAAAAAGGTAATGCAGGCTTTACAGGTCCGTCATAAACTTTGCGCAACTATACGTGAGTTCCTTAACAAATATAACTTTATGGAGATAGAAACTCCGGTTCTTACAAAATCAACGCCAGAAGGTGCTAGAGACTTTCTTGTTCCGGCGAGAATGAGCCCTGGTAAGTTTTTTGCTCTTCCGCAATCGCCGCAATTGTTCAAGCAGATATTGATGGTCTCTGGTATTGATAGATATTATCAAATTGTAAAGTGTTTTAGAGACGAAGATCTAAGAGCAGATAGGCAGCCTGAATTTACTCAGCTTGATATGGAGATGTCTTTTGTCGAAGAGGAAGATATTTTTGCTCTTACAGAGAATCTTTTCAAAGAAATATTTAAAAAGATCAAAGGCATTGACCTGCCGATACCTTTCCCAAGATTGTCTCATGCAGATGCAATGAAAAAATATAATTCGGATAAGCCTGATATAAGAAAAGAAGGTGAAGATTTTGCTTTTGTTTGGGTCGTAGATTTTCCAATGTTCAAATATAACGAGCAGGAAAAAAGATGGGATAGCGAGCACCACCCTTTCACTTCTTGCAGAGATGAAGATATGGAATATTTAAAGAAGGGGGATTATGGTAAAGCGATATCACGTTCTTATGACCTGGTTCTTAACGGAAATGAAATAGGAAGCGGATCAATTCGTATTCATAAAAAAGAGATGCAGAAAAATATATTTGATATAATAGGCCTTGAGAAAGAAGACGCTGAGAAAAGATTCGGCTTTTTATTAAGGGCTTTTGAATACGGAGCTCCGCCACATGCCGGCGTAGCTTACGGGATTGATAGAATCGTAGCAATTTTAACAGGATTGGAATCTATTAGGGATACAATAGCATTTCCAAAGACACAAAAGGGAAATTGTCTTATTACTGATGCCCCGTCAGATGTTGATAAAAAGCAATTACAGGAATTAGGTTTAATGACTCTAAACAAAGGAGGCAAAGATGCCTAAACATGTTATAAAGCCGTTGGTATTTTTGTTTATTGTGTTCTTAGTTTCAGGATGTTCATCTTCAAAAGTAATGGTGAGAAGTTATATGCAGGATAAAACGCGAATTGACCAGAAAATGAACGGTAATGCCGGGTATTTACTGGGAAGTCCTGTGGCTGAGGATGCCGGTGAGAAGAAAACTACTAGAAAAATTTATGTTCTAGAATTTTCTAAGGCTGCACCTGACCAACAGGAAGAATCTGATGAGAATGTTGTTAAATATAAGCAAAATGACGAGTCAGGCAATGAGCAGATTATTAATACTCAAGAGATTCGCTCAAGGGGGTTGACACAAGTTGAGTTGCCTTCATCTTCTGGAGAACTAGTTGGCACGGTAATTGTTGAGAATTCTGTAGTAGAATATATAGTCGAGAAAGATGATACTTTGCAGAAAATTTCTAAGAAATTCTATGGAGAATATAGTAAGTGGCCCAAAATTTATGAAAACAATAAGGAGGTTATTGAAAATCCAGATTTTGTTAGGCCAGGAACAGTGCTTAAGATATCAATAGAATAATTTAAAATTTAAAACAAGGGGAATATGGAAAGAACGATACACTTTGATGATAATGCTTATATTCAGCTTTTATTCGGTCAATATGATAATAATCTGAAATTGATCGAAAAGCAGTTAAAGGTAAAAATATTAAGAGATGATAAAGGTTTGAGAATCGTTGGGGAAAAAGAGCAGGCAGAAAAAACTTGTGAGCTTTTTGATTATCTGCTGACTTTGATCCAGAACGGTTCAAGCATAAAGCATAGAGATATAATTTATGCCCTGAAATTGGCTAAGCCTGATGAAGGGGTAGATTTTAAGCGCTTAGCAAAGGGGAAGATAGAGATTCTTGTTAGCGGTAATCGAGGCCAAATAGTAACTCCAAAAACAAAAGGCCAGATCGATTATGTTGATGCGATAAAGGCTAATGATATAGTTTTTGGTATTGGGCCAGCAGGTACGGGAAAAACATATCTTGCTATGGCTATGGCTGTTAATGCCTTGAAGAGAGGCTTGGTAAGAAGGATTATTCTGACCAGGCCTGCTATTGAAGCAGGAGAGAATCTGGGTTTCTTGCCGGGTGATATGGTTGAAAAAATATCGCCATACTTAAGGCCACTTTATGATGCTTTGTATGACATGATGGATACGGAAAAAGTAGAAGAGCTTATAGAGCATGGGATTATTGAGGTTGCGCCGCTAGCATTTATGCGAGGGAGAACTCTTAATGATGCTTTTGTCATTCTTGATGAGGCGCAGAACAGCACTTCTTTTCAAATGAAAATGTTTTTAACAAGGCTTGGTTTTGACTCAAAAACGGTAATTACTGGTGATATTACTCAAAGCGATCTGCCCAAAGGTACTCAGGATGGGCTTTCGAACGCCGAAAAGATTTTAAAGGATATTGAAGGGATCAAGTTTATTTATTTGACGGGAAATGATGTGGTTCGTCATGAACTTGTTCAGAGGATCATTGAAGCATATGAAAAGCGATAATGATTTTATTTGCTTGTATATGAGATAGGGAAAAATAAAATTTATGCTGTTTACTGATAGTGATAAAACATTGTACCAGAAAGTAATTAATCTTAGCATTACATCAGTTGTTGTTTTAATGCTAATGTTGTTCTGCTGGCTAATGCATTATTCTTTAGTAATGCCGTTGTTCCTTCTTTTTCTTGCTCTGCATTTAAAGAATTTTAAAGAAGCATGCATTAAGATTTTCCTTAATCTGGGATTGCTTCTAGCTATTATTTTGTTTGTTAGTTATGCAATCAACCAATATTCCACGATACCTCTTTTTTATATTCCGGTAGCTAGCATAGCGATGTTAACAATGCTTTTGTATAATGACCATGAATTGTCATTTATTATGGCTTTCGCAAGTAGCGTTTTAGTGTGTTTGGTTATTGGTGGTGATTTTGGTATGTTGTTAACGTTTTTTATAGGCAGTCTGACTGGGGCTTATTCTGTTAGAGGCGCAAGATTACGCGGCCAGTTGATCGGAGCTGGTTTGTTTGTAAGTGTAATGAATGTTATTTGTTTGTTTTTGATCAATTTTGATTCGGGGTTGATTTTAACAAAGACATTTGCTAGTAACAAATTATATCCTTTGGCTGCCAACGGTTTTATTTCCACATTTATAGTAGCTGCAGTTCTCAAGATATTCGAATATTTATTCCACGTATTAACAAATTTCAGCTTGCTTGAGCTTTCTGATTTTAACCAGCCACTTCTTAAGAAAATGATACTTGAAGCCCCGGGCACTTATCACCACAGTTTAGTTGTAAGTAATTTATCGGAAGCAGCCGCGGACTCTATTGGGGCGAATGCATTATTAGCAAGAGTTGGGGCATATTATCATGACATAGGAAAGATGGATAAGCCGGAATATTATACTGAGAATCAATTGATCGGGACGAACAAACATGATGGAATGGAGCCTTCAATGAGCAGGCTTGTTATTCTCAATCATGTTAAAGAAGGAATAGAGTTAGCAAAAAAGTATAAACTTAATCAGTTGATAGTAGATTTTATCCCTCAGCATCATGGGACAGGCCTGGTTTATTACTTTTATCAGAAAGCTCTTGAAGAGGCAGAAAATGGAGAAGTTATAAGTGAGGATAATTTTAGGTATCCAGGCCCTAAACCTCAGACTAGAGAGACAGCAATTGTCTTGCTTGCGGATTCAGTAGAGGGTGCTGTTAGGGCCCTAGATGAAAAGAATATGAATAGAATAGGTGACACTGTAAGGAAAATAATAAACAATAAATTTATTGATGGACAACTTGATGAATGTAACTTAACGCTTAAAGAAATTGATCAAATATCCTTAACTTTCGTTCGTATTTTGGGCGGAATGTATCATGGTAGGGTTAAGTATCCAGAAAAAAAGAATTCAGTCCAAAAGAAGTCTGCTGAAAAAAATAGAATATTTCAGCGTTCGGAATCTCAAAGATCTCAAAAAGATAATCAGAACGGATCTTCTGACAATATTGTTCAAAATAACCCCAAGCCTTCAAAGGACACAGAATAAGTTCCCAAAATTTGGTTTCTGCAATGATTGAAAGGAGCGCTTTAGAAAGAATGTTCGTAGTTGTTAATGATCTGCAGAAAAAAATCCCGCTAAACACTTATCAAATAAAAAAAATTACAAAAATAATTTTAAAGCATGAAAAAGTAAGCAAAGTTTCACTTTCAGTATCATTTGTGACTGATCAGAAAATTTGTTCACTCAATAAAAAATTTTTAGGGCTTAATAATGCTACAGATGTTTTGTCTTTTGATTCTACTGACGAAGAAGTTTCATATACTTTGTCCCCTAAAAATGTCAAAGAGGTTAACGGGGATATAATAATTTCTACAGATGCGGCAATAAAGAATGCCAAGAGATTTAATACATCAGTTGAACATGAATTGTCTCTTTATGTGGTTCATGGGGTTTTACATCTTTTGGGTTATGATGATCATTCTAAGAATGATATTGCAAAAATCAGGAAAAAAGAAAAAAAGATCCTAGGGATCCTGACTAATTATATAAAGAAGGTAGCAGGAAAGCTATGATAGTTTCTGACGAAGGCATAATTTTAAAGACTTTTGATCTTCGGGAGACCAGTAAAATAGCAATATTTTTTACTAAGGATCATGGCAGGGTCAAAGGTGTTTTAAAGGGGATCAGAAAAGATCCTAAGAAGTTTGGCAGTAGCCTGGAGAAGTTTTCAATAAATGATTTTGTTTATTATGAATACACCAGATCAGAGTTCAATCTTGTTAGTCAGTGTGATCTTAAGCAGTTCTTTTTTAATATTCGCCAGGATTATAAAAGAAATATAGCTGCAAACTATATTTTAGAATTAGTTGATTCTATTATGCCCCTTGAACAGGTTAATAAGAAGGTATATATACTAATGCTAGATTATTTAAAAAGTCTTGAGACTGTCAAGGATATTGACAAGCTGGTTCATGTTTTTCAAATAAAAATACTTCTTCTTTCAGGGTTTAGGCCGCATATTGATTCTTGTGTAAAATGTAACAAGATAATTCATGGAAGAGCAAGGTTCAGCATGAAGTCAGGAGGCCTGATCTGTTCAAATTGTCCCACTCAGGAAATCAGTTTTAATGTTATATCAAAAGGTGCGATTGCGTCAATTCTGCATATAGAAAAAGGCAATTGGGATGAATGCCTTCGTTTAGGGCTTACGGAAAGTGTTCGCAAAGAGCTAAAATATATATTAAATAACTTTTTGATATACCATCTAGAAAAAAGAATCCAGTCGGCTAAATTTTTAAGTTAAAGAGAATATTAAGCTAGAGAAATTTGACAAGTAAATAGTTGAATGGTAAACTATCGACATGGAAAGGTTAGGTCATGGCAAATTTACAAGAATATGGGATTTATAAAGGAGAAGGAAGGATACATGAAGAAGTGATATACTCGATGGCTCTTCTATATAACTTGGTTAACAGCGAGATTTCTTTATATCTCAAAGATCACAATCTTACCGCTGGAAAGCTCAATATTTTAATTGCAATAAATCATTATGGAAAGGGAAAGGGTTTGCCACAGGTAGAAATAAGCAAACATCTGATTGTAACGCCTTCAAATATGACAAAAATGGTAGATAAGCTGGAGAAAGAGTCTCTGGTAGAGCGTAAAGCATTAGAGGGCGACAGGAGAGTAAATATAATTAGTGTTACAAAGAAGGGCGTTACCCTTCTTGATAGTATTTGGAGTGATTATAATTTAAAGCTTAAAGGTCTAGTTGGAAAAATAAGCCAAGAAAAACAAAAGCAGTTAGCAGCTATTTTGACAGAGTGGTTTGATAAATTGAAATGATTAAGTTGAAACGAAAAATCTTATCTAGAATATTTAGCTATTTTACAAAAGCGATCATTGTCTATTTAATAATAATGTCAACTACATATGGATGGAGCAAAGAAGAAATGTCTTTATCGCAAAGCGATATAAAAAATAATTTAAAAAGTGTTGTTTACGATTTGAGTGAGAATATTGGTACCCGCAATTATTCCAATTATAAGAATCTGGATAAAGCTGCAGCATATATAATTAATAAATTCAATTCATTGGGATATGTGATCGAAATTATGGAATATGAGATTAACGGACAGATCTTTAAGAACATTATTGCCCAGAACCCGGGGCAAAGTGATTCGGATGAAATTTATATAATTGGTGCCCATTATGATTCTTGTTTTAATCCGGGCGCAGATGATAATGCAAGTGGTGTTGCAGGATTGATCGAATTGGCAAGATTATTAAAGGAAGAGAAGCTGAGCAAAAAAATAAGGTTTGTTGCTTTTGTAAATGAAGAGCCTCCATATTTTATGACTGATAATATGGGTAGTCGAGTTTACACAAAAGAATTAAAAGATAAAAAAGAGAACATTAAAGCTGCTATTATTCTTGAGATGATAGGTTATTATTCAGATGAAAAAAATTCTCAAAGGTACCCCCCGTTGATAGGGCCATTCTTCCCAAATAAAGGTAATTACATTGCGGTTGTAGGAAATATTAATTCAAGAAAGTTGCTTAAGAAAGTGGTGAGAAATTTTAAAAGCTCATCCGAGTTTCCTGTGGAATCAATAGTTGTTCCGGGATTTATCTCTGGATTTAATTTTTCGGATCACTGGTCTTTTTGGGAAGAAGCCTATCCTGCCATTATGATTACTGACACTGCTTTTCATAGAAATAAAAATTATCATAAGAACTCAGATTTGCCTGATACTCTTGATTATTCCAGGATGTCGGAAGTGGTATTAGGATTGAAAGGTTCAATTATTGAATTGGTCAACGAAAATAAGGGGAAGAAGACATGATGGACAGAAAATGTGACAGTAAATCATTTAAAGCATTAATGGTCACACAGTTTTTGGGCGCTTTTGCGGATAATGCTTTTAAAATAATTATTTCCTTGTTTGCCATGAGGATATTACTTGATACTAGAGCTCATGCACAATTTGTTAGTATTGTCGGAGCTCTTTTTATTATTCCATTTATTATTGTTTCTCCTTATGCGGGTTATTTTGCAGATAGATTTCGTAAAAGGGATATTATTGTTTTAGCTAAAATTGCTGAAATTGTAATAATGATACTTGGTTTTTTTGCGCTTTCATCAGGAAGTCTTGTTTTTATGTGTATAATATTGTTCCTTATGGCTACTCAAAGTGCTTTTTTTGGCCCGGCAAAATATGGTGTCCTGCCTGAGCTTTTAGATGAATCTGAGTTGTCAAAAGGTAATGGCTTTATGCAGATGTGGACGTTTTTAGCTATTATTTTGGGAACTGCCTCCGGCGGGCAGTTAATTACGTTATTTAGTGTTAATGTTCAGTATTCATCGTTTGTTCTTATCTTTATTTCAGTTGCGGGAACGATTTCAAGTTTGTTTATTTCTAAAGGCGAGGCAGCATCAACTAAGACAAAGTTCGAACTGAATTTTATAAAAGACAGTTTTTTGTCCCTAAAAGAGATAATAAGAAAAAAGCCGCTGTTCCATACTTTGTTATCTGTTGCATTTTTCTGGTTTTTAGGGCTGGTTATTCAAATGAACACGATTGTTTATGGAAAAAATATATTGGGTTTATCTGATATGAAAACAAGTCTTTTGGTGGTTTTTGCGTCGATTGGCATAGGTGTTGGCAGTGCACTTGCTGGCAGGCTTTCTGGCAATAAAATAGAATTTGGTATCGTTCCTCTTGGGGCTATCGGCGTAACTTTATCATGTTTGTTCTTAGGTGAACCGAACCCTTCATTTGCAGGGGCGATTATTAGATTAATAATATTAGGTTTATCGGCAGGTTTTTACATTGTTCCTTTAAATACTTTCTTCCAGCAAAAAAGCCCGGCTAATAAGAGGGGAAAATATTTAGCTTTATTAAATGTGACGAACTCTTTTGGCATTCTTTTAGGATCGATTTTCTTATGGTTTTGTGGAAGTTTTATGAGGTTTGATCCTGCACAAGTATTTTTTACCTTGGGGATCTTATCAGTAATCGGAACAGCATTGATATTTAAATATTTGCCGGATGCGTTTTTAAGATTTTTTAATTGGGTTCTTACTCATACCTTTTATAAGATCAAGGTTGTTGGAGAAGAAAATCTTCCAGATAAAGGTGGAGTTCTTCTGGTATGTAATCATGTCTCATATGTTGACCCCTCATTGATTTTGGCATCTACTAAAAGGCATGTAAGGTTTTTAGTATTTCGTAAAATATATGATAGTTTCTTTTTAAAGCCATTATGTAAAATTATGAAGGCGATACCGGTTTCTTTACATGACTCTCCTAAGGAAATAGTTAAATCCCTTAATGAAGCACGCAAAGCTGTGGAGGAAGGGCATGTTGTTTGTATTTTTGCTGAAGGTGGTTTGACTAGAACAGGTAATTTGCTTCCCTTTAACAGGGGGTTCCAACATATAATGAAGGATCTGGATGCGCCGATAGTGCCTGTGAACATTGATTGTATTTGGGGAAGTATTTTTAGTTATGACGATGGGAAGTTTTTTTGGAAAATGCCAAAGAGAGCCTTATATCCAGTAACGATTTCTTATGGAAAACCTATGCCTGCAAATTCTCAGGCTCATGAAGTACGATTAGCTGTTCAAGAATTATGGGCAAAGGCTTTTAATTTGAGAGGCAAGTATCAGGAAAAACTTCATATGGCATTTATCAGAGAGGCGAAAAAAAGACCGTTTAAATTTGCATTGGCGGATTCTACAGGTATGAAACTGAATTATATTGAGGCATTAGGCAGCGTAATAATGTTCTCTAAAAAATTATTTCCGAGGAACGAAGATCCGATTGATAAAGAGAGTGAAATGATTGGCGTTCTCTTGCCGTCATCTTGTTTAGGTGCAGTAGTAAATGGGGCGGCTTTGATGGTTGGAAAAGTGCCGGTTAATTTAAATTTTACTGCATCAAAGGAAAGTATTGCATCGGCAATAAAGCAGTGCGAAATGAAAAAGATCATTACTTCAAGAAAATTTTTATCTAAAGTCAATATTCATGAACAGGAAGGAATGATATTTCTAGAAGATTTGAAGGAGAAAATAAGCAAAAAAGAAAAAGTGTTGTCAGTTTTGAATGCTTTGATGATGCCGATGTTCTTGATTAAGAATATATATGTAAGAGGTGACAAGTATAATGTGAATGATATGGCAACTGTTATTTTTTCAAGCGGAAGCACAGGTGAGCCAAAAGGGGTTATGCTCAGTCATGCAAATATATTTTCTAATGTTGAAGGATTTTATCAGGTCGGTCAGGTAAAGAGAAATGATGTTGTTATGGGTGTACTGCCATTTTTCCATTCTTTTGGTTTTACAGCATGCATGTGTTTTCCTTTAGGCACGGGGTTAGGAGTTGTGTATCATCCAAACCCTTTAGATGCATCAACAATCGGCAATCTTATTCAAAAATATAAAGCAACAATAATTGTTGGTACTCCTACATTTTTCTCTGCATATATTAGAAAATGCACAAAAGAGCAGTTTTCAACCCTTAGATTAGCAGTTGCAGGCGCCGAAAAATTTAAAGAGAAAGTAGCAACGGATTTTACAGAAAAGTTTGGCATTGTGCCTTTTGAAGGATATGGCGCGACAGAGTTATCGCCTATAGTCTCAATGGGTGTTCCGGATTTTGAGAATGAAAGTGGCACTATAAAACAAACTGGAAATAAAGCTGGCAAAGTGGGACAACCAATTCCAGGTGTGGTCGCAAAAGTAGTTGATCCAGATACCTTTGAATTGCTGGCTGATGATAAAGAAGGCTTGTTGCTTATAAAGGGTGCAAATGTGATGAAAGGATATCTCAATAATCCTCAAAAGACACAGGAGGTTCTCAGGGACGGGTGGTACATAACGGGGGATATTGCCACCATTGATAAAGAAGGGTTTATTTGTATTACGGACAGATTGAGCAGATTTAGCAAAATCGGCGGGGAAATGGTTCCTCATGTTAAGGTAGAGGAAGAAATATTGAACGTGCTGAATACTTCGGAGCCTGTGTGTACCGTTACTTCAGTATCTGATGAAAAAAAAGGAGAGAAGTTAGTTGTTTTATATGTTGGGGATATCAATGTAGATGATATTGTTAAGCAGCTTGGAGAAAGAGCTCTACCGAATCTTTGGATACCAAAAAAGGATTGTTTCTTTAAAATAGATGAAATCCCGATGTTAGGCTCGGGTAAAATGGACCTGAAAACTATTAAAGCAAAAGCTAAAGAATTGAGTGAAGTAAAGGGAGCTGAATAAAGAATATGGTTAAAATAGATAAGCAATTACATTGGGTTAAGACTGATGATAATATGAGAATTGTTTTCGATCAATATAAAGCAGGACATACAAAAGTCGTTATAATAGCGCATGGATATTTTAACAGCAAAGGGTCTGTTCTTTTGCAGGAATTGGGAAAGTCATTAATTGATGAATATGATGTTATTATTATGGATTTTAGAGGACATGGAAGCAGTAAAGGATTGTTTTTTTGGACAACAAAGGAATATTTAGACCTAACAGCTGTTTTACAATTTGCTAAAAAGGAATATGAGAAAATAGGGGTTATCGGATTTTCTCTTGGGGCGGCTACAAGTATTATTACCGCAGTAAAAACTGATCTGATAGATAGCTTGATCCCTGTGAGCGGGCCTACCGATTTTGATAAAATAGATTTTCGTTTTTGGGAGATTGATGTTGAGAATGATATCCTCTATAATTTTGGAGATGGGAAAATAGGTAAAGGGGTTAGGCCTGGCCCATTCTGGCTGGAAAAACAAAAGCCTATTAATATCGTTGATAAGATAGAAGTTCCAACATTTTTTATTCACGGGTCTGCGGATTGGCTCATCAAGCCATGGCATGCTAAGGAGCTTTACCGAAAGACAAAAGCAAAAAAACGTTTGGCAATAATAGAAAAAGGCCCTCACGCTGAATATCTAATAAGAAAGAATAAAAAAGAGACAGTTGAATTGATCAAAGAGTGGTTTAAAGAAACGTTATAATTGTCAATTAATCGCAAAAAGGAGAGATTAGAGTGAAATCATTTATAATTACTTTGGTGCAGTTGATTTTCACAGTGTTTATGTATTTTATGGGTTCAGTATTTTTTGGGATCGCAATGATACCTGGCTTGGCTCTCTTAATGAAAGTATGGAACGCGACTTTGGATTTTAGTTTAATACCAAGGTTGTTCTTTTTAGGGACAACATTAGCTATCGGTTATTTTCTTTTTGGGCTTTCATTAATTGTTTTGGTTGGAATATTTAGATTTATTTTTAGACTGAGGCTTTCTGAGGGAGAATATCCAATGTTTTCTGCCGAAGCATTAAAATGGGCATTTATTAGTTCACTGTATTTAATGATAAACTATACTTTCATTGACTTCATTCTTTTAACGCCATTTGCAAACCTTTTATTTAGAATGTTAGGCGCTAAGCTGGGCAAGAATGTTCAATTTAATTCAAAGAATGTTTTTGATGCAACGCTTCTGGAAATTGGTGATAATACAGTTATTGGCGGTGGAGCTATCATCAATGGTCATATAGTAGAGCGGGGAAAACTGAAATTGCGGAAAGTGAAGATAGGAAAGAACGTAACGATCGGCTCACACTCTACAATTATGCCAGGTTGTGAGATCGGTGATAGAGCTATTATTGCTGCCAGTACAACTCTGCAGAAAGATACAAAAGTTGAGCCAAGGGATGTTTGGGTCGGGATGCCAGCGGAGTCTTTAAGAGAGAAAATAAGGAATGAAAAAGCTCAGGATAAAGAAAACGATTAGTTAGGAGGAGGGAGATGTATTATTTTATAATATGGATAGGGATGGTTGTTGCAACAGCAATAATTGCTGACCAGAAAAATCTAAGCGTGGTTGGATTTTTGTTTTTAGGATTATTCTTAGCTCCCGTTGCACTTCTTCTTGTTCTTCTTCTACCAAAAAATGAACCAAAAACTAAAGAAGAAAGCCCAAATATCTCTTTGTCACAAGCGATAACGCAGCTTAATTATGTGAAAAGTGCTATCGCGTCTTTGAACAAAAGAGTAGAGGATATAGATCGATATATTGGGCAAATGACAAATCAGGAACATGCAGAGGTCAGCATTATTGAGCAGCCATCCTATCCCCAAACGATTGCAAAAGCACAGCAGGAAAAGCCCCAGTATAATCAAACTTCAACAGCAGAAACTAATTTTGGAAAATATTGGCTGAACAAAATAGGTATTATTGTTTTTGCATTAGGGATTGGTTTTCTTATCAGCTATACTTTTAAATATTTTGGGCCGTTTATCAAAATTGCATTTGGATATTTTATTAGTGCAGGTTTGTTTTATTTCGGACTTCAATTAGAAAAGAAGGATAAGCTTGCGAATTATGGGCGTGCCCTTTTAGGTGGAGCATGGGCTTTGGTATATTTCACTACATATGCAATGCATCACTTTGAAGCAAGTAGGATTATTCAGAGTCAGATGGTTGACCTGTTTTTATTGGTAGTAGTGATTGTTGGAATGATCAAGCATGCCTTGAAATATGAATCTGAAGCAATGGTTGCAATGGCACTTATTGTCGCTTATTTGACCTCAATAATCGGCCAGATCACAATTTTTACTTTTATAAGTAACATTCTTTTGTCAGTTGTTATCATTACTTTAGTATATAAGTTCCGTTGGATAAAAACTTTGATTTTGGGTATTATTCTTACCTTTTTGATCCATCATATTTGGGTAATGCCGGAAATATTGCATTTTTCTAATAAAGTACAGCTATTTGGTATGTCTTATTTTCATTCAAGGCATTTTATGAACCTTGCTTTCTTGGGAGGTTATTGGCTTGTTTTTATGCTGGGTCTTCATATTTTAAGAAGAGATAAAGAGGAAAAATTGGAGAATACAGTTGCTGCTGCTAACCTGGGAAATTTTGCCTTTTTCAGTTTTATTTCTTATCCGCTTCTCAACGAGGCATTTTTAAATTACAGATTTTTAGTGATTTTTATTATTGGTTTATGTTACCTGGCGGCTGCTCTGATAATGAAGATAATTAAAAATGAAAAGTTGTATTTTAGCGATATTGTTGTGGCTGTTATGGCTATAACTTTAGCTATTCCTTTGAAGTTTCATGAAAAAACCACTCTATTGATCTGGTTAATTGAAACACCATTTTTGCTGCTAGTCGGACTTTATTTCAGGCAGAAAATTTATAGATATCTGAGTTACGGTATTTCCGCTTTAAGTTTTGTGCAATTAATAATTTCTTTATCCTTGAGGCATGACTATTTGGGGTGGGCAAATGAAATATCATTTTTAGGATTAATGATAAGTTTTAATGATTTTCTTGTCTTTTGTGCAGCTTTTTCAATGGGAATTTGTTGCTATTTAGGACAAAAGTCAAAGGAGAAAAATAAACTTATAGGAATTGATGATTTTTTCAATCATGTTTTTTCTCTTTTCTCATGTTCTTATTTTGTATATTTTATTTATTCAGTTGTATCTGCGCAATGGATCACTTTGTATCTGCTTATTCCGTCGCTTTTTCTTTTTGGCTTAGGGAATTATTCAAAATTAAAGCGATTAAGGGTATACAGCTACGTAATTTTATTAATTTCAACAGTTAGATACATATTTATCGATAACTATGCATTTAATCCCTTTCTAAAGTGGACTGTTATTATTGCCGAAGCGCTGGTATTTTTTGCGATCTATTTTACGATAAAAACATTAAAGCAACGTAAAGAAATTGATTTGCTTTATGCTGGGGAAGGGTACTTGTCATTCTACTGCGGAGTGGCTTTGATTATTTTTACAGTTTTTAGATATGTTAGCTGGCAATGGATATCTCTTGGTTTAGGTGTTGCAGGCGTTATATTTATTGCGACAGGCCTGTTATTTAAAGATAAGCCATCCCGCATCAGCGGGCTGCTGTTGTTTGGTCTTACGATAGTGAGAATAACTTTTGTTGATCTTTCACAGTTGGATGTGATCTTTAAAATAATAAGTTTTATAATACTGGGAATAATTTTCCTAGGGATCTCGTATATTTATAACAGGTTCAACATAGGACAGGAAAAGGCGGATTAATTGAATAATAATGGTTTTTCACATATTGAAAGGGTTCAAAGTGTATGTCCTCAATGTTTGGAAAAGATCCCTGCAGATATTATTGTTAAAGATGAAAAAGTGTTTATTTCAAAGGCTTGTAGCCAACATGGTGAATATCTGATCTTAATTGAGGAAGATGCAGGGTATTATTTAAGTAGAAATAATTACGATAAACCTCCCACTGAATCAAAAATCCAGACAAAGGTTGATAAAGGTTGCCCGTTCGATTGTGGATTGTGCCCCGCGCATAAACAACATACTTGCATTGCATTGATAGAAGTGACAAAAAAATGCAATCTGAATTGTCCTGTTTGCTATGCATCTGCAGGTGAAGGAGATCATCTTGATATGGCAACTATTGATAAGATGATGGATTTCTATCAGGAAGCAGAGAATGGGAAAGCTGAAATTGTTCAGCTTAGTGGTGGTGAGCCGACACTTCATCCTCAGATCGTTGAAATTATTAAGCTTGCAAGAAAAAAGAAATTCAAATATGTGATGTTAAATACAAATGGCTTAAGAATTGCTGACGATATTGAATTTGTTAAGCAATTAAGCGAGTTTATCGGTGGCTTTGAAGTTTACTTTCAGTTTGATGGTTTTGAAAGAACAACCCAGTCATTCTTTAGAGGAAAAGATGTCCTGGATAAAAAACTGAAAGCAATAAGCAATATGGTTGAGCATAAAATACCTGTTACTATTGTTTCAACAGTTGAGAGAGGGGTTAATGATGATCAGCTAGGCAAGATAGTTCAATTTGCCCTTGATACGCCTTTTGTAAGAGGGGTGAATTTTCAGCCGGTTACGTATTTTGGAAGAGGTGGCCTTGGTGATATGAGAAGTAGAGTGACTATTACTGATATTTTAGGCAGGATCGAAAAACAAACTGCCTCAACGATAAGAAAAAGTGATTTCATTCCTTTGCCGTGTAATGTTGATAAGATAGCAGTTAATTATATGTATCGTGATAAACATGGGTTTACTCCTGTTGCCAGAAATATAAAGATAAAGAATTTCCTGCCGTCCATAAAGAACTCACTTGCTTTTGATGTTGAGGATATTCTTAAACAAACGGCTGATGGATTGTATGACGGTGGCTTTTGCGGATGCTTGAGTTTCTTGAAAGATTTTATTGCGATTAACAAGATCAGTTGTGACCTTAAGGATAAGGATAAAAGGATTGATTATGTGAATCAGAATACATTTAGGATCACAGTTACTTGTTTTATGGATGCATATAATTTTGATTGTAAATCTGTGAAGAAAGAATGTGTTCATGTAATTACTCCGGACCTAAAAAGAATTCCATTTTCGACATATAATATGTTTTATCGAGAACAATATGCTAAAGAACCTGCAGATTCTGCTAAATAGTCCCATTGGTTTGTTAGAGCTCTTTATTGTCTTTGTCATCGGGTCTTGCGTTTTTATTCTTTTTGTTTCGATTTTAATTAATTTTGTTGAATCGTATTCTTATAACAAGCCAAAGAAAGAAAAAAAGAGCATAGTTGAAACAGGCACAATGACATTGTTCTTCTTTTTGTTTTATGCTTTGATAAGATTGAAGGTTGGGGTTCTGGCGATAAATAATATTTCGATAAGATTGTTTTTTATCGTGCTGGGGCTATTTATGATTGTTGCTGGATGTTATGTGAATGTAAGGGGAAGATTGGTTTTAGGCAAGAATTGGGCAAACCAGATCAAGATCTATGACGGTCATACGATGGTAAATGTTGATGTTTTTTGTCTTGTCAGGCATCCTTTGTATGCCTCATTGATGATGATGTTCTATGGAGCAACTCTGGTGTATTTTAATTATGCCGCTTTTTTGGCAAATACATTTATCTTTATTCCATTTATGTATTATCGTGCTAAGCAGGAAGAAGAATTGCTTGAGAACCAATTTGATGATTATGCCAACTATAAAAAAGAAACAGGAATGTTCTTTCCAAAAGATCTTAATAGAAAGGTTTAAAAAATGTTTAAACATAAGTTAGTCGAAGTGCCAAGCGCTGCATTTAATTTCTGCAGGATCACAGTAGCCATCCTTGTTTGGATAAGCTTTTTTTTCAGGTCAAAGGAGATGGTTTTATTCATATTCCTGATATTTTTGTTTTCAGCCATTCTGAAAATAAGAAAAGCCCCAATGGTATTTTTATACACGAACACAATTAACAAGATCAAAAAGTCAAAAGATATTATTCTTGATGAATATGCATTGGCCTTTGCCCATTCTTTAGGAGCAATATTTTCTTTTATAGCATTAATTTGCTTTTATTTTTTCAATCCGAAAGCTGGATGGATGATAATTTTCCTTTTGGCATTATTGAAAACTTCAGGGGCATGCGGATTTTGTTCTGCTCTGAAACTTTATGGTTGTATGTCCAGTAATAATTGCTGTTCTTTTATAAAAGGGAAAAAGAATGATTGATTATCATCTGCATTATGAAGGCTGGGGGATTCGGCCAGTATTGTTTGATATTGCAGGCTTTAAAGTGGGATCTTATACATTCTTTGTTTTGTTAGGGCTGATAGCAGGGATACTTGTTTATTTTTTAGAAGCACGGGAAAAGAAGGCTTTAAGTGAGAACACATTCTTTATTTTCATTGCTGCAATAGTTGGTGGAGCTATAGGCGCAAAATTGCCGATATGGATAATGAACTTCAAGCATATTATTGCGAGCTTGCCTGATATTCATCCAATATTTTCGGGAAGAACCATAGTCGGTGGGATGATCGGAGGGACATTATCAGTTATTTGGATCAAAAGGAAATTAGGTATTAAAGAAAAGAAAGGTAACTTATTCGCTCCGGCAATAGCTCTGGGGATATCAATAGGCAGGATAGGTTGTTTTCTTAGAGGGTGTTGTTATGGCAGTGTATCAAATCTTCCATGGGCGGTTGACTTTGGCGATGGTGTTTTAAGGCATCCTACTCAGCTTTATGAATCCATATTTACCTTCTGGTTATTTGTTTATTTTATGATCATAAAAAATAAGGCGGCTGTTCCAGGAATAATGTTTAAGTATTTTTTGAATTACTATTTTGTTTTCAGGTTTCTGATAGAATTTATCCGCGTTAATAATTCTGTTTACTTTGGATTGACCGGCTTTCAATTTGCATCAATGGCAGCTTTAATATATGTCAACAGGGATATATTTGTGAGAAGTAAAACGATATCAACGGCTTAAAATAAGGAGGTGATTAATGAGTGATTATTACACGACAACTGGGAAGAAAGTTGGTGATTTTCTTATGGGATTTTTTGGTGTATGGGTCATAAGCGGGCTTCTGTCATTTATTATTGCAATAATTAACAGTTTTATTTTTATGAACAATTATACGATCCAAGGATGGATTGCAGGTATTTCTTTTGTGATAACTATTATTTTATACATTGTGGCCATAGTCCTGGCTTTTCATTTTAAGAGACATTATATTGCAATTGGGACGATTTCATCCTTTGTTGTTCCTTTATTGGTTGTTGGAGCATGCTTTGCAGTGTTTTGGGGAATGAGCTTGATGTAGGTTGGTAGTTAAAAAAAATGAATAGAAAATTATTTTTCATAGTCAAAGCATCGATCATTTCATTGCTGGCTTTTGTTGTTTATTACCAGACCTTTAATGATGAGTTTCATTTCGATGATATGTTTTTCATCGTGAATAATGCAGATATTCGTGATCTAAGTAATATTAAGGCTATATGGGGTACTACAATAACCCAGCCTTCCAGGTTCATCTGCTTTATAAGTTTTGCCGCGAACTATCATTTTTATAAGTTGAATGTTTTTGGCTATCACCTGACGAATTTGATCATTCATATATTTTCTGGCATTTTTGTTATGTGGTTTGCTCAAATGCTTCTTTATTTGGTAAACAAAAATGATAAAAAAAAATCCTGGATAGCATTTTTTGCGGCACTCATCTTTGTCTCTCATCCGGTCCAAACTCAGGCAGTAACATACATCTCTCAGCGGTTTGCTTCCCTTGCAACTATGTTTTATTTAATATCGCTTTGTTTTTATTTAAAAGGTAGGATTTGTAGTAAAACTAAAGGTGGTTCAATAATAGCTTTTTCTCTTTCGGCGATCGCTGCAGCATTAGGGATGTTTACCAAAGAGATAGTTATAACTTTGCCGTTAATGATAATTTTTATTGAATACTTTTTTGTTAAGGGCAAAGATAATAGTCAAAGAGAACTGGGGTTTCATAAGTTCCTGCCTTTTGCATTATTGCCATTCTTTTTAATCATTCCAGCATTATTCCAATTCGGATACAAGTCAATATTTTTTACTAAGTATGTATCAAAAGCGCATTTAGGGGATGTTTTTACTTTTTCAACTTATGCTCTAACGCAGTTTAGAGTGTTGGCACTTTTTGTCAGAATGCTGTTTTTACCTTTTAATCAGAATCTGGATCATGATTTTGTAATGTCAAAGTCATTTTTTGAATGGGATACTTTTCTTAGTTTTATAGTGCTGGTTCTATTGATAGTATTTGCGCTTAAAATATTTAAACGAAATAAGGTCTTGTCCTTTGGGACCCTGTGGTTTTTTATAACACTTTCGATCAACTTTATTCCTAGGCAGCACATAATCTTTGAGCATAAATTGTATTTGGCTTCAGTTGGATTTTGTATTGCATTAAGTTATTTTGTGATGAGTCTTTTTAAGGATTTTAAAAGAGGAATGGCTGTTTTAAGTATTATTGTGATCCTGTTTGCCGCATTAGCTTTTAAAAGGAATAAAGTCTGGGATAATGAAATTACGCTATGGGAAGATGTACTAGAAAAATCTCCGAACAAAACAAAGCCAATGATCAATCTTGGTAATGCTTATTTTAAAACAAGGAAATATGATAAAGCGCTTGAGCTGTTTCAAAGAGCTGTTGCCATAGATGATAAAGCTGTTGAAGCTTATAACGGAATGGGGTTGGTTTATAAAGAAAAAGGTGACTTTGAACTTTCTATCGATAATTATAACAAAGTGCTGGAATTAAAACCACGACAGGCTCAGACCTTCAGCAATAGGGGAGTAGTTTATAAAAGTATGGGCAAGTACGATCTTGCTCTGCAGGATCAAAACATTTCATTATCTTTAGATCCGAATGCAGCTCTAACGTATATAAACAGGGGTGTTGTTTATAAAAGTCTGGGGCAATATGATCTTGCGCTTGCAGACTATGATAAAGCATTAGAAATAGACCCGAAACTTGCATCAGGTTTTGCAAACAGGGGAGTTGTTTTTAACAAGCAGGGGAAAGAAGAATTGGCATTAATTGAATATGAAAAAGCACTTAAGCTTGATACAAATTTGCCTCAAGTATATTACAACCGCTCTTTGATCTTCAATGACCTCGGAGATAAACCAAAAGCGCTTGCAGATGTTTTGAAAGCAGTTGAGTTGGGGATTAGTGTTGATCCGAAATACATTGAGTGGCTTAAAAAAGATTAAACAGGTGACGCGTTTCGGTTTGACTACATGTTCGGAGATAGTGCGCTTGCCCTTATTATATTTGCTCCAGTATGCTTTTGGCTAGAGCTTTTCCGATGGCAGGTATTGCCGCAAGCTTTTCTTGAGAGATGGATCTTAGGTCGGTAAGTTTTTTTATTCCGCTATTATGCATATTGCGTGCGCGGATACGTCCAACACCCTTCAGTTGAATAATATCTAAAAGATCTTCTTTGATGCCGTATTGAACCCTGGTTTTTAGGGCTTCTATTTCAAAAGTGAGTTTCTTTTTGTTCAGCATTTCGGCAATGGTCCCGGTTGCATAGAGCAGCCTTTGAGCCATCTCAATATAGCGGTAAATGTCTCCAGGGCCTATGTTGAACCTTTCGCAAATAGCTTCCTCTCTTTCTTCTTCGATCCATTCGGATAAGAACCATGTTGTTTTTACTGTGCGCATAAAGGTAAAGTAATCATCAAGCTCGTGAAAATTCTGCGAATTCAAAATGAACTCATCTTGAAAATTGGAAACGAACATTTCGAGGTCACCTACAATATTTTTCCCTAGACCCATCATTAAAGGCCCATCCGGACAACACGTCATTAAATGCAGGGCACCTATTTGCGAGAGGGGAGTGTCTGGCTTTATCTGGTTCAGGCCATTCCTGATTATGATGCTTGACATAGGGTCAATGTAAAGGCGGCTTGTTAAATTCCCTATGACAGTTGAAAAGAAACGTTTTGAGCTGTTTTCGATAAATCCTTCTTTTTGGAGAAAGTGAAAGATCTGTATGATCCTGTCAAAAAGTTCGGCGCTTTGTTTTTGATGATAAAGGAACGTGTGGGAAATAAATTCAAACATCCCGTCCATGTCGTAAACATACCCACCGGCAACAGATGCCAGGCAGTGTATCCTTAGTGCTGACTGTTCGTCTAATTTTGATGTGATCGGTTCCGGATGAGCTAGAATATATTTTTCAAAAAGGACCGATTCTTCGCTTTTTGTTTTCGCGATCAGAACAGCTTCTCCGCAATCATCATATTGAGGGCGCCCGGCTCGTCCGGCACATTGTTTGTATTCGCTTGTTGGAATAAAAGCAGCTCCTGAACCGGCTTCGAATCTTTTTACGTCCCTGATAATTGCACGGCGTGCAGGTAAATTTACGCCTGCAGCAAGAGTCGGCGTGCAGCTTATTACTTTTATAGTGGTGTTTTTAAAAAATTCTTCAACGAGTTCACGCTGATCGGGTTTTAGGCCTGCATGATGAAATGCCGAGCCCATGGCAACTACTTCAGCCAGTTTTCTGCAAACCTTTGTTGAATCGGCACTAGAGCCGGCAATTTTCTTTGCAACAGCCAATAGCTTTGTTTTCTCATCTGCAGTAAGGACTTTTGCAACGCTTTGTGCAATCTGACGGCTTACAGCTTGAGCTGACCTTCTGGATGCTACAAAGATCAAGACTTGTCCTTTGGCCCTTAATGTATCTAAAACAAGTTTGTTGAGATCATCCGGTCCTTCTTCAGCGATAATTCTAACGCCGCCTTCTTTAAATGTTATCTTTTCATTATGATAAACGCCTTCTTTTAAAGGTATAGGCCTCCAGTCACTTTTTACAAGTTCAGCATCGAGCCATTTTGCGATTTCACCAGCATTGCTAACGGTAGCGCTTAAAGCAAGAAATTGGATCTTTGGATTAAGTTGGCGTATGCGAGCAGCAAGTATTTCTAAAGTGGGTCCCCGCGAACCGTCATTAATAAAGTGTATTTCGTCCAAAACAACGACAGATAATGAATCAATAAGCCATTTTGCTCTGGAGCGTAACATGGAGTCTACTTTTTCTGCTGTTGCTACCAGTATCTGGTAGCGGTTTAAATGTTTTTTGGGCGTATCCGAGTCTCCAATAGCAATGCCTACCTCGATCCCTAAAGGTTTATATTTTGCTTTAAACTCCTTGTACTTTTCACTGGCTAAAGCTTTTAGAGGAGCTATGTATAGACAACGGCTTTCGGGATTAGTCAAAAGCGCCTTGATCATGCTAAGCTCAGCGATCAAAGTCTTGCCTGCTGCTGTTGGAACAGACATTAATAGGTTATTACCGTTAAGAACGTTTTTTCTGATAGCTTCAGCTTGAGGAGGGTAAAGGTCCTTGATATTTGAATCAGCAAATATTTTAATAGCTTCTGGCGTAAAGCCGTTTTCTTCGAGTGCTTTAATAAGGTTCATGGTCAATGTTCTAGCATATATGTAAAGAACAGTCAAATCTAAGATTTGAATGTTCTAATATGTATTGTGATTTCAAGAAACGATTCCTTTTGCTTGACGCATCCAAAACAATCGCTTACAATCTTAATATTAATAATCTTAATGAAAATAGGATTAATGGGTGAAAGTAGTAGTCCAAAGAGTTTCAAGCGCTGATGTAAAGGTTGAATCTAAGGTTGTTGGAAAGATTTCAAAAGGAATGCTTGTTTTGTTAGGAGTAAGCAAAAAAGATACAGCCCAAGATGCGGATTATCTGGTTGATAAGATCTCACAGCTTAGGATGTTTGAAGATGGTCAAGGGAAGATGAACCTTTCGGCAAATGATGTTAAGGGCGAGTTCTTGGTTGTTTCGCAGTTTACTTTGTGTGGTAATTGTGATAAAGGAAGAAGGCCCTCTTTTGATGATGCCGCGCCTGCAGAAAAAGCGGAAGAGCTCTACGAATATTTTGTTGAACAGTTGAGGAAAAAAGACTTTAAAGTTGAAACAGGTGTTTTTGCGGCTATGATGGAAGTTTCTCTCGTCAATGATGGGCCCGTAACGTTTATAATTGAAAAATAGAATGATCGATACTCACGCACATTTGGAGCAAATAGAAGATCTGGAACAAGCTTTTGAAAATGCAAGAAATGTCGGAATTAAAGGAATTGTGGGCGTAAGTGTGGATCTTGAATCCTCTAAACAGATATTGGCTATTTCAAAAGCATCGATCGACCCGATAGTTTATGCCGGGATGGGAATGCATCCATCTGAGGCTAAACCTGATGACCTCAATGAGCTTACTGAATTGATAAAAGAGAATGTTTCGCGAATCAAAGTCGTGGGTGAGATAGGGCTGGATTTTTTTTATAAGTGGGTCAGAAAGGATGAGCAAAAGAAGAAAGAGCAGAGAGAGGTCTTTCAAAGATTGGTTAAACTTGCAAAGGACGTTGACCTTCCAATTGCTGTTCATTCTAGAGGGAAGTGGCGCGAGTGTTTTGAAACTGTAAAAGATTGTGGAATTAAAGATTGCGTATTCCATTGGTTCAGCGGTCCAATAGATGTATTGGAGGATATTCTTTCTTCAGGCTATTATGTTTCAGCTACACCCAGCATCGCTTACAGTGAACAATCCCAGGAAGTGATCAAGCATTCACCAATTGAGCAGACACTTGTAGAGACAGATTGTCCTGTTTATTATAGAAATAAATTTGGTGACGGGCAAGATGGCTTTAGAGCGGAGCCGAAGGATGTTTTAAGAACATTAGAGCTTTATTGCAAGCTTAAGAAAATTGGTGAAGAAGAAGCTGCGTTGGTTCTTAATGGAAACGCCAGGAAGCTGTTTAGGTTAAGTTAGTATCTTAAAAAAATTATAAGGAGAGACATTGATGAAAAATTTTTTCCTATTTCTTTTGATAGCTGCAATCATCGCAGGAATGAGCTATGGTGTTTATAAATATTTTTTTGATTACGAACAAACTTATATCGATGATGTCGTTGCTGAAGGTGCTTTAGTTTATGTAAAGGCTTCTGCAATAAAAGACAATATTGATAGGATAGGTGCAACAAAGCTTTGGAAAGAGATAAGCAAAGTAGATTATAGATCGCTGATGAAAGAGGCTGGAGCTGATAAAAAGCAAATTATGATGGCGGATCTTATTATCTCCCAGTTAGGCAGCAAAAATACCAAGCACATTTTGGAATATTTCTTTAACGATGAGGTGGCTTTGCTGATTTATCCTTCTGATCTTGATCTCTCAAAAATAAGTGATTTTTCAGCAGACACTGCGGCTATGGTAATTGAAAAATTGTTGACCAATGTTGCGCTTGTTTTTCGTGTTGGAGAAGAAGTCCAGTTTGTTGATGCAATATCGCAGATTTTTAATAATTTTGGAGCAAAGATTGAAAGAGGCCAGATCAAACACAATAATCATACTCTCTACGTGATAAAGGTGCCTGATTTGGGACTTGAAATAAACTATGCCAAGATTGATGATGTTATTATCGCTGGTATTGGGGATGTTGTTGCGAAAAGAAGTTATGAGGTTTTGGATGGGAAAATACCTCCTTTATCAAAAGATGCAAGATTTACACAAGCTTCAGAAAAATTTACCCTGGGATCAGACTTGGAAATATACCTTAACATTAATAAATCACTAGACCTTTTACATGCCCAGGCAAGATCATTAGTAACATTGATCGGACAACAGACACAAAAGGCTATTAAAGAAGATGATGAAGGCGGTGACGCTAAAAAACTTCAGGAGAATGTTAGTTTGGCTCAGTCACGTGTTGATGAATTCTTTAAACAGCTAGCCGGGTTTAATTCAGTTGCTGCTTCTACAAAGTGGGAAGGTATTTATGAATCAAATTTCTTTTTGTTCTTTGACAAGGCCCAGCTTTCAGCTGAAGTAGCAAAGACTTATGCTTGTCCTGCTTCAGAAAATAAGTCTATTAATTTTATTCCGGAAGATGTAGTTGTTTATCAATGGGCAAATTGTTTAGATCTTGCTGATATTTGGGGCCAGATGCAAAAGCAAATAGATAATCTTCCGAACGCTGATGCTCAATCAGCTCAAATAGCAGCAATTGAGCAATCATTGGGAATAAATATAAAAGATGATATTATCCCGACATTTGCTGGTGAGTTTGGGGGCTATTTGAAGGGGATTAATGTGGGATTTCTTTTTCCCATCCCAGATTTATTGCTTTTCATTGAGACAAAAGATCGAGTAAAGGCTAATCGTTTAATGGATATTATTATTAAACAGGCTCCTCTTGAGATCAAGCAAGAAAATTACTCCGGGTCTGAATTTAAATATTTTATTACGCCTTTCGGGGAAGCGATTCAGCCGAGCTATTGTTTTTTGGGTAGTCATTTGCTTATTTCAGCCTCTAAAGATAGCATAAAGAAGTCTATTGATGCTTATAATGAAACTTCTTTGTCTTTGGTAAGCAATCCAGGTTTTAGATCAGTCAACATAGGATTGACTGACATTAACAGGGGCGTACAGTTTGTTTCAATGGATAAATTCATTAAAGAAATTAGGTCGGTTATTAATTGGGTAAATGTTCAAAGTTCTACTAGAGATGAGAAACAGTTGGCTTTTAAGCGAGGTGTTGAAATGAAGTTGACAGAAACTAGAGGAGCTCTTGAAGAGCTTAAGAATGAAGTGTCTGCTCTAGAAAAAGATTATACAAAGCTTGAGGATGAAATATGGGATATTGAATCGATCGGAACAGACGTTTCTGAAAAAAGAGCAGAGCTTAAGGCCCTTGATCAGAAGATTAAAGACAAGAAAAATGATGTTGCAACACTTGCAGGCCAGGAAAGTGAGCTAAAAATTAATATAGAGGAACTTGGGGAAGAATCTGTTGCTCAGAATTTAAGAAAGCAGCTTATGGATAAAGCAGCTTTTCCGATTTTAAATGGTTTAGAATCTATCAAAGCTGTTGGGACTCGTTTTACAATTGACCAGAATAAAGGGTTCATAGAGTCTAACATGTATGTTGATATTGATGAGTAGAAGAATCTGAATGAAAATAAATAAAAAATTGTTCCTGTTTATAATTATTGTATTGTGTTTGTCTTTGTCTGGATGTTCGCTTTTGAAGCTTCCATTTGCTTTATCAAAAATGACGTTCGGGTTTATTGGACAGATCTTTAAGTTTATCAATAAGTTGCCCAAACCGCCTCCTTGGGTATTTTTATGAAGTATTTTATTTGTATGAATGAAGGCTTCTAACACTTTATAGGAAAAAATGTTCGAAATTATTAATAAACAGATAATTGCGGAAAGCATAAAGAGAATAGATGTTTATGCTCCAGATATTGCAAGCAAGGTTTTGCCGGGACAGTTTGTAAAGATATGCCCTGAGGAAGGTGATGAAAGTATTCCTTTAACGGTTTCGGACCATGATGCGGCAAGAGGGATCATTACGCTTATTTTCCAGGAGGTTGGAAGCACAACTGGAAAATTAGGATCTTTGCCAATAGGGGAAGCTGTATTTTCTATTCTTGGTCCTTTGGGTAAGGCGGTTCACATTGAAAAAGTGGGCAGGGTTATTTGTATTGCAACTGGAATAGGAGCTGCTCAGATCCTTCCTATTTGTCGTGCCTTGAAAAAAGAGGGAAACAAAATTGTCGGCATAATTGGAGCTAAGACAAAATCAAAATTGATGCTTGAAGCACAGATGAGAATAGCGTGTGATAAAATTCTTATTGCAACGGAAGATGGTTCTTATGTAAGGAGAGGGCTTGCTTCTGATGTTTTAAGAGAGGTCATTGGAAAAGAATCAATAGACCTTGTATATGCAATTGGTAATTTGGAAATGATGGAAACAGTTTGCTCAATTACAAAAAAAGCAAAGATCAAGACTCTAGTTCAGCTAAAGCCTATCATGGTAGATTGCGTCGGAATGTGTGGGTCTTGCAGGGTAAAGGTCGGTGGCAAGATATTGATGGCGTGTACAGATGGACCGGAGTTTGATGGCCATAAAGTGGATTTTAAAGATTATCAAATCAGGAAAAAATCACATGAGGAAGCAGGCAAATGCTTAAATCAAAAGTCATTACCCAATCAGCAACAAAGAGAATCGGGAATTTTAACGAAGTTTCTCTCGGGTATTCTAAAAAAATAGCGATAGAGGAGTCGAGGAGGTGTCCGCAGTGCACTGAACCTAAGTGTGTTGATGCTTGTCCGGCTCGAGTTGATATCCCTAAGTTTATCAGGGCATTAAGAGAAGGGGATATCGCAGGAGCATATTCTAAGATAAAGGAAGAGAATTGTTTCCCATCTGTTTGTGGACGTATATGTTTTGCGCCTTGTGAAGATGCGTGTGTATTAGCCAAGGAGAACGCTCCTATCGGAATTCGTGCACTTGAGAGATATATTGCTGATTTTGGTAAATCACGTTTTACAAAAAAGGAATCTTTTTTAAAAATAGCAAAAAGAGTTGCTATTATCGGGGCAGGTCCCAGCGGTCTTGCAGCAGCCTGCAGCCTTTCAAATAAAGGTTATTCTGTTGAGGTTTTTGAATCATCCGATAAACCAGGAGGGGTCTTATTCTACGGTGTACCGGGTTTTAGGATACCAAAAAAAGTTCTGGAATCTGAGATCAATGATATTAAAGCCTTAGGCGTAGAGATAAAGAATAATTTTCTGGCAGGCAAAACAGTGCTAATTGAGGAATTGTTTGGCTCGGGATTTAATGCTGTCTTGATAGCAACCGGAGCAGGAATCCCAAAGCTAATTGACCTACCTGGGGCAAATTTAGGCGGTGTTTATTATGGCGAAGAGTTTCTAATGAGGACTAATCTTATTAAGACGAACATTTTTTCCAGATATGTTCCTTCTTTTCCTTTGGGAGAAAGGATCGCTGTTGTTGGCTCCGGTAATACTGCTTTAGATTGTGCCAGGTCAGCAGTAAGATTTGGCAGGTCAGTCAGCTTGATCTTTAGGAGGACTGAAGATGAGATGATGGTGCGTTTTGAAGAAAGACAATATGCAAAGGAAGAGGGGGTCAGTTTTCATTCACTAACTCGTCCTGTAGAAATTATTTCAAATAATAGTGGGTTTGTAGGTGGTTTAAAATGTGTGCGTATGGATTATGCAGATGAAGATTCTGACGGAAAATGGCAGCTTGCTGAAGTTCCGGATTCTGAATTTATTATTGAAGCTGACACCGTAGTGATTGCAGTCGGACATAAACCTAATTCTTTAGCTTGTAAAGACAGTGCCAAGATGTCGCCGTCAATCAGTAAAAGTGGCACTATCAAGGTTAACAGCAGTAATCTTATGACAAACATTGAAGGGGTTTTTGCTTGTGGCAATGTGACAACTGATGCACGTCCTCTGGTTGAAGCTATTGCATCAGGGAAACGGGCTGCAGAGGGTATAGATGTTTATTTGAAGAAGATCGTTAAATGATTTATTAAGTTTGAACTGAGGAAGATATAATGAACCAAAGGATAACTGTTCAAGAGATAATAGCTAAAAAGAAATCCGGAGAGAAGATAACGGTACTTACTGCTTATGATTATTCTGGTGCGTTGTTAATCGATAAAGCAGGTATTGATATTGTTTTAGTCGGAGATTCTCTTGCAAATGTTGTCCTGGGCCTGGATTCTACTCTAGAAGTAGGCATGGCAGAAATGATACATCATGCAAAGGCAGTAAACAGGGGTGTTAAGAGGGCGCTTGTTGTTGGGGATATGCCTTATGAGGCCTATCAAATTGATGTATTTAAAGCAGTTGAAAATGCAAAGAGGTTTGTTGATGAAGCTGGATGTGATGCCATCAAGCTTGAGTGGTTCGATCAATGTTTAGAAGTTGCAGAAATGGTAGTTGCCCAGGGAATACCTGTAATGGGACATGTTGGTTTAACTCCTCAGACTGCTGAAAAGTTGGGGGGGTTTAAAGTTCAGGGTAAAGATGCTGAATCCGCGAAAAAGATCATTGATAATGCAAAGGCCTTAGAGGCAAAAGGATGCTTTTGTGTGGTATTAGAATGTGTCCCTTTTGCTTTGGCCGAGATCATCACTAAAGAGTTAAGTATCCCTACGATAGGGATCGGGGCCGGCGTCTATTGCGATGGACAGGTTTTGGTAACAAATGATCTCTTGGGATTGTTTGATAGATATGTCCCAAAATTTGTTAAAAAATATGCGGACCTGAGCGAAGCTACATTAAAAGCAATAACTCAATTCCGGGATGAAGTAAAAGCTAGGAAATTTCCTGATGTTGAGCATAGCTATTCAATGTCAATTGATGAAATTAATAGAATAAAGGAAGCATAATAATGAAAAAATGCCCCTTTTGTGCCGAAGAGATACAGGATGAAGCAATAAAGTGTAAGCATTGTTCTGAGTTTTTAAATGGAGCAAGGCCTGCTCCACAAAAAAAGGACAATTTGTCATTGATGCAAAAAGTTCCCTGGTTCTTGGGATTTTTAATTATCGGCCCTTTTGTTTTACCTCTTGTTTGGAAGAATGCGAAATATTCAAAAGAATATAAGATAATTATTACGATAGTGATATTAGCGCTCACATTGGTTATTGTGTTCGCGTTGATCGCTGCTGTAAAAAGCATAGCAGCCTATTACAAGAGCCTGACTAATTTATTTAATGGTATGTATTAATAGAATGTAAATTATCTTGAATTTATATCCCCGCATAATTACCGTGGGGAGTTTAATTTGGTTAGCTTTTACTGGACATCATGGTTAATATTTGTTAGTATGCCCACGTTTTTTTAAGTATAGTTCGCTGGTTTGATCGATAAAAGCAATGGATAAAAATCACCCAATAAAAAGAATAAATAGGTTTATAGCTCGAAGCGTTTTCTTTGTGTTTCAAGCAGTTATTCGTATCTTCCCTTATCCTGTTTTCCGTATAATATTCTGGATCTTCATTCCTTTTGGATATTGCTTTATGCTTGTTAAAAGAGGTTTTGTTATGGGGAATCTCAGGACAGCTTTTGGCAATGAGAAGACCGAATTTGAATTAAAAAAAATAGCTAATGATTATTTTTATAATTTTGGAAAAGGAATGATAGAGCTAATCTATTTGCTTAACAGGCCAAAGAAGATCGTAGAGAATGTTTCAATAGAAGGTCTGGAAAATTTAGAAAAAGTTCTTTCGGCGAATAAAGGGGCGATTATCATTAGTGCGCATTTTGGAAGTTTTATTGCAATGTATCTTAGGATAATTCAGCAAGGGTATAAAACCAATGTCGTTATGCGTAGAATGAGGGACAATGTTTTCGAAGAGTATATTTCAGATCTCAGAAGGAAGCTGGGAATTCAAACGATATATTCTCTTCCTCAAAGACAATGTATTCAAGAATCAATTAAAGCATTAAGAAGAAATGAGCTATTATTTATGCTAATGGATCAGAATTTTGGCGGAGAGGGAGGCGTTTTTGTTGATTTTATGGATAAAAAAGCTTCAACAGCCCCAGGAGCGATAGTTTTTGCAAAACGTACAAAAGCGCCTGTGGTTCCGATGTTCATAAGGCGTGATGGCAAAGATAGCTATAAAATTATCATTGAGCCTGAAATGACACTGGAAGAGGATGAAGATGATAAGAGGTCAATAGAGCTTAATGTTGCAAAAGCAACAAGAATAATCGAGAGGTATGTAAGGCAATATCCGCATGAATGGGGAGGGTGGATGCATAAGAGATGGAAGACAGAATACTCTGAGTTTTCTTCGAATGACCCCAAATAGGTCTTGTCTCAAAAAAACTAATATTTTAATTTTAGACTTTATATTTCTCATATGTTATTTAATTCTGTAGAGTTCTTAATATTTTTTACAATAGTTTATTCCTTGTATTTGATCCTGAATTTTAAGTGGCAGAACCGAATGCTCCTTGTTGCCAGTTATGTGTTTTACGGTTTTTGGGATTGGCGTTTTCTTTCATTGATCATTTTTTCTACTATTGTTGATTATTGTTGCGGTTTGTATATAGCCGAGACTGATGACGTTAAAAAGAAAAAGAAATTATTGTTAATAAGTATTTTTATGAATCTTGCGCTCCTTGGATTTTTTAAATATTTTAATTTTTTTGCAGGAAGTTTAATAAAGTTGTTTAGCTTATTTGGTGTTTCATTAAAACTGCAGTATCTGAATGTTATCCTTCCCGTAGGAATCTCATTTTATACTTTTCAAACATTAAGTTATACCTTTGATATTTATAAAGGGCAGCTTAAGCCGACAAAAAAATTCTTTGATTTTGCGTTGTTTGTGGCATTTTTCCCCCAATTGGTCGCCGGTCCGATCGAAAGGGCTAAATGCCTTTTACCTCAAATTCTTGAGCCTCGATCGGTAACACTTAATAAATTTTATGAAGGATGTTTTCTTGTGTTTTGGGGGCTTTTTGAGAAAATATTTATTTCAGGAAATCTGGCAAAGATAGTTGACCCTGTCTTTGTTTCCGGAGAACATAAAGGTTCAGAGGTTATGGTCGCTCTTTATGCCTTTGCATTCCAGATCCTTTGTGATTTTGATGGGTATTCGAATATTGCAAGAGGTTTAGGCAAGGTCATGGGTTTTGAATTGATGATAAATTTCAATTTGCCTTATTTTGCAACAAATCCGAGCGATTTCTGGAAAAGGTGGCATATCAGCCTTTCAACATGGCTTAAGGATTATCTTTATATCCCTTTAGGAGGGAACAAGGTCTCTAATTTGATAACATATAGAAATCTGGCAATAACCATGTTATTGGGCGGGTTATGGCACGGAGCTGCTTGGACCTTTGTTGTGTGGGGCGCGTATCAGGGGATTTTGCTAATGGCTCACCGCAAAGTTTCTTCAATAAGAATATTTGACTTTTTGAAGAACAGGTTTTTTATTGTTAAGCTTTTTGTTTTTTTTCATTTGGTGGTCCTTGGCTGGCTGTTTTTCAGGGCGCAGAACATGGCGCAAGTAATGAGGATGCTCCATTCTATTGTTTTTAGTCTTGATCTTGACGGGAACACTTTGGTGCTTTTCCAAAGATTCCTGCTTGTTGTTTTACCGTTATTGATAGTACAGATCGGCCAGTATAAGAAAAATGATCTGATGTTCCTTTTTCACGGGCACTGGTTCATTAAGACTTTTGCATATGCTTTAATGACATATCTTATTTTAGGGTATGGAGTTTTAACGGCTGAAGAATTCATTTATTTTCAATTTTGATGTGTTTAAAATATATGTTCACAAATTATAAAATTTTAACTAGAGTTGCATTTAGAATAGTTTTGTTCCTTCTTTTTATTGAGATATTCCTGCGTTTCGATGGATGGATATCTTTAGTTCTTCAGGAGAACAGAAATAAAAGTAATTTAAAAGGACTGAATACTTACAGGATTATATGTATTGGTGATTCAAATACGGCTTTGGGGGGTGATGAATCTTTTCCTAGTCAACTTGATGTTGTTTTAAACAAATTAGATACAAAAAGAAAATATGAAGTTATCAATAAGGGTTTACCTGCGGCGGATTCAACGGAAATAGTGGATAATGTTGAAGAGTTGATTAACGAGTATAAGCCTAATATGATAGTTTCAATGATGGGTGCAAATGATAGGAATGATCTAACAAAAGAAGATCCGGTTTTTATTCTCATTTCACGATTGAAGGTATTTAAATTAGCCCAGGGAGTTTTTTTGAGACTATTATATTTTAAAAGTGACAAGGGAATTAATCAGCTGCTTTTAGAAAGAGCGCTTGTTCAGAAAAATAATATTACTGTAAAAAAACAAGAAGTTATTGAGCGTAAGGCAGTAGATCCTCAATATGTTAAAATGCTTTTCTTAGGACTTAAAATGCTAGAAGTAAAAGATTATGTGAAAGCGGAAGTAATTTTTAAAAGCCTTGTTTCACAGGATCTTGATATTATTTTTCTAGATAGAGCGTACAAAGAGTTGGGGAATAGTTTAAAAGCGCAAGGGAAAATAAACGAGCTTATTAATGTTTTTAAATATCAGTTTGAAAGAGATGAATTTAGTGTTTTTGCAACGGATGAAATTAGAGAGTTGTGCAGTAATAAGAAGGCAGTTTATGAGACTGAACAACTGCTTTTGTCATTGCTTGAGATAAAACCAGACAGGGAAAATATTAATGGCTTGTTAGGTGCTTGTTATGCAGAGTGGGGAGATGATGTTAAGGCAGAAAAATATCTCAGTAAGGTGCGGGAGATAAGAAGAAATGCTGTCAATGTTGCTTCTAAAAAGAATTATTTAAGGTTAGCTGAAATATTGAAGAAAAATAAAATTAAAGGAATTTTTGTGCAATATCCTATGCTGAGTATGGAAAATCTTGAAATACTGTTTAATGAAATGGATGATTCTTATGATTTCATTTTGGTGGATAATTTGGAAAATTTCAAGGAAGCTCTTAATCCTGAGAAATACAAAGAGTATTTTAGTGATAGAAGTTTAAATGACCGTGGTCATTGCACTCTAAAAGGAAATTTTATTCTTGCAGAGAACGTAGCTAAAGTTATTTTAAATAGTTTTAAATAGATGAAGTTATACAAAAATGTTTTTTTCAACAAAGGCCTCTTCAGAGTTTTTTATGATTAAAAGCGGCTTGCTTTTTAGAGTTCTTTTGATACAATGGTGTTCTTAACGGAGAAAAATTGAGAGAATATATTAATGAAAGATAATGAATTAATGGATAAAATTGTTTCACTTTGCAAAAGGCGCGGGTTTATTTTTCAGTCTTCCGAGATATATGGCGGCTTGGGCAGCACTTGGGATTATGGCCCTTTGGGTGCGGAGCTGAAAAGGAATGTAAAGAATGCATGGTGGAAATCGGTTGTCCACGATAGGGAAGATATTGTTGGCTTAGACGCAAGTATCTTGATGCATCCTAAGACCTGGGAAGCATCGGGGCACGTTGAAGGCTTTAATGATATTTTGGTTGATTGTAAAAAGTGTAAAGGAAGGTTTCGCCAGGATCATTTAAAGGGTAAATGCCCTAATTGCGGTGCGAATGATTTTACGGAAGGGCGTGCTTTTAATTTGATGATGAGCACTAACCTTGGAGCAATGGAAGATTCAAGCTCTAAGGTTTTTTTTCGCCCGGAAACTGCCCAGGGGATCTTTGTTAATTTTCAAAATGTAATTGATTCAACAAGCCGTAAGCTGCCTTTTGGTATTGCTCAAATGGGCAAGTCTTTTCGTAATGAAGTTACTGCAGGTAATTTCACTTTTCGTATGCGTGAATTTGAGCAAATGGAAGTAGAGTATTTTACAACGCCTCAAGAAGCTGAAAAGTGCCATGAACAATGGATAGCTGAACGATTTCAGTGGTATGTTGACCTAGGAATTAAGAAGGAAAATCTGCAGCTTCGAGAACATGGCTCAGATGAGTTGGCTCACTATGCAAAAAGGTGTTGTGATGTTGAGTACAATTTTCCGTTTGGCTGGTCAGAATTAGAAGGAATTGCAAATCGAGCGGATTTTGATCTAAAACAACATTCTGAGTTTTCAGGAAAAGACCTTCGCTATCAGGATAAGATCAGTAATGAACGGTTTTTCCCTTATGTAATTGAGCCTTCCGGAGGAGTTGACCGTGCAACGCTAGCTTTTTTAGTGGATGCATACCATGAGGAAGAGGTTGAAGGAAGTACAAGGGTGGTTTTAAGGCTCAATAAAAAACTGGCACCTCGCCATATAGCGATATTACCATTATTGAAGAAGAATAATGAAATTGTTAATATGGCTAAAAATATTAAGAGCGACCTGCAAAAAGATTTTGTTTGTGTTTATGACGATACTGCTGCAATCGGTAAACTTTACAGGAGGCAAGACGAAGTGGGTACTGCATACTGTCTTACCATTGATGTGCAGTCATTAGAGGATAAACAAGTGACTATTAGGGACAGAGATACAATGAAACAAGAAAGGATTTCTGTTGAAAATTTAAAAAAATATTTTAAAGAAAATTTAGGAATGTAATCAGAAAAAGAAAGGGAAGAGTAAAAAATGGACAAGAAATATGTTTATTTCTTCGGAGGCGGGCAGTCCGAAGGTAAAGCATCAATGAAAGATCTCTTAGGGGGAAAGGGCGCTAATTTGGCGGAGATGGCTAGCATTGGCGTTCCGGTACCTCCGGGTTTTACAATCACAACTGAAGTCTGTGAATATTACTACGCAAACGGACTAAAATATCCTGAAGGATTGGATGCTGAAATTGATCTGAATATCACAAAGCTTGAACAGACAATGGGCGCTCAGCTAGGTGGCAAGGAGAACCCTCTTTTAGTATCTGTTAGAAGCGGCGCGGCAGTCTCTATGCCGGGTATGATGGATACAGTTCTTAACCTGGGTATCAATGATGAGGCAGTAGTTGCACTTGCTAAGAAGACAAATAATGAAAGAATGGCTTGGGATTCATACAGAAGATTCATCAATATGTTCGGGGATGTTTGTATGGGTGTTGACCATCATGATTTTGAAAAAGAATTAACAAGAATTAAGAAAAAATACAAGAGGAACTTGGATACAGATTTAACTGCCAACGAATTAAAAGAAGTTGTTGACGCTTATAAGGCTGTATATAAGAAACAAATTGGCAAAGGGTTCCCTACCAATGCACGTGAACAATTAACACATGCTATTAATGCTGTTGTTAAATCTTGGAATATTCCCAGAGCTGTTACTTACAGAAGAATCAATAAAATGGTCGGATACAAAGGAACAGCTGTTAATGTGCAGGCAATGGCTTTTGGCAACATGGGAGATAGTTCCGGAACAGGTGTTGCTTTTACAAGAAATCCCGCAAATGGAGATAATGAGTTTTATGGTGAGTATCTGATCAATGCGCAAGGTGAAGATGTTGTTGCAGGGATCAGGACGCCAGACCCTATTTCCACATTGAAGAAGAAAATGCCTGATATTTACAAGGAGCTTGATGATATTCGCCTTAAGCTAGAACAGCATTACAGAAATATGCAGGATGTTGAGTTTACCATTCAGGAAGGAAAGCTTTTTATGCTTCAAACAAGAAATGGTAAGCGTACAGGTTTGGCTGCAGTTAAGATCGCAGTTGATATGGTTCAGTCAAAAATGATCACGCCTCAAGAAGGATTGATGAGAATTGACGGAGACCAGTTAAACCAGCTTCTTTTCCCTATATTTGACCTTAAAGTTAAAGCTGCTGCAATTGCAAAAAAGCAATGTGTTGCTAAAGGCTTGCCAGCAGGGCCTGGTGCGGCAAGCGGGCAAGTTGTTTTTACAGCTGATGATGCTGTGAAATGGGCTGGAAAAGGTAAGAAAGTTATTTTGGTTAGGCAAGACACCTCTCCTGAGGATGTTAGCGGTATGTGGGCAGCTGAAGCTATCCTTACATCAACAGGTGGGATGACATCACATGCAGCTGTTGTTGCACGTGGCTGGGGCAAATGTTGTGTTGCAGGTTGCGGCGCACTCGACATCTCTTGTAGTAGTAAAACTATCAAAGTTGACGGAAGAACGATCAAAGAAGGTGATTTTATATCTATTGACGGTACGACAGGCGAAGTTATTTTAGGCAGTATTCAAACTTCAGCATCTCCTGTAGTTTCTGGCATTGTTGACGGCAATAAAACTGCTCTGAAGCATCCTATTTGTAAAATGTTCTTGGAGGTTATGAAATGGGCTGACGCAGAGCGCAAGATAAATGTAAGAACGAACGCTGATTCTCCTAAAGATGCTGCATGTGCACGTGCTTTTGGGGCAGAAGGCATTGGGCTTACGCGTACAGAGCATATGTTCTTTGAAGGAGATAGAATATGGGCTATTCGTGAGATGATCCTTGCTAGTGATTTAGCTGGACGTGAAGCAGCTCTAAAGAAATTGCTTCCTTATCAAAGAAAAGACTTTGAAGGCATCTTTAAGGCTATGAATGGATTCCCTGTAACTATTCGCTTACTTGATCCACCGTTACATGAGTTCTTGCCACATGATGCAGCAGGTCAAAAAGAGATGGCAAAGCGATTGAATACTACTCCTGCAAAGGTTAAGGCTAAAGTTGATTCTCTTCATGAATTCAATCCTATGTTAGGCCATAGGGGCTGCCGTCTTTCAATTACATTTCCTGAGATCTGTAAAATGCAGACACGGGCGATAATTGAAGCTGCATGTAATGTTGCCAGCAAAGATGTAAAAGTTCTGCCTGAGATCATGATCCCTTTGATCGGAACAAAAGAGGAATATGATATTCTTGAAGTAATTGTGCGTGAAACAGCAGATGCGATTATTAAAGCCAAGCAATCAAAAATAAAATACATGGTTGGTACTATGATGGAAATTCCTCGCGCAACATTAGTAGCTGATAAAGTTGCTGAAAAAGCGGAATTTTTCTCATTTGGTACTAATGACCTTACTCAAATGACATTGGGTTTTAGCCGTGATGATATCGGGACATTCTTGCCAGATTACATAGAAAAAAAGATCTTCATGGATGATCCTTTTGCGTCTATTGATCAAACAGGTGTCGGCGAGCTTGTCAAGATCGGTGTTGAGAGAGGAAGAGCAACACGTCCAAATCTTAAAATAGGTGTTTGCGGTGAGCACGGTGGCGATCCTGCATCGGTTAAGTTCTTTGCACGGGTTGGATTGAACTATGTCAGCTGTTCACCTTTTAGAGTTCCCATTGCAAGATTGGCTGCTGCCCAAGCTGCTTTGGAACAAAAGAAATAAAATACTAGCGCTATTAGATGGTTCAGTGCTAGACTACTAATTCGAAAAACAATCCTAGATCCTGATCTTGAAGTTTGAGTACGGGTAAAAGATCTGGATTTTGAGATCAGGATTTAGGATAAATTTTAGATACCACATTACTCTATATTATGGATCCAATAAAGGCATACCTAAAAGATATTAGACCGATTCCGCTTTTAACAGCTGAAGAGGAAATTGATTTATCGAAGAAAATCCAAAAGGGTGACATGGAAGCACGCGAGAAAATGATACGTTCGAATCTGCGTTTGGTTATCAGTATCGCAAAGAGGTATGTTAACCTTGGAGTTCCTTTAAGCGATCTCATTGAAGAGGGAAATATTGGCTTGATGCGTAGTGTTGAAAAATTCGATCCAGCGAAAGGCTTTCGTTTTTCAACATATGCGGCATGGTGGATAAGGCAAGGGATTTCACGCGCAGTTATTGATCAGGGGAAAATGATAAGAGTTCCGGTTTACATGAATGAAGAGATCTTTAAGTATAAAAAGGCAATAGAGCATCTGACGCATAAGCTTAATAGAAGGCCGATTGCTAGTGAAATAGCGAAGAAGCTGAAAGTTAATGTTGATAGGATTAGAGAGCTAGAGAACTCAATAGCAAAAATATCAAGCCTTGATGCACCTATTGGTGAGGATGGCGATGGTATGGTAAAAGATATTATTGAAGATGATAATATAATTGGCGCTGATGAGCAGCTAGAAACCTTTTTTGCAAAAGAACGTACAACCGGCTTTCTTGAAATGCTTAATGAGAGAGAAAGAAAGATAATAGATCTGCGCTATGGTTTAACTAATGGGAATACTCACACGCTTGCTGAGATAGCTGATGTTTTAGGTGTGTCGCGTGAACGAGTTCGTCAGATTGAAGCTGCAACAATAAAGAAGATAAAAGCTATCATTGAGCAGAAAAATAGCGAAATGAGTGAAGAATAGTTTTTCCTGGGGCATGCACCTATTTATTAAGAAAATTTGTTTAATAGGTGTGTGCCCTCTTGATTTTAAAGCTAATTAATTAAAAGGAGAGATGATATGGATAAAGATGATTTGAAAAAAATTATAAGAGATATTCCAGATTTTCCCAAAAAAGGAATTATTTTTAAAGATATCACTACTTTGTTGAAGGACAAAGACGCTCTTAGGGTGGCTATAGATGCTCTAGCTGAAAAATATAAAGGGCAAGAAATAGACGCTGTTATAGGTATTGAAGCCCGCGGTTTTATTTTTGGCACGGCTTTAGCCTATAAGTTAGGCACTGGATTTATACCTGTTCGAAAAAAAGGCAAGTTGCCGTATAAGACAAAAAAAGTGACTTATGATCTTGAGTATGGCACAGATACTTTAGAGATTCATGAAGATGCTTTATCTAAAGATTCTAAGGTTTTAATAGTTGACGATTTATTGGCTACCGGAGGTACGGTAAGTGCTGTTGCAAAATTAGTTAAAGGTCAGGGCGCTTCTATTGTTGGAGTGGCATTTTTAGTTGAGCTTGGTTTTTTAAATGGAAGAGAGAAATTAGGAAAACTTCCAGTTCATTCGATCATTACTTATTAGGCTGATTTAGTAAAAGACTGGCCAGTTTGAATAAATTTGCGCCTGTAACTCAGATGGACAGAGTGCGTCCCTCCTAAGGACGAAGTCGGAGGTTCGAATCCGCCCAGGCGCATTAAAAAGAATTCCCTTTTTAGGGAATTCTTTTTTTTTGTAAGCGAAGGCAATTTATCAGAAAAAAATCCGCATGTTTAGCAGAAACAATAAGGCTTTTCAATTATCTTAATATCTTTAATCGTAATAATCTAAAAATTAAATTAAACAAAAGGGAAGAAGACATAAATAAGTTCTAGTTTGTTTAATTAGTTTGTTTTAATTTGTGCCTGCTGGTAAGAGGGCAACAAGAGATTCGTATGTGCCGACGGTAAACAATGTTTTAAAATATAAAAATAAATGAAATTGTGTTTTGAATAAATCCAATGTTTGGTATGATTAAATAGCATCCAAAAAAAATACTGATCAACGTTATAGTGTATACAGTTTATTACTCCATTAAAAATTTCATTAAAAAGAACAATGAACAGAGAAGAAATTTACGACCATCTCGCTCAGGTATATTTGGGCAAAAGAAAAGAAGTTGATGTTAAGAAAAAGCGTCAAAAAAACGCATGGTTGCTTGTGAACATTTTCATTTCCGTATTAATATTTACTAGTGCAATTTGGGGGTTTACGGCTTTTTTAACGCAGAGGGGAACATCTCTTCAGAGTAATGTGATTTTTTCATTAAATCGCGGACCAATAAGTGTTGATTATAATTTCAAAGATACATTTTCTCCTGAAAAAACATTTTCTTTGGTTGTTCCAGACATGGATGTTTCGAAATATCAGGCTATTGAGTTTTCAATTAGAGGTAAAGAAGAGGGTACTCCTGGAGTAGTTAAAATTGTTATTGCTAATGAAAAGAATGAGACTGCCTCATATTATGTTCAAGGCGTGAATCTGAAGTGGCAGGATATTAATATTCCTTTGAGTGAATTTAAGCAGATTACTGATTGGTCAAGCTTGACAGATATTTCTTTTGTTTTAGAGGTTTGGAATGTTGATGATAAAAAGGGAATTATTCTTATAGAAGATGTTCGTTTTTCAGGTGCTTATGATGCGAGTGCTTCAAAGGTATAGAAGAAAACAAGCTTTTGGGTAGAGAAAGGGGATAAAAAAGCATGAAGATTATTTCAATTGCCAATCAAAAAGGGGGATGTGGGAAAACTACTACAGCTATTAATTTAGCTTCTGCGCTCGGAGTGAATGGCAAAAAAGTACTGTTAATTGATCTGGACCCGCAAGCACATGCTACTCTAGGATTGAACGTTGAAAGTCAGGATAGCATATATAATGTTATATCAAAATTGACCCCCAGAAAATTAAAGATTGAAGATATTATAAAGCCAGTTGAGGATAATTTTGATATAGTTCCTTCAAATATTCTAGTTGGGACCCTTGAACAAGAATTATCTGATGAAATTGGTAGAGAGCTTAAGTTATATGAGGTCGTATCTGGTATTAGGAAAAAATATGACTATATTCTGATCGACTGTCCTCCAAGTTTAGGTATTCTCACTGTAAACTCGATCCGGGTCAGCGATGAAGTAATGGTTCCTGTTGAAACAAGCAGATTCTCTATGCAGGGCGTGGACCATATTATGGATATTATTAATTTGATCAGAGAGCGTTTATACCATCAAGTCAAATGTAAGATTCTAATTACTATGTTTGATTCAAGATTAAGGCATTCATTTTCAATGTTAGGCGCTTTTAAAGAGAAATTTGGCACACTGCTTTACGATACTATTATTCATGTGAATGTCAAATTAAAAGAATCAGTCGTTATTGGTAAGACAGTAGCAGCTTTTGATAAATATTGTCGAGGTTCAAAGGATTATAATTCTTTAAGTAAGGAAATTATTTTCTTGGATAGTCAGAATGAGGAAGAACAGGAGCTGGCTCAAGAGAGGTCAGTTTTCAGGCCTTTATCTAATAAGATGAAAGAGACAGTAAAAGCTGAAGCTAAGCAGTTCTATGTTACCAGGTTTGCTATTGAAGCGCCTGAAGCAAGAACAGTATATGTAACTGGAAGTTTTAATGATTGGTCATTAAATGATACCTGTCGTTTGAATTCAGTGAATGGAAATTGGTTTGTAGATATCCCTTTGAAGCCTGGTGTTTATGAATATCAGTTTATTGTTGATGGGGTTTGGAAGGAAGATCCAGCTAATTGCAGAAAAGAAAGAAACCCATATGGTGATGATAATTCACTAATTGAGGTTACTGCTGATCAGGCTATAAATGTTTAACAATTAAATTAGTGAATTGATTATTTCCAATATAATATGAGCAAAAGAATTTCAAATGACGACCCTCAAGTAGTTGATGGTAAAATCTTCGCAGTACTGTCCTACCTTTCTATACTTTGTATAATCCCATTAATCCTAAAAAAAGATAATGAATTTGTTCTCAAGCATGGAAAACAAGGGCTTGTCATATTTGTTTCAGAGGTTGCTGTTTTTATTCTCAGCATTGTTTTTCCATGGATATTTAAATTCGGCATGTTTCTTTTGCTAATAATGTCTTTTATAGGTATTGTTGCTGTTCTAGAAGGGAAATATACAAGGCTTCCTTTTGTTGCAGATATAGCAGATTCAATTGTTCTATAGTCTTTTACAGTAGAACAGCCCATATAATCTTAATTAATCTTTTGAACAGTTCTAATGGAATAGCTGTGTTTTCTTGCGGCTTTTTTGAAAGCTAAGGAATTTTATGGTTTTAGACAGTATTCTTGATGCAATAAAAAATTTATTAACAGGGGGTAATTCTAAAAGAAAAAGAATTTCTCGCAAAGTAATTAAGAAAAAGCCAAATAGTAATAAACCGTCCTTGCCAAAAAAAAATCCTAAAAAAACACCAAAGAATAAGTCTGCGGTAAAAAAGAAAACTATTATCAAGAAAAAGAAAGTTGTTGTTAACCGCTCTAAGCCTGAATTGCGAAAGAAGCCTGTTGCAAAGAAAACGTCTCCCGTAAAATTAAGAAATAAGCCGAAGGTATCTAAGAAGGTAGTAAAAAGTAAAACAGCTATAGAAGAAGCGAAAGGAGAGTTAGTTGGAGAGATCACCCATTTTTTTTCCCGTATAAGTGTTATCGTGGTGAAAATAGTTTATGGAAAGCTGTCGGTTGGTGATGAGATAAGGATAAAAGGTAAAGTAACAAACTTTGTGCAAAAGGTTGATTCACTGCAATTAGAAAGCATTGATGTTAAGGTTGTAAAGAAGGGGCAGATTGTAGGGTTACAAGTCAAAAAAATAGCTAAGGTGGGAGACAGGGTCTTTAGGTTAAAAAAATTTAGATAGCACATTTCTAGGGAAGGGTTGCTGTACAAACATTATTAGTTATGGTATATTTTGATTAGACTTAGCATAGTGCTAAATTTATAATAATTTGATATTAATAGAAGCTGGGAAATAGAATGCTAAAAGTAATAAGAACAAGACAAAAAAGAACATGTCGGTCAGGTCAAAATGCTATTGAATATATGCTTGTGCTTTGTATCGTAATAATTTCCCTGCTGGCTATAGCAGGTCCTCAAGGGCCTTTTTTTAGTTCGTTGAATTATACTTTGTTTACTACTCAGAATGTAATAGAGCAGATGGCCCATAATATTTATTATAATGTTTATGCAGAGCCCGGCACTTTAACGGTAGAGCCTTAATTTAATAAATCAATGGTACAAATTAAAAAAAAAGAAAAAGACCTGACGCGTAGGTATTTAATTTGGTGTTATAAAACAACAAAAGAATCATTGGATAGGATTGAAAGATATTATACTCAAATTCCTGTGGATCATTATTTGTTGAAACAATTAAAATGTTCAAAGGATTTCAGAGGATCTAAATCCAATGTGAAGTATAAAGGGTTTGTGAATGATTTTGAGAAATATATAGATACCAAAAAAAAGAATGTTGATGCTAAGAAATTTACTGATTTGCAATGTAAGACTTTAGACCCGGAATATATGTATCTTAAGGAAAGATTTGTTGCAATTGAAAAAGCTATTGTTTATTTTCTTGGCAATAAAGAGCTATCAAAGATAAATAATCTTTATGAGACTGAGATGATCGGGCGAATTTTAAATGCTAGGGAACATTCTTAGCGGGTGGAATCTTTGGGCTTTACGCTGTTTCTAGAAAACAAAAAGCTGCCTTATATAAGGCAGCTTTTTTATGAGCTTATAAGCGACTTGTAATGTTGTTATCTGCTATTGAAAGCACGCATTCTATCTTCTCGTTCTTCTTTAAGTTTTTTTTCACGTGCTTTTAGATCTAGGATCTTTTGTTTTTGTGCGCTAATTTTATTGGCATTATCTGTCTTTTCAATTTTAGGCGTAGAGCTGAAAGACTTTTTAATCAGCTTTATGACGCCAAAAGACAGCGCACCAAAAACAACAATTCCAAGAACTAAATAAATTATTCCATCATTATCTTTCATAATAATTTAATTATAAATGTTAATTAATGATACAGCAAATAAATTATTGAGAAAGATAATGATGGTAGAATAGCTATCGGATTGTTATAATGATTCAAAAATAAACAGCTGATATGAAGTAAAGTTTATTAAAAGAATGAATTCATATTAATGGGAGAAAAGGAATATGCCAAATTTATCTGATTACAAAACAGAGTGGGAAAAAACAAAGAAGCAGCTTGTCAAGTTTAGCAAAGAGGCTTTAGATGTTGCTAAAAAAGGTGAACAGGAGCTTGTCAGGCTTTCAAAGAAAAGTAAGTTGCACATTGATTCAACAGCTATTAGCTTACAGAAAGAAAAGTTGTATTATTTTATTGGTAAAGAATATGTAAAAACAAATGGCAAGACAGAAAAAAGTGCAAAATTGAAGAAATTACTGGATGAATTAAAAGCGGCTGATAAAGAGCAAAAAGCTTTGCAATTAAAAATCAAAAAGACAAATGATAATGAAAAGTAAAAGATTATTTTTAATGCCATTATATTGCTCTTTATTTTTAATGTTATGCTATTTGGGATTGTCCTTTGCTGAAGATAAAGCAGACTTGACAATATACAGCAATGGTAAGAAAATGGGTTCTCTTCATGAATATAAATTATCAATGTTGAGGAACAAAGTTCTTGATTCAATTCCACCCGGGCAAGATGATCAGTTGAAGGAGTTTATAAAGAGATTTTCAGAGAATCTTTCTTATGAAAATAGTAAAGAATATAGCGAAAACGACCTGAAAATCTTGTTTCAGGGGATCCATAAGAGCCTGGTTAATAAAGAAATACAAAGTCCGAAAAGCGAGGATTTAGATAAAATGCAGGAAATGCTTGAAGATTATAATAAAGATTACAATAAATCAGGGACTTATGTGATTGATCCAGAAAAGGTTAAAACTCTTATAATTGAGCCATCCTTAAATAAAAAGGAAAGAGAATAACCCTGACTTTATGAATTTGCAGTTCGTTTGTAATATTATCCATCATGATTCTTAGCGCTTGACTTAAAATTACACTAATAGTATAATACCGACCTCGTTGAAGGAAAAGTATTAACAATCACAATCTATATAGTTATTTATCATAAGATATATATAGGAAATAGAATGATAAGGAGGAAGTAAAATTGGTTTTATTAAAAGAAAAGAAAACAGAGGTAATTGATAATTTTAGAATTCATTCGAAAGATACTGGTTCTCCCGCAGTGCAAATAGCATTGCTTTCAGAGAAGATAGAATATCTAGATACTCATTTTAAGGAGCATAAGAAGGATTTTCATTCTCGTCGTGGACTTCTAATGATGATTGGTAAAAGAAGGAGACTTCTTGCTTATCTAAAAAATAAGGATGAACAAAAATATCAAGAAACAATTACAAAATTGAAATTGCGTAAATAAGAATTTATCGATCATGCGTAAAATACGTATGATAACGCTCGCATTATTTTGCAAAATTGTTGTATATAGCAAGTCTTTCGTTAGATAACACATTTTGACTAGTAATATAATGATGCTTGATTAGTGGGCGGTATGCTTTAGGAGGCTAAAAATGAGTAAAGTTAGTGCTGAAATTCCATTTGGTGGAAAAAATATTATTATTGAGACCGGTAAGCTTGCGAAGCAGGCGAATGCATCTGTTACGGTTACTTTAGGCGGTACAGTTGTGCTGGTTGCTGTTTGTATGTCAAAAAAGTCAAATCCCGATGGCGGATTTTTTCCCTTGGTAGTTGAATATCAGGAAAAGACTTATTCTGCAGGACGTATTCCAGGAGGTTTCTTCAAAAGAGAAGGACGGCCGACACAAAAAGAGATTCTTACATGCCGAATAATTGACAGGCCGATCAGGCCATTGTTTCCAGAAGGATTCTTTAATGATGTGGTTGTTACAGCTACGGTCTTAAGCAGTGATGGTGAAAATGATCCTGATATGCTTGCATTGATAGGAACATCAACTGCGCTTACTATTTCAGATATTCCTTTTTCAGGACCTTTAGGAGCTATGAGGCTTTCTGTTGTAGATGGTGAATTTATTATTAATCCAACATATGAACAAAGATTAAAAGGAAAGATGGAGCTTGTTGTTGTCGGATTAGAAGATGGTATTGTCATGATCGAAGGTGAGGCAATTGAAGCTTCCGAGGAAAAAGTTGGCGAAGCTCTTAAATTTGCAACAAAACATATCCAGCCGATTAGAATAGCTCAGATTGAGTTAAGGGAGAAAATAGGTAAGGAAAAAGCGACAGTGGAGCTTTTTAATCCTCATCCTGGTTTGAAGAATAAAGTTGCTGAAATGGTAAAGGGCCGTGTAGTTGAAATTTACAAAATTGCTGATAAGCAAGCAAGAGAAGATGGATTAAGTAAGATACACAATGATATTCTTTCTGATATGGGCGTTTTTGAAGCATTTAAAGTTGGCGATAAAGAAGTCTCTGTTGGTGACATCATGATGATGTTTGACCAGGTTGAGTATGATGTTGTCAGAAAAGCAATTTTTGAAGAAGGAAAAAGAGCTGACGGCAGAGGTATTAAGGATATACGCGAACTTACTTCTGAAATCAATATTTTACCAAGGACACATGGTTCAGGGCTATTTACCAGGGGACAAACACAAAGCTTAGCTGTTGTGACTCTTGGTTCACGCCGCGATGAACAAATGATCGAATCTCTTGAAGGAGTTGAGTATAATAACTTCATGCTTCATTATAACTTTCCTGGTTTTAGTGTGGGAGAGGCAAAAGGTAGCAGGGGTCCTGGAAGACGTGAAATAGGACATGGTGCTTTAGCAGCAAAGGCTATCAAAGCGGTTTTACCTTCAAAAGATGACTTTCCTTATACGATCAGAGTTGTTTCGGAGATTTTAGAATCAAATGGCTCATCTAGCATGGCTAGTGTTTGTGCTGGATGTTTGAGCCTTATGGCAGCAGGAGTTCCGATTAAAAATCCTGTTGCGGGTATTTCCATTGGGCTGCTTCTTGGAGAAAATAAAAAAGAATATCGTTTGTTAACCGATATTATGGGATTGGAAGATCATTTTGGCGACATGGATTACAAAATTGCTGGTTCAAGAGTTGGTGTTACAGCGATTCAGCTTGACATGAAAGTTAAAGGTGTTCCTGTTGAGATATTGATAGAGGGTATTACGCAGGCCAAAGAAGCCCGCGCAGCTATTCTAGATAATATGGAATCAGTCATATCAAAGCCTATGGCTGAAATATCAGAATTTGCACCAAGGATATTAATTACCCAGGTGCCTGTTGATAAAATAGGTGAGATTATTGGTCCCGGCGGGAAAATGATCAAAAAGATAATTGAAATGACAGGGGCTGAATCTATTGACATAAACGATGAAGGGCAAGTTCATATTGCGGCAGTAGATAGAAATGCTGCGCAAAGGGCGCTTGATTATGTTAATGGCATTGTAGCTGTTCCTGAAATCGGCAAAATATATGATGCGGTTGTAGTCAAGGTTATGAACTTTGGAGCATTTTGCGAGTTTATGCCGGGTAAACAGGGATTGGTTCATGTTTCAGAATTCTCTAATGATTTTGTTAAGGACATTGAAAGTGTTGTAAAAGTTGGTGATACTTTTAAGGTTAAGCTGCTTGAAATTGATAAAATGAAGCGTATGAACTTGAGCAAAAAGCAGGCTGAGGCGGATTCTTAGCCTTAAGCTGGTCCATAAGTATAAAAAAGTTCTTCATTATCCTCTAAGTAGTAGTATTTTGAACACTTAACATTAACTTTTATCCAGCTGGGAAAGGATATCCTATCCCAGTTGGAAATTGTAGGCCCTTCAAATTTATGAAAGAAGAGCACATTAATGAGATAAAGGCTATTATTGTTTTAGCCATAGGTATGATTATTTTTGCCAGTCTCATTTCTTTTACACCAGAAGACCTTCCGTTTTATACTTCTAGTCCAAATATTCCAACACAAAATTTAATTCGTGTAACGGGTGCTTATTTAGCAAGTTCGTTATTATTTGTTTTTGGATATAGTTCTTATGTTTTGGTGCTGTATCTGTTCTTTTGGAGTTGGAATAAATTTACATCCAGAGATATAGTTTTCTCAGTCCCCAAATTTATAAGTTTTATTGTACTGTTCTGTGTTGTTAGCGCGTGGTTGGGAATGACAAGTTCCCAGGATGCTGTTATTCGTTTTGAAAAAGCTGGATTGGTTGGTTCCTTGCTCTCGGAATTTTTAATATCTTATATCGGCAGAATGGGTGCGCATATTGTTCTATTGACACTGGGCGTGTTATCTCTGATTCTTACTGGTGAATTCCTGGTTACTCCTTTGTTCTTAAGGATTGTTGAGGGGTTTCAAGGATTTTATGCTGGAATAAAATTGAGAATGTTGTCTAATGAGACAAGGTTGCCGGCAGTCAATATTAAATCGATCTTTGAAAAAAAGTTCAAGAAAAAGATTGATAAAGAAGCGCCTGCGTATGTTGGGCAAAAGGGTCTTGATGAGGACGAAGGATATGAAGATATTTATGAAGATGAGGAAGATCAAGAAAAGCCTAAGGGCAAGAAGAACAAAGCTCCAAAAATAAAGATAGCTCCTAATCAGACTAATAAGAGTAATTCTTCAGAAGATGAGATTGAAAAGATTGTTGGAGAATACAGGATACCTTCTATTGATCTTCTTGACGATTCTCCGGTTGTTTCAAGTTCTAAGATAGAAAGTGGATTGAAAAGTGGGGCTAAGCTGTTAGAAGAAACATTAGCACAGTTTGGAGTGGACGCTCGTGTTGCGGATATTGAGAGAGGCCCGGCGATTACAAGATATGAATTAGAGCCTGCACCAGGTGTAAAGGTTAATCAGTTTACAACCCTGTCTGATGATATTGCTCTTGCCATGAAAGCTACAGCTGTTCGCATTGTTGCCCCAATACCAGGAAAGAATAGGGTCGGAATTGAAGTGCCCAACGATTCATCAGCTACGGTTTTTCTTAAAGATGTTATGTGCAGCGATGAATTCAGGTCTTCAAAATCGAAATTGACTTTAGCTCTAGGAAAAGATATTGCAGGTAAGCCTATGATAGCTGACCTTGCAGAGATGCCTCATTTGCTTATTGCCGGTACGACAGGCTCCGGTAAGACAGTTTGTGTGAATGGCATAATAATGTCTATGATATTGAATGTAACGCCTGATGAAGTAAAATTTGTTATGGTTGACCCTAAAATGGTCGAGATGGCGCAATATAATGATATACCACATTTGCTGTGTCCTACAGTGACGGATTCAAAGAAAGCTGCAAATGTCCTTAACTGGGTTGTTTTAGAAATGGAAACGCGTTATAAACAGTTATCAAAAGCTGGTGTAAGAAATATTAAAGGTTTCAATGAACAAGGCAACAAGATGCCATATATTGTTGTTATAATAGATGAGCTTGCTGATCTTATGCAGGTTTCTGCAAAAACTGTAGAAAGCTCTATAACACGGATTGCTCAATTGTCACGAGCTGTAGGCATTCATTTGATCTTGGCTACTCAAAGGCCTTCTGTCGATGTTATTACCGGCGTTATTAAGGCAAATTTTCCTGCAAGGATCTCTTTTAAAGTTGCTTCTAAGATCGATTCAAGAACGGTTTTAGATGCAAACGGAGCTGAATGCTTATTGGGTAAAGGGGATATGCTTTTTATTCAACCTGGTGATTCAAAGCCTACAAGGGGCCAGGGTAATTATGTTAATGATAAAGAAATTAATAGGGTTATTCAATTCATTAAAGATCAGCAGGCGCCAAATTATGATGAAAGTATAATCCATTTACAAAAAACATCCGGTGCCGGTGGAACAGAAAACCAAGATGAGTATTATAATGAAGCGGTAAAGCTTGTTATAGAAACAAACCAGGCTTCTGTTTCAATATTGCAAAGAAGGATGCGTCTTGGATATACCCGTGCAGCAAGATTGATCGATATGATGGAGCAAAGTGGCATAGTCGGACCTTATTGCGGCAGTAAACCTAGAGATATTCTTGTTGATAGAGAACAATGGTTATTAGAGAATATGAATGATGATAAATAAACCTGATTTTTTTAAAAAAGATCCTTTGGAAAAAGAGGATAAAATAAAATTAGAAAATATCGATATTGATGAGATTGAATATGTAAATGATATTGAAACAGATACAGAAGAAAACATTGATGATCCGATCGCAGAATATAACGAATTAAACAGTAGTATTTCTGAGGGTGATAGTGATAAAGATCTTTTTGGCGATAGCCTTTTAAAGAATGTAAAGCCAGAGATAATTGCTGACGGGGAACAAGAAACTACATTTGACAGTGAACTAGATGAGGATATTAAGATAGTTGAGGATCCTGAAATATCAATAGCGCCAGAACATTGCTCTGAGCCTGAAGAAGAGCCTCAATTGCAGCATGCAATAAAAAAGGCGGATGATTTTAATCCTGAGAATAAAGGTGAAATTCTCAAAAGAGAAAGGCTGAAGAAGGGATTATCTTTAGAATTTATTCATGAAGTTACTAAAGTGCCTATGGACGTTCTGCGTGCCATAGAAGAAGGATATAGCGTTAGGACGCTGTCTCCCTTTTATTTGAAAGGTTTTACAAAGATATATGCAAAATATCTGGAAGTTGATACTGATAGGGTAATTGATGATTATAAGAGGGAGAAACTTCCGGAGCATGTTAAATATGAAGCAAATGATTTTGATTTTAATAAATGGTTGTCTAAAATCTTTACTAAAAAAAGAAAACAGCAGATCGTTATTGGATTAGGCCTTCTTCTGATACTTTTTACGATCTTTAAGATAGCAACTTTTATAGCTAATTTAAAACCAAAACAAAAAGTAATAAAGATTGATAAAGTTAACACGGAAACAAAAGTAATTGTTGTGCCAGAAAAGAAAATAACCGTTAGAAAGCCTAAGGAAGAGGTAAAGCAAACAATTATACCGATAAAGGAAGAGAAAAAAGAAGTTAAGGTTGTTGCAGAGAAGAAATCTGAAGAGGTTGTAAAGAAAAAAGAAGCTGAGAAGCAAGCTTTAATAAAGAACGTAGCTGAAAAGAAAGTAGTTGAAACTGCAAAAACAATTCCTGCTGTAACCCCACCACAAAATGTTGTTCCCAAGGCTGTTAGTGCTGTAAAGACAGAGGTGCCTGTACAAAAGAATGTCAGTCTTACTGTCCGTGCCAAAAAGAATAGTTGGCTTAGTGTAAAAGTTGATGGAAATGTTGTTTTTCAATCAACACTGAAACTAGGTTCTGTTGAAACATGGATGGCTGATGAAAGCATTGAGATCTCAGGCAAAAATATCAACCAACTTGATTTTGAGCTAAACGGCAAGATGATCAGGTCATTAGGAAGAAAAGACAGCAAGGCTAAGAGGCTTATAGTGACAAAAGAAGGCCTGACAGTTACGAACTAATATAATGGCTAAAGTAGTGAAAAATCCGAGCATAAAGATCATATCTGAACAAATAGGGAGCAATAACAAGATAGCTCTTGTTAATTTTGGGTGTGCAAGAAATTTGGTTGACTCCCAGATAATTTTAGGGGAATTGACAAAGAACAAGAACAAAATTGTAGATATTTCTAAGGCGGAAGTTGCGATTATAAATACTTGTGGCTTCATTGAATCTGCAAAAAAGGAATCTTTAGATGCCATTGTTGAGCTGGTTGATTTAAAGAAGGAAGGAAAATTAAAGAAAATTGTTGTCGCTGGTTGTCTGGCGGAAAGATATAAGGCAGTTATAGAGAAAGAGTTTAAAGAAGTTGATGTGATTGTTGGAGTTCAGCAACTTCAAAAAGACCAGGCTGTTAAACAGGTCAGGTTAACACCAGGACATTTTGCATATTTAAAGATCTGTGAAAGTTGTTATAACAAATGCAGCTTTTGCGCTATTCCTGGGATCAAAGGCGAATTTAGGTCGCGGTCTATTGGCTCTATTATTGAGGAAGTAAAGACATTAGATAAAGAAAAAGTGAGAGAGCTAAACATGATTGGTCAAGATATCACTGCTTATGGTATTGATATTTATAAGAAGAAGTCATTGGCCAGACTTCTAAAAGCAATTTTAAAAGAAACAAAGAATATTAAATGGATCAGGCTTCTTTATATGTTCCCGACGCATATTACGGATGATTTGTTGGATATAATTGCTTCTGAAGATAAAATATGCAAATATATGGACATTCCTTTTCAGCACATTAATAATAATATACTAAAACGGATGAACAGGAATATTACAAAAAAGCAAACAATAGGTCTGATGAATAGGATCAGAGAAAAAATACCGCAGGTCAGGATAAGAACATCCTTTATTGTGGGGTTTCCTCAGGAAACTGATGATGAATTTGAAGAGTTAGTTGATTTTGTTAAAGAACAGAGATTTGATAAGGTCGGAGTTTTCAAGTATTCGCATGAAGAAGATACTCCTGCCTATAAATTGTCTGGCCAAATATCAGAAAAGGTCAAGGATGTTAGATATAATAAGCTTATGGGTGCTCAACTTGAAGTATCAAAGGATATTCAAGAAAGATTCATAGGCCGAGATTTAATGGTCTTAATTGATGAACCACACTTGGAAGATAAAGGGGTTTATGTAGGAAGGTCAGAATATGATGCGCCTGAAGTTGATGGGGTTGTTTATGTGCATTCAACAAAGAAATTAAAAGTGGGGGACCTTGTTAAGGTTAGAATAACAGATGCTTATGACTATGATCTATTAGGAGATTTAGTTTGAACCTGCCAAACATGTTAACAATTTTCAGGATGGTCTTGGTTTTTGTTTTTATAAAACTATTTTTAGCAGATTCTTTAGCTTCTATGATAGCGGCTTGTTTTGTCTTTGCAATAGCATCTATAACGGACTATTTGGACGGATATATCGCAAAAAAATATGATCTTATAACCGATTTTGGAAAGATAATGGACCCTATTGCGGATAAATTCTTAATGCTTGCAGCGTTCTATTTATTCGCTGGATTTGGTTTAATATCTATCTGGATGTTTGTTGTGATCGCGATAAGAGAAGCTGGCGTTACGGCTTTGAGGCTTATTGCATTAAAGAGAAAAGACGTTTTAGCTGCAGAGAATCTGGGAAAAGTGAAAACAGTGTCGCAAATTGTTGCGATTTCTGTTATTTTAATATACATTGTCTTAAAAAAGGTTTTTCCGGGATGGACACAATCAGCGCAGGGCAGCAATGGCCTGGTGATTGCATTTATTAATATGTTGATGTATATTGTTGTGGGTCTTACAGTGATCTCCGGAGTACAATTCTTGAATAATTTAAAGAAAGATTAAGGTGCAGAACATGAGTGATAAATTTGCAAGATTAATGGCGACGTGGTTTTATGTGGGGGATTTCCCGGTTGCGCCAGGGACAATGGCAAGTGCGGTTGGAATGTTAATATGCTTTATTCTCAGCGCGCATCCTATTCTTTATATCTTGTTTTTTGTTGTTATCACTTATATCGGATTTAGAGCTAGTGATATTACTGAGGGATTGGTCGGGACTAAAGACCCAAGTTGCGTGGTTATTGATGAGGTTGCAGGCGTTATGATCGCATTTTTCCTTTTGCCAGTAACACCTCCGGTGTTCTTTACAGCATTTTTTCTTTTCAGGGCTTTTGACATGTTCAAGATCTATCCGGTAAATAAATTTGAAGAAATGAAGGGCGGAGTAGGTATCATGATGGATGACCTGTTTGCAGGCCTATATACAAATATTATAATGCATTTAGCAATAAGATTTGCAGGTGTTTAGAAAGGGAGGGAATAAAAATGAGAACAAAAAATCCAGCTTTAAATTTGAAGGCATTTGATCAGGTTCGAAGCTATGGCTCGGGTGAATCGATGACTATTCAAGGAACAGTAAACAAAACATTTGTCATGCTGTTCTTGTTAGTCATGAGCGCGTCATGGGTATGGTCCAAATTAATGCGTCCGGCCGCACTTGTCGGAGGGTTTGAAGCAGTTGCAGATAAGCCTGTTGTCAATGTGGGGCCTTACTTGATGCTAGGACTGATCGGCGGAATGATCGTAGCACTAGTAACTATATTTAAAAAAGAATGGGCCCCAGTTTCTGCTCCGATCTATGCCGTGTTAGAAGGATTATTTATTGGAGGCATTTCTGCTATTTTTGAAATGCAGTACCCGGGGATCGTAATTCAGGCAGTTTCGCTGACATTTGCAACAATGTTCTCTTTGTTGGTAGCTTATAAATTCCAGATAATAAGAGTAACTCAGAAGTTTAGGATGGGCATAATTGCAGCAACGGGGGCAATATGCTTAGTTTATTTTATAAACTTTATAATGAGTTTCTTCGGTGGTTCTATTTCAGTTATTCATAGCAACGGGACTTTTGGTATAGTTTTCAGTTTGATAGTTGTTGCTATCGCAGCTTTAAACCTGGTTTTAGATTTTGATTTTATAGAGAATGCATCATTAATGGGCCTTCCGAAATATATGGAATGGTATGGTGCTTTTGGTCTTATGGTAACTTTGGTATGGCTATACATAGAGATATTAAGACTACTTTCAAAGTTAAGAAGCAGGGACTAATAGAAAGAGCATACATCTTTAATGGCATCAGTTACTAGAAAATCCTTAGTAAGGGATCATTTTGATAGCATTGCCAGTGAATATGATTATTGGAAGAAAAAGAACAGCTATTACTATGACACAATAATCGAATTTGTATCGAGGATCGTGCCAGAAGGCAGCACTGTTCTTGAGATAGGTTGTGCGACTGGCTCGATCCTTTCAGCGATAAAGCCTTCTAGAGGCGTCGGAGTGGATCTTAGCTCTGAAATGATCAAGATCGCTTCAGCAAAATATCCTGAATATTCTTTCTACAGCCTACCTATAGAAAAACTGCAGCTTGATGAAAAGTTTGATTTCATTTTAATGATCGATGTTGTTGATCATGTTTATGATGTAATGGATGTCTTTGAGCAAGTCCACAAGTTCTGCAAGCCCACAACAAGAATAGTTCTTACCACAATAAATCCCTGGTGGGACCCGATCCTTTCAGTAATGGAAAGGCTTGGTGCTAAGATGCCGGAAGGGCCCCATAATTTTATAGAAAAAGGGAATTTAAAAAGAATGGCTGAGGCGGAAGATATTTCAGTTAGTTATAGTGGGTATCTTTTATTGTTCCCTAAAAAAATCCCAATACTGTCATTTCTGGCAAATTCAATTGGCGTCAGAACATGGCTTATAAATAAATTCTCTTGTGTTCAGTATATGATAATGCAGACATTACCAAAGAATACAAATAATCTTGACCTTGGGTGTTCTGTTATTATCCCGTGTCACAATGAACAAGACAATATTCAGGATGCTATCAAGAGAGTTCCTCATATGGGAAAGGGCACTGAGATTATTGTCGTTGATGACGGGAGCACTGATTCAACGTCCAAAAAAGTGAAAGAAATGATGGAGTTCTATTCAAACTTAAATTTAATAAGTTACCCGAAGAACGAAGGAAAAGGCGCTGCGGTCAAGAAGGGATTTGAGGCAGCTACGAAAGAAGTGGTAATGGTATTGGATGCAGATCTTTCAGTAAGTCCGGAAGAGCTGCCGAGGTTTTTTGAGCCATTAAATAAAGGTATCTGTCAGTTTGTCAATGGTACGAGAATGGTCTACCCGATGGAACATCAGGCAATGAGGATATTGAATCTTTTGGGCAATAAGTTATTCGGATTTATCCTTTCATTTATTATTCAGCAGAATCTCACAGATACTTTGTGCGGGACAAAAGCGCTTTATCGTAAAGATGTTGATAGAATTAAATGGGGCACGGATAAGTGGGGGGATTTTGATCTTCTATTCGGAGCAACAAGAATAGGCAGTAAGATAATCGAGATACCGGTGCACTATATGTCCAGAAAGACAGGTGAGTCCAAAATGAGATCATTTAAACACGGGCTTCATTTGTTAAGGGCTTGTTTTTTAGGGTTTATAGAACTAGTATCAAGCCGGTCTGATGAAAAGTTCAAGTGATTTATAAGTATTATTAAAATTGGAGCAAGCGGGTAGAAATGTAATATCAATCTTGAAAGAGTTGTTACTTTTTTATCGCCTGCTATCCATGGATAATTTGAAGTAAATAAGGCTATTGCCGAGTAAAGACCTATAAAAAGAAAAATGCTTACAAGAACAAGGAAAGCTTCCCTGTTCTTTTTTTTATAATCCCATAATAAAATACTAACACAAGCTATCATCCATACGATATTCCAGTTTCCAGATAAAAACATATTAAGATAGAACGCATGAATAACTTTTGGTAGCTTCAATAACTGTCCCAAGCCCAACACGAGGGCAGTCTTATCACAATCTGCAGTACCATCAATAAGATTATTGGTAAAAAATTTATAAATATGAAAAGACAGGCAAATTGTAAGCGAGGGTATTAATAACGCCAGGGTATTTTTTATGTTCTCTTTAAAAGAAGTTTTATTAAAAAAACTGATCATTATAAACAGGATGATATAAATAACAATAAACGATGAGCCTTCAAGCTTAGTGAATGATGCAAATCCTGCAAAAAATGCTGCTGTTATAAGGAAAGAGGTTTTTTTGCTGGATGACCAAAGTATCAACATCATTATAGTTATGCAGTTGTAATACATTAAAAATAGGTCTCTATATGAAATGGTGGCATGATAAAAGGCCAGGTTAGATGATATTAAGAGTACACAGCCCAGCAATGACCATGTCGTATCCGTGTAGTTCTTTAGAAATTTATATTGAACTATGAGGAAAGAAAGAAAAGTACAAGGGAAAATAATCTTTATGTATTGATCTGACCAGCGACCTATATTAATAGCTGTCCAAGTTTCAGCCAAAGAAGTGTGAAGCGGGTATGTCGGATGCGGCAGGATCTTAAGAGAGGGAATGCTCTTTTCATAAAAGAAAATCTTTGCTTTGAAAGCGATCGTAGCAAAAGCGTCCCATGAGTCAATAGGCCAGCTTATCGCCCCCCAGAATATCTGAAGTATATTTACAGTGATAAATATTATAAGAAAGGAGTTAAATGATATTAGCATTATGCTTGGTTTTGGTGTAGTGACAATATCCTTTGGAGTTTGGATATTTTCAGATAGCGGGGTGCTATGCTTTGCTATAAGTAGGAAAATAAAAGAAAAACAAACGAGAGGAAATGTAGTATTTGCAAAATTTAATTCTAACCCGGATATGCCAATAATAAACATCCATATTGTAAGTATGCCCATGCCCATTCCATATGAGAGGGCCAGATTTAAAACAATATCAAGTTTGTTCTTTGTAAAAATAAAAGATATTAGGCAATAACCACAAAACACGGGTATTAGTACGCTTATTAATAATAAGATAGAAAGGGCCATTTTTATTTCCTCAGGGTTAAAATATATTCATTGTTCATGTTTACTAAGATCTCATCCTTATCATTTATATACTTTTGGGGATCATTAACAAAGTAAAGGACATTAACATCCTTTTTTGTTTTGTTATCAAACCCGATAGTTACTTCTGGATAAAGAAAGTATTTTATTATTCTGGAGTTGATAATGCACGGATCTTCATCGCATTTTAAGTCGGTTAAAAATTCTGCTTGATGCCGCCCGGACAATTTGTTTTTTGCTCTTATGGCAAATTCGTATTCTTCCTTAAAAAGCATTGATTTCTTATCGCTTTCAGAACGCTTTTTTGTTACTGCAAAATCCTTTGTAAGAACGTTGTATCTGCTAGATTGTTGTAGGAAAGTTAATAAGAAGAAACAGAAGAACATGAATAGCAGTATGGTCCTCTTTATTGATCGAGCAGTCGAAAAATTTTTTCCAATATAGTTTATTATTGCAAAAATATAAAGGCTAGTTACTATTAAGACCATAAAGAAATATGTAAAGCTGTATATGTGGAAATCCTTGATATTTTTTAGTGTGAAGAGATCAGAATTCGGGGTGCACAATCTTTCCTTATGTGCCTCTATGACAGCAACATAAGGGATATCCAATATGCTTTTCAATATGAAGATATAAAGTAAGGAATATAATAGGAAACAGATCAATGTCTTTAAACAGAAAAGCGTGTCTTTTTTTATGGGTAGTTGAATCATTGTTTCTTGTTTGTAAAAAAAAATTATTGTTGATGTTCTGTTAAAATGAAATTGTCTTTAATGTTAACTAAGGTCTTGTCATTTTCAGAAATAAAGCTTTTTGGGTCCTCTGAAAAATAAATAACCTTATGGTCTTTAGGCGTTTTATTGTCAAATCTCAATGAGACTTCTGGATATAGAAAGTACGAAATCATTCGCAGTTTTTTCATGCCAGGATTAATGTTGCAATCAAGACTGGTAATAAAGTCCGCTTGATGCCTTCCTTTGACAGCCTTTTTTGACAGAAGTGAAAAATAGTATTCACCTTTGAAAAGAGCCAGATTCCTTTCGACCTCAGTTTTGCCTTTCATTGTTGAATAGTCCTTTATAGTCTGATTGCACCTGTTTAATTGCTGAAATAAAGCAATAGTAAAGAAATTAAGCATTATGAAGGAATAAATAATTTTTCGTATTGTTTTTATTAAAGAGTTATCCCCGAAGAACAGCCTTGTGATACTTATGGAGAATATTGTTGACGAAAAAATAAAGATAATCCAATAAAAATAACTGTAAATGTTTATTCCTTTGATCTTTATAAGCTTAATGAGATTTTCTCTTCGGTGGATAAGGATCTTTCCTAAAATCTTAATAAGATCAAAGGGTGACATTTTTAATAAAAAGGCAAGAAAACATATAGCTAGAACGGGATATATGACAATAGCTGCTATTAAAAGCTTATTGAATTTCGGATTATTGTTCATGAAAGGTTTTTTTCTGTCGTTTATATGGAATGTCTTCTTTCCTGTATTTTATCGGTTTTGTATTGTTTCGCAAGAAAAGAGTTTTTTACTTTAATATATATATGTTATTCAAATTATTAACGTTTATAACAAAAATTTGACAAAGCGGCAGACATCCTACATACTTTAATACTAATATTTTTTTCAATCCAAAATACAATTTGTTTTTATGATGATCTCAAGGAGATTGTTTATGTATGTTTATTCAGGGAAAAGACGTTTTTGCGCAATTAATCGTCTTTTTATTGCATTTATATCTTTTTCGCTGTTATTTAGCTCAATGATCACAGGACCTGCTTTTGCTCAAAGCATTGGAATGCTTAACCTGCCGGTTCCTGGCACTATGGTCGTTCAATCACAGGCATTTGTCCCGGTGCTGCTTAAAGGTATGACAATTTATCCGGATGACCCGCTGAAATTTGACTTTATTGTCGATAGTGGGAACACGGATTTTGATCAAGACGAGATACAGAAAGAATCAGAGAAGCTTGTGAAATATTTTCTGGCTTCAATGACCGTTCCCAAGGATGACCTCTGGGTCAATCTTTCTCCTTATGAAGGGGACCGCATAATAACGGATGAGCTGGGGAAAACTGAATTGGGGAGAGATCTTTTAGCTCAGGATTATATTTTAAAGCAATTAACAGCATCTTTGATGTATCCGGAAGATGAATTGGGCAGGGAATTCTGGGAAAGAATATATGAAAAAGTTCAAGATCAGTTTGGAACATCGGATATTCCCGTCAATACTTTCAACAAAGTTTGGATCCTCCCGGAAAGTGCTACTGTTTACGAAAACGGGCATACTGTTTTTGTTGTAGAGTCAAAATTAAAGGTAATGTTGGACAGCGATTATCAGGCGATGATGCATAGTGCTGATTCCGTAGGGGATTCCCTTGCTGGTGCCCGTGATCAAAATGGGATTAATGTAAACGGACAGGTACAAGACCTGTCCTTACAGAAATATTCAAATATAGTCCGAGAGATACTCATTCCCGAGATTGAAAAAGAAGTTAATGAGGGAAAGAATTTTGCTCCTCTTCGTCAGATATATAATTCTTTGATACTTGCAAAATGGTACAAAGAAACGATCAAAGATTCTTTATTGTCCTCAATTTATATTGATCAGAACAAGACCGCGGGCGTTGAGCTTGATGATACAGCGTTTAAAGAAGAGATATACCAAAGGTATCTTAAGGCATATAAAAAAGGCGTTTTTGATTATATAAAGGAAGATTATGATGCTTTAACTGATCAGGTTGTTGATAGAAAATATTTTTCAGGCGGCTTTAGGGATACCTCAATGCTGATAGACAAGACAAGCAACAAAGCAATTATCGGAAGGTCAGTTACTGGTAAGACATTCAGTTTTGAAATGGGCATTAAGCCGGAAATCACCAGGCCGGATGTTGCTATGTTATCTGGCAAGAGGATATTAGTAGTAGACGGTGATGATACGTATTCAGATTTGATGGAAGATATTCTTGAAAGGGAAAACGCTGTTGTTGTAACTGCTTCAGATGGGCAGCAGGCCTTGGTTATTTTAAAAGCAGACAGAAAATTTGATCTGGTTTTAGCTGACCTGGATATGCCTAATATGAGTGGTGATCAGTTAGCAAGAATGGTAAATGAATTGGCTTTTGGGATACCTGTTGTCCTTCAAACCTGGAATGGGTCAAAAATACCGCAACTTTCTGAAAGCCTTGCAGGCATTGCTAGAGTTGTGGATAAAGGCTTGTCATTTGACCTCGGCAAATTTTACAAGGAAATTGAAAGTTCAGTTACTCAAGAAAATGCTTTGAAAAAAGATGCAGCGATGCTCTCGGGGAAAAGGATATTAGTTGTTGATGACAGTGATTTCATGCTAAAGGTCATGAAGAGCCTTTTAGAAGGACAGAATGCTGAAGTTGTAACGGCAGCTGATGGCAAAGATGCTTTAGATATACTTAAGGACGATTCAAGATTTGACTTAATAGTTTCAGATTTTAGGATGCCTATAGTTAAGGGAGATGAACTAGCTCAGGTTGTAAAGGATTCAGGGTATGGCATCCCAGTGCTGATTCAAACAACAAATACTGAGGAGGTGGTTTCTGGCTTGTCGAAAAGATTATCGGGAATTGCCACGGTAATTGATAAAGGCGACCTCGGGAATTTGTATAAAGGGATCAATGGTTTAATCTCACCTGAGAGAAAATCCGGAGCAGATAGGTCCATGCTCTCTGGAAAAAGGATCTTGGTAGTTGATGATTATGATTCAATGAGAGAAGGTATGGAGATACTTTTTCGAATGAGGGGTGCTGTTGTTGTCACTGCTTCAAATGGACAGGAAGCATTAGATATATTGGCAAAAGACCAGAAATTCGATTTGATAATGACAGACTATCAAATGCCTGTAATGGATGGGGTAGAATTGGCCCAAAAAGTAAGTGAAACTAAACTTGGGATACCTGTTCTCATGCAAACCGCGAAAGATGAGGAAATCCCTAGATTAACAGAGGAGCTTTCAGGTGTCGCAAATGTAATAAAAAAAGGTCTAGATAATAAAATTATTGTTGAGGCTGTTGCTAATTCAATAGAAGGTACCATTCCAGCAAAGAAAGACAGCTCTATGTTAGCTGGAAAGAGAGTATTGGTTGTTGATGATTATCCCGGTATTGCGAGAATGATCCAAAGGGTATTAGGCTTAAAAAATATTGCAGTTGTAACTGCTAATAATGGACAGGAAGCATTGGATATATTGGCAAAAGACCAGAAATTCGATTTGATAATGACAGACTATCAAATGCCTGTGATGGATGGGGTAGAATTAGCCAAAAAAGTAAGTGAATCTAAATTTGGGATACCTGTTCTTATGCAAACTGCAAGAGAGGAGGAAATACCTCGATTAAAAGAAGATCTTTCAGGTGTTGCAACAATAATCAAAAAAGGCTTTGGCGTTGATGCGCTTGTTGAGGCAATCGCTGGATCAATTAAGAGCGTGGCTTCTTTAAACAAAGAGGGCTCTATGCTTAGTGAAAAGGCAAAAGTTCAGTTATCACAAATGCATGTAACTGAAGATGATGAAGTCCAGCTTAGAAGATTATCCGAAAGTGACTGGTATGAACTTATTAAACAGATAAATCAATCTAGGGTAGTAAATCCGGTCTCTTATGATGTGACAAGTGATATTTTCGGTATTTATGTTGACGAGGAGCAATCGGGCTCAATGACTCAAGCTGCAATAAGAAAGATCTTGGATGCGTTAGATGATTCGTTCAACAGGCCGATAAATCTTGTGGTTTTTACTGATTTTTCTTTAGAGGTTGGATTGGTTTATGAGGGGCTGCATAACGTATTGTTTGTTTCAACGCCTGCATTTTTAGTTGCTATGAGCTCTGGGGAAAAATATTCTCCTGTGATCGTGTCAGGAGATATATTGAGTAATAATAGCGATGAAGATTTGTTGGTTATTAAAGAACAACTTCAATCAGCTACTTCTGATAATCCTCAAGCAGGAGATGTCGGTGGTATTGATATGAACAGTATTGACTTTGAAAGGACTGGCGAGGGCGTAAAAATTGAATTTTCACCTAGCGCTTTTGACCCGGTGATAATAAATATGGGGATAGAGGGATTTTCTCCGGTGATTATTAATTTAACACCGTTAAATAGTGTGTTTCCACTTCTTGGTTTTGATTCAAGAGATGAAGATCCCTTAGAAATATCATTGGGGAGGAATTAGTCCTTTATTGCCAGTGAAGGCTACTGTAGTTTGAAGGCCTTTAGATCTTCATATATGGGGCCTTTAGGCGTTAATATGCTTTTGATAAGTTTTATTTCTGTTATTTCCTGATAGATGCTTTGCGGGAGCGAATAAATTTTTAATGCATTAGCAAGTGCTGAAATATTCTTTAGGCTTCGAATCCTTCCTATCGTTACATGAGGCTTAAAGGAATGCTCTTCTTTTTTAAATCCTTCCTTAGTAAGCGTGTTGTCAATTGCTTCAACCAGATCAGCTATTTCATTTGAATTATCTTCGAGCCCTATCCAGATAACTTTAGGCTTTTCAATTTTTGGAAAAGCTCCAAGTTGACTCAACTGTGTTCGAATTGATCTAATGTGTTTTGTGAGAAATTCAAGCTTTTCAACAATCTTTGGAACTCTTTTTTGCTCGATTTCTCCTAAAAATTTTAAAGTTAAATGTACATTTGTTGTTTTTACCCATTTAACGTCGCAGTCAATATTTTCTAAATGTTCCTGAGCTTTACCGATCTCATTTAAGATCGTATCGTTTATGTTAGCTGCAATAAATGTTCGGATGTTTTCGCTTAAATTAGTAATCATATTCTTAATATTAATAGTAATTCATGGTGATTAGAAAAATAACTTTTGGAAAAAACGAATTATAAAAATTCTAGAAGAAGCTTAAGTGCCTGCGTTGATGCTTTTGACCTGATGTTCGACCGAGTGCCTGTAAAGACACATTCTAAACAGATTGTTTCGTAATTTGAGCAAATTGCAATAAAAACAAGGCCGACAGGCTTTGATTTTGTTCCACCAGTAGGTCCTGCAATACCGCTCAAACCTATTGAGAAATCAGTATTTAGGATCTTTTTGCATCCTTTCGCCATTGCAATGGTTGTTTGGAAACTAACTGCGCCGTGTTTTTTAATAGTTTCTTCCGGGACTTTAAGTAATTTTATTTTTGAATCATTGCTATAAGTAACGAGCCCTAGCTTTAAGAATGCCGAGCTTCCGGATATGTTGGTTAGACGGTTTGATATGAGGCCGCCTGTACAGGATTCCGCGATTGATAATGATTTCTTCTCAGAAATAAACAAATCAGCTATTTTTTGTTCTATTTTCATAAAGGCATTATACGGCAGGACAAAAGTCTTGACAAGCGATAACATTTAGAATATATTACAACCTCAATTAGTAATATTAATAATATTCCGACTGGTCATTAATAAAGATAGACGTTTGGAAATTTTCTGCCCCAAGAGTTTATCTGGGGTTTTTTTATTGCAAGTCAATCAAACGGAGAAAAAGATAATGTTTAACACAATTAAAGAAGCATTAGAAGACCTGAAACAAGGTAAAATGATAGTTGTTATGGATGATGAAGGCCGCGAAAATGAAGGAGATCTGTTGTGTCCTGCACAATTTATTACTACTGAAAAAATTAATTTCATGGCAAGGGAGGCAAGAGGCCTTATTTGTATACCGATGGAGGCAAACAGGCTTGATGAGCTAGACCTTCATCCGATGAAAGTCCATGTAAGCCATAGACATCAGCCATGTGATACTGGCTGGGCGATCTCAGTAGATGCTGCCAACGGTGTAACAACCGGTATTTCCGCATCAGATAGGGCTAAAACAGTGGAAGTTCTGATTGACCCGGACTCAAAGCCTTCTGACCTTATCACGCCAGGACATTTATTTCCTCTTCGTGCTGCAAAAGGAGGAGTTCTCGTCCGTGCCGGTCATACTGAAGCGTCAGTTGACCTTACTCGCTTGGCTGGACTTTATCCTGCAGGTGTTATTTGTGAGATCATGAATGAAGATGGTACAATGGCACGTACCAGCGATCTTAAAGAATTTTCAAAAAAGCATGGCTTAAAGATCTGTACTATTGATAGCCTTATTGATTATCTGAGCAAATCAGAGAAGCTCATTGAAAAAGTTGTCGAAACAAAATTGCCTACGAAATATGGTGATTTTAAATTGTATGCCTATAAGTCAAAGATAGACGGAACAGAGCATTTAGCTATGGTTAAAGGTGATATTGATGAAACGACTCCTGTTTTGGTTAGGGTTCAATCTGAATGTTTAACCGGGGATGTTTTTGGGTCCCTAAGATGTGACTGCAATGAACAGCTGCACGTAGCCCTAAGGACTATATCAGACAATGGCTCGGGTGTTTTGCTTTATATGAGACAAGAAGGAAGAGGCATTGGGCTGATAAATAAACTAAAAGCATATTGTCTTCAGGATGAAGGAATGGATACAGTAGAGGCAAATGAAGCTTTAGGCTTTTCTCCAGACCTTCGCAATTATGGATTAGGGGCTCAGATCTTGGTTGACTTAGGTATCAAGCAGATCAGGCTGTTAACGAACAATCCGAGAAAAATTGTAGGACTTGAAGGTTATGGCTTGTCAGTGACAGAAAGAGTTTCGCTAAAAATTGCTCATAACCCGAGCAATGAGAGATATTTAAAAACAAAAAAAGATAAAATGGGACATATTCTGGATTAGTGTTCTTATTATGGTTAAAGAATATTCTGGAAAGTTAAATGGTAAAGGAAGAAGAATAGGCATTGTAGTGTCTCGGTTTAATGAGAATATTACTAAGCGTCTTCTTGAAGGTTGTTTAGACGAGCTTGCAAAGGCAGGGGTCAAGAAAAAAAATCTTTCTGTTTGCTGGGTGCCTGGGGCTTTCGAGATATCACTTGCAGCTCAGGAATTAGCCAAGAAAAAAACAATTGATGCTGTTATTTGTTTAGGGGCTGTTATCCGAGGTGAAACTTATCATTATGAATTAGTTGCTCAAGGGGCTGCTCAGGGAATAGCAAAGGTAGCTCTAGATTGCTCAAAGCCTGTGATCTTTGAGGTGCTTGCAACGGATACAGTTGAGCAGGCGAATAAGCGCAGTCAAGAAAATGGTGATAACAAAGGAAGGGATGCAGCATTAGCAGCTCTTGAGATGGCTGACCTTCTTGTTAATATAAAAAAGCAATCATAATATCATAGTGATTGTTTTTAGAAGCTAAATCCTTATATTTGTCTTTTTGCCGGACAGGCGTTCAGGGGAAAGCTTCATTTGAAATATTATTTATTGAGGAATTTATATGCGTAAAAGGACTCATGCTCGCGAATATGTCTTAAAGATTCTTTATCAGGCTGAAATAACGCGTCGTGAAATTCATAAAGCCTCCGATTATTACTGGAGTGAAATAGATTCCATAGATAAATATGTAAAAGAATTCTCTGATATATTGACAGATGGCATTGCAAAGAATATTGAAAAGATTGATAATAAGATTTCCGAATATGCTACGAACTGGCAGTTGAAGAGAATGGCGGTTATAGACCGGAATGTCTTAAGGATCGGTGTTTTTGAATTGTTATTCACCGATGATATTCCGCCTAAGGTCACGATAAATGAAGCTGTTGAACTGGCAAAAAAATATGGCGATATAGAGTCTAGTAAATTTGTTAACGGTATTTTGGATAAAATACATAAAACAGAGGTTCCTTCTTGAGCCAAGCAGCAAAGAGATGGTCGTTCTACAAAACAATAAAAAATATAAATTCTTCTTTTTTCCTTCTAGCAGTCTATTAACCCAGCACATTTAGGTCAGCTATGGCCAATATATAGATTATGACACGATACGCAGATTTGCATATACATACAAATTACTCAGACAGCACGTTAACGCCTTTTGAGGTCGTTGAACAAGCCTATAAAAATGATATCTACTGTATATCTATAACTGATCATGATACTTTTGAAGGAGTTGCTTTGGCTATTGAGGCAGCAAAGAAGTATGGCATTGAAGTGATATCGGGTATAGAATTGTCGTCTGTTCTCAATGGTAAGGATGTTCATATTTTAGGCTATTTGTTTGATCATGTGAATGAAGAATTTACAAACAGATTAATGTGTATGCAGGATACAAGAGTGGGCAGAATGCAGAAGATGATCAATAAGCTGAAAGATCTTGGCATTGATAATATTGAGTTAGAAGAGGTTTGCAATCTTGCAGAAACAAGGTCGGTCGGAAGGCCGCATTTGGCCCTGATGTTGAAGCAAAAGGGGTGGGTTTCAGAAGTAAGAGAGGCTTTTGATAAATATATTGCGGAAGGGGCGCCTGCTTATTTTCCAAAATATAAACAAACACCTTATGAGGCCATTCAGTTAATAAATGAAATGGGAGGCGTTGCAGTTCTGGCTCATCCAATGATAACCAAGATCGATGAAATGATACCTGGATTAGTTAAAGAGGGATTAAAAGGAATTGAAGTATATTATCCGAATGTTTCAAGCACTATCGTTGAGTTTTATGAAGGATTGGCAGCAAAGCACGGCCTTGTTGCTACGGGAGGATCGGATTCTCATGGAAATGCTAAGAAAGATATCTTTATTGGCAAGATAAAGGTGGCGTATTCTCAGGTTGATCAGTTGAAAAATAAATTGGCTACAAATATATATTAATTATAAAGGCTGCCAATGAACACCAAGAATAATGATAAGTTCTTTATGCAGCAGGCGATCGGGCTTGCATTAAAGGCTAAAGGTAATACTTCCCCAAATCCTGTAGTTGGTGCAGTGATTGTCAAAAATGGAAAAGTTGTTTCAAGTGGTTATCATCGACGATGTGGCGGAGATCATGCAGAAGTTATAGCTTTGAAAAAAGCAAATGGCGAAGACATCAAGGGAGCAACCCTTTATGTTACCCTTGAGCCCTGTAACCATTGGGGAAATACCCCTCCTTGCGTTGATAGTGTGATCGAAAGCGGAATTAGTGAAGTTGTTATTGCGATAAAGGACCCTAATCCTTTAACTAACGGTAGATCAATCAATAAGCTTAGAAGTGCAAAGTTAAAAGTAAGAGTTGGCGTTCTAGCTGAAGCAGCAGCAGCTATCAATGAAGCATTTATAAAACACGTAAAATTCGGTATGCCTTTTGTCGTTGCAAAATGTGCCCAGACATTGGACGGTAAGATCGCTGCGGCGTCGGGACATTCAAAATGGATAACTTCAAGCAAGACAAGAGATTACACTCATAAGCTTAGGGATGAATTTGATGCGATCTTGGTTGGAAGCAATACTGTACTAAAAGATGACCCGGGATTAAATGGGTCCAAGAAAAGTAAAAAGATCAAAAAGATAGTTTTGGATTCAGGGCTAAAGATCTCTAAGAATGCAAGTTTGTTCAAGGGGGTGGATCTTAATGACTGTATCATTGCCACTACAAAGAGAGCATCGCCTGATAAGTTAAAACAGTTTGTCAGCAATGGTGTTGATGTAATTGTTTGTCCGGATGTTAAGGGCCGTGTAGATATGAAATGGCTGTTCAAAGAGCTTGCTAAAAGAAAAATTTTAAGTATTCTAATAGAAGGCGGCGCTAAGGTTATCGGGAGTGCTTTAAAGGCAGATCTTGTCGATAAAATGCAGATAATTATTGCGCCGAAGATAATCGGGGATGATAAAGCATTAAGCTCAATAGTTGGGATGAATGTGCTGAACGTGAACAAAGCTATAGAGCTGGAAAAAGTCAATATTAAGAAAATTAATAAAGAAATCATGGTGGAAGGTTATGTTCTCAGGAATTGTAGAAGAAACAGGAGTAGTTGAAAAGATCGTTAAGAAAGAAAACCTTTCGACCCTTTATATAAGAGGGAAGAAGGTTGTAAGAGGGACAAAAGCGGGAGATAGCATTTCGGTCTCAGGCGTTTGCTTGACGGTAACAGGCGTTAATAATGGCTTGTTATGTTTTGACATAATGAAAGAGACCATAATCAGGACTTCTCTGGGCAAGCTATGTGCTAAAAGCAAGGTTAATCTCGAAAGGGCTTTAAAGATGAACAGCAGGATCAGCGGGCATTTTGTCAGCGGGCATGTTGATGATATGGAGACGGTAAAGGATGTAATTACCGGGCCGAATTATACAGAGATCCAAGTTACTGTTTCAAAAGAACTTTCAAAATATATAGTTCCAAAGGGCTCTGTCACTCTTGATGGAGTAAGCCTGACTGTCGGAGATGTTAGAAAGACGTTCTTCTCGGTCTATTTGATACCTTTCACATTAGAGGTCACAACATTGGGAATAAATAAAAAAGGTGATAAAATAAACATAGAGACAGATATATTAGCAAAGTATGTGCTCGCAGGATGTAAAGATTCTAAATCGCCTTATGTTTATTCAGAATGATATTTTTTTAAAGAACAACTTGAAAGGAAAATGAAATGGAATTAGATATTATACAAATTCAAAAGATCATACCTCACAGATTTCCATTTTTGCTTATTGATAAAGTCACTGAATTAGTTCCCAATGAAAAATTGATCGCTATCAAGAACGTTACAGTTAATGAGCATCATTTTGTGGGACATTTTCCTAATGAAAAGGTCATGCCTGGAGTTTTGATAATTGAAGCAATGGCTCAGGCAGGTTGCATATATTTTTATTATAGCAAGAATATGCAGGGTAAAGACCTTGTTTATTATCTTGCAAAAGTCACTTGTAAATTTCGTGCGCCAGTAGTGCCTGGCGATCAGTTGCGTATTGAGGTAACGACTATTAAAATGCTTCCCACTGCTGGATTTTTAAGAACCCGTGCTTATGTTAAAGATAATCTTGTAGCTGAGGCTGAGATAGGTTTCGGCATAAAGGAAGTATAATGTTCTCGAACAAAATGAATAAGAGTGATAATCATATGCATAAAGAGCGCAGGAGCATAGAAAGAGTCCAATACTATAAGCCGGTTCAGTTAAGCTTTGGTATACAGGTTTCTGTAACTGGCAAAATAAGGGATATTTCAGAGAAGAGCGCATTTATTGATATGAAGAGTTCTCTTTATGTTGAAAAAGACGATGAGTTTGATTTTAAGATATTTTTATCCAGAGATGATGCTGATTTAACAGTTGAAGGCAAGGCAAAGATATCTCGTGTAGCAACAGAGGGTATTGCGATCTATTTTACGTATTTAAGCAAGGATTCCCAGGAAAAGCTATTGGATCTTATCGATGAGCTGAGGCCAACGCAAAGAAGGCCGGATTATTATTGAACTTAAATAAATAGAAATAAATAGTAAATGCAAATAAAGAATAAATGGGGTCAGGCCTCGGGAATTGTAAAAGTTTCTCGGTTTCTGGCCCCATTTTTCTATTATTTAAATCATTATAACTGAACTTAGAATCTATGGAAAAATTGAATTTTCAGAAAAGTATTTATCTGACGAAAGATGCGTTCATTCTTATCTTTGCGGCTTACGCGCTGGATGTTATTTATGCGCGATTGACAACCTTTGCCTTGGGCCTGTGGCTTGCCCCTCTTTTTCTGGTTTTAAAGATCTTTCTCTTCGGAGGTATTTTTGCTACATGTATCGATATGATTTTTAAAGAGAATTACCGCATAACCCTTTTTCGGACATTGAAAAATTGCCAAAAGTATGCATGGAGCTATTTGCTATTGTTGGCTGCCATGGTCATGGTATATGTTTTTCTTACCACTTTTTTTGAGGCCTTTAACCAATTATCTTTTTTGCAGGCCAAAAATCATTTTCAGTTTTTTGTTTATCCTTTGATAGCGTATTTGATAATTATCTCAAAATACGGAAGCACCCTCAAGAAGGGGCATTGTAAGGGGTTCTTTAGCTGTTTTGTTCTTGGGGTTTTTACAGCTGCCTATTGTCTGGATATTTTTCTTTTTTACTTTTCCGAAATTATCGATGTTGCCAATTTTGAGATCCCAAGGATCACTCTTTTTTTGTCGAGAAGCCTGCAGACCTTTATGTTCTTCTATGTTGCTGTTTTGATCGCCGATCCTTATCTTCCAGAGGAAAAGGAGGGAAACGGAAAAGAGCTCTACTTGATAAGGCCTATCAGTAAGGGGCTTCCTGGGTATTTCAGTAGGTTTGTTGTCAGGAAATACCCTTCTTTTTTTCATGTTTTGAGGGCTTTGACACCTGCTAATTACAAAGTCAAAGAGTTTGACCAAAAAGTATTTTCAGAACGTGATTATAAGCCAGGGAAACTGGTTGCCATTACCTGTTACACCTCTAACGCTTTTCAGGCTTACCATATTGCAAGAAAATTCAAGAAAAGGGGGTCAACAGTTGTTATGGGAGGGCCTCATGTTAATTTTCTTCCCCAGGAAGCATTGGAATATTGTGATAGCGTTGTTATCGGCGAAGCAGAAGGGGTCTGGCCAAAGCTGATAGAAGATCATGAAAAAGGAGAGCTTCAGAAGATGTATTCTGGAGAGCCTTTGGAAAACTTTTATGAGAAGACAGATGATTTTATCCTTAAAGATCTTGATAAAAATAAGGACATATTTTTGGAAGTGACAAGGGGTTGCAAATACGGGTGCGATTTTTGTACGATTCCCAGTTTAAGTTTTGGCAGGATAAGGCGTCGCCCTATTGAAAATATTGCAAAGATGATCGAAAAGACGAAAAAAAAGAAAATGTTCTTCTATTTTCTGGATAATAATATTTTTGCCGATCCCGAATATGCTAGAGAGCTCTTTAATGAGTTGAAGCAACATAAAATAAGATGGGTGGGATCAAGCAGTCTGGATATAGCCAAGAATGATGAGGATCTGGAGCTGCTGAAACAAAGCGGTTGCGTTGAACTGCTTATTGGGTACGAGATATTCTCATTGTCCAGTGAAAAAGAAAAGAGAGGTAAATATTCTTTGGCTGATGAATATTTGTCCCTGACGAAAAAGATCAAGAAAAAGGGCATCGCTATAAAGGCACAGTTCATTTTGGGCTTTGAATCAGATACAATTAAAAGTTATTGGCATTTGTGGAAATTTGCATTTACGCTTCACCCAACAGAATCCGCGGTTTCTGTGCTGACCCCTTTGCCCGGATCAAAGCTGTTTCAAAAAATGACACAAGAGGACAGGATTATAAATTTAAATTGGAGCAACTATGCCCTGGACAGAGTGGTCTTTAAACATCCGTTTTTAAATGAATGGGTTTTGTCGTCCGGGTATTATGCTTATTTTCTATTCTTTCACTTAACAACATCTATTACCGGGCATTTGTTTCTTTTTATTCTGGTCGTTGCAGATTATTTGTTTTAAACTGCAAAACCCAAATATGAATGATCGTAAAATAAATATCCAATATAAAAAGTGCTGCCGCCATGATCAGGACTGTTGTTATAAAATTTATCGGATGAATGAATGTGGCGAAGAAAAAGGCAATGAAAAGAACTGTAGCCTGAAGAGAAAGCCTTTTGTTCAGGAACTCAACAAGGGATATCGTTTTGTATTCTGACGCAAAAAATTCACCAATTTGATATAGGGAGAGGTTTTCAAAAGAACGCTCTTTGTAGGCGGTATCAATGAATTCGTTCACTATTGTTAATAGGGCCACCCTGATCTGCTTTTTGAAAAAGAAATAAAGGGATAGAAGCAGGCAAAGGAATATCCATGTTCGCAGGGATTCATGAAAAATGTATAGACGAGCGCAGGAAAACAGTGAAGGAATAGAAATTAAAAAAAGAATGTTTATGTAGGTGAAAAGTTTTTTGTATTTCCTTTTTATGCCCTGGCTGCTTTCGAGCTTTTCTCTGACCCGGTCATTTAAAATTAAAACAAGAAACCAGAAAAAAACATCGCTGTCATTTTTAATGGTTTCTTTCAATGCTTTAGGGCTTGAGAGATCAATATTTAGAAAGTTCTTGTTTATAATATTATTCATATGCATCATATTATTATAAATAGTGTTGTCAACGCAACAGTTTTGAGGCTTTTTAATAGTTACATATTTATTGATCTGGCGCACCCGGCACTTTTGTTGACTGGGGAACAATTTCCCAAACTGCGATAAACTCAGAGAGTTATCGCGTTAATATCGCTTTTTTGATGTTGCAAAAAATAAATTAAACTGATAGACTAGAGCACAAACATTTATTGTTAACTACGATCAACGGGAAGTAGCGCAGCTGGCTAGCGCGCAACGTTCGGGACGTTGAAGTCGCGGGTTCGAATCCCGCCTTCCCGATGATATGTAGTTAATGTAGGGATAAGCCAAAAGGATTCACTATTATTTTTAATATTATTTTAAAGGGAGATTTAAATGAGCGAAAATAACAATGATTTCCAAGAAAAAGTAGAGAACGACCAGGATAGTGCTAAGAATCCCAAAGAGCAGGGAGGACCGAAAAAGGTTAAAATTATTTGTGATGCTAAAACAGAGCGCAATTGGGCGATGTTCTGCCATTTAAGTGCCTTGAGTTGTTTTTTAGGTGTGCCTTTTGGGAATGTCCTTGGGCCTTTGATTCTTTGGCTAGTAAAGAAAGATGAGCTTCCGGTTGTTGATGTTGAAGGAAAAGAGGCATTGAACTTCCAGTTATCTATGACTATCTATACGATGGTCGCATTTATGTTATGTTTCTTTTTAATAGGATTTCTTTTGGTATTCCCGATAATTATAGCTAATCTTGTTCTTGTTATTGTGGCGGCGATTAAGGCAAGTAACGGAGAACATTATGAATACCCTTTTACAATTAGATTTATAAAATAGCCCATTTTATCTTAAAACTTTGGCTGGTAAAAGGAGACAAATAGCTCAAAGTTATTGTTTTTTAACATCTTATTAGAAACTAAAAAATATTCCTTAATAAATGATAGCTCATATTTTATATTCAGGAAGGGTCCAGGGAGTCGGCTTTCGGTATACTGTGCATAGGTACGCTCTTGATCTTGGGCTTAAAGGCACAGTAAGGAATTCGGCTGCGGGTGATGTCGAGATATATGTTCAAGGGGCGCAGGATGATATTGACAAAATGTGTTCTTTGATCGAAAGGCATTTTGATGGGTACATTAGTAACAAGGAGATCAGCTATTCAAAAGAAGATAAGGTCTACCATGACTTTAGGATAACTTTTTAATTAATGATATGAAATACGGGATAATTTCAGATATTCATAGCAACCTTGAGGCTCTTAAGGAAGTATTAGCCGCATGTCAGAAGGAGAGGGTCGATAAATATCTATGTGTTGGTGATATTGTAGGCTACGGACCTAATCCTAAAGAATGTATTGATATAGTGCAGTCTTTAGGGGCTGTTTGTGTTGCAGGCAATCATGACTGGGCTTCAATAGCGAAACTGGATGCTTCATATTTTACGCCTGATGGCAAGGAAGCTATTGCCTGGACTAGAGAACATTTGACCATGGAAAGCTTCACTTTTCTTAATAGCTTTCCGCTAATTGAAAAAGTGGAGGATCTTATCCTTGTTCATGGGACCCTTTTTGAGCCGGAAAAGTTCAACTATCAGAATAATATTGCAGAGGTGCCAGACAGTTTTAATTTAATGGATAAGAACCTGTGCTTTGTTGGGCATACCCATTCCCCTAAGGTCTTTGTTCAATTTAAAGATAAAGTCTATGTATCAAGTGAGCGTGTTGTGGAAATTGAGCAGGGGGTAAAATATATTGTCAATGTTGGAAGTGTCGGTCAGCCTCGGGACGGGAATCCTTTAGCCTCATTTTGCATATATGATACTGACGCTGAGATTATTGAGATCAAAAGGGTCCGGTATGATATTGAAGCGGTCCAAAAAAAGATAATAGACGCAGGCCTGCCCGGTATGCTGGCCTACAGGATTTCGATAGGTATGTAAATAATGAACAAAGAAGAAGCAAAAAAAAGAATACAGTATCTTTCCGATGAATTAAATAATCATAATCATAAGTATTATGTCCTGAGCCAACCAAGTATTTCCGATAAAGAGTATGATGATCTTCTAAAAGAGCTGATCGATCTCGAAAGTTCTTTTCCTGAATTTCTTGATATTAATTCTCCGAGCCAGAGAGTGGGGTCAAAATTGCCTTCAAGCGCAGACACTGTTATTCACAGGGCCAAGATGTATTCTCTTGATAATACGTATTCTGTTGACGAGCTAAAGGCCTGGGACCAGCGTGTGCTAAAAGGGCTGAACGCTAAAATATGTGAATATACTGTCGAGCTTAAAATTGACGGGATCAGCGCTTCACTGACCTATGAGAACGGCGGATTTATTTTAGGGGCGACAAGGGGGGACGGGGCTTCAGGTGAGAATGTTACAAATAATCTCAGGACAGTGAGGTCAATACCGTTAAAACTAAAGAAAAAGAGGCCTGCATTATTGCCTGCTGTGCTCGATGTTCGCGGCGAGGTTTATATGAACAGAAAAGACTTTGACAGCCTTAATAAGAACAGGAAAAAAGAGGGGCAGGATATTTTTGCAAACCCAAGAAATGCAACAAGCGGTTCAGTTAAACTCCTGGATTCAAGAGTTACCTCCCAGAGAAAGTTGAATTATTTTATCCATTCTTATGGAGTTATAGAAGGCGGGCCGGAATGTAATTCGCAGTGGGAATTCTTCAAGTTAGCTAAAGACTGGGGCTTTAGTGTACAGGATACAAGCAGGCTGTGTAAGAATATTGACGAAGTGATCAAGTATTGCATTGAATTTCAACAGAAGAGGGATGGCCTGCCATATGAAGTCGATGGGGTAGTGATAAAGGTGAATTCTTTTCTTGGCCAGCAGAAGTTAGGCGAAACACTAAAAAGCCCGCGGTGGGCAGTTGCTTATAAGTTCCCGGCCTTTCAGGCGACAACCAGGGTAGATAAAATAGTCATTCAGGTCGGCAGAACTGGGGTTTTAACTCCGGTCGCAGAACTTGAGCCTGTTGAATGCGCGGGTGTTGTGATATCCAGGGCGACACTGCATAATTTTGATGAAGTGGAAAGGTTGAAGATAAAGCAAGGTGACCGGGTCTTGATAGAGCGCGCGGGTGATGTTATACCGAAGATAGTCAAGGTTGTTGAGTCGAAAGAAGTCGGGTCAAAGGAAATATTTAAGGCGCCTGTAACTTGTCCTGAATGCGGGTCAAAGGTCGTTAAGCTGAAAGATAATGTTGCATTAAAATGTATCAACCCGCGCTGCTCCAAAAAGCTTGAAAGGAGCATTCTTCATTTTGCTTCTCGAGGAGCAATGGATATTGAAGGCATGGGGGAGGCGGTAGTAAACCAGCTTTTGGACGAGTCCAAGCTAGAGGACATATCAGATATTTATTTTTTAAAACGTGAAGACCTTTTAGCCCTGGAATTATTCAAGGATAAAAGGGCTGACAATCTTATTGATGCAATAGCAAAGAGCAAAAAACAGCCGCTTTCCAGGGTATTGTTCGGTTTTGGAATTCCGAATATTGGTGAAAAGGCAGCCTTAACGCTCGCAGAAAATTTTGCTGATATTGATTCTTTGATCAATGCGGATATGTCAGATCTGGAAAGCATACATGAGATAGGCAGTGTGATGGCGGAGTCTGTTGTTGAATATTTTAAACAGGAGACAGTGAAGAGGACAATAGCGAAGCTGAAAGAAGCAGGGCTGAAAATGACTGAGCCTAAGAAGAAGCAGGGCCTTAAGATATTTGAAAACAAGAGGTTTGTTTTTACCGGAGAGCTGAAAACATTCACCAGAAGCTCTGCCGGAAGCCTTGTCAAGGAAATGGGCGGGTCTGTGGTTTCAACTGTAAGTAAAAATACAGATTTTATTGTTATCGGGGATTCTCCTGGCTCAAAGTATAAAAAAGCTTTGGAACTTAATATAAAAATAATAGATGAAAAACAGTTTAGGGAGATGTTAAATGCTTAGAACTCACTTTGCTCGACGAATTAACAATGACTTGCCTCTTATAAGTTGTTTGTTGATAGTTGCTCTTCTTTCAGGAGGATGCCAGCCATTGAAACAAAAGTTCATCAGAAAGAAAAAGGAAAAAAGTACAAGGTCTGAATTTGTCCCTGTTCTTGACCCTATAGATTATGGGCCTGCAACTATAAGTGCAAAAGAAAGATATTCCAAGCATTATTTATTGTGGAAGATATGGCTGAGGGATTTTGTTCAGGGCGTTGGGGAAAATAACAGCGAAAAAAAGATGAAATATCTTGTAGATCAGATGATAGTGAATTTAACTGAAATGCAGAGATGGATTGTTGAGGAAAAAAGGGCCGCTATTAATGATCATATTGTTAAGACAACAGAAGTAAGGACTGAGCTTGATAAGCCTGTTCAATTAATAAGCATAGAAAGGCTGATCCGAAGAATTGACAGGGACGGAAGAAAATTAATGAAGGAATTGAACCCTGATGCCATGGAACAGTTCTATATTCAAAAACAATAGTTTGCAAGGCGTACATGAAGAATAAAATCGATGAATTTATAAACTACTTGTCTGTCGAAAGAGGATTGGCCAACAATACATTGCTGGCCTATAGAAGAGATCTTACCAAATATGCAGAGTTCTCTGAAAAAAAAGGAGTGGATGACGCTCAAAGAGTTAATAGAGGGCATATCACCGATTATATGTTTTCTCAGAAACAAAAGGGGCTTTGCGCAAGTTCCATCAGCAGGAATCTGGCTGCTATTAAAACATTTCACAGGTTCCTGGTCCGTGAAAGGCTGGCGACAGAAGACCCTTCTGACCTGATCGATACCCCAAGGCTTTGGAAAAAAGTTCCTGAGGTCTTAAGTGCCGTTGAGGTGGAAGCCATGATAAATGCTTCAAAGGGCCGTGGATGGCAGGCTATAAGGGATAATGCAATTCTAGAGCTGTTCTATGCAAGCGGCATGAGGGTTTCAGAACTGGTAAACCTTAAGGTTGATAATGTGAATATTGAAGTAGGGTATGTGAGATGTATAGGCAAAGGACAGAAGGAAAGGATAATCCCTATAGGGAAAAAGGCGCGTGCGGCTGTTGAAAAATATTGTCTTTCAGCCCGGCCGAAATTAGCAAAAAAGAATATGACGCTGGTGCTTTTTCTCAGCCGTTTAGGCAAGCAGATAAGCCGGCAGAGCATCTGGAAAATAATAAAGCAGTATGCGAAAAAAGCCAAGATAAAGAGAGAGATCAAACCCCACACTTTAAGGCATTCATTTGCGACGCATTTGCTTGAGCATGGTGCGGACCTTCGCTCTGTCCAGGAGATGCTGGGCCATTCGGACATTTCTACAACACAAATTTATACTCATGTCGATAAAGAGAGGCTTAAAACCATTCACTCACAATTTCATCCAAGGGGCTGATATATAGATGACAGATTATTTTAGAAAATGCGATAAAGATGTTTTGAGGATAATAAAAAAGGTGGGAAAGGTCGCAGATAGGACCGGGATCGATTGTTATATTGTCGGGGGGATAGTTCGTGATCTGGTCTTGGGAAAGAAGAACCTTGACCTGGATATTGTTCTTGAGGGTGACGCAATTTCTTTTGCAAAAAATGTCAACGAGGATTTCGGGGGGAAGCTAAACACATATGACGGATTCGGCACGGCAAGCGTTATTCTGAAAAATGGTTTTGTTGTGGATTTTGCCACCGCAAGGAAAGAAAGGTATGCTAAGCCGGGGGCCCTTCCAACAGTTAGAAGGGGTAGTTTAAAAGACGATCTTTACAGGCGGGATTTTACTATAAATGCCTTGGCAATATCCATAAGAAAAGATAGTTTTGGTGAGCTTGTAGATGAGTTCGGGGGATTGAGGGATATAAAGAGCAAAAAAATACGGGTTCTTCATGATAAAAGCTTTATTGATGATCCAACCAGGATCTTAAGAGGTGTCAGGTTTGAACAGAGGTTTGATTTTAAGTTTGAACAAAGGACCAGTGAGTTGCTGATAAGGGCCTTAGAAAAAAGGCGGGAAAGGAATGTCAAGGCGCCAAGATATTTTGTTGAGTTCAAGAAATTATTGGCTGAAAATGACCCTGTTAAGGGCTTGAAGAGGCTTAAGGTTTTAGGCGGTTTGGATTTTCTGACCGGTAAGAACAAAATAAGCTTTGTTCTTATGTCAAATGTACACAAGAACATTATAGAGATCAAAAAGAAGGATATTTTCGATAATAAGAACTGGTGGCTGATATATTTTATGTCGATAATTAAAGTGCTGGATGATTTTACGTTTAATAATATCCTTGGGAAATTTCATTTTAAAAAAGAGGAAAAAGTTAGTATTTTATACTCAAGGGAAGTTGAGCTCATCATTAAAAGGCTTTCGGAGAAAGAGATTCTGCCAAGCCAGGTCTACGAAATATTGAACAGGTTAAATGGGGATGTTGTTGTTTTTACAAGGGCTTGTTCGAAGAGCAGCCTGGTTTCATCGAGAATAGATAGATACTTAACAAAAGATAGAAATGTTAAATTGAGCATAACGGGCAAAGACCTTAAGGCATTTGGAGTGGAATCAGGCAAAAGGATTGGCGAGATCCTTGAAACGGTCCTTTACTGGAAAATCGATAATAATATTAACCTTAAAAGAGAAGAAATAAGTTTAGCTAAACAGCTTGCTTTGCTGTGAGATAGGAGTTTATATATGAGCAGAATAGAGAGAGTGAACCAGCAGGTAAAAAGAGAGATCAGCCGGATAATACAGCTTGAATTGTCCGATCCCAGGCTTGAATTTGTATCTATTACAGGTGTGGAGGTGAGCAAGGACCTTAGAAATGCCCGGGTATATTTTAGCGTTCTTGGCGATGAAAGCAGGGTGGAAGCTGCTGCTACAGGACTTAACGGCGCCGGAGGAACAATTAGGGGGTTGCTAAGTAAAAAACTCAATATGCGCAATACGCCGGAACTAAGATTTTACCACGATAAATCGATAGAGTATTCCAGCTTCGTCGAGGAAACGTTAAAGGAGATAAATGATGAACATAACAGCGATCAATGAACTTATAAGGAAGAACAAAAGCTTTCTGGTCACTACGCATGTTAATCCTGACCCTGACGGGATCTGTTCTCAGCTTACATTTGCCCAGTATCTAAAGAGCAAAGGGAAAAAGGTCTTTGTTATAAATAATGAGAAGATGCTGGCAAGATTTCATTTTCTCCCGGGAGTAAAGCAGATAAAGCATTATCAGGAAGGCATGATAAAGAAGTTCGATGTTGCGGTCGTTCTGGATTGTGGTGAACCAAATAGGGTTGGTAAGGTTAGCAGGCTGATAAAAGATGGAGTGAAGGTCATTAATATTGATCACCATATTACAAACAGTTATTTTGGAGATGCAAACCTGGTTGATCTAAAAGCTTCCTCAACTTCCGAGATCGTGTTTGAGTATCTGAAAAAAGTTAAGTTCAAGCTTAATAAGAATATTGCGATCTGGCTGTACTCCGGAATCATGACCGACACAGGTTCTTTCCGTTATGAAAATACAACTCAACGCACACATGCTATTACCGCAGAGCTTATGCATTTCAAGTTCTCAGTAACCGATATATACCGTCATTTATATGAAATGGTCCCTATCGGGGACCTTCAGGCTTTCACTCAGGTCGTTACGCGCTTTGACGCGCTTTTTGGAGGGAAAGTCGTTTGTGTGGAGCTGCATAAAAAAGTTTTATCAAAGTTTTCAGATAGCTTTGATCTTCGTGATACAATATTTAAATTTTTAAGGGCCATTAAAGGTGTAGAGGTATATGTAATATTAACTGAGATAGGTCGCAATAAGACCAGGGTTAACCTGAGGTCTTCAAGGAAATTTGATGTTGCAAGGCTTGCGAATGTTTTTGACGGCGGCGGTCATAAAAGGGCGAGCGGGTGCGCGATAGATAAAAATATAAAAGATGCAAGGACCAAGATAATTAATCAAATAAAAAAGAGCTTATAATGAATGGTATAGTAGTCATAAACAAACCGAACGGGATAACATCTCATGATGTTGTCGACAGGATAAGAAGGAAGTTCCGCATGAAGCGCGTCGGACATGCCGGGACGCTGGACCCTTTAGCAACCGGGGTTTTGGTCTTGCTGCTTGGAAAATCCACAAAGTTATTTGATAGATTTGTGGATTTTGACAAAGCTTATAGGGCAACAATGATATTGGGGACAAAGACTATTTCAGCTGATACAGAAGGTGAAATAATTGAAACGAAGGCCTTTAGCCATATTACAGAAGGGCAAATAAAAGAAGTTTTTGAGAGATTTCAAGGAGATATAGAGCAATTGCCGCCGATGGTCTCAGCGGTAAAAATAGGTGGCAAGAAACTTTATGAGATGGCAAGAAAAGGGGTGAACATTGAGAGAAAGCCCAGGAATGTAAGGATCGACCGCCTTGATATCGAAGAGATTGATTTTCCGGATGTAAGGTTCTATATGGAATGTTCAAAAGGCACTTATGTCAGGCAGCTGGCTGATGATGTCGGCGATGCTTTAGGCTGCGGTGCCTGTATATCACAAATTCAGAGAACGAAAGTCGGCCCATTTAATATTGAAGAAGCGGTAACTATTGAGGATCTAAATGAGGATCATATACGGGATTGGACAGATTAAAAAGCCTTTAAATAGCTCTGTTATGGCTATTGGGGTTTTTGACGGGGTCCATAAAGGGCACCAGGCGCTTATTAAAAAAGCTGTTTCAAAGGCTAAGCGGCTGGGCACAAAATCAGTTGTAATGACATTTTCACCGCACCCGGTTTCTGTTCTTCATCCCAAATTCGAATTATCCCTTATCACTTCCCTTGACCATAAGATAAAGCTTATTGAGGCTTTGGATGTTGATATTTTAATTGTTATTAAGTTTACGAAGCTCTTCGCAGTCCAGTCACCTGACACATTTATTAAAAAATATATTGCTAATAAGCTTAACTCAAAAGAGGTATATGTTGGTGATGATTTTCGCTTTGGGAGCGGAAGGACCGGGGAAATTGATTCATTTAAAGCCTTGGCCAGGTCTTATGGATTTAATGTTAATGTTATAAAACTGATCAAAAATGATAATGAAAAAGTAAGCAGCTCGGTTATTCGAAATTTGATCAAGAGCGGAGATCTAAATAAGGCTAAAAGGCTTCTTGGCCGTTATGTTGCAATAGAAGGCAAGGTCGTCAAGGGTGATGCTAGAGGCAGAAAGCTCGGGTTCCCGACAGCAAATATAATTCCGGATAAAGAGATAATACCTCCTCTTGGGGTTTACGCGGCTATTATAAGTATTGATGGCAAGCGTTACAGGGGGGTGACAAATGTGGGGTTTTGTCCTGTCTTTAGAAGGAATGCAGAGAATGTAACAGTGGAGACCTTTATTTTTGATTTTAATAAGAATATCTATGGAAAAGTCATAGTGATCGCTTTTGTTAAAAGAATACGTGATGAATTGAATTTCAAAACACAGGATAAACTTATTGAGCAAATGAAGAAAGATGAATTTAAGGCAAGAAGGATTCTATCAGGGGAGGCATCAATATGAGGCTTAAAACAAGGAATATTGGGATCAGTATTTTAGTGTTATTCTTGCTGGATCTAATAAGCTGCAATCTCTCTTTTGCAAAAAACAATGTTCCAAGTACTTATAATGTGCTTGTCATGCAGTCCTATCACAGTACCTTGACATGGTCTAAGTCAATAGAACAAGGAATAGAAACATATTTTGAGCATTCAGGTCAGGGCGTTAACTTGCAAATTGAATATATGGATTCGAAGAGAGTTTGGGATGAGACCTACAAAAAGGTGCTTTATGATATTTATAAATATAAGTATAAGCCAAATGAGTTTAATCTTATCATAAGCGTCGATAACAATGCATTTGATTTTCTGGTTGAATATAGGGATAAGCTTTTTGGGAGCATTCCTGTTGTTTTCTGCGGAGTAAATGATTTTCAGGATTCAATGTTAAATAATGTGGGGCTTTTTACAGGTATTGTTGAAGATATTAGCTTTAAAGAGACAATTGATGCTGCGCTTTCTCTTCATCCTGAAACAAACAATATAGTTATTTATGGGATTGATTCAATAACATATATGGCAAATAAAGCTGCTATCAGGAGAATTGAAGGCGATTATAAGGATAGTGTGAAGTTCACTTATGTAGAAAATGCAAATATGGAAATGATAGAAAAACATGCGCATGCCCTAAAGAACGGTAATCTTATCTTGATCATATCCTCCATGAAAAATGCTGCTGGAGTGATTCTTTCTTTTGAGGACTATTGTTACAGGACAAGCCATGCGGCAAAGGTCCCTGTTTATAGCTTTTGGGATTTTCATGTCGGGCATGGCATAGTCGGAGGAAAAGTTATTAGCGGAAGGTCGCAGGGAGAAACAGCTGCAAAAATGGCTTTAACTATTCTTAAAGGCGCAGATCCCAGGATGATCCCAGTTATTAAGACCAGTCCTAATGAATATTATTTTGATCTTCAACAGTTAGAGAGATTTCATATAGATGTTTCCAGCCTGCCTAAGGGAAGTAATGTTGTTAACAAGAAAGTCGGGGTCTATGAAAAATATTATAATCTGATATTTAAGGTTCTAGGCGTTTTTGTTTTTCTTTTTATTTTGATCTTGCTGTTGATCGTGGATATTGAAGGAAGAAAAAGAACAGAAATTGCTTTAAGGGCAAGTGAGAAAAAGTTCAGGTCGATCATAGAATCATCAAGCGACTGGATCTGGGAAGTAGATGGCGATGGTGTATATACTTATGTAAGCCCGATGGTCAAGGATATTCTTGGATATGAGGTTGACGAAGTTCTGGGAAAAACCGTTTTTGATTTTATGAACGATGAAGAGGCGGAAAGGGTGTTCGAGGTTTTTGATCATATTATTGATAAAAAAGCCAATATGGAATCTGTTGAGAGCACTTGTATCCATAAAAAGGGTCACGAAGTGGTTCTCGAGACGAACGGGGTACCGATCCTTGATAACGAAGGACAACTGCGAGGGTATAGAGGTGTTGACCGGGATATTACTAAGCGAAAAAAAGCGGAAAATGAGCTTAAGGATAGTGAGGAGAAGTTCCATAAGATATTTTATACGGGATCTGCGGCAATGATCATCAGTGATTTTAACTCCGGAGAAATAATCGATGTTAATAATATGTTCCTTGATAGTATGGGGTATAAAAAGGAAGAGGTCATTGGTAGAACTTCAAAGGCATTGGGGCTTTTTTCGGATTATTCTGACAGGGAAAAAATGAGGAATATGATGATCGATAACGGCAGTGTCAGGAATTTTGAGATCAAGGTTAGAACAAAGGGAAATGAAGAACGTTTAGGCCTGTTTTCTGCGGATCTTGTTAACATACAGGACAAGAAAGCATTATTGTCGATAGTCACTGATATTACTGAATTAAAGAGGTCACAGGAACTTATGATCCAGTCTGAAAAAATGTTGTCTGTGGGCGGCCTTGCCGCAGGCATAGCACACGAGATCAACAATCCCCTGGCGGGGATCCTGCAGAACATGCAGCTGATAAGGAATCGTTTGAAAAAAGAAAAAGCGGCTAATGTGAACATTGCCAACGAATTTGGCTTGAACCTCCATGCCCTTGATGAGTATATGCAGCGAAGAGATATTGAAATGATGATGGATCTTATAGTTGACTCTGGGAAGCGCGCTGCAAAAATTGTTAACAATATATTAAGTTTTAGCCGTAAGTCGGAAGAGGACTTTGCATATAACAATATTGCAAAGCTTTTAGATGAATCTGTTGAGCTTGCAAGCAGCGATTATGATCTTAAGAAAAAATATGATTTTAAAAATATAAAGATCATTCGTGAGTGCAAAGATGAGGGTTGCATGATCCCTTGTGAATTCAGTCAGATACAGCAGGTATTCTTTAATATCTTAAGAAATGGCGCAGAGGCGATGAAATCTACAAAGGACCCTAAATTCATCATTCGGATGTATCATAAAAACAATATGTTTGTTATAGAGTTTGAGGATAATGGCCCTGGACTGGAAGAAAGTGTTGCAAAAAGAGTGTTTGAGCCTTTTTTTACAACAAAGGCTGTCGGTGAAGGGACCGGCTTAGGCTTGTCTGTCTCATATTTTATTATAGTGGAGAAACATGGCGGGAAGTTGGAGGTTGAATCTGTTTTAGGGAGAGGAGCTAAATTTATCGTTTCTCTGCCTAAGAATCACGAGAAAATTTCGTAAATATCTGTAATTTATAATATTTAAGGCGATTGTCACTGATTTGATCATGAAAGGTGGCAATCGCCTTTTTTTGTCCTTATTTTATTGACTTTCTTATTTGTTATATGTATACTGTGAATTGTAATGGTGTAAAGTGGAGTGAAGTGGTTAACAGGGCAAAAATATTTTGCTTATCTGCTTTTATTATCTGATTCGGAGAATTGATAATGTTTTATGGTGAATTCAAACATAGCATTGATGAAAAAGGGCGGGTGATACTTCCATCAAAGTTCCGGGATGTCTCCAAGGAATTCTCTATTGAAAAATTCTTTCTTACCCGTGGCTTAGATAAATGTATTTTCATGTTCAGCGAAAATGAATGGACTATACAGGAAGAGAAGTTCAAGCAGGCCCCTTTCACAAAAAAAGAAACAAGAAGTTTTAACAGGATGTTTTTTGCCGGTGCTGTAGATGTTTTTCCTGACAAGCAGGGCAGATTCATAATTCCTCAGTATTTAAAAGATTACGCCAGTATAACAAAAGATATTGTCGTGATCGGTGTTTCAAACAGGATCGAGATCTGGGATAGGAAGAAGTGGAGTGAATTTTATTCCAATTCCAGTGATTCGTTTGAGCAGGTAGCAGAAAATATTTTAGATCTTTAGTCCTTATTAATATATCTCTTACAGCATAGGGAATTTATAAATTTTCCTACTCGTTAGTAAAAATATACGAGGCAATAGCCGGATTTTTAATTATGTCTCAACTAACTTTAGAACAAGCAAAGGATGAGATGACGGAATCTTACGGAGTGAAATCTATACATGTTCCGGTGATGCTCCAGGAGGTTATGGAATACCTGAGGCCTCGGGAGGGCAATATTTTTCTCGACGGGACGATAGGCTTGGGTGGGCACGCTGAAAGCATCCTCGAGGCTATCGGTGAAAAAGGCCGTTTAATTGGCATTGACCGTGACCAGAATGCGCTTAGCCTTGCCGAGAAAAGATTGGAGAAGTACGCAAAGCAGTGTAATTTTATTTACGGGAATTTTAGGGATTTTGACAATATCTCTAAAGATCTCGGTATAAGGAACCTCGATGGTATTTTGTTGGACGTAGGCGTTTCAAGCCTGCAGCTAGATAATCCTGACCGCGGATTTAACATAAGGTCCGAGGGCCCGCTTGATATGCGAATGGACCAGAACGGGCAAATATCCGCATATGATCTTGTTAATTCATTATCCGAGAACGAGATTGCTACTATATTAAAGGATTTTGGTGAAGAGCGGTTCGCTTTCCGTATTGCCAGGGTTATAGTGGAAAACAGGCATAAAAAGCCAATAGAATCTACCAGAGAGCTGCGGCATCTGATAATGCGCGCAATGCCTTACAGGAAAAAAAGGGAAAAGATACACCCTGCTACAAGGAGTTTTCAGGCTTTCAGGATCGCGGTTAACAGGGAACTTGAAGCGCTTGATAAAGCCCTGGATAAGTGTGTGGATATGTTAAAGCCTTCAGGCAGGATCGGAGTGATATGTTTTCATTCTCTGGAAGACAGGATAGTTAAGGTTAAATTCAGGGATTTTGCAAAAGAAGGAAAATTAAGATTAATTGTGAAAAAACCATTACGGCCTTCAGAAAAAGAGATGGATTTGAACCCTCGTTGCCGAAGCGCGCGTTTAAGGATCGCCGAAAGGATATAAATGAGACTCGCAAAGCTTATAAAATTCATGTGTCTTATGACAGTACTGGCATTGATATACATTCATATACAAATGCAGATCACAGACTTTGCTTATCAGGGAATAAAAAAGGATGGGCGCATCAAAGAATTAATAGAAGAGAACGGAAATATTACTTACGCAGTATCTACCTTAAAGTCGGCAAATTATTTAGGATTGAAAATGTTTAATGAAAATTCTGATATGCAGTATATAGATCAGGATAATATTGAGCAGATCTCGACATCTGAAGAACTTGATGACGTGAAAATTGCAGTTAAGAAAGCTGGCTTTAATAAAGTCCCCGATCAATTATTAAGCCTTTTGTCTTTCGGTTCCCAGGCTGAGGCAAAACAGCGATAACCTATGAGCCAAAACAGATTTGGAAGCAACCTCCAGTACGATTTTAATCAAGCAGATAAAATATTTAGAGTTTAAGAAAAGTGCAAATTAGAAAACACGTCCTACGATTCAGTATCACTTATTTGATCCTTATCGTCTGTCTTTTCACATTTTTGATCAAGCTTATATTTATACAGGTATTTAATTCGTCACATTTGACAGGGCTCGCTGAAAAGCAGCAAAAACACCTTGTTGAAATTGAAGCAGTTCGGGGAAGTATTTTTGACAGGAATATGCGCCCTTTGGCTTTTAACGTCGCTGTTCATTCCCTTTTTGTGAACCCAAAAGCTATGACAAAAGAGAATAAGTTGCGGGTAGAACAAGAGCTTTCGGCGCTGCTTAATGTGGAGCCTTCCTATATAAGCGATCGGTTAAGCAAGAATAAATATTTTGTCTGGCTAAAAAGGAAGATGCCTGCAGAAATGGTCGAGAAGGTCAAAGCGCTGAAAATAAAAGGGCTTAATTTCAGGAAGGAAAGCAAGAGATATTATCCTAACGGAAGATTGGGCGCTCATATCATAGGGTTTGCCGGAGTTGACAACGAGGGGCTTGAGGGTCTCGAGCTTTATTATAATAAAGAGCTAAAAGGTAAACCGGGCGAAGTGCGGATCTTGAGGGATGCAAAACAAAGAGAGCTCATGATAGAAAGCAGTTTTGTCCCGCCTTTGGACGGTTTTAATTTAGTCCTGACCATTGATGAAACGATTCAGTATATTTCAGAGAAGGCACTTGAAAGTATGTTCCTGAAATATAAGGCGAGATCCGGCAGCGTTATCGTTATGGATATCAGGACGGGGGAGATCCTTGCGCTTGCAAATCTGCCTACATATGATCTTGGAAAAGTCGCCGATAGCAGCTCTGAAAGCAGGACTAACAGGGCAATAAGTTACCTTTATGAGCCGGGCTCTGTATTTAAGATAGTCACTGCAGCCGCAGCCCTTGAAGAGGAAAAGTACGACGAAAAAAATGTTATATTCTGTGAGAACGGCAAATACAGGGTTTCCAGGAACATCCTGACCGACCACACCCCTCACGGAAAACTTACTTTCTCGGAAGTCTTTGAAGTGTCCAGCAACATCGGGGTCGTTAAGATAGCCCAGAAGCTTGGTGCTGCAACTATTTATAAATATGCAAACAAGTTCCGCTTCGGCAAGATGACGGGCATTAACCTTAAAGGGGAAGTCGGAGGATGGCTGAAAAAACCTTCGATCTGGTCGAAGACCTCTATAGGCGCGATACCGATAGGATATGAGGTTACGGTCACTCCTTTGCAGCTGATTTGTGCCCTTTCAAGTATTGCGAATGATGGCGTGTATATGAAGCCTTTTGTGGTAAAATATATAAAAGATAATCAGGATCAGGTCATTCAGTCATTCAGCCCTCAAGTTGTGGACCGTATCATTAGTATAGACACGGCAAGAAGGATAAAAAAGATACTTGTTCAGGTCGTTGAAAAGGGTACTGCAAAAAAAGCAAAAATAAAGGGAATGGAAGTTGCTGGAAAAACAGGGACTGCAAGAAAAGTGATTGATGGTAGGTATGCTCAGGGTAAGTATTATGCTACTTTTATGGGGTTTGCCCCGGCAGACGAGCCAAGGATCGCTGCGATAGCTGTTATTGATGAGCCTCATCAAAGTTATTTTGGCGGTACTGTTGCAGCTCCGGTCGTAAAAGAGATCTTAGAGAATTCATTAAAATATTTAGCAAGTTCGGAGTAAACAAAAAATGCTTTTAAAAGACCTACTAAAAGACATAGTTGATATTGATGTATTAAACAAATACCAGGATATCGAGATAAGATCTGTTTGCTGCGATACCAGGAACATTGAAGAAGATTCGATGTTCATTGCACTTAAGGGCAGCAAGTATGATGGAGCGGATTATTCTCTTGAGGCTGTTGCTAAAGGGGCCAGCGTTGTTGTAATGAACAAAAGCACGATGCCTTCTAAGACATTTGACAGTGGGTGTTATGTTTATGTTGACGATACCAATAAGATATTAAAGATAGTAGCTGAAAGATTTTATGATAACCCTTCCAAGAGGATCAAAACAATTGGAATTACCGGGACAAACGGAAAAACGACTATTTCATATTTAATAGAGTCTATATTAACGGCTTCCGGGAAAAAATGCGGGGTTATCGGGACAATAAATTACAGGTTCGCTGGCAAAGAAATGCCTGCGGTCAATACGACTCCAGGCATATTAGATAACCAGAAGCTGTTATCTGAAATGGTCGAGGAAAAGCTTGATTATTGCATAATGGAGGTTTCCTCGCACGCTCTGTCACAGGGAAGGGTCGACCTGATAAATTTCCATGCCGCGGTCTTTACAAATCTGACGAACGAACATCTTGATTATCACATAACTAAAGAGAATTATTTTGAGGCTAAAGCGAAACTGTTTCAGGGCCTTTTGTCGGACAAGACTTCTGCCGTGAATATTGACGATGAATTTGGGGAAAAGCTTGTTTTGATGACGCAATCCAGGGTATTGACCTATGGCATCGAGCATAACGCGGACCTTAGGGCTATTGATATCAAGCTTGGACAGGATAAGACCAGATTCAAGATAAAATATGAACTAATGGACATACCTATAAGAACAAGCCTGATAGGAATGCATAATGTGCAAAATATTCTAGCTGCTGCTGCAATTTGCCTGAGCGAGGGCGTTAGCTCGGCCGCGGTTAAGCAAGGGATAGAGAATTTAAAAGTGGTCCCCGGAAGATTGGAGAAAATAGATTATGGGCAGGGTTTTGATGTTTTCATTGATTATGCCCATACACAAGACGCTTTGGAAAGAGTGCTTGATTCTTTAAAGATTATTAACGGTTCACGCTTGATAGTTGTCTTTGGATGCGGCGGCGACAGGGACAGGCAAAAGAGATCGGAGATGGGAGAGGTTGCCTCCCGCTGCGCGGATTTTTCAATAATCACGACAGATAATCCAAGGGGGGAAGACCCCAAGGCGATCGTGCACCAGATACTTAACGGGTTTAAGGGCGACAATTATATAGTCGAGATAGACAGGAAAGAAGCGATAAAGAAAGCCCTTAAGATGGCAGAGCCGGGGGATATTGTGCTTCTTGCAGGAAAGGGCCACGAGCTGTACCAGATAGTCAAAAATCAGAAAATTGAGTTTGATGAACATAAAATAATTTCCGAGCTTCTATATGATAACAATAAATGAGATAGTCAAGGCCACTTCAGGCAAATTGGTTAGGGGTGTCGCCGGCAAAAAAACCTTTAGGATATCTATTGATTCAAGGACCATTGAGCCGGGCGAAGTTTTTGTCGCGGTCAGGGGTAAGAACTTTGACGGCCATAAATTCGTTTATGACGCTATCATAAAAGGTGCCGCCGCTATTGTCTCCTCAAAGAAGATAATGTGGATCCCTTCGAACTTTAAGGGGAAAACCCCTCCGGAAACCCCTGTCATAAAAGTCAATGATACCAACAAGGCCCTGGCTGATATTGCGGGCTTCTACCGCCGGAAATTTGATATTCCGGTCATTGCGATAACCGGAAGTGTCGGCAAGACAAGCACAAAAGAGATAGCGGCAAATGTCCTTATGACAAAGTATCCTGTTCTTAAGAATACAAGGACAGAGAATAATCTGTTCGGGGTCTCTCTGACCTTGCTGAACCTTAATAAGAGCCATAAAGCCGCAGTTATTGAACTGGGCACCAATCATTTTGGTGAAATTGCCGTCCTGTCAAAGATAGCAAGGCCTACTATTGCGGTATTTACTAACATTGGTGAATCTCATCTGCAGCATTTTAAGACTCCTGCAGGGGTCTTTAGGGAAAAGTTCAATATAGTTAAGTATATGGACAAGAACGGCGTGATTATCTTTAATGCTGATGACGAGAATTTGAAGGTTATTGAAAAAAAGAACCTGCCGCAAAAGATGGTCACATTTGGGATAGAGAACAACGCGGATTTTAAGGCAGTAAAAATTGAGAATGAAGACAACAAGATAACATTTACTGTTAACGGGAAAAAGTATTGCTTAAATACTCATGCTGAGCATAATATCTACAATGCCCTGGCGGCGATCTGCTGCGGGTCTTTAAATAACGTAGTATACAGATCGATACTTGCAGGGATCAATAAGCCCGTGGATTGTCAGGGCCGCCAAACTGTCCTTAAATTTGGAGGGATAACTGTTATTGATGACACCTACAATTCAAACCCGGTTTCCTTTAAGAGCGCTGTAAGGACATTAGGGCGTCTAAAGACAAAAGGCAGGAAGGTCCTTGTTTGTTCGGATATGCTGGAGCTTGGCAGCAGTGCGAAACAGCTGCACGAAAGCATGTCAAAAGATATTGAAGATGCAGGTATTGATTTTGTCATCAGTTTGGGAAGCTTGGCAAAGCATATAACTAATGGATTAAAGGATTCAAAGATCACAAAAGCGGTACATTATAATTCAATAGAAGCGATGAAAAGAAGATTAAAGGTCCTTTGTGCTGACGGGGATATTGTCCTTGTTAAAGGTTCTAGAAGTACGCATATGGAGAGGGTCGTTGAGTTTTTTGAAAAGAAAGAGGAGTAGAGAAGAATATGTTCTTTTATTTGGCACAGTTTAAGGACCAGATATCGTTCCTTAATTTATTCAGATATATCACTTTCCGCACGGGCATGGCTGCAGTCACCACTTTCCTAATGTGCCTTGTATTCGGGCCGTATTTGATCAATAAATTGAAGAGGATGAACATTGGTGAAAATACCAAGAGGGAGGATTGCCCTGTTCTCGATCAGTTCAATGATGCCAAAGAAGGCACGCCCACTATGGGAGGGATATTTATCGTCGGAAGTATTCTTGTCTCGGTCTTTCTCTGGGCAGACCTTTCAAATGTCTATATAAGGCTTTGCGCTTTTACCTGCCTCTGGCTTGCGGTTTTAGGCTGGGCTGATGATTATGTAAAGCTTTTAAGGAAGCCAAAGAAGGGAATATCCAAAAAAACAAAACTTATCTGGCAGATCATGATCGGGTGCTTTATAGGCTCGTATGTATACTTTAGCCCTGATATTTCAACCAAGCTGGCCGTCCCTTTTCTTAAGCACGTGGTCATTGATCTGGGGATCTTCTATATTCCATTCGTTGCGCTTATCATTGTCGGCACTTCAAATGCCGTAAACCTTACGGACGGACTTGACGGGCTTGCGATCGGATGTGTCCTGGTATTTACGGTAACACTGGCTATCCTTTGTTATATTACAGGGAACATAAATTTCAGCGAATATTTATTGCTCCCTTTTGTCAGCGGTTCAGGAGAGCTGACCGTTTTTTGCGCAGCTATAATAGGCGCTAGTTTGGGGTTCTTATGGTTTAATTGCTATCCGGCAAGCGTATTTATGGGTGATGTCGGCTCATTATCACTTGGCGGGACAGTGGGTGTTATAGCGGTTATTATAAAGAAGGAACTGCTGATAGTCATACTTGGCGGCGTTTTTGTTATTGAAGTCGGGTCAGTAATATTGCAGGTCATTTCGTTTAAGATCTGGAACAGGAGAATATTCAAAGTATCGCCGCTGCACCATCACCTGCAGCTTTCAGGATGGAAGGAATCAAAGATCATTATAAGGTTTTGGATCCTGGCAATAATCCTGGCGTTTATTACTTTGACTACGTTGAAGATAAGATAATAAGAATAGGGGTCAGCGCCCTATTCTTATAAAACATTTAAACAGGGCGCTGACCCCTATTCTTCAAAACATGTTAAACATAAAAAATAAAAGAGTAACGATAATCGGTGCTAAGAAAAGCGGGATCGCTCTTGCGAGATTGGTCTCTGGGCTTGGAGGCAAGCCTAAGATATCCGAGGGCCGCTCGATAATCGAGCTCGGCAGCGAGCTTGAAGAACTGCAGGGCCTGCAGGCGCTCGAGTATTTTCATTTTGAGCTTGGCGGCAATTCCAGGGAATTTATTGAGGACAGCGACATTGTTGTCTTAAGCCCGGGAGTGAGATTTGATGCTGATGTTGTCAGGTTCGCTATGGAAAAAGGGATATGTGTCCTCGGTGAGATTGAATTTGCAGCGCAGTTCTGCAATAAACCTATAATTGCTGTTACAGGAAGCAACGGCAAGACAACGGTCGTAACGCTTATAACCAAGGTTATAGAGGCTGCCGGCATGAAAGCCTGCCTTTGCGGCAACGTCGGTTCGCCGTTTTCGGAGCATGTCCTTCATCTGGATGATATTGATTATGTTGTGCTGGAGGTCAGTTCCTTCCAGATGGAATCTCTTATCCCTGCCAGCAGTTCCTTCAGGGATGAGAATGTTATCTCAGATATTAGCGTAAAAGGCTTTAAGCCGTTCATCTCTGTAATATTGAATTTCAGCCAGAACCACCTTGACCGGCACAAGGACCTTTATGAATATTTTAATGCCAAGACGCGCGTTTGCCTTAACCAGGACAGGCACGATCATGCCGTAATAAATTTTCAGGACCATATGCTCGCAAAATTCGCGCTTAAGCTTGATGCCAATTTGATATATTTTAATAAGGAAGATGATAAGGGGAAGAATCCAAATCATCTGGCGGTCAAGGCCGTTGCAAAAATCCTCGGGATAGATATGGAGGTTTGTAACGGGGTCTTTGGAAAATTCGGCGGCGTTGAGCATCGTATGGAAAAAGTAAGGGATATTGACGGCGTTGATTACATAAATGATTCAAAGGCTACCACGGTCGAATCGGGGCGATGGGCGCTTAATATCTTAAACAGGCCGGTCGTTATGATCTGCGGCGGCAAAGATAAGGGCAGTGATTACACGGTTCTAAAGGACCTTGTTTCCAAGAAAGTAAAGAAGATGATCGTTATAGGTGCGGCAAGAGATCTTATCAATAATGCTTTTTCAGGGTCGGTCGATATCGAGCTTATAGAAAAACTTGAAGATGCCGTTCTTCGTTCCAGGGAAATAGCCAAGAGCGGGGACTGTGTGCTCCTGTCCCCTATGTGCGCCAGCTTCGACCAGTTCGATAATTTTGAACACAGGGGAAAAGTTTTTAAAGAGTTAGTTAATAAATTATAGGAGGTAATGCCGTACTGCTTATAGCTTACGGCTTACAGCTTTTATGCGTGACCTGAGAATTTCAATAGCCGCAATAGTCGCCTGCTTAATAAGCATAGGGGTCGTTTTTATTTACAGCTCCAGCGGTATTTACGCATTAGAGACATTTGGCGACAAGACATTTTTCCTGAAAAGGCACGTCCTGTTCCTTTTGGTCGCAATGGTTATGACCATAGGGTCAATGGTTATCGATTACAGGGACCTTCAAAAAGCGGCAAAACCGCTACTCCTGTTAACTCTTATTCTGCTTGTCCTTGTCCTTGTCCCGGGGATAGGCAAGTCAAGTTTTGGGGCCAGGAGGTGGTTCAAGATCGGGCCTTTCAGCTTTCAGCCTTCGGAATTTGCCAAGATCACTATGCTGATTTATGTTTCGGACTTTCTTGCCCGCAAGCGCAACCAGATAAAGGATCTTTGGTTTGGTTTTGTGCCGGTCATTCTGGTATTAGGCGCTGTCTGTCTGCTGATCGTCAAGCAGCCTGATCTCGGTAATACTTTGCTTATCGGCGCGATCGTAATGATACTGATGATCATTGACGGCGCAAAGTTCAAGCATATCGGGGGGCTGATGATAGCGGCGGCGCCCGCGCTTTATTATTTGGTCGTAAAGGTCCCTTACAGATGGAAAAGGATCGTTTCATTCTGGGATCCCTGGGCTGACGCGCAGGGAGTGGGTTTTCAGCTTACACAGTCGCAGATAGCCCTGGGCTCCGGAGGCTTTTATGGTATCGGCCTGGGAAAAAGCATACAAAAGCTTTTCTATTTGCCGGCGGCCCACACGGATTTTATCCTCTCGATCATAGGTGAGGAGAGCGGATTTATAGGCACTTTTATTGTCGTAATGTTGTTCGTCGCGTTCATCTGGCAGGGGGCAAGGATCGCCAAAAGAACAGCTGACCCATTCGGTTATTTTTTGTCATCAGGCATTGTTGCGATGATCGGCCTGCAGGCTGTTATCAATATAGGCGTAAGTATCGGGGCTTTTCCCACCAAAGGCCTGCCGCTTCCTTTCGTAAGCTACGGCGGAAGCGCCCTTATCTTCAACGTGATCGCAGTCGGCCTGCTTCTAAATATCTCGAGGATACACGACCAATAGGACATGTTTTCAAGTCGAGACTTGACCTATCCATACCTTGACAAACCCTTATATATATTGCATACTTTATTACTTATATATTCTTAATTAAAAAAATGTGTAGTTATATTCCTTTGGCCTCGCGGATTATCTTGTG